>JACCDW010552545.1_pt1 | contig 64008 bp, 41 predicted proteins | sample 7449781 | NCBI WGS metagenome assembly JACCDW01 (sample SAMN15323449, study PRJNA562643) | freshwater metagenome | isolation source: river surface water | place: USA:Blue River Watershed | collected 2017-08-18
GGAAAAGGTAGTTCATAAATTACTACCTTAGAATTATGACAATGAAGGGATTTACTGCTGCTTTTTTTTTAATGCTTGGATTTGCTTGCACCAAGGAGTCGGGGGTGCCTGCAGATGTAGCGCCTTACACTGATAAAGCAATAGCAGATAGTTCCAAATCCGCTAAGTACCATTATAAAAACAATACAATTCAATCTGGAAATAATGGACAACATGGTCCTTACCGGCTGCATTTTAACAGTACCGCCTTCTCAGTTTTAGATTCCAACATGCAATTGCCTCTCAATAAAAGCTTTCCAGATGGGAGCATTATAGCAAAGGAGGTATTGAAAAACGGAAGTATAGACTTGTATGCTATTATGCATAAACAAAACGGCGTTTGGCGTTGGGGTGAAATTCGTCCAGATGGATCAACCATCTATCGTCTTACAGAAAACCTACAAATTTGTACTTCTTGTCACTCTCAAGCTGGAAATAGGGACTTGGTTCTCACCTTTAAATTCAATTAAAAAGGGGCTGTCTCAAAAGTTGAGATAGCCCCTTTTGTATTCAGGTAACTGTCTGATTTGAAATTCGTTTAAACGATTTTCAGCGAATCATTTTACTTTTGAGACGGCCCCTTTAATTACTTCACTATGATTTTATGATGGGATGTTTGCTCCTGATAAGAGGCAGTTATGATATAAATACCAGGTGGCAGTTGCAGCTCAGTTGGGCCAGATAATTGAATTTCTTTAATTAGTTTTCCTTCAACCGTATGAATAGTCAATAACTGATACTCGCCATTTTGGTTATTAATTGTAATGATTCCATCACTTGGATTGGGATAGATGGTGAGATTGTCTTTGGATAATTGCTCGAGGCCAGCACAGGCATTTACAATTAGGTTAACGGTGCCAGTGTACGTACAGCCGTTTGCATTATCAGCAGAAGCCGCAAAAACAGAGGTGGTGGCAGGGGATGCATATACGGTAGCACCGGTAACAACTGAATTATGGCTCCATGCATAAAGAGTGGCTCCAGTTGCTGTTAATGTGGCTCCTTCCCCTGCACAAATTTGTACGCTATTTGTGGTGACACCAATATTCAGAGAATCGATATGACAATTTCTGTACATCCACAAATCACATAATTTAGCAGATGGTCCTGCAACAGGATGGCCTTGACCTCCGAAAATAGCGAAGTTTCCTTTAGTGTCCATCCAATTACACATACTGTTTCTTCCACCTGGAATATTGGTAGGGGAGTAGACATTCAAACTTCCATATTGACCATTTTGTCCCGGATTATTATTACCTCTAACCCACATCCAATTGAGATTTGCAGGATTAAATTGCCACATGTCGTTAATGTTTCCACTTAATGTGCTGCTACCAAAGGCTTCACCCCCGAATAACCATAATTTTCCCTTTGGATCTTTCCAAGTCACGCTATAGGCTCTAGCACCTGGATTGATAGTTGTACTAGGCACGCCAGTTTGAACAAAAACACCTGGTTGATTACTTTGGTTACTTCCTTGCATCCAAGTCCACACATTAGTGGTAGGTTCATAACGCCAGATATCAGAAAGTAAACCAGTAGTAGGCGAAATAAAGTCATAACCAAACCCCCCAAACAGCCATATATTTCCTACGTTATCGGTCCAGCCGTTGCCACCTTGTCGACTACCAGGCATATTTGTTGGCGAAGACGTACCCAGTGTTCCATAATAGCCATGTTGGTCGAGGAATTGTGATCCGTGCAACCAAGTCCATTGACTGTTGGTTGGATTATACTTCCATAAATCGTGCAACATTCCTACGCTATTAGGAGAAGTTGTATTTCCGAGTCCACCAAATAGAAAGAAATTACCATTGGCATCTTCCCAAAATGTAGGATTTCTTCTTGCTCCTGGATAGATAGTTGAAGAGGGTACACCAAGACTTGTGTAAATTCCAGCTTGAAACAACCCTGTTGTTCCACCCATGTAGGCCCATTGGTTTTGAGAAATGCTGAATTTCCATAAATCATTTAAATAACCTTGACCGTTACTGGTATCAATGCCATAGCCACCAAACAACCAAAGGTCGCCGTTGGCATCTGTCCATGAGGCAGCACCAAATCGTCCACCTGGGCTATAAGTGGTTGAAAAAGTAGTAGCAGAGCCATACTTGCCTTTTTGATTGATGATATCAGGACCAGCCATCCAAGTCCAAATATTGCTTTGTGGGTCGTATTTCCATAAATCTGAAAGAAGGCCTTGATTCGCGAAAAAATCAAAACCATCACCACCAAACATCCAATAGTTGCCATTGTTATCTGTCCAACTTGCTGCGCCTGAGCGTCCGCCAGGGTTATTGGTAATGGTCGCAGTGCCTTTTGTGCCATAATAGCCAGCCACAGAGCCAGTGTTAGGACCCTTGATCCACATATAATCTTGTGCATTGACTGAGACAATGAACACAGAAAATAGAGCGAGTAGTTGTTTTCGCATACTTATAATTTACCCTACGAATGTATAAAAAAAAGTAGGCATTCTGTTGTAGTTAGTCAAAACGCTGCCCACAACTGATTTCAATCAAGTGTAGATGGAATAAGCAGTCTATTTCAAATAAAAGTAGAAATAGACTTTTATTAATTGCACTTTTAGAAGTAGGAGGGAAGTGGTACCCTTAATCCACCCATTCAGCAATGAACAAGTTTGTATCGCGCGTACCACCGTTATTACGGTTGGAAGAGAAGATTAAGTACTTGCCATCTGGAGAAAACATGGGAAAGGCATTGAAAATACTCTCGCTTGTAATTGCTTCAAGTCCGGTTCCATCCGTATTTACCATGTACAATTGGAAATCATAACCACGTTTGCTGTGGTGATTGCTTGAGAAGATGATTTTATTACCTGATGGATGGAAAAAGGGTGCCCAGTTGGCTTTACCTAAATTCGTGATTTGTTTTAGATCAGAACCATCAATATTGCAGGTATAAATCTCCATATTGGTAGGAGCAACAAGGCCTTGAGCAAGTAACTCCTTGTATTCGCGAACTTCTTCTTCAGTTTTAGGTCGAGAGGCTCTAAAAACAATTTTTTTGCCATCAGGTGAGAAAAAGGCCCCCCCATCATAGCCCAAACCGGTGGTGATTTGTTTTTGATTTTTGCCGTCGATATCCATTATCCATAACTCCAAGTCACCACTCCTATCGCTGGTGAAGACGATTTTATCCCCTTTTGGTGAGACCGTTGCTTCAGCATCGTATCCAGGGCTATTGGTTAACTGTTTGATGATTTTACCTTTTTTATCCGCCACAAATATGTCATAGGAATTATAAATTGACCAAAGGTACTTGCCTTTAATTTCGGGGGTTGGAGGACAACTATCGCTGGCTAGGTGAGTAGACGCGTAAATGATGTGTTTGTTGTTTTTAAGGTAGTAGCTACAGGTTGTTCTTCCTTTTCCTGTGCTTATTCTATTGGGGCGATAGAGCGAATCGTTGGCTGCCTTTTCAATATCTAAATCAAAAATCTGATCACATTGAACCCCCCATTTACGGTAATTGCTTTGAAAAGAAAGGTATTTTCCATCAAAACTAAAGTAGGCCTCGGCATTATCGCCGCCATGCGTAAGCATGCGTAAATTTTTTAAATGACGTTCCTTTTGTTGAGCAACTAGTGTTCCAAAGCAGGTAACAGCGAGTATGGCTGTTAGCAGAGTAATTTTCTTCATAAAGCTTCGCAAAAATAGAAATTTAAGTGAAGACAGCATTCCCTCCGCGTATTCTCAAATTGTGGATAATCTTGCCCATTTCAGAACCTTTAACGTTAGTCCGCCCCCTGTTTGTAAGGTGTTAACAGTTGTTTAACCATTCCTAATATCTTTGCGCCTTACATGAAAAAACTTCCTCCCTGGCTGATATTTGTCATAATTCTTGGACTTGCCATAGCTATAAAGCTAATTTTTTATAGTGCATCCGCTGAAGGTGCTAATTCCTCGAAAAACAAAGGCGACAAACCTGCGCCTGTAGCAGTTGATTTTTATATAGCTGAAGCTAATATGCTGGACAGTGTATACAATGAAAAAGGTAAATTGATTCCTCGACAAGGATTTGGCACGCACGAATTTAGCGTTGCAGGAAAAATAGGCGCGTTTAACCAAGTTGAAATGACTTCAGAGATTACCGGTCGAGTTATTGCCATAAAAATTGAAGAAGGTGATACGGTAAGAAAAGGGGATTTGCTCGTGCAATTGAATGACATGGATATTAAATCACAATTGCAAAAAGTAGTGGCCCAAATTCTGGTTTCTGAAAAGAAATTAGAACGACTAAAGAAGCTTTTAGAGGCTAAAGGAGTTAGTCAAGAAGAATTTGAATCGGCGGAAGTTGATTTAACCGTTTTAAAGGCCGATGAATCGTATTTACAAGCTCAGCTAACTAAAACGAAGTTGTTAGCGCCGTTTGATGGTGTTGTTGGATTGCGTAATGTAAGTGAAGGTGCAATAGTGAACCAGAATACCCCCATTGTTTCTGTTGTTCAATTAAATCCAGTGTATGTGGAGTTCAATGTTCCCAACTCAAGCATTCAATACATAAAAAAGAACACACGAATACAATTTTCGTCACAAAATAATTTGGAAGGATATGGATTGGTTTATGCCATTGAACCCCGTGTTGATGAGGCTACAGGAACAGTTCGTGTTCGAGCCAAGGTAGTAACTCATGGGAATTACTATCCTGGAAGTTTTTTAACGGTAAGGGTTGGCATTTCAGGATTCAAGGATGGCGTTTTTATTCCTAGTCAAGCTTTAATAATGACCATGAAGGGTAGCAAAATCATGAAGGTTCAATCAGGTTTAGCTGTGGAAAGTACGGTCATTATTGGTAAAAGAAAAAGTGATTTGATTGAAATTATTGATGGAATCCATCCGGGAGACACTATCATCACCAGTGGATTGATGAGTTTAAAACCGGGTACGCCAGTTAAACAAGCTAAGAAAAATTAACAATGGACATAGCTTCCCTCAGTGTTAGACGACCCGTATTAGCGATCGTAATGTCGTTAATCATACTCCTATTTGGGGGAATCGGATACTCGTTTTTAGGGGTTCGTGAATTTCCATCCATTGATCCACCTGTTATTACAGTTCGTACAAATTATACGGGAGCAAGCGCCAGTGTTATTCAATCTCAAATCACAGAACCTCTCGAAAAAGCCATCAATGGAATAGAAGGCATTCGTTCTATTTCAGCGGCATCTAATCAAGGATCAAGTATCATTACTGTGGAATTTAATTTAGGAGCTGGATTAGAAGCTGCTGCAAATGATGTGAGGGATAAAGTTTCCCAAGCTGTCCGTCAGTTACCGCAAGATATCGATGCGCCACCTGTAGTAACCAAGGCAGATGCTAATTCCGATGCTATTATTTCAATGACCTTAAAAAGCACAAATCGTTCTTTGCTTGATGTCAGTGACTATGGGGAAAATGTGATTGCACAGAACCTGCAAACCATACCAGGGGTAAGTGCCGTTCAGATTTGGGGGCAGAGAAGGTATGCAATGCGATTAAGGTTTTTTCCTGAAAAATTGGCTGCAAATAAATTATCCCCAATTGATATAAAAACCGCATTAACAAGGGAAAACGTTGAATTACCATCTGGTAAAATTGTTGGCGCTTATTCAGAATTAACTGTAAATACAATAGGTAGACTTTCATCGATCGAAGAATTTGAAAACATGATTGTTTCTGAAAAAGAAGGAACGATTATTCGTTTAAAGGATGTAGCCTTGGTAGAATTGGGTGCTGAAAATGAAGAAACAATTTTAAAGGAATCTGGCGTACCAATGGTTGGCTTAGCCTTGGTGCCACAGCCAGGTGCAAATTATATTGATATTGCGGATGAGTTTTATAAACGTTATGAAGTTTTGAAGCGCGAATTACCTAAGGACTACCAAATTAATATCGCTTTAGACAATACGCGGTTTATCAAGAAATCCATCCTCGAAGTCGAAGAAACGCTAATTATTGCATTGGTATTGGTTATATTAATCATATATCTCTTTTTCAGGGATTGGGTTATTGCCTTTCGACCATTAATTGATATACCGGTTTCACTTATTGGCGCCTTTTTTATTATGTACATGCTCGATTATTCGATAAATGTGCTAACACTTTTAGCCATTGTTTTAGCAACCGGATTAGTTGTGGATGATGGTATTGTTGTAACTGAAAACATATTCAAACGAATTGAAAAGGGAATGAAGCCAGAAGAGGCGGCTATAGAAGGAACGCGCGAAATCTATTCTGCTGTTATTGTCACTTCGTTAACCCTGGCAGCCGTGTTTATGCCTGTTGTTTTTTTAGAAGGGTTTGTTGGTCGACTTTTCCGGGAATTTGGAGTAGTATTAGCAGGAGCAGTGTTGATTTCGGCCTTTGTTTCATTGACTTTAACGCCGATGTTAAATGCCAAATTGGTAAGAAAAGACCCTACTAAAAAAAGTAGGTTTTATGTTGCAACGGAACCGTTTTTTATAGCCATGGAAAACTGGTTCAAGAACTCGCTAATTCGTTTTATTTCCAATTCTGCTTTATTGCTAACGGTTATTGTATGTTCGGTACTTGGTATAATCTATTTCGGTAAACAATTGAAGTCCGAATTATCGCCGTTAGAAGATCGTAACTGGCTCAGAATTCAAGTAAGTTTACCCGAGGGTACTGCTTACGAGGTTACTGATAATCTCATGAACCGAATTGCCACCTTTGTTTCGGATTCTATCAAAGAAAAGCGTGTTTGCTTGACAGTAACAGCGCCTGGTTTCGCAGGTTCTGGAGCTGTTAATACAGGATTCGGAAGGATAGCACTCACCGACGCGTCTGTACGAAAACGGTCGCAGTCTGATATAGCAACATTTATAAACAAAAACCTCGCATTGTTTCCAGAAGGCAAGGTGTTTGTAATTCAAGAACAATCCATTTCGTCGGGAGGCGGTCCGCGTGGAGGCCTACCAGTACAATATGTGTTGCAGACTCAAAATTTTGAACGGCTGCGTGAAAAATTGCCTCAGTTTATGGATAGTGTTTCCAAGAGCAAAATTTTTCAGGGATTTGATGTCAATCTAAAGTTCAATAAACCAGAAATTGAAGTTGAGATAGATAGAAACAAAGCGCGTTTGTTAGGTGTTTCTATTGCTGATGTCGCGCAAACAATACAATTGGCATTGAGTGGTCAGCGTTTTAGTTACTATATCGCTGATGATAAACAATACCAAGTGATTGGACAGGTTTACAAAGATGATCGCGATGAGCCTTCGGATATTGAGAATTTGTTCGTTAAGAATAATAAGGGTATAATGATTCAGCTTAGCAACTTGATTGAAATCAGTGAAAAAAGCAGTCCCCCACAATTATATCATTACAACCGTTACCAATCAGCCACTGTTTCGGCTGGGTTAGCTCCTGGAAAAACAATTGGAGACGGAATTAATGAAATGAATAGAATTGCAAAGATTGTGCTCGATGATGGTTTTAAAACATCGTTAACAGGCTCTTCGAGAGATTACTCAGAAAGTTCAAGTAATATTTTGTTTGCCTTTATTTTGGCGCTAATTTTAATCTATCTCTTATTAGCGGCTCAATTCGAGAGTTTTGTTGAACCCTTGATTATTATGTTTACGGTACCAACTGCGTTAGCAGGAGCTTTATTTTCATTATGGTTGTTTAACCAAACTCTAAATATTTTCAGTCAGATTGGAATGATCATGTTGATAGGTTTAGTAACCAAGAATGGCATCTTGATTATCGAATTTGCAAATCAATTAAAAGAAAGAGGCATGGATACCCGAACGGCTATGATAGAAGCAGCCAGTGCGCGTTTAAGGCCAATTTTAATGACTAGCCTAGCCACTATATTAGGGGCTTTACCAATTGCCCTAGCCTTGGGTGCTGGCTCTAAGAGCAGGATGGGTATGGGTATAGTGATAATTGGCGGATTGTTATTATCGATGATTTTGACATTGTATGTGATACCTACCATTGGAAGTAAAGTCATCAGAGACAAAAAATGAAGAAATTATCCACCATAGCCCTTATTTTTAGCTCGTTGCTTTTAGGCGCACAACAACCTATTTCTGCTGAGGAATTAGTGAAGCGTGTTCTTTCTGCAAATGCAGGCATACAGTCGTCCAACGGATTGGTAGAAATCAACCGACTATTGAATAACCCAGGTTCAGCTGGTTTAACCCCGACCGTTAGTCTTAATGGTGGTTTATCAGGATCTGTTCTAAATTCGTATCAGGAATTCAGTAACAACACCAATCAAGACAGAAATGGAGCAGCTTCAAATGGTCTTTCTGGTTCAATTAATGCTGATTGGTTAATTTACGATGGTGGTAAAATGTTTGCAGTAAAGCGGCGCCTTACTGCTCAAACGGCAACTGCTGTTTTAATTGCAAAAGAACAAACCAATGCGATAGTAGCAGAGGCACTGTTGAAATATTATGATTTGGTTAGATTACAAACGGTATTAAGATTTGCTCAATTTAATCTTGATCTATCTAAAGAAAGGTTCAAATTGGTTTCGCTACGGCTAACAAGTGGGTCTGATTCTAGAGTAGAATGGTTGTTATGTAAAACCGAAGTAAGTCGTGCTGAAAGTGTAGTACTGCAGACAAAAATGTTGATGGCTGAGACCAGTTCGAAATTAGGTGCGTTAATGGGAGAGGTCACTCCTAAAGACTATGTCGCAACTGATAGTATAACCATCAAAACCAATTCAGATTTGGATGTCTTAAGGAAGCATATGATTGCTAATAATTTTACTTTGCTGAAATTCAAATCGCAGAATCTAATTCTTGCTGAGCAAGTTAAAGAGGCTACTGCCTTGCGATTGCCACAGATACAAATAGGGGGGGCCTACGTGTATAATCGAAGTCAAAGCCAAGCTGGATTTCTAACCATGAACAGACAATCTGGATTAAACATGGCACTAACAGCAAAATGGAATCTCTATTCCGGAGGTCGTTTAAGCAACTCCACTAAAGCTATGGAGATTCAATTGCAGAATAATGAATGGCTATATAAAGAGGCTACCAATCAAGCAGAGTCTCAACTTTGGTTTTATTTTAGGAATTTTGAATTCGGAAGGTTGTTATTGGAAGGAGAAGCGAGTTCTGTTAAGGATTGTGAGGAATTAGTGAACATTGCGTTGCAGCGATACACACTTGGTAAAAGCAGTCTACTCGAAAATATAGAAACCCAGAAAATTTTGGAAGAAGCCCAAAGTCGTTATATCTCAGCCTTGTATAATTTAAAGGCTTCTGAAATAAACCTATTGAGGGTTACAGGAATGTTAATACAATAATTAGTGCTTGGTAAAACGCATTTGCAACACACCAAGAAAGGCTTCCTTAAATATTTTAGTACTCATTTTGCTTTGTCCCAATACACGGTCTGTAAACATAATTGGCACTTCAGCAATTTTAAACCCTTTTTTGTAGGCGCGGTACTTCATTTCAATTTGAAAAGCATAGCCCATGAAACGAATTCCGTCTAAATTGATTGATTCAAGAACTTTACGACGGTAGCACTTGAAACCTGCGGTCGTATCAGATACGGGTAGCCACAGTACAATTCTCACGTAAACAGAGGCAAAGTAACTCATCAAAATTCGTCCAATGGGCCAATTTCTGACTTTGCCACCTTTGCAATAACGCGACCCAACAGCAACATCAGCACCATTCTCACAGGCAACAAGCAGTCGCGGTAGGTCATTAGGATTATGGCTAAAATCACAATCCATTTCAAAAATGAACTCATAATCTTTGGCCAATGCCCATTTGAAACCATGAATATACGCTGTGCCGAGGCCTAATTTTCCTTTTCTTTCTTGAATATGTAATCGGTTCGGAAAATCACTCATTCGTTGTTTTACATGCGTAGCAGTGCCATCAGGCGAACCATCATCAACAATAAGCAAATCAAACTGAACTGGTAATGAAAAAACGGTTTGAATCATCTTTTCAATGTTTTCAATTTCATTATAAGTTGGTATGATAACCAGATTTTTACTCATGGGACGTCAAAGATACTATTTGCGCTAAGAATTACGAATATCAAATTATACCACTTGTCAATAAAATCCCATATATCAGTAATAAACTCCCTACAATTACTTGAACAGAATGAATTGTCACTTTTTTAAGGTATTTACTACCTAAGTATACACCTATGAAGGCACCAAGAACTGCAATGACGATATAAACAGGATTGACTAGGCTTAGAACAGCATCTGAATTAATAAAATACAAGGGAATTCTGGTCAAATCAACAAAACAAGCAATAGTAACGCCCGTAGCAATGTAGGTTTCCTTGGAAAAGTTCAAATGGATAAGAAAAGCAGAACGCAATGCACCTTGATGACCTGATAAACCTCCGAAAAAACCGCTCACAAGTCCTCCTGTTAGCAAATGATTCCCTTTAAATACAACTCCATCTCCAGGCCAAAGTTCATAAATCGCAAAAGTAATCATGAGAGAGCCTATAATTAATTTAACGGGATTGGTCTTAGGATGAAAACCGAATAATGAATAGGTGAATTGTATGTCGGATTTATCTATAATGCTCAACAAATAAGCGCCAAGTAATGCGCCAATGACTGAAGTGATGCCGAATAATGCAACAGTTTTCCAATGGGTATGGCGTATAAAGAGCCCGAGTTTGAGAAAATTATTGAGAAGATGAACAATTGCAGTCATCGCTATAGCAAGCGGCAATGGAAAAAAGATGGAAAACACTGGTAACATAAGAGTTCCGAGGCCAAATCCGGAAAATAAGGTCAGTGCCGAACCTATAAGGGAGGCCATGAAAATGATCAAAAAAGAAGAGACCATAAATGAAATTCCTCACCAATTTAACATTTTCTGGTTGAATTATTGTATCTTTAGTAGTCTAGTCCTTATCCCATGAAATATTTAAGTGTTTTATTATTCTTAGTCACGTCCCTAACTGCTCAGCAAACGAGGCCATTTGTGAGCAACGGTGATATTTTCGGAACCCGCGTTTTTGTAGAAAACAAAGGCCAATTTGATTATTTGCGTGAAATTGAGAGTACGGTATTGTACGCACTTGAGTCAGAGAAAGAACGTGTTTATTTCACGGCGAAAGGGATTTATCACCTTCAATTGAAAGAATTTCCTTTGAAAGAGTGGCAGTTAGAGGCTATTGAACATGGAAGGGACCCGAAAATAAAAGTTCCAGAAAAACATTGGTTAATAAACAAGTGGGTGAATGCAAATCCAAATGTACTGGTATATGCAGGAGAACAGCAATCGCATTATTTTACCTATGGTACAGCAAATTTGAATTCTAAAACGTATCGAAAAATTACCTACAAAAATCTATATGAGGGAATTGATGTTGAATACACTATTCCGCAGGGATCAAAAAAAGGATACAAGTACACAATCATTGTACATCCTGGGGCAGATGTTTCTCGGTTAAAGTTTATGTATGAAGGTGAGGCAGGTAATGTGAGAATAGAGAAAAGTGGTAATTTACTAGTTCCATCACCAATTGACGATTTAACAGAACAAAAGCCAGTATCATGGATTGGCGAAAAAGACATAGCGGTCGCTTTCAGGGAATTGAAAGATACTGTGTCATTTAACGTACCAGAGGGATATGACGCAACGAAAACGTTAATTATAGATCCTTGGGTTGCCAGTACGAGTAGTTTATCTACTAACAGCTATGGCTATGATGTAGATTACGATAATGCAGGTAATTTGTTTGTCTATGGAGGAACCACACCGTGTAAGGCGTCCAAATATAGTCCGACAGGTACACTACTTTGGACCTTCTCAGGTGTATTGTCTTCACCCAGCTTTAGTACATCTGGACAAGGGCCCTATGCGTCCAATTTTGTTGTATTGCGTTCGAATGGGAAATCGTATTATGGAGAAGCTTTGAATGGGAGTGGGGCACGCATCATTCGTTTAGATGCGAATGGCGTGTATGATAATTTAATCTCAACACAAGCAGCTTTGTGGCGTGAAATTTGGGATATGGCCTATCACTGTTCTACTGGTAATATTTATGGAATGGGGGGGAGCACTGGCTCAAAACAATCAGCAGGGATTCTAGATCAAATAACGGGGTCTTTAACTGCTGTAGCATTTTTGAACATTGGTAGTACAGCTCATGATGTAGTTGGACATGCCATCGATGATTCGGGAGAATTATTCTGGCTATATGCTTCTGTAGCATCGGCTACTATTAGCAATCATATGGCACGTATAAACGCTGCATTCACAAGTAGTGTATGGTTGGCACCAACCACATACAGTACCTTTCAAGAGGCAGGAAATAAAAGCAGTTATGTTTCTGGTAATGTAACTTCTAATGGTTTTAACTGTTTAGCGGTGAACAATAATTACCTATACTATTATGATGGTAAAAACCTGGCGGCCTACAATAAATCGAATGGATCACTAATTTCATCTACAACCGTACCGACATACAGTGTTAAGCAACAAGGAGGAATCGCTGTAGATGATTGTGATAATGTTTATTTTGGAGGTAATGGTGTAATTCTAGCAGCACACTTTAATGGTAGTTCGTTTTCTGCACTTAATCCGATTTCATTGGGATTAACATCCACTCTGCAATACGTTACTGATATTAAATTGGAAAAGGCTACAAATATTCTCTACGTTTCAGGAAGTGGTTTTGTGGCAACATTAAATGCATTGCATAGCAATTCATGTACTATACAAAATACTTTTTGTTACCCATCTGGTACTCAACAGCATGTATTGTGTGCTGGAACCACAATTTCAGTGACATCAATGCCTGGCAATGGTCTTTCTAACCCCACTTACTCCCTGATGCCAGGTAATTATACGAGTTCAAATGGATTATTTGTGATGACTCCTACAGCCTCTGGGGTTTATACAGCGTATACCTCAGGCACCAACACCAATAATATAGTAGTTACACTAACCACAGCCGTTCTAATTACAGTCAATGCACAACCAACTGTTTCTATTACGTACACCCAGTCAACTTGTACAAATACCAACAATGCCTTTAATATTAATTTGGGATTTTATCCAACACCGACATTGGCGCCAACGTATACCATAACATGGACCCCAATTCCGTCTGGCATTTTCACACCAACACAAACAGGCTCTTCGGGTGTAGCCCCCGGAAGCTATACAGCTGTAATACTTGCATCGAATGGCTGCAGTACTGTTATCCCAGTTGTTATGGATCCTCAACCGGCACCTGCGATTTTCAATATATTACCTGTTGGAGGTAATTACATGATTAATTGTTACAACCCGAGCTTAACATTAACATTGAATCCTACTTCATATAATTATACAACTTCCCCACCTTTACCACCGAATCAAACTGGCGCCAATCCAACCTTTAGTATTGTAAATTCACAGGGTACTTATACAGTCTTCGCGGTAAATCCAATCTCTAATTGTGTTGCAACAAAAACATTTGCATTATCCCACAACACCCTTATTCCAACAGCTACTTTATCACCACTTAATCAAATAATCAATTGCACATCTACTGGTCCAGCTTCTGTGACAGTGGGGACACCTACGTTTGTAAACATGGAACATGTATTCATGTCACCGAATGGGGCTTCGGTTGTATTTATTAATAATCCAGTGACCTATTACCCTGGTACACCAGGAACCTATACTCATTGCATCGTTGACAAAACAAATGGATGCAAAAGTTGCAGGACATTTACGGTCACCTCTAATGACTCTTACCCAACTTTTACAGTCGTTAGTCCTCAAAATTTCACACTCGGTTGTAATACAAAATCCACGGCCACAATAACAATTGCGAATGCTCAAACAGCACCTCCCGGTGGAGTGGTGAGTTATACGTTGCATGGCCCAGGAACGGGAACAGTATTACCTTCAGGTCCTTTGAGTTCTCAAAATTCCTACTCCGTTAATACTGCAGGTACTTATACCCTTTACACTAGGGATAATAACAGCGGCTGTATAGCTAAGGATTATGTGAGTATTTTATTAAACAATTTGGGCCCTGCGCTAGACACCTTAATTATTCCTCAAAACATTTTGAATTGCTACACTCCAAGTATAACACTTGAAGCAGTGACCAGTAATACCAATGCTTTTTGTGAATGGAAAAACACAGCAGGCACTGTGGTTTCATTTACTTATCCTGCGATGACTAGAACATTGAATCCACAGGATTCTTTACTATATACCTACACCATTACATTAACAGATAACAACAATACTTGTAAGACAAACACCACTGTTACACTATTTCAAAATATACGACCACCAGTTGCTGATTTTTCATTTAACGGACAATTGGATTGTAGAACTGAGTTCTTGACATTAACTAATCAAAGTAAGACAAGAACATTTAAATCGCTCTCTTTTGGGAAAAGTGTGGTGGGTTATTTATGGAGAGGCCCATCACCTCAAACAGACATGCAATTAAGTACTTCCTACCAAGCATTTGTTCCTGGAAACTACACTTTAACGGCTATGGATTATAACAATGGTTGCATTGATGACACTTCAAAATTTGTGAAAGACGATAGGGATTATCCTTTTGTCAATCGGCCTTCTGCGCCGCTCCCATTTATTCTTGATTGTGGAGCCTCGAATGTTAAAATAGCTGCAAATTTAAGTGGTACGGCTTCAACAATGACTTATTCATGGATACCACAACCGGGAGCAACAGTTGCTTGTTTGAACTGCCAGACGTTAACTACTAATATGCCAGGGGTTTATCAAATCATTGTCAATAATAGTGCTAATGGTTGTGAGTCTGAAGGCTTTGTAGAAGTAATCAATGGCACACTCACCGCTGATTTTGAACCCTCCGAAAGAAGTGGCTTTGCACCACTTGAAGTGGTATTCAATCAAAAGTCGTCGTCTTCATTAGGACAATCGGGTATTTCAGCTTTTTGGGAATTTGGTAATGGCCATAGTATCTCAAAACCAGATATTAATTACACGAGCCCAAAAGAAATATATACTCAAGCTGGTACCTATACAGTGGCAATGTATATTTCTAAGGGTACGTGCGTCGCATACGACACGGCAGTAATTCGTGTGGAAATACCTTCGTTTTTAATCGTGCCAAATATTTTTACGCCAAATGATGATGGCGTTAACGATGTATTCTTTTTAAATGCTGCAAACCTCACAGATATTAAAATGGACATCTATGACCGTTGGGGACACTTGGTTTATAACTACGATGGTAAGGCAACTAATTTGGTCTGGGATGGCACAAATAAATCTGGTCAAAAATTAGCCGATGGCGTGTTCTTTTACTTTTTAAAAGCAAAGGGACTTGATGGTAAGGAATTTTCTATAAAGGGAAATATTACACTAATAAGATAAAAAAAGGGGGCCTAAGCCCCCTTTTTATTTCTTCGCGTCTACCAACTTTACTTCTTCGCGTCTGCCAAAAACTGGGCAAGTCCGCTATCCGTTAAAGGGTGTTTCAAAAGTGCAGTGATTGCGCTTAAAGGACATGTGGCCACATCGGCACCAATCATTGCGCATTCAATAATATGCATTGGATGACGAACGCTTGCAGCAAGGATTTCAGTTTCATAACCATAGTTGTCATAAATCTGGCGAATATCTTCAATCAATCTTAAACCATCTGTGCTAATATCATCTAAACGGCCAATAAAAGGTGAAACATAGGTTGCTCCTGCCTTAGCAGCTAATAATGCTTGACCTGCAGAAAAAACAAGCGTACAGTTGGTCTTAATACCTTTGTCAGTGAAATATCTTATGGCTTTAACACCATCCTTTATCATCGGAATTTTTACCACAATCCTTTCATGTAGTTCTGCTAAAGCTTCCCCTTCTTTTATCATCCCTTCATAGTCTGTAGCAATTACTTCCGCACTTACATCGCCAGTAACCAGATTGCAGATGTCAACGTAGTGCTTCATGATTTGGTCATGCCCTTTGATGCCTTCTTTCGCCATTAGCGAAGGGTTCGTTGTTACTCCATCCAGCACACCTAAATCTTGTGCTTCTTTAATCTGAGCCAGGTTGGCTGTGTCTATAAAAAATTTCATAATTGTATAGAACAAAGATACTTAATGATAATGCATTCGCCAAGAGGGAAGTTGAATTACTAACTTCCCTTTGAACTATGAAAGATCTGCAATTGCGCTGGAGGCAACATATGCCGTACTCCAAGCGGCTTGAAAATTAAACCCGCCAGTAATACCATCAATATTAAGTAGCTCCCCAGCAAAATAGAGACCGCCTAATTTTCGACTTTGCATGCTCGTAAAATCTATTTCCCTTAAATCTATCCCTCCACAAGTGACAAACTCTTCTTTAAAGGTCGTTTTACCTTCTAATTTTAGTTCGGTCGAAGTTAGAAGATGTGAAAAACGCTCAAGTTCTGTTTTAGAAATATCACTCCAATTCTTTGCCCTTGGAATTTTTGATCGCAACGCCAAATGCTCCCAAAGCCTTTTAGGCAGTTCAAATAAAGGGTGATTCCAAATGCCGGCCTTCGGGCGTAATTGTTTTTGATGTATTAGTTCTTGCAAAGCATCGTTGTATGCAAGGCCACCCAACCAGTTAATGCTAACCATGGTTTGATAGTTGACGGAATTTAGTTCTATAGCTGCAAATGAAGATAGTTTGAGAACAGCAGGACCACTTAGACCCCAGTGGGTGATTAAAATGGGACCTGAAAACGCTTTTTTCTTGAAGGCGGGTAAGCTTACTACAGCGTTGCTTACGCTTACTCCTTGGAGCTCCTTAATAGGGTCGTTAGGGAAATTGAAAGTAAATAAACTAGGGCGAGGAGAGACCACCGTGTGATAGGGTAGAAGCCATTGGTAATGTTCGGTCTTGTGGTAACCACCAGCAGCCGCTATTATTTGGCTAGCTATGAAAGTGCCTTGATTGGTAGCAATGGTAAACCGTCCGTTTTCTTTACTTACGTGGTTCACATGGCAGTTAATTAGTAGTTCTATTCCATACTCTTTTACAAGATGTTCAAACAGACCGGCAATCGTCTCACTAGAATCAGACATGGGAAAAACTCTCCCATCTTTTTCAATTTTTAGATTGACTCCTTTATTTTTAAACCATTCAATGGTATCTCCAGCATTGAATCTTGAGAAAGGTTGTCGTAATTCTCTAAACCCTCTCGGGTAATTTATTAGAAATTCAGGCACTTCATAGGGCCTGTGTGTCACATTACAGCGACCTCCTCCTGAAATTCGAAGTTTAGATAGAGTCTTCCCAGTTTTTTCAAGAATCGCAACTGTTAAATGCGGGGCTTTCTCTTTTAAGGTAATTGCACTAAAAAACCCCGCTGCACCACCCCCTATGACAATAATATCAAAGTCAGTACGCTTATTCACCTAACAATTCTATGTAGCCTTTAATTGGTTTAGAGCCATTACCCAAGTCAATAATATAGAAATAGGTAGATGCAGGTAAATTCACTTCATTCTTCTCAGGCCAGGCTATGGTTGTGTTATTATAACCACTTTTATCGAAAACAGCCTTTCCCCAACGATTGAAAATAACTACTCTATTTTTGGGATAGTCTTCTAAATTGTCGACTACCCATATGTCATTTGAACCATCACCATTGGGCGAGATGGAAGTATAGATCTTTATTTCACAAGGGCCATTTTCATCCCTAATTAATACAGGATTAATATCAATGGAGTCTTGTTTTTGTAGTATACCATTCACCGTGTATGTAACAAGCATTTTCATTTGATAAGTGCCGCCGGCAAGACTTTTAATTGTATCACAGTTTTGTGCTGGACATAACGAAGCAGGCGTCCATATGTATTTTGTAGTGTATTGCTGGTATGGGATTGTAGGAACAACAATAATTGCCCCATCATCTTTTCCGAGACAACTCACATTTGTATAAATAGTTAAAGCAGATAATGGTTGGGCACAAGGTATAACGGTATGCGAATAAACAGTTGAATCCGCACATCCTAGATCAGTTATGCCTTTAAGGGTGTAGGTCGTTGAGACAGTAGGTGAAATGATTGTTTCAAAGCCACTGCTTCCATTTGACCAAGTGTAAAGTGAAGCACCACTTGCTGTTAAGGTAAATGTTTCTGCTTCGCAAGTAATAGTTTTGGTTGGAATTATGTTCAAAGTCGGCATTGGGTAAACATTAAGTGTGTATACGGTGTCATTCACACAGCTATTAGCATCCTTACCTATAAGGGTGTATGTTAGAGTCGCGGTGGGCGTGAAGGGTGATCCACTACTAATAACTGGAGACCAGGTATAGTTTATCGCACCTGAAGGAGAAAGCACAGCTTGTTTGCCAAAACAAATGGCATTGGTCAATGATTGAACTGACACTATTGGCAATAGGTTGACAGTTAATGTTACTATTATTGTATTGGAACTTGTGCACCCTAGGGTATTTGTACCTGTTAAACTATAGTCTCCAGAGCTAAATATGTGTGTAGGAGCGCCATTTATTGCACCATTGGACCACGTATAGGTGCTAGCACCATTGGCGTTAAATGTTATTGTATCGTTGTAACATAAAACATTTCGTGAAACAGTTCCTGTGATGAGGGGGCGAGGATTAACCGTGATTTGGGTTGAATCTTGATTAACACAACCATTAATGTCAGTCCCTGTTACTGTATACATAGCAGTTGCAACTGGTGTAAAGCTTGTCGCATTACTTACTCCTCCAGTCCATGTGTAAGTACTTGCTCCTATACCATGCAATGAAGTGGTATCACCAAAACAAACGACTGTTTGAAGTGCAAGTGCCTGAACAAGTGGTAAAGGATTTACTGTAACATCAACAGTCGCCATATTTGTACTGGTACACCCTGCTAAATCAGTTCCACTTAGGCTATAAGTTGTAGAAACGGTTGGGGTAAATGGTGTGTTATCAAATACACCTCCTGTCCATGTATATGTACTGGCTCCTGAACCTATAACTGAGGTGCTATATCCATAACATATTACAGAATTAGAAGTACTAGCGGTTACTATTGGAAGTGGGTTTACTGAAACCGTAACAAAGGCATTATTCGTGCTTGTACACCCTGCTAAATCAGTGCCTGTAAGTGTATAGTTGGAGGTTAGTGTAGGTGAAAATGGCGAATTGTCAATAACGCCTCCAGTCCAAGTATAAGTGTTGGCTCCCGAACCATTGAGCGTTACTGTTTCATTCATACAGATAACTGTGGAGGTGGTGTTAGCTGTAACATTTGGAAGGGCAAGAACTGTTACAGTTGTGAAGGCCTGATTGGTGCTCGTACAACCGGATAAAGTATTTGTTCCTACTAAACTATAACTAGTGGTAATTGAGGGACTAAATGCTGTATTATTTGGGATAGAGCCGAGAGAACTCGTCCAAGTATAGGTGTCAGCACCAATTCCTGAAATGGCTACTGTTGAGTTGTTACAAAGAGTGAATGAGGTTGCTGTGGCTGTGACTATTGGAAGAGGATTGACGCTAATGGTTATACCGGCGTTGTTAGTACTTGTACACCCTGTTAAAGTAGCAGTGCCTGCGGCTGAAAAGAAGGAAGTTGCAGAAGGTGTGAATGCGACACCATTAGTTATGCTACCACTACTAGAGGTCCAAGTATAAGTGTCAGCTCCAACAGCAGTGATGCTTACACTTTGGGTATTACAGATTACTGAAGACGTACTGCTAACAGTAAGAACAGGAAGTGCATTAACAGTGGCATTAATGACAAAACTATAAGTTGGTGATGAACAATCATTAGAAAAGAGACTCAAAGTACCTGTGTTAACAGTAGGTGTGAGTCCTGGCGTAAAAGTAACGGCAAAGGTGCTACCAGATGCTGGATTGAGAAGTGAAGAGTAGGTGCCGATAGAGAAACTACCACTACCTGAATACTGAACCAAACCAAGATTGAGCGTGCCGGTACCTGTATTGGTAACTGAAAACACCTTGGTAGATGATGAACCTCCTACACAAAGATGTCCGAAACTTGTATTATTTGTAATTGTTGGTGAATTACTACCGTTTGGAATTGTGACGCTATTGCCAGAAACTTGTAGCGTGACATTGGGTGGTGTTGTAACAGTATTCCCACTAACAATCTGCGAAGGATTGACCCAATTTGAAGTAGTGCCTGTTAACGAAAAATTGAGAAGCGTTCCTGTATTACCAGAAGCAGCGTCAGTAGCCGTAGTAACAGCCAAATTGGAGCCTGATGGCACACCTTGATTAAAATGATAGTTGGCCACCAATCCACTTGCTGTAGTTGGGATTTCACAATTCATGAATTGCTGAATCTGACATTGGGTGCGTGCAGTGTTCCATACTCGTACTTCATCCATATCTCCATTTATAGTAAATGATCCAGAGAAGGCGCCTATACTAATGGAGGTGGTGGAGGCTACAGGTGTAACAGTATTGTTGGAAGAAACCAATATGCCATTTTTGTAAAGTCGCATGGTACTTGTTGGGGCATCATAGGTTACAGCCACATGGTACCAAGTATCAAACGCTAATGCAGTTGGGTCTTGAACCTGGTTCCATGTAAAATCGTGACCAGAGGATAGTTTGTAACTGTAAATACCAGGAGCCCAGAAAGCATGGCCACCTGAACTTGCAGTACCTGATATAAAATTATTTCCATTTGTGGAAGCTTTAATTCGAATCCACGCCTCCTTAGTATAAGAGGAGGTTAATGCTAATGAACAATCAACATAATCATTAGTTCCGTCAAAATTGAGAGCACTTGCAGGTGTTGTACTTGCCGTAATTACGAAAGTATAGGTAGAGTAGCTACAATCGTCAGAGGTTATGTTGACTGTTGCACTACTAATACCAGTGTTTGTTGGGGTCAATGTAATTACAAATCCAGTTGTACCAGTAGTAATGACAGAGGCAGGAGGTGTGGTTAAGCTAAATTGACTGGCTTGTGGACCAGTGAAGAAAATTGAGCCAATATTAAGGGTGCTAGCCCCAGCGAAATTGGTAATTGAAAATGTTCTCGATGAGTTTAACCCGAAATCCGTAAAGTTTAATGTACTGGTCGTGTTCCCCACAGGTACGATATTTGCATTGCCTGTAATCAACAAATTTGGCTTAACTGTTACAGTCACAGCGGCAGCATTAGTACTAGTACATCCAGCTAAAGATGTTCCAGAAAGAGAATAACTGGCAGTACTCATTGGCATGAATGTTTGGTTATTCACTGGACCTCCTGTCCAAGTATATGTGTTGGCTCCTGAGCCACTAAACGTCACAGTGTTGCCACCACAGACCAATGTATTAGTTACTGATGCAGAAACAACTGGTAATGGATTTACAGAAACCGATCTAATGGCATTGTTACTACAGTTTGCAGCTGATACACCAGTAATTGTGTATTGAGTGGTTACAGTAGGATTAACAGTAATCGTAGGGGTGGTAGACCCAGTATTCCAACTATAGGTGCTAGCACCAGATGTTGTGAAGGTGACTGATTGGCCGTAACAAATTGTAGTTGGTGTACTCGTTATTGATAATGTTGGTAATGGATTAACAGAGAGATTGACAACGGCACTGTTTTGACAACCAGCTGTAGATGTTCCAATAGCTGTGTATGAAGTGTTGGTGGTTGCAGTTACAGCAGTGGTGGCACCTTGTGCAGTGGTATTCCATGTATAGGTGTTTGCTCCAGAGGCAGATAGGGTAGAGGTGAAACCAGCACAAATAACTGTCGGTGTAGATGCCAAGTTGAGTACAGGTAATGGATTTACTGTAACAGTAATATTGGCGGTATTACTGCTCGCACAGCCAACCGCAGAGGTTCCTGTTACTGAATAATTCGCCGTTGTTGTTGGGCTAAATGCAGAGTTATTCGCGATGGTTCCTGTTGAGGAACTCCAAGTATAGGTTGCAGCACCGCTTCCATTTAATGTGATGCTGTTGCCAATGCAAATAAAGGTTTGTGAAGCATTTGCGTTAATTATAGGCAATGGATTAACGGTTATGGTTACAAAAGCGTTATTTAGACTAACACACCCATTATTGTCAGTGCCATTGACTGAATAATTTGCTGTAGCACTTGGAGTAAATGAGGTGTTGTTAGTAACCCCACCTGTCCACGTATATGTCGATGCTCCAGAACCAAAAACAGCGACTGTTTGCGTGTTGCAAATAACGGAACTTGAACTATTAGCTGTTACCGTAGGTAAAGCATAAACCGTGATAGTTTGAACAGCAATATTGGTGCTGGTACAACCTGCGATATCCGTTCCACTGAGTGAGTAGGTTGTGGTAAGGGTCGGACTAAACGGGGTACCATTAGGCGCTCCATTTGACCAAGTATATGTGCTTGCTCCAGAGCCACTCAAAGTTAAACTACTCCCGAAACAAATAGCAGAAGTGTTTGTTGAGGCAACTACAATTGGCAATGGTGCCACTGTTACTCCAACAGTGGCAATATTTGTATTGCTACAGCCTGCTGTACTTGTTCCAGATACGGTATACTGTGCTGTAGAGGTAGGCGAAAAAGCCGTGTTATTAGCTAAAGTGCCAGTAGGACTGGTCCAAGTATAAGTATTAGCACCACTTCCTGTTAAGGCTACTGTTTTATTAATACAAATGGAGGGTGAACTAGCTGTGCCATTAACAATAGGCAGGCTATTCACTGTAATTGTGACTACAGGCGCATTTGTGCTGGTACAGCCTGCTGTGCTTGTACCTGCAAGTGTGTAAGAGCTAGTTGATGTTGGAGAGAAGGCAGTACCATTGTTTATTCCTCCTGACCAAGTATAGGTATTGGCACCGCTACCTGTTAAGGTCACAGTTTGATTTAAACATATTTGTCCCGCACTAGAGGTGCCTGAAACAACTGGACGAGGAACAACTGTCACAGTAACAAGCGAGACATTTGTACTGGTACAACCAGCTAAATCGGTTCCTGTCAACGTGTAATTTCCTGTAGAGGTAGGAGTAAAAGCGGTGTTATTAATTGGTCCACCTGTAAAAGTATAGGTGTTAGCTCCTGAGCCTGAAAGTGTAACAGTTAAGCCTGCACAAACGGTATTGCTATTAGCTGTTGCAACTACTGTGGGCAAAGGAGCTACAGTGATTGTAGCTACAGCGTTATTAGTACTTGTACAGCCAGTAATTGTGCTAGTACCAGCAAGACTATAATTGCTTGTAACAGTTGGAGTAAAGGCTGTTGCATTTGCAAGCGTGCCGGTTGAGCTTGTCCATGTATAGGTATTAGCGCCTGATCCATTTAATGCAATGGTCTGATTTAAACAAATACTTTGACTAGAACTTGCAGTAACGGTTGGTAAAGGCACGATGGTTACTGTATGTGTTAATGTGTTGGTACATCCTGAAGCGTTCTTACCCAAAACCTTGTAAACTGTGGTATTAGTGGGTGATACAGAACTGCGGTTTGAATTGGAACCCGTACTCCAGGTATATGAATTGGCACCAAATAAGGTAAAGGATAAAGCAGCTTGACTGTTGTTAAGAAGTACAGAATGATTATTTCCACTATAGTTTGAAACTAATAAGTCAGGTTTACCATCTGCATTAAAGTCACCTGTTGCACCAAATTGCGGGTTGCTTCCTGAAACAACGGCAAGTGGAGCGCCAAAAGTACCATTACCGATACCAGGGAAAATGGTAACCGAATTTCCGGATGCGTTGAATGTGGTGACGTCCATTTTGCCATCCGTGTTTATATCAGATGCTATTATAGAGTATGGATAAGTGGTTGTGTAATTCACAGCTGCAGCAAAAGTTCCTGAAGAAGAACCTAGTAATATCGATATGCTATTCTGAGTGGTATTGGCTGTTACAATATCTTTATAGCCGTCTCCATTAAAGTCGGCATCAGCCATGTTTATAATTCCTGAGTTAGCCGGATAGTTAACAGCTGAATTGAAAGTGCCTGAAGTACTTCCATACAAGATAGAAATATTAGAACTACCAACATTCGCTACTGCTAAATCTTTAAAACTATCGTTGTTGAAGTCACTGCAAATAATACCACGTGGACCAGTTCCAACGGCATAGTTCACAGCAGGATTAAAAGTGGTTGATGGGTTACCTAATAATATAGAAATGCTATTCGAAGAGTAATTTGAAACAGCAAGATCGGCTTTACCATCGTTGTTAAAATCGCCAGCTGTTAATGACTCCGGATCAAGCCCTACAGTAAATGTTACTGGTGAGCTGAATACACCAGAACCATTGTTGTACATGATTGAAACAGAGTTAACACCAACTCCTGAATTGGCAAAAGCGATATCAGTGTTGCCATCGTTATTGAAATCGGCTGGCACAATTGAAACCGGTCCAATTCCAGTTGTATAGGTAACGGCTGCATTAAATGCGCCATTGCCTGTTCCTGAATAATAGGAAATAGAATTACCATTGACATTTGTAGAAACAAAATCGTTCTTTCCATCATTGTTGAAATCAGCAGTACCTATTTGCATAGGACCACTGCCCGAAGCATAAAGGGTTGGTGTGGCAAAGGTGAGTGTATTCCCAGGAAAGGCACATAATGTTGGCGTACCAGATAAGCTCAGTGACGGGCCATTATTAACCACCACCGATAAAACAGCCGAATTGCTACTAACACAACCCACAACACTGGTGCCAGTTAATGTAAACGACGTATTTGAACCTGGGAAAAATTGAGAGCCATTTGTTTGAAAGCCGAACGGTGAATTCCAAGTATAGGTGTTTGCGCCAGCACCAGAAAGTAACACTCCTTGACCTATACATATGTTGGTATTGGTTGGGTTCACACTTACAACAGGATTGGCAACAACCGTGTTAAATACAACTGCAGAATTGGTACTGGTACAACCGGCAGCACTGGTTCCTGTTAGTGAGTAACTGGTAGTAAGTGTTGGTGTGTAATTAGCCGGATTCGATATGGTACCATTGGAAGTGCTCCATGTATAGGTTGATGCTCCTGTTCCTGTAAGAGCAACAGTTTTACCGGCACATACCGATGCATTAGAAATAGCTGCTGTTACAGTTGGTAAAGGAATTACGGTGAGGGTTTTCGCAGTAAGTGAAGAACAACCTTGTGCTGATGTGCCATTTAATGTAAATGTAGTGGTTGAGCCAGGGGTTAAGGTCGCTGTTGCTCCTGATCCACCAAACGACCAATTGTACGTAGCAGCACCTGAACCGGTATAGGCGACAGATCCGCCTTCACAAACCGTGTTATTACCGGCAATGCTTAATATAGGCAAGGTATAAACTGTAATGGCAGTAGCAACGGAGTTACTTATGCAGCCAACGCTGCTCGTTCCATATACGCCAATGGTCGTGTTTGTTGGTGGTGTGGTAACTAGCGAACTACCATTAGTCCCAGTACTCCATGTATATGTATTTGCACCAGTTACATTCAGTGTGGCATTATTGCCAGCACAAATCGTTGGGGTTGCAACAACAGAAATAGTGGGACTAGGGTGAACAGGGATTGAAATTGTTGCCGTTTGTCCACTGCATACACCTGCACTGGTGACTTGAACAGTGTAGTTGGAATTAACAGTTGGAAAAACAATGGTCGAGTTGGTAGTGGCAGAGGTATTCCATGAATAAGTTAACCCCGTTAATAATGGATAGTTGCCATAGTAGGGTAATGGGTTCGTAGATACAGTTCCACTGGCAATGTCTATTCTAATTCTACCAATACTTCCATTTCCGCCAGCTCCACCGCAACCGCCAGGTGCACCACCAGTGCCTCCTAAAGCTTCTATATTGAAAGCTGTACCACTAAATGAGAGCATCTGTAAGTAAATAGATCCACCAGCTCCGCCGCCGCCGCCTCCCATACCACAACCACCTGCATTAAATCCACTTCCGCCATTTACACCATCACAAAATAAACCGCCTATTACATTCAAACTTGCTGTCGATATCGCAATAATACCGCCTCCTGACCCCCCATTACCGGGGTAATTGCCATCTTCATCGCCACCACCTTCGGCACCAGCACCACCCATAAACAATTGACTAAGAGCAGCATCACCAACAGGTTTACCTCCATAGCCATTCTGATGGCTATATAAACCGCCATCGTTTCCTGCATTAGCATGACCACCACCACCGCCTCCAGCAGCATCTTGTGTGCCAATTCCTCCGCCGCCGCCATTGCCATTCGGATTTACATAGGAACTCCCATTGTTACCTGCAGAACCATTCGATCCAGAACCAACATAGCCTACTCCAAGATAACCCTCTCCTTGAGCGCCATCTGAATTGACATAATAAGTTGACCTAGCTGGTGTACCTCTGTAACCAGTACCTGTTGCGCTAATCATACCGCCAGATTGTAGGTCCAAAAATCCTTTGACGCGTAGAGGCAAAACCCCTCCAGTAGATCCATCCCAATTGTGGCAGGTTAAATACCCACCAGAAACTATGGTAAGGTTGTCATAATTAGGCACAACTATAACCTGGTGTTTAATGGTAGTTGCGTTGTATGTATAACTTAATAGATTGCTAAACAAAAGTGTATCAGCCGAAATGCTTTGTATGCGAGTATACTCATACTGACCAACTAAATTATTTGTGGTATTGGCATCTTGCATCGTAATAAGCATAACTTCTTGTCCGACTTTAAACCCACTTGTTGACGCGACTCTCACTTTTCTATTCGGTCCAGTATTATTACTTCCTATTATGGCAGAGCGAACGGAATCAGCATACATGGTGGTTGTAATAGAGGCATTGCCTAAAGAACCATTTCCAGAATGCCCATTGGTTGTTGTGGCTGTTAGTACTATGGGCGTGCTTGGACAAAAGGTACTCGCACCTGCAGAACTTAGTATATTAATACCTGTAACATTTACGCTTATTGGCGTTCTTTTACTGCTTGTACAGGTGTTAGTGGCCATTGCATAAAATAAGTTGGAACCTGCAGAAAGTGTAGGAGTGACAAATGTAGAGCCTGAGCCAAGCACAGTTGTTGATGTGGCATTTGCGAACCAAGAAATTGTTCCGCTACCTGTGGCAGATAAGGTGGTTGTTGTATTGGCTCCGCAACGTGTACTTAATGCCGAACTGGTACTATTAACAGGATCAGCAGGTGCCGCACAATAATTCGTAATAGAAACATCGTCAAGGTAGATGCCATCTATGTTATTCGCAACTCCGTCAACTGAATTGAAATTGAACATCAATATTACCGTTTGGTTGGAGTAGGAAGTTAAGCTAAGCGTAAAATTGGCCCAACTCGTTGCTGGTGGTAACGTTTGATAGCCTATATTGGAACTTACAAGCAAATTATAAGAGGTGCCATTGTTGGTAGAAATATAAACGGCCAAATTATCATAACTACAATAGTTTCCACCACACTCACCGTTGATGATATAATTGAAAGATAAGAAGCCACCGGTGCTTCCAATAGCAATAGTAGGAGTAATAATGTTACCGCTAGTAGTACTGCTGCCATTTCCAAAAGTACAACCACTGCCAGAAAATATGACGTGCCCATTAATAGAATGTCCAGAAGAATTTCCTAGAGAACAGCCATTGGTGAAAACCCAATTACCATTTGAGCCATTAATAGCTGTCATAGTACCAATACTTCCATTAAACGACTCGCTATAACTTACCACTCCAATTGCTAATTGAGCCTTCGTTTGAAATGAAAGAAGAAATAGAATGAGAAAAACAGGGACTAAATTCCTTTTAAAATAGTTTAGAATCAACATTAACGTATTGATTAACAGTTATTAGGGTTTCACTTGTTAGATTAAAAATCAAAGTTAACTAAATTTTGACACCGATTTAGAATATTTACGCGATTCTGCGATGGGCTTGTAAAATTTCTCTTTTGCCTGGTGGACCTGGTAATTTACAAACGTATAAACCACATTTTTTCAGTATTCTTTGAAAAGTACCTTGCGAACAAAAAGTAACCAAAACGCCGCCAGGTCTCAAGTTTTCTATGATTCGGTAAACCAAGCATTCCTCCCAAAGCTCTGGTTGGGATGAGGGAGCAAAGGCATCGTAAAATATAACATCCATTCTTGGTATTTGAACCTGTTGAATGTCCGTATCTAATTTGTAGAGTGTAGTAGTCACCTAGTGGGATGGAAATGTTCCAAGGCAACCGATGTAATTGTTGGAGAATGGCGGTTTCAGGAGGTGTTTGACCCAATTTTAACAAGTTTAGCTCTTCCATTGTGATTGGGTATTTTTCACTAGTAGTGTACTCCTCATGCCTTTTGGTAGAGTAGGCTTGATTCGATGTTTATAAGGCATTCAAACCGGTTCCAAATCCAATTTCAAAAACCGTACAAGAGCCATTATTCCTTTCCAACCACCACTTCAAACCTGCGTCAATATACACGTGTTGACTTTCGATCCTTGCGCCATGAATTGAATGATACGGGCTTTTAAACAAGCTGCTGTAAAGCGTTGAAGTGCCATCTTTTGTGTGAATGACTGTTCGTTTATCCATTGTCTGAAAGTCCGCCATAGATTGGATTCAGCTGATAGGAGAAGGATCTTCGATAATTCTGCTAAAATAATTTACAGTCAACAAACAAGCAAAAAATTGATGAAATTCGGAACGTTTATCCCCATTTCACTGGCGATTAAAAGCTATCTTTACCAACGAAAATTAAACGAATATGCCAAAAGGTATTTATAAGGTGCCGGCGCCTGTCAATGAACCGGTAAAGTCATACGCTCCAGGAAGTGCTGAGAAAAAAGAACTGAAGGCCATGTTGGCACTTTTGAGAAGCCAAGAATTGGATATTCCAATGTATATTGGCGGTACAGAAGTGCGAAGTGAAAATAAGGTTCGAATTGCCCCTCCTCATGATCACCAACATACCTTAGGGTACTTTCATAAAAGTGATAAAACCCATGTGACCGCTGCTATAGAAGCAGCTCTTGCAGCACGTGAAAAATGGGCTAATTTGCCATGGGAACATCGCGCTTCTATCTTTTTAAAAGCAGCTGAATTGATAGCGGGTCCATACCGAGCTAAATTAAACGCCGCTACAATGCTGGGGCAAAGTAAAAATGCCTTTCAGGCTGAAATAGACAGTGCATGTGAAATCATTGATTTTTTGCGTTTCAACGTGCAGTTCATGACCGAGATTTATAGCGAACAACCGATTAGCTCGCCTGGAATTTGGAATCGTTCAGAGTGGCGTCCTTTAGAGGGATTCGTGTACGCTTTAACACCATTTAATTTTACTGCTATTGCTGGAAATCTGCCTTCAAGTTGCGCCATGATGGGTAATGTGGTTGTTTGGAAACCCTCCAATACTCAGGTTTATAGCGCCGCTGTTTTGATGTAAATTTTCAAAAAAGCAGGTGTGCCAGACGGTGTTATAAATTTAATTTATCCTAGTGGTCCAGATGCTGGAGATGTGATTTTTAAACACCGTGATTTTGCTGGCATCCATTTTACTGGCAGTACAGAGGTGTTTCAGAACATCTGGCAGCAAATTGGTAATAACATACATCTTTATCGTTCATATCCTAGAATAGTAGGGGAGACAGGGGGTAAGGATTTTATTATGGCACACCCAAGTGCTGATGCTCAGGAACTTGTTACAGCATTAAGCAGGGGGGCGTTCGAATACCAAGGTCAAAAATGCTCTGCTGCTTCCCGAGCCTATGTGCCTTCTAATTTGTGGGAAGAAGTTAAAGCTGGACTACAAAAAGACCTTGCTTCTATGAAAATGGGGCCTGTTGAAGATTTCTCCAACTTTGTCAATGCCGTAATCGACGAAAAGAGTTTTGATAAACTGGCTCGATTTATCGATGCTGCTAAAACGGATAAGTCTGTCGAAATCATAGCAGGAGGAAATTATAGCAAAACAAACGGTTATTTTATAGAGCCTACGGTTATTGTAGCTAATAACCCGAACTATGTAACAATGTGTGAGGAATTATTCGGACCAGTATTGACAATTTATGTCTATCCCGAAAATCAATTTACCGAAACGCTAAAGGTGGTTGATAGTACCTCTATATATGCGCTCACAGGGTCTATTTTTTCACAAGATCGCTATGCAATTAACGAAGCTACTAAAGCGCTCTCCAATGCTGCAGGTAATTTTTACATAAATGATAAATGTACCGGTGCTGTTGTGGGCCAACAACCTTTTGGAGGTGCAAGAGGAAGTGGTACCAATGACAAAGCTGGATCAAAAATCAACCTGCTTCGTTGGGTGTCCCCTCGAACAATAAAAGAAACGTTCGTGCCGCCTGTGAATTATGGCTACCCATTTATGAGTGAGTCGTAATTAATAAGGATTTTACCGCATTTTTTGCATTTCAAGCTCCTGAATTGACTAACTTCGTTCAGGAGCTTTTTTTTAGTAAAATAGATATGAAATTTAAAAACACAGCACTGACTTTAGCCCTTGGCTTTACAACTTTCGTTGGTGCTCAAAATGGTATGCGCCGTTGCGCTACCGATGTACCTTCTAAAGATTGGGATGAATGGTTCAATCAAAAAGTGGTTGAATTCAAGGCCAATGAAGTTTTAATGAAAAAAGCACAAGCTGGAGCTACTATTCCGGTTATTGTGCATATTATACATGGCGGACAAAATGTAGGGGTTTATCCAAACATTACGAGTACTCAAGTTCAATCACAGATTACGGTTTTAAATCAAGATTATGCGGGTAATGGATTGAATGTCAACAATGTGCCATCCGCATTTGCATCCTTAAAGGCCAATACTGGAATATCATTCTGTTTAGCGATGTTAGATCCAAATGGTAATGCTATTGCAGAGCCAGGAATCGACCGTGTAAACTATGTTTCTAAAGGATGGAGTAACCCTAATTCATACAATTCTTCGGCATCTTTTATGTCCTACATGGATGGCACCGTTAAACCTGCAACCATTTGGGATCCTAATCGTTACTTAAATATTTGGATTAGCGATGTTAGTCAAAACCAAAATGTAGGTATTTTAGGTTATGCTAGTTTTCCTGCTGGCTCCACCTTGTCCGGCATTCCTGGATCAAATACAGGAAGTTCTAACAATGATGGAGTTTGGGTGTACACACGCGCATTTGGAAATACAGGGTTTGTAAACGCTCCTTATAACAAAGGACGCACTGCAACTCATGAAATTGGTCACTGGCTTGGTTTACGTCACGTTTGGGGCGATGGTACAACCTGCAGTAACAATACAGATTACTGCAACGATACCCCTCCTCAGTTAAGTGAACATTATGGTTGTCCAACCTACCCCCAAGTATCTTGTAGTAATTCTGCAGCTGGCGGCGACATGTTTATGAATTTTATGGATTACAGTGATGATGCTTGTTTGTACATGTTTACAAATGATCAAAATACCCGTATTCAAACTGCTTTGACTTTTGGAGTCTACAGAAAAAACTTAACCGCGTCTTCTGCAACTTTATGCAACATTCCTTATGAATCGCCCTCTGCATCCTTCAATATGGCCACAGAAGGCTGCATAGATTCGGTAATCACGGTTGATGAAAACCTAAGCCTAGGAATCCCGGCGCCAACCTACTCATGGTCCTCAAACCCTCAAGGAGCAACCTTTTTGCCAAGTAATACGGCTTCCCTGCCTACTATTACTTTTCCACAAGCGGGTACCTATACGATTGCCTTAACCGCTATAAATGCAGCGGGTAATTCAACAAGCGAAATGACCATTAGTATTGCCGATTGCGGACCTGAAGCGGGACTACGCGAACTGAACAACGTGTTAAAAGGGGTGCGTTTGATACCCAATCCAGCTCACAGCAGTCTAACAATTGATCTGCAAATGGAAGGTCATTCAGGCGCAGAAATCACCATTTATAACGCCGTCGGTCAAAAGGTATACCTTGCATCTACGAGTGAAACAGAGGTTGTAACCATTGATTTGAAGGCTACCAACCTTCTAGAAGGGATTTATACCGTGGAAGTTCGGGCGAGTGGGGAGGTATTGCACGCTAGGTTAATAATAGCACATCCATAAAATTTGTCAATGGTTTTCAAACCCCCATTGTTTAAATCAATAAACACGGGTTTTGTTAAGAATTACAAATAGAAATCAACGATAGCGGGTATTGTCCCGCTATTTTTGTTGTTGATGGCAAATAAGCGTAAACAGGAAATGAGTCTTAGAGAAGTAATAGCTCTGATTACCTTACTCGATGATCCTGATGAAATGATTTATTCCCAAGTAAAGGAACGTTTTGTTACCCTGGGTCCACCTGCAATACCTCACCTAGAGACTGCTTGGGAGAATAGTTTTGATGCAATTATGCAAAAACGCATCGAAACCATAATACACACTATACAGTTTGAAGCTCTTCAAAAAGCCCTTAAAACCTGGGCTGAAGAAGAAAGCGATGATCTGCTTAAAGGGGTACTAATACTTTCAAGGTATCAATACCCTGATTTGGATGAACAAAAAATAAGAAAACTCATCTACCAAATAAAACAAGATGTTTGGCTAGAATTGCATGAGGACCTTACCGCAATGGAAAAGGTTAAAATTCTCAATCACGTTTTGTTCGAAATACATCAATTCAGTGGCAATATCACTAACTACCATGCTCCCCAAAATTCATTCATTAATAACGTACTTGAAACGAAAAAGGGGAATCCTTTGATGTTGAGCATTATTTATATGCTCATTTGTAAGGAATTGGCGATACCGGTATACGGAATCAACCTGCCACAACATTTTGTTTTAGCCTATATCAATGATTATGCTAACCTAATGGATGCTACTCACAAGACCTTTTCAAACAATATCTTATTTTATATCAATCCATTTAGTAAAGGATTGATTTTCGATCATAAAGATATAGACCAGTTCCTTAAACAATTAAACCTAGACCCAGAACCAAAATACTACCATCCATGTAACAATGTCGACATTCTACAGCGGTGTGTCAACAACCTTATATTTTCGTATGAGAAATTAGGGTACCTGGATAAGGTGAAGGAGTTAAAAAAACTAGAATGCCAATTGCAATGAAGGAGTTGGCTATATTTTTGTAACTTAGTTTGAAATTTCCAACCATGAAAAAACTCATTATCACATTAGCTTGTTTAACAGTTACAGGTTTGGCTTCAGCACAAACAAAAGCAGAAGTCAACGATGATGGTACGCTAAAACAAAATCCGCAAAAAAAATCCAACGCCCCACAAGATGTTGCACAACCAAAGAAAGAAGCAGCGGGTAGTGCATCAACACCTACAAATTCGGCTGGAGAAAATAATGGTGGAAAAACACGCATGGCGATAACCGATAAAGGTGCTCCAGCGCCTAAAGCTAAGGCAACCGCAACGCAACAAACAAAAGCTGCTCCGGCTACAACAGAACAAAAGGGGCAACCCCGTCAATAACTAAAAAAGTCGCTTAATGCGGCTCTTTTTATGACTTTTTACGTTGATTCAATTCATCCCGAATTTTAGAGGCCATCTCGTATTTCTCTTCATCAATAGCCGTTTGCAACATGTTTTTTAGTTCTTCGTTGCTTTTGGATTTGTATTCGTCACCTTCAGAAATAACTGCAGGATCTTCTGTCATTGGCTCTGATGGCACTGCAGAAGCGGCAGGCTCACTCTCATCGTCAAGTACAATACCAGCGCTTTTTAAAATAAATTCGTAAGTGTAAATTTCGCACTCAAAACGAACAGCCAAAGCAATAGCGTCACTTGTGCGTGCGTCTATTTCAACTTCCCTTTCACCATCACTACAGATCAATTTGGCGTAAAAAATTCCTTCAACCAAATTGTAAATCAATACTTCGGTGACATTAATATTAAATGTTCTGGCAAATGACTTGAATAAATCGTGTGTCAGGGGACGACTAGGACTCATCTTTTCCAACTCAATTGCAATGGCTTGGGCTTCAAAGCCGCCAATAATGATAGGTAGACGTCTGGACCCTGAACTTTCTCCAAGCACAAGGGCATAGGCACCACTTTGAGTTTGACTGTAGGATAATCCTACTATTTCGAGCCTAACCTTCTTCATTTAATTAAATATACTCAAAAAGAAGGTTAATTCTGATGGGCCTTGAACTTTTTAATGGCCTCCGTTAATTTCGGCACAATAGTAAATGCATCTCCAACAATCCCATAATCAGCTGATTTGAAGAAGGGGGCTTCTTTGTCGTTGTTAATTACTACAATTGTCTTACTACCATTTACACCTGCAAGATGTTGAATTGCTCCAGAGATACCAATTGCAATATATAAGTTTGGACGTATTGCAATGCCCGTCTGTCCAACATGCTCATGATGTGGACGCCAATGCATATCGGAAACAGGACGAGAACAAGCTGTCGTTGCTCCTAAGGTAGAAGCCAACTCTTCAATAATACCCCAGTTTTCAGGACCCTTTAAGCCACGTCCAGCACTCACTACCAATTCAGCTTCTGGTAATGGAATTCCACCGGTAGTGTTAGTGCGATCTTCCTTTACCTTAATGCGTGATGAACTTGTAGCTGAAAATGTTTCTACACTTGCAACATTATCACCAAGCACAACAGGAAAGCTATTCGGAAGTAAAGAAATGACTTTTAACTCACTATTGATTGTGCAAATCGAAGCGGCTTTTCCGGAAAATACATTCTTTTTAATTTCCATGGTGCTTCCATTCACAACAGGATAATCTACAGCACCAGCAACTAATCCTGCTTTCATTTTTGCAGCAAAATAGGGGGCAACCGATTTTCCAGTAACATCAAAAGCTAATACTACTACTTTAGCTTGGCATTGTTGAGTTGCCTGTGCGAGTATGGTAGAATAGGACATAGCATCTTGAACTGCTGGAAGTGATGTGTTTAATATCGTTGATGCCCCAGCTTTTCCCATTTCAGACAATTGCGTTTCGTCTGCTCCAAATGCCAGCGCTGTTACTGAGCCACCAATTTGACTCGCTATTTTCGCGGCATAATTAATACATTCAAGGGATGCTTTCTTTACACGCCCTTTGTTTATTTCTGTGAATACTAAAACTGACATAAATAAGGTCTAATGTGTGTGATTAAATAACTTTTGCCTCTGTGTGCAATAAGTTGACTAATTCATCCATCTGGTCTTCACTTAACATTTTACAAGTTGTTCGTCCAGGATTGAGAGAAAACGCTTTGACACCGGTTGTCGGAGTGCTGCCTTGTGCCGCTACAACTGTTAATGGTTTGGTGCGCGCTGCCATAATACCGCGCATGTTCGGTATACGTTGCTCTGCCATGCCTTTTGCACAACTCACAACCAATGGTAAATCGCATTCAACAATACGCGTTCCGCCATCAATATCATGTTCAGCAGTTATGGTTGAACCACTAACATCCATTTTTGTGGCGAGAGAAATATAAGGTGCATCCATGAAACCAGCTATCATTCCTCCAACGGCCGATCCATTATAATTGATAGTTTCTTTACCTGTTAATACCAAATCATAGCCATTCGATTTGGCATAATTGGCAATTTGTTCGCCTACAAACATTGCATCTGGAGCATCAGCGTCAATACGCACGGCATCATCAGCGCCTAATGCCAAACCCTTTCGTATAGTTGCCTCACTATCTGCTAAACCGACATGTATTAAAGTTACCGTTTCAGCAGTACCAGCCTCCTTCAATTCTAAAGCACGCACTAAAGCGTACCATTCATCGTATGGATTAATAATGTATGTAACACCAGCTGAATTGAACTTGGTATCGTTATCCGTAAATTGAATTTTAGTTGTCGTATCAGGTACGTTGCTGATAGCTACTAATATCTTCATAGTTAAATTTTAAGAGGTGCAAAGATAAGCATTTTCTTGCTCATTTCATAGCAACTAATGACTTGATAATCAATGTGAATTTGAAAATTTAGGGTCTTTCGTTGGGGTTGTTCATTAACTAGGAGAATGGCTCCCTCATAATGTACTCTGGGCTGAATTTAAAGAGATTTTGTTCTATCTTTGACCAATGCGTTTTGCCACAAGGGTGTATAGTGTTGTATTGATGTCACTGTGCATCCTCCTTTCCGCAAAATTTACCATTTACACTACCTATCTCGAAACAGATAGATCAGAAAACCTTATACGAGCCTTATCATCTGAATCGGGATTCCTGGAATTGGAAATACCGCAGGAGGATTTGTTCAAAGATAAAAATGGTGTGACTTGGATGGGCGAGTTTAAAGAGGTCGTCTTAAAGAATCACTTCTATGAAGTGGTAAAAATTAGCTTAGTTGGCTCTCATTACGCCATTTTGGTAAAAGAAGATAAGTGGGAATCCAACTTGTTCTCATTATTCCTAGAAACTGGTAATGAGCAAGATGCTTCTGCTACCCTAGTAAAATTGTTACTTACCGAATACCAACTACCAAACCACCTGCATTTCGAATGCATAGAAGCGTCTGTTCTGTCTAAGTACCAACCGTTTATTATTAACCTTTCTGAAGGTTTTATGGCTTTGATAATTAAGCCGCCTCTTGCTTAATTGCAAGTCACTATACAGTGATATTATCGTGGTTATTTCATTTTATAATTCTTGCGTTACATCGACGTGTGATTTTAAGTTGGTTTAACTACTGCTTTCTATAAACAATTTCTGATAGCATTTATTCTATTTTATGCAGAAGCATTTCTGGTGGATGTGCATGTTCCTAGGTATTATCCTAAAGGCACAAACACTGACGATTATCGATAAAACTACACGACAACCGGTTGTTGGAGCACTTGTGTATAGTCACCAACCGCCTGTTAATCTTCAATCAAACAACAGAGGAGTGGTCAATTTAAGTGCCATTCTAAACGCAGATACTGTGTTCATCAAAGTTGTTGGGTATGAACCGGTCGTGACTACTATCAACACTTTGCAAAGCTTGAATTGGTTCCTCGAAATGGAAGAGAGCGAAATTGCGTTGGAAGACGTAACTGTGGTATCCAATCGAACGGAAAGCAACAAACTCGAAATTCCTAATCGCATTGAAAAATTGAATATGACTGAGGCCGCTTTCCAAAATCCGCAAACAACAGCAGATTTATTGGGAACAAGTGGTTATGCCTTTATTCAAAAAAGTCAAATGGGCGGAGGATCTCCTATGCTAAGAGGTATGGCGACAAATCGAGTTTTGTTGGTGGTGGATGGTGTTAGAATGAATAATGCAATTTTTCGTTCGGGAAACCTTCAAAATGTTATCTCATTGGATGCACATGCACTTGAGAATACGGAGATTTTGTTTGGACCTGGTTCTGTCATTTACGGCAGTGATGCAATTGGTGGCGTGATGACCTTTAATACCATTGAACCACGAATTACTGAATCTACAAAAAAAGTAGTTTCTCACGGCACAGGACTTACTAGATCGTCGTCCGCAAATAGTGAAAAAACCATTCATCTTGATGCCTCGATTGGATTCAAAAAATGGGCCTTCGTTACCAGTGTAACTCGCTCTGAATATGGTGATTTACGTTCAGGTAAAAACGGTGGGGATAATTATTTCTACCGCCCCTATTACGTAGTAACAATCGATGATAAGGACCATATGGTTCGAAACCTCGATAGCTCATTGCAAATTGGATCCCGATATAGTCAAAACAATTTCATGCAAAAGGTAAAGTACCAGCCCAACCGTTTTATTGATTTAAGTTATGGTTTTCATTATTCAGAAACCTCACCCTACAATAGGTATGACCGCTTATATATCATGCAAACTGCAGGGCCTTACAAAAACAAATTACGCTGGGCAGAATGGTATTACGGTCCACAATTATGGAACATGCACCGGTTAGCGTTTAATCACAACAAACGCACGAGGCTGTATGATCATTTACATTTTGTGGCAGCACTTCAACACTTTGAAGAAAGTCGTTATGACAGGGAATTCATGGTTAGAGAATTGCGTATGCAACGTGAAACGGTGAGGGCTCTGTCGATCAACCTGGATATTGATAAGCGCCTCAGTGAGAAAACAATGTTAAACTATGGTGCTGAGGCAGTTCACAATCTCGTGGGTTCAACGGCAGCATTAACGCATGTGGTAACTAATGAAGTTACGCCCTCAGTAACGCGTTATCCTGATGGCTCTACGTGGCAATCTTATGGGGTATATCTGGGTGTTAAACACCATTTGAATAAGCGATTAATCATGAGTTCAGGAATTCGCTATAGTTACTACCAGATTAATGCCGTATTTGACACCACTTATTTCCCTTTTCCATTTATCTCTACTAAAATGAACAATGGAACAGTCAATGGAAGTTGGGGTCTTGTCTATAATGTTAACAAGTCTTTTCAAACTTATGTTAACCTTGCAACAGGATACCGAGCTCCGAATATTGATGATATGGGAAAGGTATTTGAATCTACGCCAGGATACCTTGTTGTGCCTAATCCTGAATTAAAACCGGAACACGTATACAATGGAGAAATAGGGTTGGTTAAAACCTATAAAAAACTTCTTCGATATGATTTAGCTGCGTATTATACCTATATGGACGATGCGATGGAACGAAAGGATTTCTTGTTCAACGGACAATCCACCATCCGCTATCAAGGAAATAAAAGTTATATACAAGCCGTGCAGAATGTAGCGAAAGCCTATGTCTATGGTGTCCAAACAGGAATTGAGCTCTTATACAATGGATTTGGCCTTAAAAGTACTTTCTCCTATCAACATGGAAAAGAACAAAGTGGTGACTCCTTGGTTTATTACCCATTACGTCATGCCGCTCCTATGTTTGGAAGTACCCATTTTACCTATCAACGCAAGAAGTTAAAACTCGATGCTTATGTTGTTTATAACGGTAAAATGGATTACGAAGACATGGCCTTAACAGAACGCATTAATACCAGCTACGCTCGAGATTACACAAACACCAGATTGGGTGAGGCTTATGTGGCAGCTTGGTACACCCTCAATTTTAAAACAGCATGGTATCCGAATGAATTTATGGCCATCAATTTAGGTGTTGAAAATATTCTTGATCGCCTTTATCGACCTTACTCTTCGGGAATCAATGCTCCTGGCCGCAATTTTATTGTGGCCATGAAAGTCAAATTCTAAAAACAAAAAACAATGAAATTTACTTACACAAATACACTCTTGGCTTCGTCCTTTTTATTCGTTTCAGGATTGAATTCCGCTAAAGGGCAAAGTATTGCTGCTGGTGGTTGGCATTCGTTGGTTATCTGTAACGATAGCACAGTTAAAGCTTTCGGAGAAAATGCCTCTAGTCAGCTTGGTGACGGAACCACCACCGATCGAAACACACCTGTTGCCGTTGCTGGATTAACCGGAATTATTGCAGTTTCTGCTGGAGGAGACCAGTTAGAAGCGCATTCTATGGCTCTTAAAAGCAATGGAACTGTTTGGTCATGGGGAAGCAATGTGCACATGGGGTTAGGCAATGGTTCATCGAACAGCTCAACCGTACCAGTGCAAGCACAAGGACTTACAACTGTTAAAATGATCTCTGCTGGCGGTTGGCATTCAGTAGCGTTGAAAAATGATGGTACTGTATGGTGCTGGGGTTGGAATGCAGATGGACAGATTGGTGATGGAACCACAACCGATAGGTCTGTACCTACTCAAGTACCAGGTTTGACAAATGTGATTAAAATCGTGGCTGGCACTTATCATGTTTTAGCACTAAAAAGTGATGGAACAGTTTGGGCTTGGGGTGATAATGTTAGCGGTCAAGTAGGAAATGGTACAACTACTGACCAATTAACACCTGTTCAAGTTTCAGGCCTTACCAATGTAAAGGCTATTGCCGCTGGTCGTTTCTTTTCTCTTGCAATTAAAGAAGATGGAACGGTTTGGACATGGGGAGAAAACCTCTATGGTCAACTGGGCATCGGTAATACTACCGATAAAACGACGCCGGTGCAAGTAACGGGACTAACAAATGTTGTTTCCGCTGCAGTTGCAACAGGAGCGTTTCATTGCTTAGCATTGAAGAACGACGGTAGTTTGTGGTCATGGGGACGAAATACGTATGGTAATTTGGGTGACAATTCCATTACCAATAGTAATGTACCTGTTCAGGTATCCGGTGTTTCAAATATTACCTCCTTGGCCGCAGGCACCAATTTCTCTCTTTTGCAAAAGAACGATGGTACATTTTGGGCCTGTGGAAGAAATTCATCGGGCCAATTAGGTGACGGCTCCACAACACAACGGAATACTTTTACCCAAGCATCAGGTGTTTGCTCAGTAATGCAGCCGGTTGGAATTGTTGAATCAGAAAAATTGAAACTGTCAGCTGTTGTTTTTCCGAATCCCTCAGATAACGGAATGTTCACTATTCAGTTGAGAGATTTTTTTGGCAATAATAGTGAAGTTAAATCGGGTAGGGTAGTGTTATACAATGCATGTGGACAAATTATTTTGGAAGGAATGGCTGCCGACTTCATGAGCAGTAACAACATTCAAATCGTTATTCCAACACAACCTAAAGGGGTGTATTTCTTCACTTATAGTGATCAAAATGGTATTACAACCATCAAGCTTATTAACGAATAGACAAGTAGTAGGAAAATTCTAAAAAAAAAGCCGCGTACTGTTACGCGGCTTTTTTTATAATAGATTTGGCTTAAGCACCAACACTTGCGCGAATTATGTTTAAAGCACCACCAGCTTTGAACCACTCAATTTGTTGAGCATTGTAACTGTGATTAGCCTTAATTTCTTCGGTGCTTCCGTTATCATGATGCAATACCACGGTTAGTTGTTGACCTGGAGCAAACGAGGTAAGTCCGATTACATCAAAACGATCGTTTTCTTGAATTTTGTCATAATCTGCTGGGTTGGCAAACGTTAATGCCAACATACCTTGCTTTTTAAGATTGGTTTCATGAATACGTGCAAATGATTTAACCATTACCACTTTTACACCAAGGTGACGAGGTTCCATGGCGGCGTGTTCACGTGACGAGCCTTCACCGTAGTTTTCATCACCAATTACGATACTTCCCAAATTATTGGCCTTGTATTGGCGTTGAACAACAGGAACACTCTCATAAGCACCTGTAATTTGGTTTTTTACTGAATCCGTTTTTTGATTGAAGGCATTTACCGCGCCAATCAATAGGTTATTTGAAATATTATCGAGGTGGCCACGGTACTTTAACCAAGGACCAGCCATCGATATATGGTCAGTAGTACATTTACCTTTTGCTTTAATCAGAAGGCGCATATCGGTAAAGTTGGCACCGTTCCAAGCAGCAAAAGGATCAAGTAATTGCAAACGTTTTGAGTCAGGCGATACAAGTACTTTTACATTACTGCCATCTGTAGCAGGTGCTTGATAACCGGCATCTTCTACAGCAAATCCGTTTGGTGGTAATTCGAATCCGGTTGGTTCGTCTAACTTCACGTTTTCGCCTTTTTCGTTAACAAGAGTATCGGTCATTGGATTGAATCCAAGATCGCCGGCGATAGCCAATGCCGTAACAATCTCTGGAGACGCAACGAAGGCATAGGTATTTGGATTACCGTCAGCACGTTTTGCAAAGTTACGGTTGAATGAATGAACAATAGTATTCTTCTCTTGTTTTTCAGCGCCCATACGGTCCCACATACCAATGCACGGTCCACATGCATTAGTAAACACTGTAGCACCAACTTGATCAAAAACGCCAAGATAACCGTCGCGTTCGATGGTGTAGCGAATTTGTTCTGAACCCGGGTTGATCATAAATTCACCTTTTGATTTCAGGTTTTTAGAAGCAACCTGACGGGCTAGCGAAACAGCACGAGAAATATCCTCGTAAGAAGAGTTAGTACATGATCCAATCAATCCAGCTTCCACTTTTAATGGCCAGCCGTTCTTTTCAGCTGTTTCTTTAAGCTTTGAAATAGGTGTCGCCAAATCAGGTGTAAATGGTCCGTTGACATGTGGTTCCAGTTCTGACAAATTAATTTCAATCACTTCATCAAAATAGTTGGCTGGGTCAGCATATACTTCAGGATCACCAGTTAAATGGGCAGCGATTGCATCAGCCATGTCAGCTACAGCCTCGCGGCCGGTTGCTTTCAAATAACGGCTCATGCTTTGATCGTATCCGAAAGTAGAAGTGGTTGCACCAACTTCAGCACCCATGTTACAAATGGTGCCCTTTCCTGTACAACTGAGGCTTTGTGCGCCCTCACCGAAATATTCGATGATTTTATCGGTTCCACCTTTTACAGTGAGAATGCCTGCTACTTTGAGAATAACGTCTTTAGGACTTGCCCAACCATTCAATTTACCGGTAAGTTTGATGCCAATTAGTTTAGGAAATTTCAATTCCCATGCAAGTCCAGCCATTACGTCACACGCATCTGCACCACCAACACCAATCGCTATCATACCCAATCCGCCAGCATTAACTGTGTGCGAATCGGTACCGATCATCATTCCACCTGGAAAGGCATAGTTTTCAAGTACAACTTGGTGAATGATACCTGCACCTGGTTTCCAAAATCCTATGCCATACTTGTTTGAAACAGAGGCAAGGAAATCGTATACTTCACGGCTTTCTGCATTCGCTACTTGTAAATCAGTTTTAGCGCCTACTTTAGCTGTAATTAAGTGATCACAATGAACTGTAGAAGGAACGGCAACTTTTGGACGACCTGCTTGCATAAATTGCAATAATGCCATTTGGGCTGTTGCATCCTGCATGGCCACGCGGTCTGGTGCAAAATCTACATAGGATTTTCCACGCTCGAAAATTGCAGGCGCTTGCTCATTATGCAAGTGTGCATATAAAATCTTTTCAGCGAGGGTTAAAGGACGACCTACAAGTTTCCTTGCGGCTTCAATTCGTGCTGGCATATTCTTGTATACCTCACGAATCATTTCAATGTCAAATGCCATAGTGTTTGTGTGCTGGTTAAAATGAAACCCTAAAATTAATTAAAAAAAAATGCTTGTACTAATGGAAAAACATTTTTTGACAGTCGGTAAGTGGTTGATTTTTAGAGTAATTGCAACTGTCTTGGTTTTATCAGAAGCACGCGCACAGATGATTAAATGAGTTGGAATTGAGGCACATGCTCACGATTCGAGAATGCGTAACAAATCATGATTGATATAAAACACTTCTCTACCGTCTTCAATTGGAGTAAGAACGCCTAAATCGGTGAGCTGTTGCATATACTTGGTAAGTGTTGTTCTGCTTTTCGCGCCTGTAATTTCACCGATCTTTTTTTGCTTAATGTATGGTTGTGAAAAGAGCGCTTGGTTAAGTTCGAGTGTGTACCACTTGAGTTGTGGGTGTACGTGTTCATAGGTAGACCTCATCTGGATGAGAATATCGTCTATTTTTTGGTTGGTCATTCTTGAGGTAGTTGCAACTGCTTCAAGCATGAACAGTATCCACGGTTTCCAGGCTTGACGTTGCATTACACCACTGAGTAAAAAATAATAGTCATTCTTATTTTCAATGATGTACTTGCTTAAGTATAATACCGGGTATGACAGTAATTTCTGTTGTATGAGATAAAGCAAATTTAAAATCCTACCCGTTCGGCCATTTCCATCGATAAAAGGGTGTATAGCCTCAAATTGATAGTGCCCAATGACCATTTTTAGTAGGGGGTCAAAGTCATTATTATGATGAAGAAAATCAAAGAGGTTCGCGAGCTTTTGTTCAAGAATTTCCTTTCCGCGTGGAGGGGTATAAATGACTTCACCGGGTTTAATTTGACTTTGTCCACGCTTTATCACTACTTGTGATTGAGGCGAACGTAGTGTTAGTCGTGTGCGTTTAATTTCTTGAAATATACCGATGGCTGTTGTCGTGTTAAGTTCATTGTTGCTAAGCACACTGTAGAATCCATTCCAAAGTGCTTCTCGATATCGCAAAACCTCCTTGGTAGAAGCGTTTGCTTGCTCCTCCTTTATAGTATCCGAAATTGCCTTGTAAAGTTCGTCTTCTGTAGTGAAAATGTTTTCTATTTCGGTTGAACTTTGTGCCTCTTGTAGGGAAATTGTATTGACTAACATCAGTGGATTAGGTATGCGAAGAATGTTTCGGTTCAATTCGGCTAAGGCACGAGATGCTAATCCCCACCTCAAAAGTACTTCCTTATCTAGGATGTTTTCTGATGGTGGGAGCAGAGGTAGTTGATTGTAAGGGACGTTTCTATCAAACTTGGGCACGCTTATTCTGTTCATTTTTTAGTCAAAAACTGGACATAATACAAAAATACGTTCATTTTTTGGTTTTTACCGACTTTATGTTCATTTTTCTATAAAAAAATGAACATGTTATGATTTTATGTCCAATTTTAAGCAAAGATGCCTTTGCAACAGGAAGCTGTTGTTGTGGGTTCTTATAGATTAACTAATCTTATTTTGTTGTAAATGGTTCAGCGGCCTTGGCTAATAAAAGCATATCGGCTATTACGAGTGCCGCCATCGCTTCTACGATAGGTACGGCGCGTGGAACAACGCAAGGATCGTGACGACCTTTGGCAATTAAGGATTGGGCTTCGCCTTTTGAATTGACCGTGTTTTGTTCCAGACCAATGGTGGCCACAGGTTTGAAAGCAACTCTAAACGTAATTGGCATGCCATTCGATATCCCCCCTTGAATTCCGCCTGAGTGATTACTGGTGGTGATGATTTTCCCCCCTTCGGAAGTAAAGGCATCATTCATCTGCGAACCTAGTGAACTCGCTGCATTAAAACCATCGCCATAGTCAAATCCTTTCACGGCATTAATGCCTAGCATGGCGTACCCAAGTCGGGATTGCAACTTGTCAAAAATGGGTTCACCCAATCCCACTGGTACACCAGTAACTATGGCACTGATTATACCACCGACTGAATCTTTTTGTTCGCGTATCGACTCAATATACTGCAGCATTTGAGCAGCAATAACCGGATCCGGACAGCGGACAAGGTTATCTTCCCTCTGATTTATTTTTGAAAAGTCTACAGGGTCCTTCATTTCAATTGGGCCTACTCTCGAAACCCAAGCTTGCACAGTAATGCCTTGTTCTAAAAGAAATTGCTTTACGATTGCGCCGGCTGCCACCCTACAGGCGGTCTCACGGGCACTAGAGCGCCCACCTCCTCGATAATCTCTAAACCCATACTTTGAACTATAAGTGAAATCGGCATGACTCGGACGATACACATCCTTCAAATGTTCGTAATCGGTTGATTGTTGGTCCTTATTGTGAATTATAAACCCTATTGGTGCGCCTGTTGTTTTTCCTTCAAATATCCCACTTAACCACTCCACCTTATCAGTTTCATTTCGAGGCGAAGAAATGACTGATTGTCCGGGTCTACGCCTGGCCATCTCAGAATCAATGAAATCAAAATCGATTGTTAATCCTGCAGGAATACCTTCAAGCAGGCCGCCGATAGCCACTCCATGGCTTTCACCAAATGTTGAGAGTTTAATGATTTGGCCAAATGTATTTGACATGCGGCTAAGTTAATGATTCTATTTCGCTAGAAAAGTATCGGTTCGTTCAGTGTAAGCTCCAAAACAACCAAAACCGCCTTCAATATTTGAGTAGACTAAGATTGGCTCTCCAAAGGGGTTGCCACCATTATAAACAGCCTCTCGAGAAGTTTTATTGAAGAAATAGAACTCTTTACTACAATTAAGTGTTTTCAAAGTAACTGGAATTGTGGCAATAGTGTCGGATGTGTAGTTGAAGTAATTAACTGAACCGGAATAGGATTCTTTTTGGATATCAATGTCACTGTCAAAAATGTATGGCTCATCATACGGAATAAAAATATAGGGATTAGTTCCGGTTGTAACAGAAAAGATATTGTAATAAGCTGCAAGGTAATTCACTTGATTTGGTTGGTCTTTTATCAAGACATTGAAGCTAAAATCGACTTCAAATTCGGTGTTCTTGATAAAAGCGGGTTGAGAATGTTCTAATTCAAAGTTGCCTTCTGGTACTATGGTTGATCCGGTCACTTTTTTTCCATCAGGCGTAGAAACGGTGAGGGTATAAGATTTGCCAGATAATATGGGAAAAAGAGAGGCATCAAGGTTGTATGAGGCGACGGCTGTGTCGTAGGGTAGAACGGCGGTGGCAGTGCCATCGGTTATCTCAACCTTAGCGGTAGTTATATCGCTTTCAGTCGTACCTTTTTTATTGTAGTTGATGTAATTACCGTTAAATTTCTGAATGGATGTCCTTACAACTGCTGTAATATTAGGGTTTTGAGGTGAAATAAAACAGGTTACAACCAATCGGGGATCCTGACTGGGTAATTTGATTTTGGCTTCGCGTTTGCAAAAGGCGAGCAAAAAAACGAGCGAGAATAAGACTATCTTTTTCATATTAAAATTTCCATGTCCAGCTAACAGATGGTAGAATAGGGAAGAGGGTTATTTGCATTAACTTTTGATCACCGTTTTGATCGGTTTCTATGAAGTAGAAAAATGGATTATAGCGGTTGTAAGCATTATAAATACTAAACTCAAAGGTCTTGTTAATTTTATTGTTCACCTTCGAGGTATACTGAACTCCAAGGTCTAAACGGTGGTACGGACTCATTCGATACGCATTGCGCTGTTGACCGTAATCTTGAACCTCTCCAACAAAACCCTGATTAGAAATGGAGATACCAGTTAATGGTGAACTGTAATTGTTTACCGAGTAACGGTTAAGTGGAAGGGTGATGGCATTGCCTGTGCCGTAAACCCACGTGGCCGAAAAGGTCCACTTTTCACTGTGTTTATATATGGCAACAACTGAAATATCATGGCGTCGGTCGTAACGAGCGTAGAATTTTTTACCAAAATTAAGTGCATCAAATTGCAATTGTGTCCATGAGAGGGTATACCCAATCCAGCCTGAAAATTTCCCTTCTTTTTTTCGAATTAAAAATTCACTGCCATAACTCCATCCTCTTCCACTTGTAACGTTATCTTCCCATGACCGTGGGGTTCCATTTTCACCTTGCACAGTGAAAAAAGAGGCACCTTCTTTATAACTCAAGACGTTTTTCATTTCTTTATAGTAGCCTTCTATTGAAATGTCAATGTCTTTTTCCACAAAATCTTTGGTTACCCCCATAGCAACTTGTTGCGAGGTCATGTAACGGGCCTTTGTAGTAGCAGGGACCCATAAATCGGTGGGTAACCCAATTCCTGTATTAGATAATAAATGCATGTATTGATTCATTAAAGCATAACTGGCTTTAATGGCAATGTCTTTAGGTGAAAGGTACCTTACCGAAAGGCGTGGTTCAGGATTAACGTAGGTAGTGTTCTTTAAGGTAAATACAGAGACTCTTCCTCCTGTATTAATTCGCAGCACTTTGTTTATTTTCCAATCATCTTCAATATAGGCAGCATTTTCAAAAGATTCTAAGAGCGATTTTGATTTAATTTCTTCAGAAATAAAACTACCCTTAATGGTCATGGCGCCTGGAGTAAAACGGTGGTAAATACCGTGTATGCCAAAGCGAATGTAGTGTTGTGGATTTGGAAGAAAGTCAAAGGATGTTTTGATAGAATAATCCCTGATTCCTGAATTGTACAACAATGAAAAGGAACCGAAATCGTCCTTCATCTCATTTTTAATACGCATGACATAATTTGTGAAAATCAAGGAGGTGTTGGCAAATAAACGACTGCTAAAAACATGGTTCCATCTTGCAGTACCCGTGGCATTGCCCCAATCCAATCCCCCACTAGTAGTGGCTGATCCGCTTTTAACATTGAAATAGAATTTATCCTGACCAAAATACCCACTTAAATACAAACGGTCTTTCTGTCCCAATACATAATTCACCTTTGCCGTCATATCATAGAAATAATAACCGCCCTTGGTTGTGGAAGGCATAAACGGATATATCAATGCATCAATATAAGTTCGCCGTGCTGAGATAAGAAAACTGCATTTGTCCTTAATAATTGGACCTTCCAGCGTGAACCGAGAAGAAATTAGCCCAACACCTGCTTCTCCTTTTATTTTTTCCTTACTGCCATCCTTCATCTGAATGTCCAGAACAGAGGACAATCGTCCTCCATAACGGGCAGGAAAGCCACCTTTTATGAGCTCAATACTTTTAATTGCATCGCCATTAAATAACGAGAAAAAGCCAAATAAATGAAAGGCGTTATACACAGTTGCATCATCAAGTATGATCAGGTTTTGATCCTGTCCACCACCTCTAACATAAAAGCCACTGCTTCCTTCTCCACTTTTTTGCACACCGGGAAGAAGTTGCAGTACTTTTAAAGCATCCTTCTCACCAAATAGGGCGGGAATCTGCTTAATTTTTTCAACCGGTATATCGATGGTGCTCATTTGCACATCTTGGCTAATCGACTCCTTTCGGTTAGTAGTAACAGTCACTTCAATTGCTTGTCCTTGCGATAAATTGATTTGAAGAGTTGTATCCTTTCTCAATTTTAGTCGGTGTATAATTTGCCTGTAACCAATCATTGAGAATATGATTTCCGCTGTATCACAAGGAGGTACACTTAACGAGTAAAATCCATAAGCATTAGAAGTGGTAGCGAAATTGGTATTCTTTTGATAGATAATGACTCCTGGTAAATTCTCGCGACTACCTTCTTCCGTTATAAAACCACTCACTGTAACGTTTTTTTGCGCATGCATGGCCCCAGTTAATAGCATAACAAAATAAATACAACGTTTAATGAGTAAGACAGGAGCAATTTTCATAAGTGGTTTATACGAGTTCAACAAAAATAGAAAAATAGATGAGTGGCTTGGATGAAATAATCATAAGTGGTGTTATATAGATTGTGAATTTGGGCTCTACAATGATTGTTCTAGTTGTCTGAATGGAGAAGTTGATTATGAGCCGTTTTGTTCCGATTCTATTGGTAATTATCGGACTAAGGATGGATGATTGTAATTCGAAAATGAAAATTAAGGTGAATTCGATTCAACGGAGAGCAATTGAATAGAACTCGTAGATTGTTTTCTATCCATATTATTCCCGACATTTGTTCCGATGAATCGAATTCTGTTCAAGAATATTAAGACCTTGTATGGTGTTTATGAGGCCGCGCCGTCACCGAGGAAAGGAAGTGAACTTGGTGTCGTACCAGAAATTAAAGAAGCTTGGCTAGCCATTGAAGATGGACAAATTGCTGATTTTGGTAGTATGGATCAGTTTCCTGGAATTGCTGATTGGAAGGGTTTAGAGGTAGTGGATTGTACTGGAAAAATTATTTTCCCCGCATTTGTCGATAGTCATACCCATATCGTTTATGACGGCAATAGGGCAGGGGAGTTTACCGATCGAATAAAGGGACTCACCTACGAGCAAATTGCAAGTAAAGGTGGGGGCATTTTAAACTCTGCTCAACGCCTAAGAGTGGCTTCAGAGAAGGATTTGCTTATGCAGGCTTCAAGTCGTCTACATGAAATGATTCATCTTGGAACAGGCGCTGCTGAAATTAAAAGCGGTTATGGATTGGATTTAGCTTCTGAATTAAAAATTTTACGGGTAATTAAGCAATTGAAGGAGTTACAGTTGATTCCTATCAAGTCGACATTTCTTGGGGCGCACGCCATTCCACCAGAGTTCAAAGGCAATAAAGACGGGTATTTAAACTTGGTTATCAACGAAATGCTACCTGCGATTGCTCAAGAGGGACTTGCTGATTATATTGACATTTTTTGCGAAAATGGTTACTTCAGTTCCGATGATACTATAAAAGTTTTGGAGGCAGGTGCAAAATTTGGATTGAAGGGTAAGGTGCATGCTGAGCAAATGAGTCATAGTATGGGTATTCAAACAGGTGTGAAGTGTAAGGCCGTAAGTGTTGATCACCTTGAATTTTGTAATGATGAGGATATAAAAGCACTAGCAGCTAGTGACACAATTCCAACCATATTGCCTGGTGCCGCCTATTTTTTATCCCTTCCAAATCCACCGGTTAAGGCTATGATGGCGGGTGGATTGCCAGTTGCCATTGCAAGTGATTATAATCCTGGCAGCAGCCCTACTGGTAATATGAAATTGATGATGAGTATTGCCTGTGTTCAATATAAAATGACGCCTCAAGAAGCCTTTAATGCTGCAACAATAAATGGAGCCTATGCTATCAATTTGGAGCAAGAGGTTGGAAGCATTACTCGAGGTCACAAGGCTAATTTCGTGGTTTCTTCATCAGCTACTACTATTGATGAATTGGCGTACGCTTTTGGTTCGTTTCATACCGATAGTATATTCATTAGTGGTCGGCGATTTTAGAAAGCAAGGGGAATAAAAAAAGGGGGATTTAGTCCCCCTCTCTTTTGATATACCTTTGTTTTATTCGACAACAATGATTAGAAACTTGCTGGCCGACCAAAATTCTTTCGGATTCGATATCTCTAATTTCTCAATAGGTTTTGTTCCAGTTAGTTTGTATGAGCTACTTGGGTGACTAGTAAGCATTTTAACCTTTTTCACACCAAGATCAATTGAAGTGGTTTTTTCAATATTGATTTTGGTGAAATACTCTCTGTTAAAGTCCTGACTTACTTTTGTAGACTTACCAATTCCAAGCAAACCACCTTCCTTACTAATGACTTTCTTTTCAATTAACTCCTTAGAAGTACCTACTGCATAATAGGCCGTGTTCATTTCTTCGGTTTTATTGTTGCTTTCTGTTTCTAATGACTTGTAATTAGTTGAAAGATTTGACAATTCAATGTTTAGTCCTTCAATCTGTGTACGCAATTCTGCAATTTCTTCATCTTTTAAATTAAGGGAAGTTTGCATGTTTTCAATCATTTGTTCTAACCCCTTTAGTTTGAGGTTGCTATTTTTGAGTTTTTCACTCATAGCTCCCAACCGTTGGCGGTTCTTCATCATAAGATCGTAGATCGATTGAATATCTTCTTTAATCTGATCTTGGCTGTTTTTTACATCCCCTTTCGAAGCTGATTTGGAAACGATTTTCTCCTTTTCTTTTATGGCATTCAGATCAGCCTGTATATCATTAAACTGGGTAATAAAATCTTGAATTACTTCATCTTTAGCGCTTAGGTCGCCAGATAATTTGCCATTGATTTGGGATAGACTGTCAGCTTCACGGTTAACAGGCTTTTCTTCATTGCCCCCACACGATACCAGCGTAAGGCTAAACATGGCGGCTACTAGAGCCGGAATCAAAATCAAACGTTTCATGATAGATTATTGGAAAGTCAAAAATAGGTAATAAAGCGGTAAAAAAAAAGGCGCATTAGCGCCTTTTAATCAAGTAACTTACTCATTAACAGAATTCTTCGTAAACGCCTTTTAAATGTTCAGCGATTGTATTGGCATTTCTACCTTCTATATTATGACGCTCAATGAAATGAACAAGATTTCCATCTTTAAATAGGGCAATAGCAGGTGAACTCGGCGGGTAAGGAGAAAAATGCTTACGAGCTTCAACAACGGCCTCCATATCAAATCCAGCAAACACGGTAGTCAGTTTCGTTGGTTTTTTATCACTACCAAGGCTTAGTTTAACGCCAGGACGACAAGCACCCGCTGCGCATCCACATACGGAATTTACCACCATTAATACTGTTCCTTTTTCTGAAATGGCTTTTTGAACATCTTCAGGGGTTGTTAAATCTTCAAAACCTGCAGCAGTTAATTCTGCTTTCATCGGTTTTACAATTGCTTCTGGATACATCTGTGATATTGGTTTGTGTGATGCAAAGATAAGGACAAATCAAGGTAGAACCCTAAATACCTCTGTTAAAATGTGTTTAGTCTGAATTTCTTGCTAAAAAGTACAATTACCGCATTAAATCACCGTCTTTTTCCGCTTATCCCCTGAAATAACCGTATTAGAATGATTAACTACCAAAATTGAATCATTGAGTACTACTGGCACAAAGGTTGTTATATTTGCCCTAATTGAATCATTATGAATAAAATTTTCATGGCCGCCTTGGTTGCTGCGGCAATTGCACAACCGGCATGGGCACAAAAACCTGCCGCCAAACCATCTCAAGCAGCTAAACCAGCAGCTACATCTTCTGATGCTAAACCTACCTTCGTCGAAGAAATCAAACGTTCAGGCACCGAATTAACTATTCCATACAAACGGTATAAGTTAAGTAACGGCATGTCTATATTGATTCATGAAGACCACAGCGATCCTATCGTTTATGTGGATGTGACGTATCATGTGGGAAGTGCTCGGGAGCAACAAGGTAGAAGTGGATTTGCCCATTTCTTTGAACACATGATGTTCCAAGGTTCCAAAAACGTTGCGGATGAGCAACATTTCAAAATAATCACAGAAGCGGGTGGTACTTTGAATGGAACTACCAATACCGACCGTACGAATTATTTTGAAACGGTTCCATCTAATCAACTTGAAAAAATGTTATGGTTGGAGGCTGATCGTATGGGGTTCTTGCTTGACTCAGTAACACGACGCAAGTTCGAAGTGCAGCGAGCAACTGTAAAGAATGAGCGTGGGCAAAGGTATGACAACGCGCCCTATGGTGTTGTTGGTGAAAAGATCGGAGAGGCGCTCTATCCAAAAGGTCATCCTTATAGCTGGACAACCATTGGCTATATTGCCGATTTAGATCGTGTTGATGAAAATGATCTAAAACGGTTTTACATGCGTTGGTATGGTCCAAATAACGCGGTATTAACTGTTGCAGGCGATGTCAATACTGAAGAAGTATTGCGTATGGCTCAAAAATATTTTGGCTCTATCAACCGTGGTCCAGAAGTTAAAAAACAACTTGTTGCACCTTATAAATTAGAGGCTTCACGCTATATATCGTATGAAGACAATGTGAAATTTCCTATGCTCAACTTGGCCTTTCCATCTGCCATTATGGGTACTAAGGAAGATGTGGCTTTAGACGTGCTTGCACAAGTTCTCGCTGGTACACAAGGCTCACCTCTCTACAAAGCGTTTATTGAGCAAAAGAAAGCTGTTAGTGCGAATGCCTTCCAGTACACCAGGGAACTTGCCGGTCAATTTCAAATAGTAATAAGAGCTAATCAAGGGACTTCACTTGCTGAAACAGAAGCGTTGCTTTGGAAAACCTTAGAAGAATGGGAGAAGAAAGGAGTGACTGATGATGATATTGCAAAATTCAAAGCGCAATACCAAAGTTCACTTTACAACCAGTTGAGTACAGTTCAAGGTAAGGGAGCTACATTGGCTTCTTATTACACCTTGCAAGGCAATGCTAATAGCTTGAAGTCAGAGATCCAACGTCACTTAAGCATTACCAAAGAAGATGTAATGAATGTATACAAAAAGTACATCAAGGGCCATCCTGCTGTTATTTTGAGTTGTACACCTAATGGTAAAGGCGATTTAAGAGCAAAGGCAGATACATGGAAAATGTACGATCGCACCATAGAAACAGAAAGTGCAGAGTATAAAAACCTCACATACAATGAACCAAAAGATGCCTTTGATCGATCAAAGATGCCTTTGGCTACTGCTGCTAAACCGGTACCTGTACCTGATTATTTCACAGCTACTATAGGAAGCATTCCAATGATTGGCGTAACCGAAACAGAAATTCCTAAAGTGAATATTCTTATTAGCGTAAAATCTGGACACCGTTACGAGCCAAAAGAAAAGTCTGGAATTAACCAGTTATTGGCGGCTATGCTTGGGCAAAGCACAACGAAAACATCGGCTGAAGAAATTGAAAACCGTCTCGATCGCCTCGGAGCCAGTATCAATGTGTATTCTGGAGATGAAGACATGAATGTAAGCGTTTCTTGTCCGAAGTCTAATCTTAAAGCGACACTAGCGATTTTAGAAGAATGTATGCTCGAACCAAAATTCGATCAGGCTGAATTTGACTTAGAAAAGAAAAAACAACTAGATGGGATTACCTCACAGTTAACAAATGCCTCTGCCTTGGCTGATAATGCCTTTAGAAGAATTCTTTATGGTAATGATCACGTCCTCTCAATACCTGCAAATGGAACCACAGAAACAGTCAATTCCATAACTGTAGATGATGTAAAGGCACGGTATGGTATGATCAATACAGGCATGTTAAACGTAGCCGTATCGGGCGATATTACAAGGGACGAGGCCATAGCATCACTTGGATTTCTTAATAAAATGAAAGCGGGTTCGTCAATAAATGCAGACAATTCGACTGTACCTACTGTTGGCAAAACTAAAATCTATTTTGTGGATAAGAAGAACGCAGCTCAAAGTGAAATTCGAATTGGCTACATGGCAATTCCATATGATGTCACAGGCGATTTTTATGGTTGCCAAATAATGAACTTTAGTTTTGCGGGCGCCTTCAATAGCCGTACCAATTATTTGTTGCGTGAAATTAAAGGCTGGACCTATGGAACGCGAGGTGGTTTTAGTGGAAGTAAATTTGCAGGGCCATATACCATCTCTGGAGGGTTCAAGGCTAACACAACAGATAGCACCTTAGTTGAGTTTTTTAAGGAGTTAAAGAATTACACAGCGAATGGTATTACTGCAGAAGAATTAGCGTTTACAAAAAATGCTATGATGCAAAGCGATGCATTGAAGTATGAATCCCCTCAACAAAAGCTAGGTTTCATAAAACGTGTAATGGATTATAATTTGAGTAAGGATTATGTTTCGCAACAACTGACCATGCTCACTAACATGACAACAGAAAAGGTCAATGAATTGGCTAAAAAGTACCTACCATACGATAACATGATTGTTGTTGTTGTCGGTGATAAGGCTTCAAATCTTGAAAAGATTAAGAAACTGGGTTATGAGGTGATAGAGGTAGATGCCTCAGGCAAAATTATCAACTAACCAACTAAATTTGAAAAGGGACTGTCAAAAACAGTCCCTTTTTTCATGCCTTAAACTCAATCTAACAAAGACGTAAATTAAAGTATATTCTCAGTTGGAAAGTTTAAGCTTATTCTTTATAAACAACATTAAGTTATCGTTGATCCAAGTGTTAAGTCATATAATTTGAATACTAGAAACTCTGGTGGCAAAAGAGGAGAAGGGGCCTTATACGATGGTAAAACGGGTAGGGTAGAGAAGTTGAACCAAAAGGTTACTTGGTAAAAGTGAACTTTCAATCATTAAAACTCCTTGAACACTAGTTCAGGGAGTTTTTTTTTAAGGGAATGAGTATTTTTTCGAAATTATTTCCACTACCTGGGTGAAGAAATGGTTTATACTTGTTTTTTGTTTATTGGTTAACTACCATTTATTAGCCAATTCTGGTGTTAGTAATGATGACAAGGCTGTTAAACATGGAACGACTACCCTCTCGTTGAATAATCAAACAGTCTGTGCTAATTCAATCTTTACTTTATCTCCGGTTACAAACGCAACTAATGCCACTTGGTATTGGGTTCATAATTCTTCTTCTCAAATAACTGTTACGGCTACTGTCTCAAAGACGACTTCATTCACGGTTATTATGACTTGTGTAGAAGGGACATTTTCTACAACCTGTGTTGTTTTTGTAAACTCTGGTAAGGTGGTTGAGGCACAATTTAATTACGGCTCCTTCTGTAACTCGGATAGTAGCATCCTTCCTGTTCATCAATCTGATTATGTAATTAATGGTTTTTACAAGGCGACCGCTGGCTTATTAATTGATACGGCTATTGGTAAGATTAATGCGCTTAATTCGGCTCTCGGGGTATTTACTGTTCATCTATATAGCTTAAGACCGAATGAAGGATGTCCAGGAAAGCCTATCAGTTCAGCTACTATTGAAATTATTCCAGTGCCAGAAGTAGGCATAATTGTACCACCAGTAATTATACCAGGAGACACCTTGTCTTTTGTGTCAACCGGTGCCAAATTATACACTTGGAGCGGATTCGATTTATCCTGTTACACCTGTTCTAATCCATCGCTATTGAAACCGACTAATTCTAAATTCTGTGTTATTGGTAGCAATGGCGAGTGCCGTGATACGGCTTGCGTAGTGATCGATAATACCTGTGAAAACAATTTTTTGTTCAATCTACCAACCGCTTTTAGCCCAAATAATGATGGCATAAATGATTTGTATTGCCTTAAGGGGTGGGATTACTGTGTGATCGATTTCAAAATTGTGTTTTACAATCGGTTAGGAGAAGCTGTTTTTGAATCAATTGATCCGTCTTTTTGCTGGGATGGTAAGTACAAGAATCAACCGCTGGAGATGGAGGTGGTATTTTATTCCTTGTCATTCCGTGATAAGGAAAAAGGTGGCGTTCACTATAAAAAGGGAAATATTACATTTTTAAAATGAAGCACTTCGTACTTATGCTAAGCCTTTTGGTTTCTTTGGTAATAAAGACGCAACAGCTTCATTTCGCATTTTTTGAAGAACAGGTTACTTTAATTAATCCTGCCTTTTGTGGAATTGCTGCTCCCATGAAATTCACCTCGAGTTACCGTACGCAGTGGCGACATCTTAACGATAATTACCGATCATATGGATTTATTGGAGAAGCGCGCTTTAAAGCGCAGCAGTGGAAACAAATTGATTCACATAGGGGATTGACTTTTAAGCACAACAGTTATGGTCACTTTGCGGTTGGGCTTGCTTTATTTAATGATGGGGCAGGGGCGGGACAACTTAATAACTTTACTACTCAATTAAGTGTTTCAACTTTTTTGCAAACGGGATCGAAATCAATTTTTTCGCTAGGGGTAGCTGCTCTTTACAAACAGCGAAGTATTCAGGGAGCAAAATTGTTGTTTCCAGATCAATACACAACAATTGGCTATTCCTCCCAAATGCCTTCCCAAGAGCCTTGGAAAACAAGTCAAGTTAATTTTTTCAATGGCGGTGTGGGCTTGGCATGGCATTACAATCAACACCAATTTGACGATTATTCTAGGAAGTGTTTTGGTTCTATAGGATTCGCCTTGAATTCACTATTGCCTGAACCTACTTTTGCTTCAAACCAAGTAAATACGTCAAAATCACTCCATGTGACAGCTTGGTTCCATTTCCCAACGGGAAAATTATGCACAGTACCCTTGCTTCAGCTTATAAAAAATGGACCTTCAAGTGAATTGGTTTTTGGAAGTATGTTTAGAAGCTATTTTAATGAGATTTCGAAGTACACGGGTTTGAATAAACAATCTTGGTTAGGTTTAGGGGGCTTTATTAGGATGAACGACGCTGTTATTTTAAGATTACAATATCAACACAGAGACCAATATGCAATTGGCTTCGGATATGAAGTAACTCTTTCCCCATTACAGCAACACACTGGAACTGGTGGATCTTTGGAATTGTTTTTACGCTATCAGCCGCCCAAGGCGTTTCTGTATCAAAACAAGGTGCAAGAATAATTTAACGGCTTAGTGTAAATTTCCAAGAACTCTTCTTGTTTCTACCAATACCTTTTATTTTTCCTGGCCCATAGCATAATCCATAGTAAACAGCATATCGGTCATTAAATGAAAAATAAAGGGTGTCGCCACTGGTCCACCACTTATCATTATCAGGGGTGGTTTCGTTTGGATGTGTGCTCCTTAATACACCATTCTCAAGAAAAGAGAGGGTGTATTTTCGTTCATAGTCCTTGTACTTCCATACTGTGCCTGTTATAATCACTAAAGGCTTAATTGAACTGCAACTTTGAAAACCTAGCAAAAGAACAACAATGAAAATACTAATTGGTTTAATTCTCATTTTTTTGAACTGTTGTGATGATTTTTTTGAGTGTATCGATATAGGTGGGTTGCCAGGCGGTGCCAAACATATGCATAAAAACATTGTCTGCTTTTAAACTGAAAATGGTTTGACCAAAGGTACTTTGACGGTGTGTGAAAACAGTCAGAGATTCTGCTGCGCCTAAAATTTGAAGTGGGATGTTTTTTCTAACAACGCTATCGTTGCCTGGTTCAAATGCCGAAGGGTGATTCCCCATATAAATACCCCCACTCCACGTCTTAGGTGCTGTGCTGTCTTTTGGGGTAATAAAGTATAACATAAAGTCTTCACCTTGTTTAGATCTTATTTTCATCGTTGGGGGCAATTCAAGGCTCATATTGGTACCTTCTAGGGTAACTCGTCCCCAGTTACTTATTTCAACAGTGCTATCATCACAAGCAGCTAGGATCAAGATGGAAAGAATAAGGATAAAGGGTCGTACGGATTGAAAGAAGCCATTCATGATGCTAAATTTTATACAAACTCTGAATAAAAATACAGAATCCCAAATAATTGAGAATGTATTTGTGAAAAGTGGTAATGTCTTTTTATTAGTGATAACGGTGGGCTCGCCGCTTGTTTAGAAGTTCTTAAAGCAAAAAAGTCCTTACGGAAATACCGAAAGGACTTTTTCTCAAATCTGGCGGTCCGGACGGGACTCGAACCCGCGACCTCCGCCGTGACAGGGCGGCATTCTAACCAGCTGAACTACCGAACCAGATTGGGAGCGCAAATTTAGTGATTTCTTCAGCAATTCTCAAAACTTTTTCGAAGATTTTTTGTCTTTTTTACTCATCTAAGGGCTATCAAACTGATAATTAGGTCGAATTTTTCCAAAATCCTTCTTGTTGGTGGTTATCGTTTTCACTTTCAATAAATTTATAAGAATCGCTTGCCAAAAACCGCTTCAATTAAAACTTAAGGGCAATCTGGTGTAGATTACAGTCCAATTCTTTATTTTAGCCTTTTTAACACGTATTACATGTCATTGTTATTTCGTAAAAAGTCCCTCGAGCGTTTGTTAGCTGAAGCTAACTCCAGTGAATCTTCACTTAAAAAAACCTTGGGCATGTGGTCGCTTATTGCCCTGGGTATTGGTGCAATTATTGGTGCTGGCCTATTTGTAAGAACGGCTGCCGCAGCTGCCGACCATGCTGGTTCCGGCGTAACACTGTCCTTTGTTGTGGCGGCCATCGGTTGTGCTTTTGCAGGTCTTTGTTATGCTGAATTCGCTGCAATGATTCCAATAGCTGGTTCTGCGTACACCTATGCCTACGCCACAATGGGTGAATTGGTGGCTTGGATTATTGGTTGGGCTCTAATTATGGAATACGCTCTTGGCGCTGCTACTGTGGCGATTGCTTGGAGCGAATATTTAAATAATTTACTGGCTGGAGCAATCCCTTATGAATGGTGCCATTCACCGTTTGAAAAGCTATACAAAGTTACTGGAGATGCTATTGCTGCTTTCCCATCTGAATTGATGGCCAATTTAAAAGATGGTGTTCTCATTTTGTCAGATGATCAGTTTACTGGACTATCTGCGTCTTTACAATCCATGGTGACCATTCAGTCTGGAATAGTTAATCTTCCTGCTTTGGTTATTTTATTATTGCTTACCCTTCTGCTTATTAAGGGTACACAAGAATCAGCAATGGTGAACGGGATTATCGTATTTATTAAAGTAGCAATTGTTTTACTCTTTATAGCTATTGGTTGGGGATTTGTCAATCCGGCTAACCACGAACCTTATTTGATTCCAGAAGGCACTCCAGGTCATGATGGTATATTTACTTGGGGTAATTTTGGTATTCTTGGTGGGGCTGCTGTTGTTTTCTTTGCTTTCATTGGTTTTGATGCTGTTTCTACTGCTGCTCAAGAAGCCAAAAACCCTAAAAGAGACATGCCAATCGGTATTCTCGGCTCTTTATTAGTCTGTACTATTCTTTATGTGCTTTTTTCACATGTTCTTACTGGTGTAGCCCATTGGTCTGAATTTGGCGCTGCTGGAAAAGAAGCTTCTGTTAGTTACGCGATAAATAAATACATGGTTGGTTATGAATGGCTGGGTAAAAGTGTAACCATTGCCATTTTAGCTGGGTTCTCTTCTGTGATTTTGGTTATGTTAATGGGGCAGTCGCGCGTTTTCTTTTCTATGTCAAAAGATGGTTTAATTCCTCCGGTATTTTCAGCCTTGCATCCGAAGTTTCATACTCCTTACAAATCAAATGGGCTTTTATTTGTATTTGTTGGGTTATTCGCCGCATTTGTTCCAGGTAGTGTTGCTGGCGACCTTACTTCATTTGGTACGCTATTTGCCTTCGTATTAGTGTGTGCTGGAATATGGATCATGCGCCGTAAACATCCGGAAATTAGCCGTCCATTTAAAACGCCATTGGTTCCATTGGTACCTATTCTAGGTATTATCGTTTGCAGTTTTATGATAATAGCGTTAGATAGTTTCACCCTCCTTTCGGCTGTTGTGTGGATGGTGGTTGGACTTATCGTTTACTTCAGCTATGGTTACAAAAACAGTAAGCTGAAATCGTAAGATTCTCGGTAACCTTTAATAAAAATTGAATTATAAGGAGAGGATATGAAACACAAAAGCGACTTCCTCTCCTTATTTTTTTGCCTGATTTGTGGACTTGGTTGGGCACAATCCTCTAAATTAAATTTGTACTACGCAATTAATGATTCGGAGGTAGACCAACATATTCCAAGGCTCGACTCCCTGTTAGAGGCTAACAAAAGCAAGGTAATTAATCTGGAAGTGGTAGGCTCCGCAGATTTCCTTTCTAACCCAGCATACAATCAAAAACTATCGGAATTACGGGCATTCAAAGTGCGTGATTACTTGCTGTCGAAAATGGCTGCACCACAACTAAACGTGTTGAAATGTGTGGGTAGAGGCTCACAGTTTTCTAAAGACCTTGGCAATACGAAAGGTGAGGCCTCTCAAAGAATGGTGGAAATAACTGTCACGGTAAAAGCACCGCCAAGAAAAGTGCCAGATACGCGCCCAATACAACTGCCCGATTCGCCGCCTTCAAAGTTGGATACTAGCAACTCCCTTGGCCAATTGAAAAACGTTTCAAAGGGAAGTACTGTGCGTTTAAAAGGATTGTCTTTTATTCCAGGCAGCCATCGTCTTATGCCTGAAAGTCGTCCTGTTTTATCGGAACTATTGAAGACATTGAAAGAACATCCTGAAATCAAGATTGAAATTCAAGGCCACATTTGTTGTGTGGCAGATGCTGAAGATGGATATGATTACGATGCTGGGGACAGAAAATTATCCGTCAACCGGGCTAAAGTCATTTATTTGTACCTTATTGATCAAGGCATAGATAAATCAAGATTGTCGTATAAAGGATTTGGCCATTCTAAACCACTAGTATATCCTGAGCGAACAGCTGAAGAAGAACAGTTGAACCGAAGGGTTGAAATTATGGTGCAATAATCAACACAGTTTTTGGTAAGTCTGCCACCACCGATCTGGTATTTCGTTGTTTACAGCTGACTCATAATCACTATAACTGCAAGGAATTAAAGTGTGTCTTTCAAAACGTAGGTCTTTTTGAGGTGGGTAGGGGATTTCCATCCACCAACGATCACTTTTTTTGCTCTTGTAAAAATTGATTTCATATTTCTCGTCATGTAGAAATACATGGAAGCGTGTGTAGTCGGGATTGGTTCTGTTCGGAAAATCTGACTTTCTCGAATAGTAACCTTCAATAAAACACCAAATCATCTGACCCGCCAGATGCGCTGTTTTACCACTAACATCCATTGTTGGATTTATTTCAAAGAGGCCAATGGACGAAAGTTTATCATTCATACCAGCATAACGCATCATTTGACACGCCTCTTCGGCATAGAGGCCATTCGGACTAGGCTGTGAATGGGCAGGGGCATCGGCGTGTTTTATGGCAGAAATGTCAAATGTGATCATATCCGCCTGCCTAAGTATGGGCTCTGCTTCCTCAATTGTATCTCGAACTTGCCCTAATCGGTAAACATCAAAATAGAGCCGGTTCATCATTTCTAAACTGGCTTGGTCTACAAGATAAGTTTGATAACCAATATTGCTATAATTGAATAAGTAATTGGGTTGATGCAAAATTATTTTTCCAAGCCACGATTCACTTGTAATGGCTTCCTGAGGATCACCTAAATCAAATCGACTGTCTACTGATACAACGTTAATCGTTTGTTCTAAATCTTTATATCCTAAAAATTGAGCGTAGGCTAAGTCGTTAGACCCGCCAATAATTATGGGAACAATGTTATTGCGAATCAAAAAGTCCATCGACGAGCGCAGAGCAAAATACGTATCCTCAACCGAATGCCCTGGCATTATATTGCCAAGATCGGCGATTTGTGGTGCAAATTTGCCTGCATACAGCTGGTAGAGGTACTTACGCACTTGGTCTGGCGCCGCCTCACTTCCTATATTAAAAGCGCTGTTTCTCGCTTCACAAACACCGATAATGGCTAATTGAACGCCTTCAGAAAGTTCTGGAAAACCGCTTGTATCATGGGTGTTAATGAGTCTGCCAAATTGCGTTTCAGCATAATTGAACGTTTTAAGTTCATCGTTTATGGGCGTGAAAAAATGGGCAATATCGCTCATGTCCTTTTTTTATCAAATGTAAGGGGGACATGGTTTGTTGATAGAACAGCCTTGGTTGAATATTAACATAGTGGTTTTCGTAACTGTGGTTAGTTTCTCCAAAGTCGGTGTTCAAATGCGTGCTTCATTCTGTAATTTAGATGCATGCAGGTCTATTCTGAAAAAAGAAGTAACCGACTGACTTACATTCTGAGAACATTGTTATTGGAAGGTTTGGGAATTGATTTCAAATTAACTTCTGATAAGCTTGAATTTGAGGGGTATGATGGACCAAAAATTGCTTATTCCACCACTTTTTTTGATAAGGCTTTTATAATAAAACCAGAGTCACTGTTGTTTGAGCATGGAATTAAGGATTACCACCTAGAGGTTAGTCAACATGCCGATTTTCAACATGTTTTTTTTAAAAATAACTCCAAGGAGATACCATTCGATTTATTCGCCGCCGCATTTTGGTTGTTAAGTCGGTATGAAGAATACCTCCCCCATAAAACCGATAAATACAACCGTTTCCAATTTAAAAACAGTTTAGCTTACCAATATCATTTTTTAGACAAACCACTAATCAATTTTTGGTTAGAAGCTTTTAGCAAATTACTTCTTGCGCGATTCCCTGAATTGAAAATCACTAAAAGAAATTACAATTACCTCTCAACCATTGATGTTGATGCTGTTTTCAAATACAAGTATAAGGGGTTTGTTAGGGCAATTGCTGGACTCTATTCGGATAAATTGCCTTCTAAAATGATTCGCCGTATACGAATAATGATGGGAAGAGAGAAGGATCCATTCGATTGTTATGATTTCGTCCTCCAAGTTCATAAGCAAATGCCTAGCAAGGTTATTTTCTTTTTTCTACTTGGTGATTATGGTCCTAATGATAAAAACCATAGCGCAACAGATCTTCGATTTCAGCAGTTAATTAAGCATGTAGCAGATTATGCAGTTGTTGGTTTGCATCCTTCTTTTCGCTCAAATCAAGAGCCGCATCAATTAAGAGTGGAATTATCGCGGTTAGGTAATATTACCCATCGGTTTGTTAGCAGAAGTCGTCAACATTTTTCCATGTTAAGGTTTCCAGATACGTATTTTAACCTTGAGCAAGCGGGTATTTTGAGTGATTTTTCTATGGGATATCCAGACCACAATGGGTTTAGAGCTTCTTATTGTTTTCCTTTTAAATGGTTTAATTTAGATAAAGAAAGTGTTTCATCGCTAACTATCCACAGTTATTGTGTCTCAGATTACACATTAATTGAAGGCGGACAGCACAATACAAATCAAATGGGTGAGATGGTGAACAGGTATTCAACAATAATTAGGAACCTAGGTGGTGAATTTGTAACACTGTTCAGGAATGAAAATTTCACACCAGAAATAGCTGAGTTTTATCGCACAATGATCGAGCAATCACACGTTAAGGCATCTCAAGAAGAGCAGCCTTGATTACCGTGGTAATGCTACTTATAATCATTTGTACGCCTATACCGGTGACTAAAAATCCCATCACTTTTGACAGTGAACTTAGTCCAGCCTGACCAGCTGAACGCATCAGTCTTGGCGCAAATTTAAACACAAAGTAGATGGAGATGCATACTATTAATATAGCTGTAATTGCCGACAAGTCTTGAACTAAGGCCTCATCGGCTTTATCACTTCTATTCGAAAAAAGGGTAATTAAAAACGACATAGAGCCTGGTCCAGCTAGCAATGGCATGGCTAAAGGAGAAAATGAGATGTCCTCACGACCTTCAGACTCACTGAGTTTATCTTTAATTTCTTTTTTGTGAATGACATTTAGTAACTGCCAAC
>JACCDW011729746.1_pt1 | contig 63825 bp, 57 predicted proteins | sample 7449781 | NCBI WGS metagenome assembly JACCDW01 (sample SAMN15323449, study PRJNA562643) | freshwater metagenome | isolation source: river surface water | place: USA:Blue River Watershed | collected 2017-08-18
CCACTCACCTTACAAATGCGAAAAGCATTTGATGATTCGGGAGTATTATTTTTTTCGGATTAACTTCGTTGAACCTCACGGGCATGCCCTGAGTCACAATGCAAAATGTAGTCCCCGCAGAATTGCGAGGACTATTTTTGTTTCTACCCCTCCGCTTACGAAAGCAGAGCTTTCGACGCTTTGGGATAGAAACAAAAACGCCACCCTATCGGGTGGCGCATTTTGCCTTTATCGAGGTCCCGAGCGGATTCGAACCGCTGTACAAGCTTTTGCAGAGCTCTGCCTAGCCACTCGGCCACAGGACCTTCTTTTCCTAATTCCTCTCGAAATCAGAAGGTCAAAATTACGAAAAGTTTGGCAATCCACACGCATCTTTTTGGATTTAGTGACGTAATCGTTTGACTTACTGCATAAAAACTCTACCTTGTCCTAAATCCATTAATCCCACAACGTATGAAAAAGGTATTACTCGCCCTTGTCCTCGTCATTGTGTTCCTCACCATCGGTTGGTTCCTCGAACGCGACCACGCCTCCGAAACAGAATTCCTCCACCCAACGACTAAGTACGCCCTTTGGTCCTTCGCCATCGGCGCCATCGTTACAGTCTCACTGCCTCTGGGCGCCATCGCCGGCTTTATCTTTAAACCGAATGCTAAAATAACCGCTATTCTCACGGCCTTCGGCGCCGGTGCCCTCCTCGCTGCACTAAGCGTCGAACTTATCGCTCCTACCGTCGAAGAAATTGTTGGCCAAATACAATCTCCCACCCACATGGATCAAAGCCACTCCCACGCCATCGAAACAATGGGGGCACTGCTCATTGGCTGCGTGGCAGGTGGACTCCTTTTCTACACCCTCGACGAATACCTCAATTCCTCCGGAGGCTTCCTCCGCAAAGTATCTACTACCATCTCCCACCTCACTAAAAAACACAATACAACACACATCCAATCTGAAATGGTCGAAAAGGCACAAGAAGAACATGGTAAAGAACATGGAGGGGCACCATTGGCAATCTGGCTCGGACTTCTCATCGATGGCATTCCCGAAAGTTTCGTCATCGGCGCAGGTTTCCTCGGCCTGCTCTCTTCTAAATTGGCCGCAGGGGTCGAACCTTCTTTTACACAAGTACTGCCGTATACGTTACTCGCCGGACTTTTTCTCTCCAATTTTCCCGAAGCGCTCTCCGCCTCACTCGGCATGCGTAAATCTGGCATGTCCGTTTCTAAAATCCTCTGGATGTGGATGTCCCTCGTTTTTATCACCGCTATCGGCGCAGTAATCGGCTACTACATCGGTGCTTCCATTCCACACGAACTCGAAATCGGTGTCGAAGGGCTCGCCGCTGGAGCCATGCTCACCATGATCGCTCAAACCATGATTCCCGAAGCGGTTCACATTGGTGGCGCATCACTCGTTGGCCTCAGCACACTCAGCGGGTACTTGTCCGCCGTGGCTTTCAAACTCTTTGAATAACTAAACTTAAAATCTAAATCGCTAAAGTCTAAGTTTATTCTTTTCTTTTTTACTAGGGGCTTTCCACGACTGGCGTTTTTATTTTAAATCAAGGCCAGCCGTGGCCAGGCCATCCGCTATAGTCTGCTCGCCCGCCTTAAGCAACTTAAAATCGCTGGCAGGGTCTGCCGCTCCACCGCGCAGCCCTGCCAGCTCCAAGTTGCTAAAGGCGGACTTCGCAGAGCTGCCGCTCCTGTCCTTAAGCCAACAACTACGCCAACCGTTTATCTCAATTTACACGGGGTCGTACAAAAAGTACTACCTAAAAAATACGGTCTTAAAAAAGCAAATTACCTTTTTCTTAAACGACTAATTCGTTAAATAAATGGGTAATTGTGGCATCTAAATCATCACATAATCCAGGGTGGGGACGTGATGTTTGTATCGACGAACTTTTTACAGCGGTTAACCAACGAAACCGCTCGGTATGATCCAACAACGCAATGCGGCTGGCTTTGCTGGAACCATCAGCAATGGCAGCAAAGGCTTCTAAGTTACGTCGGAGTTCTTCTACATCTTCTTGCATACAAAAGGCCTTCACCTTTTGTTCATCAATGCGCCACAACACTTTTATAAACTTCTGCCGCTTCGAAAAAAGCACAATGCCCACGTTTAGAAATTCTTCTCTTTCTACACGCGGTACATACCGTATCACAGCATATTCATACAAGTGCTTTTCTGGCATGTTCAATTTCTTCTTCAAAGTGAGGTAAATGCGCTACACGCCTTTTTAAAAAGGTGCCGTATATGGCTCTTAATGCCCACGGTTCCAACGTGGTGTCGGGCCATAGTAGCCATTCATCGGGTATCAAGGCAACTACTTGGTCAATGACCGCGTCGGTCAACTTTTCACTGCAAATAACGGCTGCCTTTTTTAAATCACTGGCTTGCGACAATAAAACGTGGTCCTTAATAAAAGCAAATGGTTTATTGGTCTTCTCTTCCCACGTTTCGAAATTGTATTGAAAATACAAACACGATCCGTGATCAATCAACCAACACGCACGATTCCACATTAATAAATTCGTGTTTCGAAACGAACGATCAACATTCAGTAACAACCAATCCAAGGCGAGTATTAAGGCTGCTTCTTCACCATTTAAGCGGTTCACCGCTGGGTCGTATGTAATGGCGCCTGACAAAAAATGCAATCCTAAATTCAATCCCTGACTGGCCTTCAGTAAATCTTGAATTTCTTCATCGCCCTCGGTACGTCCAAAGGCTTCGTCTAAATCGGCAAAAACCAATTCAGGCATTCGCAAGCCAAGCACCCGCGCAACTTCACCGCCAACCAATTCCGAAATAAGGGTCTTAACGCCATGGCCTGTTCCTTTAAACTTCAATACATATTTAAAGCCATCATCGGCTTCCGCCAATGCCGGCAACGAACCGCCCTCGCGCAAAGGTTGTATGTAGCGAGTAACCGTTACCCTTCTTAATTGCATAATTCAAAGGTAAGACTTGAAAACACTTATTTGTGCAACTCCCCACTTTTTCTTGTTAGACGTCATAAACTGTTTTATTTAGTCCAAAGAAAATTCGGATCAGAAAGACGCCACTCCCTTACATCATCAGGCACCGGAATAGAGTAGGGGGCTGCAGCCGTTATTCCACTGCGGGTATAAAGTGAATCACCAAAACTAAATTCTGGGTGCAAGTGCCACTTGTTCATACGCAATAACAATCGAATATCTTCTGACTTCATACGCCATTCACGACTCAATTGCTGCAAGGTGGGTTCTAAGTAACTGATGTATAAAATTTCCATGTACGTGTGGTCACCGTGGGGTTCGTATGAAAAACTACTTTCACGTGTTTGGCGAAATTGCTTTATCGCCTTGTTCATGGAGTCAACGGTGAATAAAAGTTCGTCCCTGGATTGGTCTGTTAAACCATGTGTTCGTTGTAGTTTGCCTTCGTGGCACCACATACACTTGGCTGGTTTGCCTGCTAAGTTTTCTGCTTCAGCGGGCGCGCTGCTTAATTGTCCATTTTCGTTGTAAATCAAAAAACGCAACTGGCCGTTAGCCATCACATCAATGGCTTCGGCACTTTCTCTGCCTTCTCTTTGCTGAATGGCCAAGGCCCAGAATTGTGCCGCCGTGGTACGTCCAAAATAAACCCGACGTGCACGGTTGGCTATGGCAGAGTGTTTAACTAAGAAGGGTGTTTTTTTTGTGCGATGCTGTTTTCTAAAAGCCTTCAATGTACGCGGCGCCTCTGTAATGGCATAGTAATGCTCTGAACAACCTACCATTACTGCCACAAAAGCGCCAGCAGGTAATGCGCCTGTGGCGCGGTACTGGCTGGTGTTACGCAAACTATCACAAATTTTTTCAAAGGCCTGCTCACCGGTTTTTCCTAAACCAAGTAAATCGGGGTAAATAACCAGCGCACTATCCGATTGCCATTTGATGGCTGAAGCCACTTGCGCGGCGGGTAGGGTAGCGCCTAGGTAAGAAAGGGTCCACAACAAGCCGCTACGGCATTGTTGCCGGTTAAGTCGTGTTGAAACTGTATCAATGCCAACTACTAATTTGTTTTCATAAGCTGCGGGTGTTACAAAGGCTGTTGCCAATACTAACACAAGCACTAAACTAAAAATAACAATTGGCAATTTCACGTTGCAAGGTAATGATAAAGAGCTAGCCTACTTCTTATGAAATGAAACGAAACAACACGTTCTACGTCAGACACAATTGACCAAGACGGTTAGCGAATAACGAAGGTGAGATGTGAAGAAATAGGCCATGGTGTGCGTGAAGGATGGGCATGGCTTGGTTCTTTTTTGGCAAATGAAAATGGGACGTAATCGCCAAAAAAACCGCACCTGTAGCAGCCTGACCCCCGCACAAATGGGCCATAGTAGGCTTTGTAAACCACCCATTTGTTGCGAGGGGGCACACCCAATTGGCTTTGAGAAGTCCTTAAAAACGACTTAGTTGGATGTAATAAATCCGATTCAAAGTAATGCATCTGAAAGTCCACTAGCGGTGGCACCATTTTTAAGCGTTAATATTAGCGGCTTAAACCCTATATTCGTTTTTAAATTAATTAAACCTATGCGCAAATCAATTATGGGTTTGGTGTTTTTGTTCTTTCTCTTCAGTTGTCAGAAAGAAGGTAAAATGCCTCCCATCGATAGCAAAGTCGACCTCGACGGGCCGCTAATCAACGATTCCTCCCTCATTTTTCCCGAACGATTCTTGCTCTCAGCAAGACCCAATACGGGTAACCCACTTGAACTTTTAAAACCAGTTATCATCACGGCTCACGGTTATTCGGCCTCGAACTTCGAATGGCTCGAATTCAGCGACTACATGAATAGCAAGGGCGTTCATGTGTCAAGAGTGTTGCTCGGTGGGCATGGCAGAGATTACACCGATTTTAAAAAAGCAACTTGGCGCGATTGGCAAGTACCTATTATTGAAGAATACAATAAGTTGGTTGCGCAAGGTTACCGCAACATTAGCATGGCTGGCTCGTCAACAGGTGGTCCTTTGTTGCTAGAATTACTCATGAGTAAACGTATTGACATTAGTCAACTTAAAAACATTTTTCTAATAGATCCAATCATTATCCCATCCAACAAAATACTTACGTTGGCGCCAGTAGTAGGAGGCACCGTAATTGATTATACAACCTCCGAATTGGATAAAGGCGAAGAAGGGTATTGGTACAAGTACCGTCCACAAGAATCGTTGCGTCAATTAAATAAACTCACACAATTGGTGCGAAAACAATTAGAAGGCGAGGCAACGTTTCCATCTACTGTAAAATTGTATGTATGGCACGATAATTCTGATGGCGCTGCCGATCCGGGCGGTTCTGCAGCAATACTAAAAGGGGTGCCTGCGGCTACTGTAACTGTGGTTGAATCAAATTTCCACGTCTTCACCCGATTAAAAGGCAGGGCACAAACTGCGGCAGCCGATTACGAATTACAAACCAAAACCTTTAATGAGATTTATGAAAAAGTTAACTAGCGTTTGGTATGCTGCAGTGCTGGTGTTGTTGATAACAATGCAACTGCAAGCAAGTGATTCAACGGGCACTATTTATGCGGGACCCGCCTTTCGAAAATACGTTGGGTTTTATTGGGTAAATGGTGCTACCGCTGAATGGCAAAATTCAGGGTTACGCAAACACAAATTAGCAGTTGGCTTTACGGCGTTGCACTCAACTCTTGGCACTGATTTGGTAGCGAAGGCCATTCCAACCTTAAATGTAGAGCTAGCACTTATTCGTAAATTTAAGTTCACAGAAGCATTTGGTGCGCGCGTGGCCCTGCACACAGGGTATGCCAATGCCTCTTACGGCAATGCTACATTCGATAAAATCGCCAGAAACGCACCACTAGCGGGTTTGGAATTCGGTCTCGAAGGCCATTTCAAGAGTTGGCAAGGTACGGCAACCATGGGTTACCAAGGTATTAACGGAGCGGGCACAAAGGGCCTCGCCACGGTTTATCCGGTTTACCTACAAATGCGCTTGTTTTACCTCATTTCAAAGACCAAGTAGAGCAAAGTTCATTGAAATACACGTAATTATGAGGAAATTAGTTGTTACATTCACACAACAAACCTACGCATGAAAATAAATTACCTTTTTGTTCTAGTAGCGCTTTTTATAGCAAGCTTCATTAGAGCACAAGTACCATCGGCCAATTTTTCAATCAATCCCAATCCCATCTGTACTGGGTCTACCAACGTATTAACCATTACTGATTTGTCAACGGGTAACCCAACAAGTTGGAGTTATACGGTAACACCGGGCATTCCGGGACCACTAACTCAAACCTTCTCTGCTCAAAATCCAACGGTATCGTTCCAAATAGCAGCGGTTTATTCGGTATACTTAGTAGCCACAAACAGCAATGGGTCAAGCACAAGAGCTGTACAAACCTTAACTGTACTCAACTCGCCAAATGGGCAAGTGACCCCTACAGCTGTAGCCACATGTACAAATGGTTCACCGGTTACTATGAGCGTATTAACAGGCGGACCCGGTGGTGGTGGTGCAACAACGTTTAGTTGGAGTACCGGAGCAACGACTTCGGTTATTGCCGTCTCGCCTGCAGTTACCACTGTTTATACTTGTGTTATTTCAGCCAACAACGGCTGTAAGGTGACGCGTACTACCACCGTAAGCGTTGGTAATCCAACCATTTCAATTACGGCGAGTCCAATCAATATTTGTCCGGGGTACTTTAGTACACTTACCGCCAATTCCAGTGGTAGTGCACCATTTACTTACACATGGTCCACCACAGCCAATACCAAATCAGAAATGATTACCACCCCAGGCGTTTACAACGTTACAGTTACTACTGGTAACGGTTGCATAGGTACTAAATCCATTTCAATTGGCACCTCAACAGCCCTTACTGCTTCAATTGCAGCTAGCAATTCGGTAATTTGTAGGGGTAATAATTTGCTCTTAACTGGAGCAGGAGGAACTACCTACTCTTGGAGTACTGGTGCAGTGGCAGGCAATATCAATGTAAACCCGACTTCTACCACTATTTACAGTGTTATCGCCCTTACAGGTACATGTCAGGGTACAGCTTCATTCACCGTTCAAGTTAATCAAACACCCACCATTATAGCGAGTGCCTCTCCAACTATGGTATGCAGTGGTAATTCAACCACACTCACGGCTTCAGGTGCCTCTAGTTTTACTTGGACACCCGGTGCTATTGTCGCTTCCTCTATCGTTGTAAGTCCTACCGTTGCTGCCGGAAATGGGTTAGTGCTTTATAGTGTCACCGGCTCTAATACAGCGTGTCCTTCTCGTAATGCAGCAATAACCCTTATGGTGAGTTACGGCCCTACTTTGTCAGTTGTTGCCTCGCCAACATCCGTTTGTGCTGGAGAGCCCATGGCGCTTTCAGCTTCGGGTGCTAGCACCTATTCGTGGAGCAATGGCGTTAATCAAGGCTTACAAATAGTTTACCCGCAGCTCAACGCAACGTACACCCTCACCGGTGCTGATGCGAATGGGTGTACCACCGCCAAGGTGGTGACCCTAACGGTAGACGAGTGCGCAGGACTTGTTGAAAATCAAAAGTCGCGTATGGGTGTTTATCCGAACCCTTCTAATGGAACTTTTAAAATTACTGGCACTGCTGGTTCATTCGTTATTACCGACCTTACTGGTAAAACAATTACTACCGGTTTGTTAAGTGCTGAAACGAATTGTCAAACTGAAATCACACTACCGGTGAACGGCGTTTACTTTATTCAACACGCCAACGGTAGTGTTCTGAAGGTGGTCGTTGCCAAATAAATAGGTTAGCTCGTGACTTAAGAATCCCGTATTAATACGGGATTCTTTTTTTATGGCCTATTTTCAACTCATTTTGGGGTGACTGTTTGAGGCATACTTTCCACGATCGTTTTTTAGAATCCCCCAAAAGTCCTGTAAACCCGCTTTGGCATGGTTTTTGGCAGATGAAAAGTAATCTGATTAAGGCACGTTCGTGCCGCAAGAAGTGGGTTTAATTTGATCAGATTGTTGCAGGCGGTGGACTAACACACCGCCTGTTTTTTTGTTCCTATTCAAATAGACGCTGTACCGGCGCATTGCGCAGGCGGGAGACCGAGAACGAAAACACATAACATAATTTAAATACTAAACCGATTTTATCCGTTTCTTTTCGATTATATCCGTTTAACATCGGGCTTTGCGATACTTCACGCCCCAAATTTGTCCTCAACACCAAAGCGCGCAAAAGATCTACTGGTGTAAAACAAAAAATGAAACGCGGGGAGCATATTCAGTTGGAGGGAAGGCTAGGGGCTGAGCCGGAGGTTTGTATCTTAAAAAGTGGTCACAAATTCGCTCGCTTTCCGTTGGCTGTAAAACATTTGTACCGAAATCAAATCGGCGAACTCATAACAGATGTAGAGTGGCACGACGTAGTAGCGTGGGGAAATCTGGCAGCTATCGCGGAAAAGGAATTGCACAAAGGCATGACAATTCTGGTCGATGGCGTCCGTCCACCCATAAAACAACCAGGTTTTCAAGCAGGGATGCAAAAGTTGGCCGAAGTTGTGGCAAACGAATGGTTCATCCACCCGGGCTTCTCCCACTGAATCCCTTAATTAATCACTAAAAAAGAAAAAAATGAACAGCGTCAACAAGGTACAGATTGCAGGCAATCTGGGAAGAGACCCCGAAGTCCGCGAATTTCAAGGCGGAAACAAATTGGCACGGCTAGCCGTTGCTACAAATGAAGAAGTGTTCTTAAACGGTGAAATGAAAACCGTTACCAATTGGCACAACGTCACCGTATGGGGAAAGCTGGCGGAGAAGGCGGAGTCGGCCCTGAAGAAGGGCGCCTTTGTCTCCATCGATGGAAAGCTCAGGAACAGCAATTACACTGACAAGGATGGTAAAAAACATTATGTCATAGACATTGTTGGTACTGAAATGTCGATAGGCAAGGAATAACTCTGTCCCTATCCTCTGGTAGGAAACCCCGGAAAGTCCGGGGTTTTCGTCGTTATGGGGACTCCTAGAAGGGGACGCATGCATTTTTTCACAACAGCCAGCCGTAACGGGTAATACCGGTTGATTTCGTATCAGGACTACTTCGATCAATTCCAATAAAACATGCCAAAAAAGACCTTTCACAATTTAGATTAAACTGTCGTTTGGCGAGGGAATATTACGTAATTTCATGGGCTCATTACGCCTCCGCTTATGTCTATTATTAATACGATTGTTGCAAGACAAATTCTTGATTCCCGCGGGAATCCAACCATTGAAGTTGATGTTATTACTGAAAACGGAATCTTAGGACGGGCTGCTGTACCTTCGGGTGCTTCTACCGGTTCACATGAAGCTGTTGAATTACGCGATAACGACCAATCCAATTACATGGGTAAAAGTGTTTACAACGCTGTAAACAACGTTAACACAGTTATTCGCGAGCATTTACGTGGCTCTTATGTGTTTGATCAAAACGAAATTGATCAACGCTTAATTGAACTGGATGCTACACCCAACAAAGCAAACCTAGGGGCTAATGCCATTTTAGGGGTTTCGTTGGCTGTGGCAAAGGCCGCTGCTGAAGAGTCGCGCATGCCACTCTACCGCTATGTTGGAGGCGTCAATGCTAATCTATTACCTATTCCAATGATGAATATCTTGAATGGTGGCGCACACGCAGATAATGGAATTGATTTTCAGGAATTCATGGTTATGCCCGTGGGTGCTGAAAGTTTCAGCGATGCATTGCGTATGGGCACCGAGGTATTTCATCACCTAAAGGCGGTTTTGAAGTCACAAAAATTATCTACCAACGTTGGTGATGAGGGCGGTTTTGCCCCTAATTTGGCTAATAACGAAGATGCTATCAAGGCGGTTATTCAAGCAATCGAAAAGGCTGGCTACCGTCCAGGTGAAGATATTTACATCGCAATGGACGCTGCTGCTTCTGAGTTTTATAACGCCGAAGAAAAAGTATACCACTTTAAGAAATCAACTGGCGATAAATTGACATCCGATCAAATGGTAAGCTACTGGGCTGATTGGTGCAAAAAGTATCCCATCATCTCTATCGAAGATGGATTTGCTGAAGATGATTGGGACGGCTGGAAAAAAATGACAGCCGAACTCAGCGACACCGTACAACTTGTAGGTGATGATTTATTTGTTACCAATGTCAACCGTTTGGCTGAAGGAATTAATAACAGTGTTGCGAATTCCATTCTTGTTAAAGTGAACCAAATAGGTTCATTGACGGAAACAATCAACGCGGTGCAACTCGCTCAAAACAGCGGTTATACCTCAGTGATGAGCCATCGTAGCGGAGAAACAGAAGACACCACCATCGCCGATTTGGCTGTGGCATTGCGCTGTGGACAAATTAAAACAGGTGCACCTTCGCGTAGCGATCGGGTAGCTAAGTATAACCAATTGTTACGCATCGAAGAACAATTGGGCTCTAGCGCGCGTTATCTGGGACAAGCCTTTAGATTTGCCCGATAAATCGTTTTGTAAATCGAATACTGACTCGTAACTTTAAAAACATTATTTCGAACGATATGGATCCGTTGAAAGAAAAATTCAAAGCCAAAGCTGATGTATTGGCTGCGGAAATTAAAGACATCATCAAAAATCATGGTGATCTGAAACTGGGAGAAATCACAGTTGCTCAAGTATACCAAGGCATGCGTGGCATGGTTGGTATGGTAACCGAAACGTCACGCCTCGACCCTGAAGAAGGTATTCGTTTCCGTGGATACACCATTCCCGAATTACGTAAACAATTACCTAAAGCACCAGGCGGTACAGAACCGCTGCCTGAAGGTATTTTTTACTTGATGCTGGTTGGCGAATTGCCGTCTCATGAAGACGTGGCCTTCCTCACCTCAGAATGGATTAAACGTAACAACGTGCCTAAACACGTGTTCGATGTCATTGAATCGCTACCGGTGGATACCCACCCAATGACGCAATTCATTTCCGCCATCATGGCTATGCAAACAGAATCCTTATTTGCTAAAGCCTATGCAAAAGGAATCAACAAAAAAGAATATTGGGATTATGTGTATGAAGATTCGATGAATCTCATCGCTCGCCTCCCACGTGTTGCAGCTTACATCTACCGCCGCAAATACAAAGGGGGTAACCACATCGAGCCAGATCATAAACTTGATTGGGCAGCTAACTTTGCCCACATGCTGGGATATGAAGCGTTTGATATGAAACGCCTCATGCGCCTCTACCTCACTATTCACGTGGATCACGAAGGTGGTAACGTTTCAGCACACAGCACCCACTTGGTAGGTTCTGCATTAAGCGATCCGTATATGGCGTTTGCTGCTGGTATGTGTGGACTTGCTGGACCATTGCATGGTCTTGCAAACCAAGAAGTGTTGGGTTGGATCATGGAATTGAAAGAAACCCTCGGTGGTGGCCTTCCAACAAAGGATCAAATCGCTGATTATATCAAGAAGACCTTAGCAGAAGGTAAGGTGGTGCCAGGTTACGGTCACGCTGTACTGCGTAAAACCGATCCTCGCTTCAGCGCACAACAAGATTTCTACCGCACCTATATCAAACACGATGATATCTGTGAAATCGTACAAATGATTTATGAAGTGGCTCCGCCAATTCTTGAATCAACTGGTAAAATCAAAAACCCTTGGCCAAATGTAGATGCACACTCTGGAGCACTACTCGTTCACTATGGTATGCACGAATACGATTTCTATACCGTACTCTTCGGTGTAAGCCGTGCCCTCGGCGTATTAGCAAGCTTGATCTGGGATCGGGCTACTGGTTCACCAATCGAACGTCCGGGTTCTGTTACTACCGATAACATCAAAGCAAAAATTAAAGCAGCAAAAGAAGCTGCCAACTAATAGAAGGAGCCGAAAGGCTCCTTTTTTTTGGACTAAACTTAAAATAATAAAAATGACGAAAACAATTATTACCGCAGCAGTGCTTCTTGGAGGCATCTTCCTTCTTTCTTCCTTTATTAAAAAATACAGAAAGGCAGAGCCAGCAAAAGATCTTCCTAAAAGCATCTACGATTTTCAAATGAATACGCTCGATGGTCAAACCATCAGCCTCTCAAAATTTAAAGGCAAGAAAATGCTGATTGTAAACGTGGCAAGCGAATGTGGCTTTACTCCGCAATACAAGGACTTGCAACAGCTCCACGAAAAATTCGGAAGCAAGGTGACGATAATCGGTTTTCCAGCGAATAATTTCGGGGGACAAGAGCCAGGTACATCCACCCAAATTGGTGAATTCTGTAAAAAGAATTACGGTGTCACTTTTCAAATGATGGAAAAAATCAGCGTGAAAGGCAATGATACACATCCGCTCTACCAATGGCTTAGCAACAAATCGGTTAACGGAACTTGCGATGAGGCACCAAAATGGAATTTCTGCAAGTACCTCATTGATGAAAACGGGAAAATTATCAAGTTCTTTGGTAGCCGCACCAATCCAATGAGCGAAGAAATTACCTCGTTCCTCTAAGTTAAGATAAGGCAGCAGCAGCACATACAATCAATCCTGCTGTTTCTGTCCGCAATCTGTTTTCTCCTAAACTCAACGACTTAAATCCGGCAGCTTCGGCTGCCGGTATTTCTTCAGGAGTGAAATCCCCTTCGGGACCAATTAAAACCAACGTGCGTTTTTTTGCAAAGGCAAGCGATTTGAGTTCTGTTTTAAGTCCGCTCCCACAATGGGCAATGTACTTCTCATCATACTGGTTGAAGCGAAGACTATCACTGAATTTTATAAGGTCACTGATAACCGGAATGTGGGCTTGAAGGCTTTGTTTGACGGCACTTTCAGCTATTTTTACCATGCGCTCGTGTTTGAGATGAACGCGCTCAGAATTGCCAGAGGTAAAAAAACTGATTTCATCCAAACCCAATTCAATGCACTTCTCCAACATCCATTCTGTACGGTCAACATGTTTTGTTGGGGCGATGCAGAGATGTAAGTAGTAATCCCTTTGATGCCCTGTTAATGGCGCTCCGTCAAGTTTTGCAACACTTTTTTTATCATGAACGGCTACCAAGGTAGCCTTACTCATAAAGCCTTTGCCGTCTATTACCACAATGGCATCACCCACCTTTTTTCGCACCACACGAGCGCAATGGAAACTTTCATCTTCTCTAAGATGCGCTTCTTCTCCTTGTATGTTCGAAATAAATACTTGCATAGCTAGTTCGCTTTTAACCATTCTTCAATGGCCGATTGATGAAGTTCATAGGCATCCACCTTCTTCTCCACCACCTGATTGTTGATATAGTAAATGCGGGGTACACGCGTTGTGCCTAAGGTAATAAAGGTTTTTCCGAGACACATCGAATGGGGAATCGCCTCAGTTCGGGTGTCTTTATAAAACACCTCCTTCATCGCTTCTTCACCATTGAGTATAAAGTAAAAGGGGATAGCGGGGTTGCGTTCATGTATAACCTTGATTTTTTTTGCAGCAACTCGACAATGCTCGCATTGTAAACTGAGAAAAACAAGTACGTGCTTGCCATTACGCAATTCCACTGTAGGCAACTGAACTAGGGTGCTGTCTTCAGGGTGGTATAACAAATCGAGAGGCAATTCATACCCAACCGACTCGTTGAGGTTGTTTGAGGTATAACCGGGTTCAACAGGATTGATGATAAAACAGGCTGCAAGAGACGTTACAGCAATAAGGGAAGTAAACATTCCATCCAATCGCCTTTGTTTAGGGGCTGAGAGAAGGAAACAGAGGCTTGTTACAGCCAGCAGGAAGAGGTTTTTTGCAAGTGCCCAAAGGGTACTCATGGGAAGTGTTTCACCGAAACAACCACAATTAGTGGTATTACCATTTTTGAAGTAATTGATAGAAAGATAGATGGTGAAAATAACCAATAAGACAAAGGTAGCAGGCAAAGTCCAGCGCTTGAGCCGTATTTGCGCCACTAACATTACCCCTAACGTTACTTCTACACCAATGAGTAGGCGCGCAAGAAATGGTGCAGTCATCCAATTGGCAAATCCAGCATCTACTAGCGAGACTTCCAGTGTTTCGATTACCGGCCACAATTTTGTCCACCCAGAGAAAATAAAAACTCCACCGAGCAAAACAGTTAGAATGATTCCCGTAATCTTTCTTACTTGCGACACGTCTTAAAGATAACTAACGAATGGTAATTAAAAACCCCCGCAACATTGCGGGGGTTAAAATTAGCCTAAATACTGTTGAAGTAATTTACTTCTGCTACTATGGCGTAGGCGTCGAATCGCTTTTTCTTTTATTTGACGAACACGCTCACGGGTCAAATCAAATTTATCACCAATCTCTTCTAAGGTAAGACCATGATTTAGACCAATACCGAAGAACAATTTCACCACGTCACGTTCACGTTCAGTTAATGTGCTAAGCGCACGGTCGATTTCGCGACTAAGCGATTCATTCATCAAACCGGTATCCGCTTTAGGGGAGTCAGAATTCACCAAGACATCCAACAAGCTACTTTCTTCACCATTCGCAAATGGGGCATCCATGCTCACATGGCGTCCACTTACTTTCATGGTGTCACTTACTTTGTCTATAGGTAAGTCAAGAATGTCTGCTAATTCTTCTGCACTTGGCTCCCTCTCAAATTGTTGTTCAAGTTTGCTATATGCTTTGTTGATTTTATTCAAAGAACCAACCTGATTCAAAGGCAAACGCACAATACGACTTTGTTCAGCCAAAGCCTGAAGAATACTTTGACGAATCCACCATACAGCGTAAGAGATAAATTTAAAACCACGCGTTTCATCAAAACGACGGGCCGCTTTAATCAAACCAAGATTACCCTCATTAATCAAATCCGGTAAACTTAAACCTTGGTTTTGGTACTGCTTAGCAACAGAAACCACGAAACGAAGATTGGCACGAGTCAGTTTTTCTAAAGCACGTTGATCACCGTCCTTGATTTTCTTCGCAAGAATAACTTCTTCTTCAGCTGTAATAAGTTCTTCACGACCGATTTCTTGTAGGTATTTATCAAGCGATGCACTTTCACGATTGGTAATCGACTTCGTAATCTTTAGCTGCCTCATGTATATGTTGGATTAAGTGTGTAAAGTTAATAAAAATATCGCTTTTTTTGACACGATTTACATCAGTTTAACGCAAAAAGCAGGAAAAGGTTATACTTATTAATCAGAATCTCTGTTAAATCGTGAATTGGTGGCGAGAGTGTTTTTACGCTTTAATGGCAGTAAACCCAAACAGTAGATGGCAAGAAAATGGGTGTTCTGCTATCAACAATTTATGTCTGATAACCGTAAGGTTAATTAACATTCGGGTGTTTAAGGTTAACTCAGTCAAGCAATTTTTGGCCTTGAATGGTTACTTATTTTTATCCAAATCAAACACGCCATAAAATGAACGTAGATAGCCTTAAATCGGAATTGCAACAGGTTCTTGATAACGATGTGGTTTTGCGAAAGGAGTTCAATGAACTCAAGCGATCACTTAGTGATTATAGGAACCAACTCATCATGCGTGATGAGGATTGCAAGCGCCTACAGGTGACCATCGATGTGTTAAACACCAAGTTGGTGGTGATGGAGCGCGATAATACCAACTACAAGGCAGAACTGGCTTCATTTAAAGAATTACGGGGCTCGATTAAGGAACAGCTTGATGCAAAACAACAGGAAATCGATGCGCGTGTGTCAGAAATCCAGTCACTTCGTAACGAATTGGCATCCCTTTCAGAACAACATGCTGCTGAATTAGAGCAAACACGTGAACAAGCATCATTCGAATTATCAAAGGTAAAAGAGGAATACGAAGAGCGGATAGGCGGATTAAAATCGGCTGCGGCGGCGCGTGAATTGGCTATTAGGGAAGAACTGGAGGCTAAAATGGCCGAATCTGGGTCTTCATGGAACCATAAAGAACAAGAATTAATTAATCTGCACCACGCAGAATTATCTGCACTGAAAAGCAACCTCGAAGAACAAATTACTTCGCTGACCTCTGAATACAATGCACAATTGGAAGGGATGTCCGCCGCTAGCGCCAATGAACTGGCTATTGTTAGGGAAGGCTTTATCTCAGAGATCAATTCTCTGAAAGCTGCGTTCGAGCAAAACGAATCAGTGGCTCAAAACGAGTTTCGTACAAAAGTAAATGAACTCGAAGAGGCGTTGGTAACACAGCGGACCGGACTGGTTAATGAGTACGCTGTTCAGTTTGAAAACCTTCAATCCCAAGCCCAGGAATCTGAAAAGGCGCTTCGTGAATCGTTTGAAGGTCGGATTGTTGAATTAGAATCAGCACTGCAAGCAGCAACTGAAGGGGCAGAATTAAGGGAGTCGGAACAAATCAATGCCATTCGCTCTGAATACGAAACCCTTCTGGCCTCTAAACTTGAAGAACATGAACTACGTATGGCTGAAATTTCAGCAGAATACGAATCAAAACTTTCAAACACCTTAATTCATTCGAATTCCCAAAACTCAAGATTAAGTGAAGATTTTGCCAAGGTACAGTCTGAATTGGAGTCGGCACTGGTTGAAAATCGCAACTTAATTACTTCGCTCGATGTTCGCAATTCAGAATATGCACTGCTTGAACTTCGCTTGCTATCGTCAGAAACTCAGTTAAGTGAAGGCTCGGCCCGCTTCCAACAGTTATTGGGCGAATTCGAACAGTTCAGAAGTCAAAGCGCAATGAGCAGTTCTGAACAAGTGAATGTATTAAACTTAGAGATCGAAAACATTCAATTAGCTCATAGCCAAGTAGTTGGTGAGTTAGAAGGGACTATTGCTGAACTTCGTCAAGAAATTCATAACCTCTCCGAGGTGGTTGAAGGTATGACCAACTCGCTTGCTGAAGCAGAACGCAATTTGGAGTACAAAAATGAAGAGTTGGATCGCAAATCGGTCGATTTAGATGGTGCTATGAACCGTTTAATGGCGACTGAAAATCAACTTAACGAGATTAATAACCTCCATTTTTCTGAATTGAGTCGCCTAACGGCTGAAAATGAAGAGCAGCTCGCGCACGTTAAAAATGAATACGATAAGCTCTTAGTAGAAAACAAAGGCGTTATTGAAGAAATTGAAGCCAGTCAACTCCGAATTGAGGGCCAAGAGTCAGAGCTTCAACTACTTCGCTCTGAATTAGAGGATACGCGTAAAAAAGAGGTCGAGAAAGCGGAAGAGTACCGCGAAATCGTCTCAGAAAAGAATTTTAAAATAACCAATCTAGAAGCGGTGGCAGCGGCCCTGAGGGAAGAAATTGCTCAATTGAAGTCCGAAAACGATGGTTTAAGGCAGCAAATGAACGTTCAAGAAGAACAATTCAACCAACACGCCGTTGCTAGTGCAGAACTTTCAGTAGTTTCCGAAGAAAACACCCAATTACAGGCAAAAATCAACGAATTTGAATCAACCGTGGCCTTCCTTAACGAAAGAATCCAATCGGTCGAAGCAGATCTTGAGTCTAAAAACGAATTAATCAGTCAGCATGAGAATGCCTATGGCACTGCCATGGCAGATTTAGAGGCTTTAAGCCAGGAACGTTTGACCCTTTTGAATGAAAAAGAGGAAATGGCGAATCAATTGCTTAAGATGAATGACGTTATTGGGCAAATCTCGCATCAGGTTGAGGCTAACCAAATTGATGTGGTTGATTTGAATAATCACCGGAAGAATGTTATTTTAGCAGGAAATTCAGGCGGAACGGATGACCGTTCGGCTATGAAGAAACAGATCAATGAATTGGTGCGTGAAATTGATAAGTGTATATCATTGTTAAGTGCTTAAATCAGCGCTTCCGTAAATGAGTGAAATAACCATACAGGTTGAGGTAGCAGGGAGTATTTACCCCCTCAAAATCGCTACCGATGATGAAAAAAACATTCAGGAAGCGGCAGAACTGATAAACAATAAGGTCACGGAGTTCGAAAAAAACTTCCGGATCAAAGATAAAAAAGAGGTATTGGGAATGGTGACCCTCCTACTGGTGTCACAATTGTACAAACAAGCTAATACCGCTGAAAAAGAGTTAGTTCAATTGAAAAAACTCTTTGAAGAGGTGGAGGCCATGCTTAAAATCCATGCCACTGCTTTAAGCAAGCTTAACGAAGAATAATTATCGTTTCCCAGCCGTTCAGGCAAGGTGCTGGTCTGTTATAACCAAAACCTAACTATGGGAACTTTATCCATAATATTTATTATCGTCGCCCTCATCGGAGGAGTTGTTGCTGGCTTTGTTATCGCTAACAGTAAATTAAATGCTAGCGTTATCAAAGAAAAAGAAAATGCTGTTAAAGAAGCAGAGGTAAAAGCAGAAGCAACCAAGCAAGAAAAAATTCTTCAAGCGAAAGAAAAATTCCTCCAACTTAAGTCCGAACACGACAAGTCGGTTCAAGAACGGAACAGTCAACTGAGCCAACAAGAAAACAGACTCAAACAAAAAGAGGGAGAGTTGAACAAGAAGATTGAAGAAAACAATCGGAAGGACAAGGAGCTGGAAAACCTCAAACAACAGGCACAACAACAAATCGATCTCTACAAACACCGCCTCGAAGAAGCGGATAAACACCACCGCAAACAGGTAGAAATGTTGGAGAAATTGAGTGGACTAAGTGCCGATGCTGCAAAAGCACAATTGGTTGAGTCAATCAAGGCAGAAGCTAAAACCCAGGCCATGGTCTATATTAAGGACTCGATGGAAGAAGCTCGTTTAACCGCCAATAAGGAAGCACGGAAAATTGTGCTGCAAACGATTCAAAGGGTGGCTACTGAAACGGCTATAGAAAATTCTATCTCTGTTTTCCACATTGAAGGAGATGAAACAAAGGGGCGTATTATTGGTAGAGAAGGTAGAAACATCAGAGCGCTTGAAGCGGCAACTGGTGTGGAAATCATTGTAGATGATACACCTGATGCGATTACATTGAGTTGCTTTGACTCCATTCGTCGCGAAATCTGCCGTTTATCACTTCACCAATTGGTGACAGATGGTCGTATTCACCCTGCTCGAATTGAAGAGGTTGTGGATAAAACCAAGAAAATGTTGGAAGAGGAGATTATTGAAACTGGAAAAAGAACTTGTATCGACCTTGGAATTCACGGCTTACACCCTGAATTAATTCGTATGGTGGGCCGCATGAAATACCGCTCATCTTATGGTCAAAACTTGTTACAACACAGTCGCGAAGTAGCGAATCTGTGTGGTATCATGGCTAGCGAAATGGGCTTGAATCCCAAAATTGCTCGTCGCGCTGGTTTACTTCACGACATTGGTAAAGTGCCAGATAATGAACCGGAATTGCCACACGCATTACTTGGTATGAAGTTGGCAGAACAATACAAAGAGAAAGCAGAAGTAACGAATGCTATTGGTGCCCACCACGATGAAATTGAAATGACAACTTTGTACGCCCCGATTGTGCAAGTATGTGATGCTATTAGTGGCGCTCGTCCTGGTGCTCGTCGCGAAATCGCCGAACAATACATGAAACGCCTTAAAGATCTCGAAGCATTGGCTCTTAGTTACGATGGCGTAGAAAAAACATACGCTATCCAAGCAGGCCGTGAAGTGCGTGTAATTGTTTCAAGTGAAAAAGTAAACGATGCACGTGCGGAACAATTGGCTTTCGAAATCTCTCAGAGAATTCAAACAGAAATGACCTACCCTGGACAGGTGAAAGTAACTGTTATTAGAGAAGTACGCGCAACGGGTATTGCTAAATAAATTGCTTTGTTAAAGTAAGAGCCGGCTTCTGCCGGCTTTTTTTTTAGCCATAACCTTAGCTAATACCTTTACAAGAGGTCTTTTAATGAGGTGTTCTTTGTGTTGCGCTATTGAAAACAAAACGATTATGTCGGTAAAGTGTAATTGCAATTTAGAGTTGTATGTTTATATTTGCTTTAACCAATAAACATTCTCATCATGAAGAAAATTTTGATCATTGCAGCAATGCCCCTCTTTCTAGGGTCTTGCGTTATTGCTATGACCCACCAAACTACTGGTAACCCAATTGGGAACAAAGTAGGGGAAATCACATTCAGAGTACGACACGATTTTGATAAAGGTGTTTCTGAAGCGGCTCGTGCAGGTAATATTACCAAAATTGGTTCTGTCGATACCAAGTACTATTCAAACGGAAAAATTAAAGTAACTGTAACTGGAGAGTAATATGAAAAATGTAAAAAAATTCGTTGGAATCGTGGCAGCCACAGTTATTCTAACATCTTGCAGCATCACACTCCCAGTGAGTGTTTCAGAAGCGCCGATTGGTAACAAAACAGGCACGTCTTCGTCAGTTATTCTTTTTGGATTCTGGCACCTTAATAAAAATTTCGGCATCGCTGAAGCTGCAAAAAATGGCGGCATCAAGGGTGGTGTAGCAACGGTTGACATCAAGTATACTAACTATGTCATCTTCGGTAAAAAGCAACTTATTGTTCAAGGCAACTAAAAATTAATGATCATGAAAAAAGTATTTTCAATTCTAGCAGTTACTGCAGCATTATCTTTATCGTCTTGCGCTGTGGTTGGTTACACGAACATGGTAACCAGTGCTAAATCTCAAAAAGTAGGCGTGGCCAAGAAACGTGTATGGTTCGGATTGGCATTTAATGTCGATGTAAGCGCAGCAACAGCAGCTCGCAATGGCGGAATCACCAAAATATCTACTGTAGACTTTGCAGTGCGCAGGGGCTTAATTAGTACTTCTTTTGTTACAAGGGTAACAGGAGAATAATATCAAAAAAAAGGCTGACAATTTTGTCAGCCTTTTTTTATGCTACTATTCGTTCAGACTTCAATAAAACAGCTACGTGCTCCTTAATGAAGTCACATAATAACTTAGCATTTTCAAGGGTCTGATGCCCCATAATGCATATCTGAAAATAATTATCAGCTCTTAAATAGGCCCCACCATAATTCACATAAAACCCGTTTTCCTCTAACAATGTGCCGAGTTGGAAGGCATTAACGGCGGGTGGGCAAACGAGACTTATTACGCCGGGCATCATGTGGTCGTATGAACCAAGGACAGAAAGTCCCGCATCAATCAACTCCTTATAAATAAAGTCAGATAGGTGTTTAATTTGCTCACGGTGTGCCTGTGGTTCAGTGGTTCTAAAGGCATGCTCTAACGCATAGAACTGATTGGTATTAATTGTGTACGGAACGAAGCGGGTAGAGCGGTGGTGGGCTAAATTGAAATACTTTGGCATGCCACTGATGTCAAGGTCAAACAATTCTGTTTTGAAATAAACCATCGCAATGCCAGCAAAAGAGGCTAACCCCTTACCACTGGTTCCCGAGGCTATATAAACGCCTGAAAGATCAACATCAATATTGGCAATAGTACTAATGCAATCCAAGGCCAGCTTGGCGCCACCTTTGGCAGCTATCTTTTTTAAACGGCCAATATCGTTTAATACGCCTGTTGAAGTTTCACAGTGTACTGTCCATACAAAAGAAGGTTGTTCCTTCATTAGCCGAGATTCGATTAAATCGTAATCGAAGGGTTGACCTGGTGTGAATCGAATAGCCTCGAAATCTACGCCTGCATGCGTGGCTTGCTCAGTTAAGCGTTTCCCAAATTCACCACCAACAAGTATGAAGCCTTTGCCTCCAAGTTGTTTCAAATACTGTGCAACGGTTTCGTTTGCTAATGAGCCTGAACCTACTAAAAAGGCTACTTGCTCTGCATTGACAAATCGGCACAACCGTGTTCTTAAACTTTCTACGTCCGAATAAAATTTCTCCGACCGGTGCGATAAGAAGGTGCTTCTGAACGTTTCCATGACGTCCGGATGTAGGTTGACCGGACCCGGCATAAAATTGTAAATCGTTCTAGTCATTACTCAAAATTTTAAAGCCAGTTTTGATATTAAATCATTGTTCTTAAACATATCCCAAGTAATATACATGGGTTGGAATTTTGCATCGCCTGTGCCGACTAAGGGACCGAAGGGGGCAAAACCAATTTTGGTATAAAGTTTTTGTTGATTCAAGATGCCTGAAATTAAACCAATGTCAAACTTCCTTTCATCAATAATGTCATTCAACTTTGAAAACATCTTGAAAAATACGACGTTTCCACGCTTATCATTTTTTACCGCCAATAACCGAATTTCAAATGGCTTGGTAAATGGGGGAAGCAACATGTCGAGATCAGGTAATTTTTGATCTAAAGAAAAAGGACGAATTTCATTCAAAGCCATCATACCTATTACCTCTCGTTGAATGCCGTCTTCCCCGGGTTCATCGTGCTGGTCAATGGCTATGATGTAGGTGTTTTTGTCGTGAAATTTGTCAATTAATCGACGACTTCCATTTTCATGGTGTTGAGGGATTTCTTCTACAAATGTAGAATAGTTCAGCGCAAATAGCTGATCATATTCCCAGTCCTCATTAGCAATCTTAACAAGAATAGACATCTTTCAACCACTAATATAACCTTTTCATTACAATTTTTTAAACGACATTTTGTATCAAAACGTAATTTTCTAACACTCAAGGGTGTCAAAAAGTTTAAGATTCGCGAATTGGGATTATTTTTTCGGTCACAGGTTCACCGTTCGCGGCATTTACGCCCGAAAGCAATATATGGGTCACCTTTGGAAACCAGAACGATCCGCCCTCGATATTCACAAATATGCGCTCTACTCGAATGGTGGTTTTGTTCACCTTAGTATAGATGCCGTATTTTTGGGTACGCTCGTTCTTAATTAGATACAATAACTGTTTTTTGTAGGATACAAAATTCAAACAAAAGGTTTGCTTTACAAGGTCTGTCATCTGGTGCTCCAAGCCGTAAGCGTACTTTTTCTGTATATAGTTTAATTGCTCCTCCTTGCCATCAGTAGCATAATTCACCCAATAAATCTTCACGGGCTCCACAACATTCACAGTGTTGTGCTTCGTGAGATTTAACTCGTATATCAAGGTGTTTTTGTTAAACGTACGCTGTACATAAAACAACATGTTTTCCTTTCCATTAGGAACTGGGAACTCCGCTGGATCACCACTTCTTAATAAAAGGGTGAAGAGGAAAAGAAAACCGTAAAGACCAAATTTCATGGGCAAACCACTAATATAAGAAATTGCCCCTCCTTCTAAAAATGTAGAATGGTCACAAAAAGATGTACCTTCGCGTCTAAATTGTAAACGATTGAACTTTAGTGATTTTGGTTTTGATGAGTCCTTAATGGAAGGACTCTATAGTATGGGATACAAAACCCCAACTCCCATTCAAAAAGAAGCAATACCGGTAATTGGACAGGGAAAGGACTTGATCGCTTGCGCTCAAACTGGGACTGGTAAAACAGCGGCCTACTTATTGCCGGTTATTAATGATATTATTACAAGTGAAGTGCGGCATCTGAACGCACTCATTATCGCTCCAACACGCGAATTGGTCCTGCAAATCGACCAACAGGTAGATGGAATGGGGTATTTCTGTGGTGTGAGCTCAATCGCTATTTATGGTGGAAATGACGGTATCACCTGGTCTAACCAAAAGCATGCGCTAGAACAAGGGGTGGATATTGTTTGTGCTACACCAGGTCGGTTAATTGCTTTACTACAAAATGGCGATATCAACTTTAATCATTTAAAACACCTTATTCTTGATGAGGCCGATCGCATGTTGGATATGGGCTTTTTTGATGATATCATGACCATCATTAAATACCTGCCTTCTGAAAGACAAACCATTATGTTTTCAGCGACGATGCCACCGCGCATCCGACAATTGGCTGCTCAAATAACTAAAAGTCCTGAACAAATTAATATTGCGATTTCTAAACCAGCTGCGGGTATCATTCAGCAAATGTATCACCTCAACGATGCGCAAAAGGAACCACTATTACGCTTGATTCTTGAAAATGAAGAATATCAGTCGGTTATTATTTTCGCCTCTACTCGCGAAAAGGTAAAGCAACTGGATAAAACGCTCAAACCAAAGAACAGAACATTAAAGGCTTTCCACTCTGATCTTGAACAAAGTGAACGTGAACAAATCATGCGCGAGTTCAAAAGCCGCCAATTGCATATTTTAATTGGTACCGATATCCTCTCTAGGGGTATTGATGTGGAAGGTATCAGCCTCGTAGTTAATTTTGATGTGCCACCAGATCCTGAAGATTATATCCACCGTATTGGTAGAACTGCCCGAGCAGAAAGGAATGGAGTAGCAATTACGTTTGTAAATGGCAAGGATTTGAGACGAATGAACGAGATTGAGAATTTGATGGGCATGGAAGTCACAAAAATGAAATTGCCTGAAGTACTTGGACCACAACCGGTACTTTCGCTCGACATGCCACAAAGAAGGGAATTTAAAAAACACGATGGTAAGAAGTCGTTTAATCAAAAGGGGCGTCGACCTAACGGAAATGGCAATGGTCGCCGTTCTGGCCCTCCTAAGGCCTAGGAGTTAAATAGATTTTTTCGCCAACTCGGCCTGTATTGCTCGAAAATACAACTACTGTTTCTTCATTGCTAAGTTCTACTAGCCATTCATGGCATTTGCCATTAAACGCTGTTCCTGTTATAATTCCTTCCCATCTGCCTTTTTTAGTTGAAATTTCAAATTGATCGGGACGAATTAATAGGTGTTTGTTCTTGCTACCGGTGGAATCGGAAATTTTATTACAGGTACCTAGTAATCCCGCCAGCTTGTGTGCCTTTGGTCGATAATAAACTTGAAGTGAAGGGCCAACTTGGCGAATGGCTCCATTCTCCATAATGGCTATTCTGTCTGAATGCCGCAAAGCCTCATCGGCACGGTGAGTAACTAATACCACAGTGGTGCCATTATGCTGCACTTCCTGTTTTAAGTAGTAGAAAAGTTTTTCAGATAAAACGGCATCCAAGTTACTGAAAGGCTCGTCTAATAATAATACTTCTGGTAAGAGTGTTAATGCACGGGCTATCGCCACACGCTGTTTTTGACCTGAAGATAAATCACGGGCCTTCATTTTAGCTAGGGCTTTGAGGTCTAAGAGATTTAAAATAAACTGGGTTCTTTTCTTTTTATAGCTTTCGGCATACCCAATTAAGATGTCCCGAATGTTCTCTTCTACTGTATGGTTGTCTAATACATAATAATCTTGGCTAACTAGTTTCATAGCCGGGTGACCGGGAATCAAATTCTCGTTAGGTCCCGTTATTTTTTCACCATTTAACGTGATTTGGCCGGCTTGTAATTCTGCTAAACCATAAATGCATTTTAACAAAGTGGTTTTGCCGCAACCGCTTTGGCCAACTATCGCAAAAAACTCGCCTGGTTTAATCTTAAGTTGAATGCGGTGCAGGCCTCTGAACAGAGAGGAGCCGGGGTATTGAAACGATATACTATCTAACTTAAGCAATTACCGTATAAGAGTCACGTGTCTGTATTCCTTGTATTTACGGCCATCAAATCCAACCGCTTCTGCTACAATGAAGTAAACACCATCGGCACATTTTTCACCAGAATAGGTTCTTCCATCCCAGCAACCATTAATTCCTTTCCAATCCCACAGCGTTACTCCGTCTCTATTATATACAAAGGCGCTGAAACTGGTTAGTCCATGGGCAATTGGCCTATAAACATCATTTACGCCATCTTCATTCGGAGTGAAAATGGTTGGCATGGTTAATCCAGAAGAATCGTTAATGTAAAAAGTGTAACTCTCCGTATCGTCACACCCTCCCTTGCCGAAGGCAGTTAAAATAACCTTGTAAAGTCCTGGCGATGTGTAAGAACGCGTGGTGTTAAAGCTGGAATCGGTTTGATCAGGCTTGTCAAAATACCAATTGGTGGAGAGGTAACCTTGCGAATAATTGGTTAAAACTAGTTGATTGGGAAAACCACTGGTTTCTAAACTGGCATTAAAGGCGGCCGTGGCAGTAGGCACAGTTATTACAGTACGAGAGGTGGTTTTAACTCCGGTAGAGTCGGTGTAAGTTACGTTGATGTTGTAACGACCCCCAATGTTGAATTGACAAACGAATAAGTTGGGTTGTGGTGAAGAAAAAACCACATCCTGTTGAGGTATGGCGCTCCAGGTGCTAGATATTACCGAGGTGCCCGAAAGAGTGAACGAATAAGGAACACTTGAACAAAAACTGGTTACGGGACTTTCAATAGTGACAGAAGACTGTGAACGAATCACGTCAGAAACAAACAAAAAGAGAACCAGGATAATAATCTGATTGGTCTTTATCACCTCATAAAGATAATAAGAAGTCGAGCGTGTTTATATGATCAGCGAACTCACTAATAACAGGCTTTTGTGAATAACCAAAAGGGGTGAAATTTTTACCAGTCACGCATTGAATTTCTTCTTCATGCTCCTTTAGCCAGTGCTGAAGCGCCTCATCGTGTGCGTAAGTTTCATAGTAAATAAGGCCGGCTGGACTATGCACCTTTGCGCTTTCGGTCACCATCAAAAAATTATTATCAAGAAATGGTATTTGCTCTAAAAGATACAAAGCCCGTTGATATTCGTAATTATTGCCGTATTTGTTATGGTTAATCACGTGGCCATACTTTAACATGGCTGGGAAAAAACGATCAAATTGGTAGTTCGCTGGCACAAGTAACTTGCTCACGTTTCTACACCCCAGTCCAAAGTATAAAAAGATATCGTCAGCCAACCCACTTAACTCCTCGTCGGTTTCTTCACCTGTTAAAACAGCTACAGATGTTCTGCTCTTACGAATGATATTTGGGTACTTGCCAAAATAATAATGAAAGTGGCTGGCTGTATTATTACTGCCTGTTGCAATTACAGCATCAAATCCTGCCAATTTACCGCTGGCAAATTGAATTTGTGATTCCATCTCCGGCGCATAATGCACCAACAGTTTCATAAAAAACGGCATTAATACTTGATCATCCGCCGATAGTTTGACGAGCAATCGGTGACCACTTAGTAGCACACACATAACGTCATGAAAACCAACCAGTGGAATGTTCCCAGCACAAATCACAGCTACCGTTTTTGAATTTTTAACGTCCGTATCCTTTGCAAAGGTGGTGAGTTCGGGACGGTTTAACCAAGAACCAATGTTCTGAATGGCCAAATTGGTATAAGGCTCAATAAACCAATTATTGTGTACGTAAGCCGCATGAATCAAGGCATTCAAACCTTCATGCAACTGTTTCTCATGTTCGGCATGGTTGTTCGAGTAGTGGCGTTCAATAAAGTCCCCCACTTGGGCAAAACCCTCAATACGTTCTTTTAAGGTCATGAATTTGGTTGTATATTTGTAGGCTGTTCCGAAAGGGCAAAACTAACCAAAAAATGGCTATTAAAATTACGGACGAATGCATTAACTGCGGCGCTTGCGAGCCCGAATGTCCAAACAATGCAATATATGAAGGTGGTGCTGAATGGCGCTTCAAAGATGGCACTGGCTTGAAAGGCATGCACACCGGTAAAAATAGTGGTACAAGCGTTGATGTTGAAGAACCACAACCAGCGGTAAGCATGGATTTATACTACATTGTTACCGATAAATGCACTGAATGTGTTGGTTTCCATGATGAACCGCAATGTGCAGCCGTTTGTCCTGTTGATTGTTGTATCAAGGACGAAGACCATGTAGAATCTGAAGAAGAGCTACTACAGAAAAAAGCCTCATTACATCTTTAAAATAAAAAAAGCGGTCATTGACCGCTTTTTTTATTTGATGAGGGAGGGGATTACCAACCCAAAATCCATGCGAAAATGAGCGGCGCAACAATAGTAGCATCGCTTTCAACAATAAATTTTGGCGTGTGTATATCCAATTTACCCCAAGTAATTTTTTCATTTGGAACAGCTCCAGAGTAAGAACCGTATGAGGTAGTCGAATCAGAAATTTGGCAAAAATAACTCCAAAATGGAATGTTTTCCATTTCCATATCTTGGTAAAGCATAGGTACAACACAGATAGGGAAATCACCAGCAATACCGCCACCTATTTGGAAAAATCCAACACCCTTGCCTTCACTGTTTTTTACATACCAATCGGCTAGCCAAGCCATGTATTCAATACCGCTCTTCATGGTTGTAGCCTTTATGTCGCCTTTGATAACGTAAGAGGCAAAAATATTACCCATGGTGCTGTCTTCCCAACCTGGAACAACGATTGGTAAATTGCGCTCTGCGGCAGCAAGCATCCAACTGTTTTTAGGGTCAATTTCATAATACTGGGCTAATTCACCACTATTCAGAATTTTGTACATATACTCGTGCGGAAAATAACGTTCTCCAGCAGAATCCGCATCCTTCCAAATCTTATAAATGTGCTTCTGTAAGCGACGAAATGCTTCTTCTTCAGGAATGCAAGTATCAGTTACACGGTTGTAATGGTTTTCTAGCAAATCCCATTCATCTTGTGGTGATAAATCTCTGTAGTTTGGAACACGTTTGTAATGGCTGTGAGCCACCAAATTCATGATGTCTTCTTCTAGATTAGCACCAGTACAAGAAATAATATCCACTTTGCCCTGTCGTATCATTTCCGCAAGCGACTTTCCAAGTTCGGCAGTACTCATTGCGCCCGCCAATGTAATCATCATTTTTCCGCCTTCGGTCAAATGTGTTTCATACCCTTTGGCGGCATCAACCAATGCAGCAGCATTAAAATGTTTGTAATGATCCACTATGAAATTACTAATTGGACCTTTTTCTTGAATTGCTTTCATGATAGAATTAAAGCGGCAAAGATAGGGTTTTATCTTGTTTTTTGCAGTTGACGATGATACTGCTTTTTAGCATACGTGTACTTGGCGCGCCGGTAAAAGTGACGCATGTCAATCCAAATACCATATGAATAATAAAAACCATCAAAATTATATAGGCTTTTGTTGAGTGGTATGGTGCGATAACCTCCTAAAATTGAAATTCCAGCCCAACTGATTGGTTTAAGAATTACTTGTAATCCAACTGATGCTGGGGCAAATCTCCCAATTATCGTCTCTGGAGGCAGACTAGGAGAATACTCGGTGAGTTCGTACGCCCCAAGTCCTACTTCCAAAGGCAAATTAATTTGATAATAGCGCTTTTGAAGTAAAATGGGTTGGTAAGAAAAATTGTAATAATTCAACCGACGGAGATGAATGGTGAAGTCATCAAAAATAAAACGGGTTAAATTGGATTCGCGACCCAAGAAATAGAAGCCAGTGGCCAAGACGTGCTTTTCATGCACATTGACACCGATCATGAAACCATAGAGGTCTACAGGACGCCCACCAATAGTTGAATTTCTGTTTTCTACCCGGGCGAATAATCTGAAATCTGTTTTTCTAAAAATATGAGCAGAATCCGCCTGCAGTTTATTCATCAAACTGATACGCACACTGTCAGATGTTTGCGCCCGACCTGCAAGCACAAAAAAAACCATAAGTGAGGGTATAAGTGAGATCGTTTTCAGAATGGACAAAAATGGGAATTCATAGGAAATAAAAAAAGGCCGCCGAAGCGACCTTTTATAACTAAATTCCGAAACTATACGACGCTCGCATACCATTGGTATAAAAGCCTTCGATTAGGACACTACCTCGTTTGGTTTCCAGAATTTTTTTCACTTCTGTTGCATTATCAACTTTTTTCTTATCGATAGCCGTAATAATAAAACCCTCTTGAATACCTACCTGAGCTAATTTTCCAGTCCCAATTTGATCTATCCGCACACCTGCATCTGTTTTTAATTCTAATAACTCATCATCACTTAATGTGGCTAAAGAGGCTCCTAAAGCCACAACATTTTGATTTTTCATTTCATTTTTCTTAACCAACTTTGTGGTATTATCAAAGGTCTTTAATATAACCGGTAAGTTCAGTTCTTTACCCCCACGCTCGAGCGTTACACTAATTTTATCACCAGGCCGGTAGCGGGAAACTTGTTCTTGCAATTCGCTAAATGAGTTCACTGGAACTTGTTGTATGGCGGTAATAATGTCTCCTTCTTTAATGCCAGCATCTGCAGCGCTTCCACCATCTAATAAACCACTAACATAAATGCCACGTATTTGTTTGATTTTTTGTTCAGCAGCAAAACGAGCGTCTATTTCTTTCACGTTTATGCCGATATAAGCGCGTTGAACGGTGCCAAATTCAACCAAGTCACTCACCACCTTTTTTACAATATTTACTGGTACCGCAAAGGCATAACCTTGATAGGTGCCATTATTGCTGGCTATCGCTGTGTTAATGCCGATTAATTCACCCATCGTATTTACCAAGGCACCTCCACTGTTGCCAGGATTCACAGCGGCATCAGTCTGTATAAAGGATTCAATTAATCGGTTGTTGCCATTTAAAATATTGTTTCTGCCTTTAGCACTTATGATGCCAGCTGTTACAGTACTGTATAAATTAAAAGGATTGCCTACCGCTAATGCCCATTCTCCAACTTTTACGGCATCACTGTTACCATAGGCTAAGAAGGGTAAATCTTTTTCGTCAATCTTTAACACGGCCACATCCGTACTCGGATCGGCCCCAACTAAATTGGCTTTATACACGCGTTTGTCGTTCAATGTGACTTCTATTTCTGATGCATTGGCGATTACGTGGTTGTTGGTTACGATATAACCGTTTTCACTAATGATTACACCGCTACCACTGCTCATCGACTCGTAGGTTTGTTGGCGGCGTTGTGGACCAAAGAACAATTCTGCAAATGGGTCGTAAGCCAGATTGTTGACTTGTTTGACAATGGTTTTAATATGCACAACTGCGTGCAACGACTTTTCTGCGGCTTCAGTAAAATCCACACCCGTGGCAGCAGATGAACCTGAACGGACTAATTGTACTGGTGTCGAATCTTTTAAGCCAATGCCAGATGTTTTTGTGGAACGATAATACTCTGTAGCTCCGAAGACCAGCGCTCCTCCTAGGATGGCTGAAAATAAACTGCTTGTGAAATGCTTCATAACCGTGTTTTTTACTACTAACACAAAATTAATGCGGATTGTTATTTTGTCAGTTCGGCTTTAACAAACCTTAACCGCAGCTACTGCTCATAACTTGGAGGAATTGTTCAAATCAGAATGCGGTTTTATTTCTAAATTTGAATCATTCCCAAATGCGCCTCAAGAGAAAAATACCCACTTTTGTTTTTGGTGTTACCGTTGGAATTATTCTTGGGGGCGCCTTCTTCATTTTTAAAATCAACGATATCTTTAATAAGTTCAAAGACAACGCTAAATCTGAAATTACGGTTATTGAACAACAGGTTTCTGAAGAAAAAGAGGAGGGAAAAAAGTCCACGAAAAACAAGGAACGCTTTAAAATTAAAACTGGACCTGCCTCTAAATTAAACTACAAAGAAGTGGATAGCTTAATTGCTTCCTCTTCTGATGTTAATGTTGCTCGTGAAGAAATGCTTTCGGTTAAATCGTTAAAGGCAATCCATGTCACTGACAGTCCAACCGCTTCTGACAGTTTGTCAAGAAGAGATGATCCCTTTTTTGTGGAGTTTTGGAAAACACCGCTGAATACAAAAGGGTATAAATTCACCAAGAATAGAATTCTCTTGTATGGATTCGTCGACTTTAACTCAGTATTATTGTTTGAACTAAACGGTACGTTCTATATCCGTTCCAACGACCAGGTTTATAAAATTGATCCTTCGGCCAGCTTCAGCCCACTTGAAAAGGTAGTCGATTCTGAATTACTTGCACGATTAAATTAATGGAACTCACGTTTTCAAAATACCAAGGTACCGGCAACGATTTTATTCTAATCGATAATCGCAGCCAATTAATTCAGTTGGATCAACAAACAGTGGCTCATTTGTGCGATAGGCGCTTCGGTATTGGTGCCGATGGATTGATGTTATTGGAACTAATTCCAGGTGCTGATTACAAAATGGTTTATTTCAATAGCGACGGCAATTTAAGCACCTTGTGTGGTAATGGCTCTCGCTGTATGGCCGCCTTTGCGCATGAAAAAGGTGTTTTTGAATCACAAGCCAAATTTATGGCGGCTGATGGTATTCATGATATTTTAATCAACTCAGATAGTACCATTTCCTTGAAAATGGCGGATATCCGCCATATTGAAAAAGGGGATGATTTTTTTTACTTGAATACAGGCTCACCGCACTATGTGAAATTCGTCGAGGATGTTTCTCAAATTGATGTGGTAACACTTGGTCGCGCTGTTCGTTACAGCGAGCGTTTTAAAGAGGAAGGAACCAATGTTAACTTCATTTCATTAAAGGATGATGAGATTTTTATTCGAACCTATGAACGGGGTGTCGAAAATGAAACATTGTCATGCGGTACAGGTGCCACCGCATGTGCGGTAGTAGCAGCCTTAATGGGCATAGCAGGTAAAAATGTGTGTGAACTAAATACCATGGGTGGCCTACTAAAAGTGACTTATGATAAAGTACTTGAGTCAAATTTCTATAATATTTGGTTGACTGGTCCGGCTGTTAAAGTGTTTACTGGTTCGATAGAAATTGAAAACAATGTTTTTGAAAGGGGATAATATTGCTCTCCGCGCAGTTGAACCGACTGATGCCGCGGTACTTTACCAATGGGAGAATGATGTAACCATCTGGCCTGTGAGTGCTACTATTGAGCCTTATAGCAAATTTACAATTGAGCAGTTCTCAGAAGGGCCACACGATATTTACACGCAGCGCCAATTGCGTTTAATGATTGTTGATTTAAATACCAATCAGCCAATTGGTGCGGCTGACCTGTATGATTTTGACCCACATCACCTCAGAAGTGGTGTCGGCATTTATATAACCGAAACGTTTCGAGGAAAAGGTTTGGCTGGTGAGGCCATACAATTGCTGCTCAACTACTGCTTCAATGTGCTCTTACTGAACCAAGTTTATGCGCTTGTGAATGATTCTAATTCTGATAGCCTGGCTTTATTTATTAGAAATGGATTCGAAAAAAGTGGACAGAAAAAACAATGGAATAGAACGGGTAAGGGATCTTTTTCCGATGTTTGGTTTCTGCAAAAATTCAATGGGTAATTACCGCCTCCTGCTGCCTTTTTTGGTCATACTTTGGGGCTGCTCGCAAGCTCCTAAAGAGAATCAACCCATCACTAGAAAGCAAGGCTACATGGGGCTTTATCCTGAAGCGGAATATGTTGGAATGTCAAAGTGCGCAACGTGTCATAAAGAAATTTATGATTCGTTTTTGAGAACGGGTATGGGCCAATCATTTAAAGTGGCTAATAAAAACCGCTCTATTGCCGATTTTAATAAAGCTTCAGTTAGCGACCCTAACTCAGGTTATGAGTACCATGCATTTTGGCAATCAGATAGTCTCTATATCACCGAACGCCTTGCTCCTGATCACGAATTCAAGAAAAAAATTAACTACATCATTGGATCTGGACAACATACAAATTCCCACCTATGGATGCAAAACGGCTACTTGTTCCAAGCTCCTATGACGTTTTATTCTCAAAAGAAAAAATGGGACTTACCTCCAGGCTTTGAGGGTGGCAACAATACGCGGTTTGACAGAAAGATTGGTCTTGAATGTATGGCTTGCCATAATGCTTACCCGAATTTCGAATTAGGCTCTGAAAACAAATACACTAGCCTTCCTCAAGGCATCAACTGTGAAAGATGCCATGGCCCTGGTAGTTACCATGTTAAATTGAGGACAGAAAGTGCCCCAGTTGATACTGCACATGAAATCGATTATTCTATTGTCAATCCTGCTAAATTGCCTGTAGAACGTCAATTCGATATCTGTCAACGGTGTCACCTGCAAGGCAATACTGTACTTAAACCGAATCGCTCGTTTATGGACTTTAAACCAGGCGATACCCTAAGCAAGTTCATGTCTGTTTTTGTACCACGTTATGCCGATGATGAAACCTTTATCATGGCTTCACATGCCGAACGATTAAAGATGAGTAAGTGCTTTACTACTTCCCTTAAAAAGGTGAGTAGCAATGGTACACTTAAACCTTATAAAGAAGCTGTAACGTGTGTGACCTGTCATAATCCGCACAAAAGTGTAAGAGAAACCAATGCGAATGTTTTTAATGACGCGTGTCAAAAATGCCATAGCAATCGGGATGAGTTGAATCAACAACATTCTAAAGGTGTTAATCTCAATAATTGCGTAGGCTGCCATATGCCGGCTTCTGGTTCTATCGATATACCGCATGTTTCTGTTCATGACCATTATATTCGAGTCCCTGTAAAAAAAGAATTGAAGGAAGGTATCAAACGATTTAAAGGCTTGTTTGCTGTTAATGAAGCTCGTCCAGCTAATGATATAAAGGCAATCGCCTACTTGAATCAATTTGAAAAATTTGAACCGGATCCAATGTATTTAGATTCTGCTGAATACTTCATTAAACAAGCCGACCACACTAAAAAATTAGCTATTGAAATTCGTTTCTTATTTATTAAAAAGGACTTCAATTCGTTGCTTGCACTGGCCGAAAGAGTAGGGGAAGATAGTCTCATCCGCCATTTTAAAATGAAATCTTTTGATAATGGTGATGCGTGGACGTTATACCGTATAGGTGAAGCGTATTATCTTACAGGCAACTTTCAAAAGGCGACTAAACTCTACCAAAGCGCCCATTTACTTGCGCCTTTAAATGCTGAATTCAAGAACAAACTGGCAAGCGCTTTGGCTATGACAGGTAGGAAAAATGAGGCAATGACCCTATATCAGGAAATTTTAACCGAACAACCTTGGTTCGTACCTGCCTATACGAGTTGGGGTTACTTACAATTAGTGCAAGGTAACGAACAAGAGGCCCTTAGACTATACAAAATTGGCTATTCGTATGATCCTCGAAACATACAATTGCTTATGAATTTATCTGCTTATTATCTTTACAAAAACAACAAAGCGCAAGCCCGTATTTGGTTGAATAAAATCCTGATTATTGATCCAAAGAATGAAGCAGCTAAACAGGCATTGAACAAGGTGGCACAACAATGAGCAAAAGTAAAAGCAACATAAAATATGTGGTACTGCTCCTGCTAGTAGTAGTAGTGGCTAGTTTTGTGTACAACGAATATTTTAAGAAGATTCAATTGCAAGGGGGGGCCTATTACTTGTTCATTGAAAATGGTGACGATTTTGAAAAAGTGGTTGATCAATTGGTTGAAGACAAAGTGGTTGATAGCAAGGCGGCATTCGAACTAGCTGCAAAAGGTGTTGGACTTCCTTCTCAAATAAAACCTGGGAAATACAAAATAACGGCTTCGATGAATGTGAAAAACATTATTGCCATGTTACGTGCCGGGAGGGATGAAAAGGTAAAACTGAGTTTAAATCATCAGATTACTAATTTTGACAAATTACTTGAGTACCTCGACGATAAACTGGCGGTTTCTTATGATGACCTTGAAGAGGCGCTTTTGGATGGTGAAAGGTTAGTAACTGTGGGATTGAAGCCAGAATCAGCCTTTGGTCTTATCATTCCAGGATCCATGGAGGTTAATTGGGCCATTTCTGTTGATTCTTTGACCGACCTGCTATTTAAACGATTTAGTGATTTGTGGACAAACAACCGTCGAAACTTGGCGAAAAAAATCAATTTGTCAATTGACGAGTGTATCACCTTGGCATCTATAGTTCAGAGTGAAAGCCACATAAAAAGTGAACAAGAAAAAATTGCGGGTGTTTACATGAACCGACTCAAAAAAAACATGTTTTTGCAAGCGGACCCCACCTTGCGTTTCGCGAACAATCGTTCAGATGTTCAACGGATTCTCAATTCTGATAAAAAAATCAACTCGCCTTACAATACCTATAAATACAAAGGATTACCGCCTGGTCCCATCTGCCTTGTTTATACGCAAGCACTTGATGCCACTTTAAATTACAACAGACATCGGTTTTACTATTTCTGCGCTCGACCACAGTTGAATGGGCTATCCGATTTTTCAGAATCGTATTCCCAACATCAGAAATTTGCAGAAACCTATCAAAAGTCATTGGATAAACGAGGAATCAACCGGTAAATTCGTACTTTTAAAATCGCTGACATGGAAAATGTAATTAACGAAAAGATAAAGGAATTGGGCGATAAATACGCTCAAATGGGACAGGATATTTCCGGGTACTTGGATGGTTTATTAATCTCCAATTACCTTACTTATTGGGATTATACGCAAGTGGATACCTTGCTTACTCTTCAAAACCCTAAGACGGATTATCCAGATGAGGTCATCTTTATCATGTATCACCAGATTACAGAATTGTATTTTAAATTGGCGCTACACGAATACAACCAAATTGCTCATAATGGTATTCAAATATCCGACAATGGCCATAACCACGGTTGGAAAGAGCAACTCGATCCGGTATTTTTTGCAGAAAGGGTAAATCGCATCAATCGTTACTTTGAAGCACTTACCAAGTCCTTCGATATTATGGTCGATGGTATGGAAAAGGAACAATTCCTTCGTTTTAGAATGGCGTTGTTGCCGGCCAGCGGTTTCCAAAGCGCGCAATACAGAATGATTGAGATTTGTAGTACTGATTTTATTAATTTGGTTGACAAAGACGTGCGCGCCGATTACACGGGTAAAAACGCACCAATTGAAGATATGTTCCAATACATCTATTGGAACAAAGGTGCTACAGAATTGGCGACTGGCAAAAAGACGCTAACCCTTAAACAATTTGAGAAAAAATATTCTGCAAAGTTCATCGCTCTAGCAAATGAATACAAGTCGCTTAACTTGTGGCAGAAATATAAAAGTTTGAGTCCCGAGGCTCAAAAAGACACCAAGGTCATCAATGCGCTTAAAGAGCTAGATGTAAATGTAAATGTGAATTGGCCGCTGGTTCATTATAAAAGTGCAGTTCGTTATCTACAACAAAATGCTGGAGATGTTGCCGCAACAGGCGGTACAAACTGGCAAAAATACCTTCCACCGCGTTTTCAAAAACGCGTTTTCTACCCTGAGTTGTGGAGTGAACAAGAACTTCAAGATTGGGGTAAAGGATGGGTAGAAACACACGTTTTCCATCAATAAAGTATGTCCATCTCAGTTCAGAATATTACCAAATTATACGGGACGCAAACAGCGCTCAACAATGTCTCATTTGAAGTTGGTAAGAATGAAATTGTTGGTTTTCTCGGCCCCAATGGTGCTGGTAAAAGTACAATGATGAAAATTCTGACCTGTTATATTCCGCCTGATCAGGGCAGGGCAGAGGTCATGGGGCACGATGTAGCATCAGCTAGTCTCGAAGTCCGAAAACACATTGGTTATCTACCCGAGCACAACCCGCTGTATTTGGATATGTATGTGAAAGAGTTTTTAACTTTTACAGCATCGTTATTTGGAATCAAGGAAGAAGGAAAACGGGTGCGTGACCTTATTGCTATGACCGGTTTGGAACGCGAACAGCATAAAAAAATCGGTATGTTGAGTAAGGGCTACCGCCAACGTGTAGGCCTTGCACAAGCGCTTATTCATGACCCAGCTGTGCTCATTCTTGACGAGCCAACAACAGGCCTCGATCCAAATCAATTGGAGGATATTCGTAACCTTATCAAAAATCTAGGTAAGGAAAAAACAGTGATGTTGAGTACCCACATCATGCAGGAAGTTGAAGCACTTTGCAACAAAGTCATCATTATCAATCAAGGGGTGATTGTCGCACAAGATACTACCGATCAACTTAAACTTTCAGGCAATCGCCAAATTATCTCTGTTGAATTTGATCAACCAGTGGACGTAAAATTACTTACTACCATTGATGGCGTAAGAACGGCTACCCAAATCAGTGGCAATGAATACCGAATCGAAGCAATGGAAGGCGATTCAAGAAAAGCTATTTTTGACTTTGCCGTTAAAAATAATCTAACAGTGCTAACACTTACCCGGGAAGAAAGGGGAATGGAAGACGTTTTCCGGACTCTCACCAAGAATTAGTTGTTACTAGGAGAGTACTCCAATAAAAACTGGCAGTTTGAAAAGGTGAACTGCTTTTCAATGTTTTGCAATTTTAGTTGAATTTCTTTTTTGTAAGCGTCACTTATCGACGGATCAATATACTCTACGATTATCATTTTACCGGTTGATCCAACACTTACCTTGGCATTAAACGCCACATTGTAGGGTGTTTCCTTAAGTTGGTCGTAAAGCGCAAGTCTTAATTTTTTCAACTCGTGAGTCGATAAACAATTGGTTTTAGTAGTGATGGCTGGAGCGGACTCTGAACTAGGTTTGACCGATGGCATTGCTGCATAGGCTTCAGATTCATTCCTGGTTATTTTAGCATACTTTTTCGTTGTTACTGCACCTTCGTCAGCCCGTGTTGGAGCATCGTTTGTAGACAAGGTAATTGCTGCGGTTGAATCCATGTAAACGGCACCTGCGGTAACTACTTGAGCATCTAAATTTTCAGCTGCTGATGCTTTGGCTTTATCGTTTTGCAAATTGATGGATGATTCATCGGACGAGGTTTTTTTAACGAGTTGGGGCTGCAAAATGGTTTCCTTTTCAACAATAACAGGTAGTGGCTGAGCCTGGGAGGTGGTAGTACTTGATGTTACTGGTGTTGGTGCTTTTGGTGATGGGGCTTGAGAAGTAGTTGTTTCGGATATTGGTTTTGTTGTTTGCATGGCAACAGTAACATCGGTAGGTTGCAAGTAATACCAAGTAACGATAGAAAGCGACGTTAATAAGAGCAAACCAGCGGCCATCGCCACCCAACCAAAAGGACGTGTTTTTTTGACATAAATGGTTTCTACCCGTTCGTCAAGCGCTTTTTTTAACACATGAAGTTCTGGCAATGGTAAACTATTGAGTCCTTCCATTGCCTCCCGTTCAAAATCATCCTCAGGCGTTTTCTTGTTCAAAAACGCGTCAAAAGGATCGTTATCATTCAAGGTTGCCATCCAATTTCTCTAATTTAATCTTCAAATTTCGTTTACCGTTTTGTAAATGACTCTTTACTTCCTTCTCCGAATAACCGGTACTCGTGGCTATTTCAATGTAGGAGCAATTTTTGTAATAATACATTTCAATACATCGTTTTTGTTCAACTCCTAATTCACTTATAGCCTTTTCTAATAAAAGCAGTCGCTGTTCTTGTTCTGTAAGACTTTGTTCATTAAGATGCTCCACACCCGAATTTTCCATAATTCGGATAATCGATTCCGCAGTACCAGTGATTTCTTCTCGTAATAACCGTTGTTTTTTACGTAGTTCCATCAAACAATAGTTCTTACTGTATACATACAGCCAACTCTTAAAATGAGTGATTTCAAACCGTTTTAAATCCTCAAATAGCTTGGTGAAAATAGACATCACAGCATCAGAAGCCGCGTCTTTGTCTTTTAAGTACTTGATACACAGACCTAATACGAGGTGTCCGTACCGTTTATACAACTCACCAAATGCCTCACGATCGTTTTTTTTCAAAAAATCGTTAATTAGGTCAGTGTCGGAATGGTTGTTGTATAAGTAGGCCAAAACCTGGTATTTTCTTACTGGCTAAATTAAAAAATTTGAAGTTCAGTCCTAAATATTATCTTTGTGGGATTCCTGTTCAACTGCCCAAATTAAGAATATATCTGTTGACGCTGTTGTGTTTGTCTGGATTCGCCTTCCAGCAACCTTCTAATTTCGACGTAAATTCGAAGTTAAAGGCGGTATTTATCTACAATTTCACGCGTTATTTTGAATGGCCTGAAGATAAAAAGGTCAATGATTTTATTATTTACGTTGTGGGTAAAAATGAGAACCTCATTACCGAACTAAAGAACCTGGCTGCGAAAAAAAAGGTTGGTAATCAAAACATTGAAATTAAAAATACCTCTTCTTTTGACCCCAGTGTCATGTCGCATATCATTTATTTCTCTCCTGAAGCAGCTAAACCACTGGGCGAAGCTGCTGCAAAGTACCGTAACAAGGGGGCTTTATTAGTTGCAGAGCTCCCAGGAGCTTGCCGCTCAGGAGCAACCATCAATTTCATCATTCAAGAAAGCAAATTAAAATTTGAGTATAACAAAGGGGCTGCTGTCAAAGCAGGATTGAAGACTAACGAGGATTTCAAGGCACTGGCCGCTGTAAATATTGATTAATTAAATAAATGGGCATGTTGCGCCACATATTACCAAAACTACTGCTTGGAGTGCTCCTTTCCGGGGGAGTTCTGCATGCTCAGGAGGAAAAGTTGGAGCGCGCTCGAAAGCTTTTCATGGAAAAGCAATTTGAAGCAGCCAAACTTGCCATCGACAGCGTGGTATTGCATCCTCAAACTAGCGCCGACTTTTTGAGTTGGACAACGCGTGCCTATATTTACAATGAAGTCTTCAAGCGAAGCAACGAACGTTTATGGTTGAAATCGCCATTGCGTGATACCATCTTAAATTGCCTAAAAACGTCGAATAAACTGGATCCGGACACCGTTTATATCAACAACAACCGAAAAATGTACCGTACGTTGTCTTATGGTATGTTCAATTTGGCTAAAACCCTCTATCAAGACTCTCTCAATTATGAGCGCAGCCAGTTGGCATATAATAATTTCAAAACGCTCTACCTCAATTTCGACTCAAAAGAAACCTTCAAGGCGAAAGATTTAGAATATTACTTGGCTGTAGGAAGCTTCTTTTCAAGCATATTCAACCAGAATATGAAGAACTTCAAGGCAATGGATGTGGCAAAAGTCACATTAATGAAAGCCTTGGACATACAGCCTGATCAGCCAAACGCTTTAATGAACATGGGGTTGATGTACTTCAACCAGGCCGTTATGCTCGTTAAGGAATTAGAGGGTGGAGAGGATTTTGAAAAAATTGATGAGATACAAACCAGTATGGTAAACCTCGCCAAACAAGCTGAAGGGTTCATACTAAAGGTGTATAACAACGATCCGAAAAACACCAAGGCAATGCGGGCGCTCTATCAAATTTATCGCATGCTCTCGGATATTGAAAAATCGGATGATTTTAAAAAGAAATTGAAAGAAAATGGTGTGGATGTGGAAAAGGAAGATCAAGAAGCGGAACAACAAAATAAAAGTGAAACCGGTAATAAATAAAGCAAACAGATGAAATTCAGATTTACCATCGGAAGAAGGATAGGCATCGGGTTTGCTACTTTCATTCTATTAACCACGGTTGCATTCGTTCTTACAATCATGACCATTTTCGACAGTAAAAGTCGAACTGAAGAGGTCGTAAACCAAGTGTCCCCAAGCGTTACAGAGCTTAAAGAACTTAATCTCCTGTTACAACGCTCCCATACCGACATATCTAAGTGGTACTACAACAAAAGTTTTAATGATGTTCAATTCCGCGAAGAATTAAAAAGCATCATTAGTACTCAGTATCCAAAGAAGCGAGAAATTCTTAATAACTATGCTGAACGCTGGTCGGCTTCTGAAAAGGAAGAACTTAAGATTATCTTTAGTCGGATAGAACATTTGTTTAGTGTATATCAAGGTGAAATTATGGATCAGCTGAACTCTGCCGAGGCTTATGAAGATCCTAATATTTACATGATTGCACGATTACCGTTTGAGGACGCTGAAATTAGCATCAGCACTATCTATAAAAGCCTCAACCAATTAATCGAAAATAAAAAGTCACATGCGAACAGTGAGGTTTCTCAAATGTTCTCTTCGCTCGACTTCCTCAAGAACTTCGTTCAATGGCTAGGTATTGCCTTGGTTATTGGGGGGGTACTTATTGCCTTCTTTACAACGAATTCAATCACCAAACCTATTCAGGTGCTTAAAAAAATGCTCCTGTCAATGGGGTTAGGTGTTTTACCAAAAGAAAGAATTGAACCAAGTGACGATGAAATAGGGGAAATGGGTGTAGCGCTCAATGATCTCATACGTTCAATGGAACATACAACTACTTTCGCACGGGAAACTGGTGCAGGTAATTTCGATGCGTCCTACACCCCGCTTAGTAAGCACGATGCTCTCGGTCATGCGTTATTAAAGATGCGCGATGATTTGGCTGAAAATGAAAGGGTGCTGGAGCAAAAAGTTATTGAAAGAACAGAGGAAGTTGTTCGTCAAAAACAAGAAATTGAAAGCAAGAACGAAGAGCTAGAGATTCTCTACAAACAGGTAACCGATAGTATTCACTATGCTAAACGAATTCAGGACGCTATTTTGCCTTCTGGCATGCGGGTGAAAAAATTATTGCCTGACTCATTTATTCTCTTCAAACCGAAGGACATTGTCAGCGGTGATTTTTACTGGATAGAACAAAAGGCAGATCTGGTGTACTTCGCCGCAGTCGATTGTACTGGTCACGGTGTTCCAGGAGCCTTCATGAGTCTGGTTGGTTACAATATCTTAAAAGATATCCTTAACAATACTTCTGCGAGCCGCCCTTCTGAAATTCTCGATAGCCTGCGTGAAGGAGTCGTTAACACGTTAAAGTCGGATGAGACCGGCAAACAAGCGAAGGACGGCATGGACATGACGCTTTGCGCAATTAATTATGAGAAAATGGAGTTGCAGTATGCCGCAGCCTTCAACCCTCTTTACATTGTGCGCAATGGTGAATTGCTCCAATTCCAAGCAAATAAGTTCCCAATTGGTGCCTTCGTTGGTGAAAAGGAAAATTTTGATAACCATATCATCCCGTTACAAAAAGGCGATCAGATATTTATTTTCAGTGACGGGTACGCTGATCAATTCGGTGGACCAAATGGTAAAAAATTCATGGTTGGCAATTTCAGAAAATTACTGACCTCTATTGCTACACTTCCTTCTGATCAGCAAAAGCTTAAGTTAGATGAAACACTCGTAACGTGGCAGGGTGGCCAAGAACAAGTGGATGACGTTCTGGTAATAGGAGTAAAAGTTTAATTAAAGGCCGGTTTATCCGGCTTTTTTTATGACCAACCTTCGTACTGAGCAATGGATTGGCGCCATTCTAAAGGCACTTCAATAGGAACCTTTTGTAAATAATCTGATGCAACTAATACACCGAGACCATTGGCTACCTCCTCGTTCTCCCCGTTGGTCGTTCTAAAGAGCTTATTCTCCATCGTCAAACTCTTTGTACCTATAGTAACTACGCGTGTAGCACATAACACCGTGTCGTTGAGATGCAATGGCAATAAGTGATTCATCTCTGTCCGAGCAAGAACAAACCCTTGAACATTCCAATCAATGCGCTGCAAAACTTCGTTGAAGTAACGCACACGTCCCAACTCAAAATAATTGAGATAACAGGCGTTATTGACGTGATCTAAACGATCAATGTCCGAAAATCGAATTTGAATGGGCGTAAAATGCTTGAAGGCGTTCATGGCTTAAACCTGTCTGTGGAGTAATTGTTGTGCGTAGGCTTTCAAGAATAATTTGTTGGCCGCAGGTACTTCAATACCTTCTAATAACTCAAAAGCTTTTGCTGTGTATGAATCTGCCAATTGGCTGCACAAAACATCAACGCCTAACTGACGATAAAGACTGGTTATTTTCTCAATCTTTTCTTTTCCTGAATACTCGCCATTAAGGCAAGCATGCAAAAGGGCAAGTTCTTCATTCGTTGCTAATGACAAACTTTGAAGCAACAAAAAAGTTTTTTTATCGGCTAAAATATCACCACCGGGTTGCTTTCCAAAGCCTTCACCTGGAAAGGCATCTAATAAATCATCATTTAATTGAAAGGCAATTCCAACGTTCACGCCAAATTGATACAGCCGGTCTTGATCTGATAGATTGGCACCGGCACACAGAGCGCCCATTTGCAAGCTACAGCCAAGCAATACAGCCGTTTTAGCGGCAATCATTTGAATGTACTCGTCAACTGTAACGTTAGTTCGTTTTTCAAAATCCATATCCAGTTGTTGTCCTTCGCAAACGGCGGTGGCCGTTTTGTTCAACAATTGGCTGAGGTGGAAATACAAGGTTGGTGTATAGGATTCTAAGACACGCACCGATTGCACCATCATGACATCACCGCTGAGAATAGCTGTATCACGTCCCCATTTTTCATGAACCGTTGGTTGTCCTCGACGTAATGGCGCATTGTCTAAAATGTCGTCGTGTATCAAAGAGAAATTGTGAAATAATTCAACGGCTAGGCCACTATCTAGTGCTATTTCAGGGGAAGTGCCAAATAATTCACACCCTGCGAGTGCTAGTAGCGGTCTCACTCTTTTCCCACCGAGTGATAAAATATAAACACAAGGCTCGTAAAGGGTGGTTGGAACCTTAGATGCTAAAATCGATTGGTACTTACCGAGATGGGAAGCAAATAAATTAGAGAGCGATTCTGCCTGATGATTCATGCAGATTAGCCTTGTTTAGCGACTTCTAATAAGTAATTACCATAACCACTTTTGGTTAAGGGTTGAGCGATTTTTTGAAGTTGTGCTGCATCAATATAACCCATGTTAAAGGCAACTTCTTCAATACAGCCAATTTTGAGTCCTTGACGCTCTTCTATAACCTGAACGAATTGGCCAGCCTGCATCAGCGAAGCAAACGTACCAGTGTCTAACCAAGCGGTTCCACGGTCCATGATAGATACTTTTAATTTACCCCGTTTCAAATATTCTTTATTCACGTCGGTTATTTCATATTCTCCTCTTGGACTTGGTTGAAGATTTTTCGCAATTGAAACAACTTCGTTATCGTAGAAATACAATCCCGGAACGGCATAATTGGAGCGCGGTTCACGGGGCTTTTCTTCAATGGAAATAACGTTGTGATTTTCATCAAACTCAACCACTCCGTAACGTTCTGGATCACTGACGTGGTAAGCAAAAACTACGCCTCCATCAGGGTCGTTGATTGACTGTAATGAACTGCCTAAACCAACGCCGTAAAAGATATTGTCACCCAAGATAAGGGCTACTTTTTCATTGCCAATAAATTTCTCGCCGATTACAAAAGCTTGGGCTAGTCCGTTTGGAACTTCCTGAACAGCGTATTCAAATCGGCAACCAAGTGATTGACCATCGCCTAACAAGCGTTGAAAATTAGGCAAGTCGTGAGGGGTTGAAATAATCAAAATCTCCTTGATTCCGGCCATCATCAGAACCGAAAGAGGGTAGTAGATCATGGGTTTGTCATAAACCGGCATCATTTGTTTGCTCATGGCAAGCGTGAGCGGGTGGAGGCGAGTGCCGGATCCGCCGGCTAGGATAATTCCCTTCATGGTAACTTGGTTAACCTTGCAAATATCTGAAAATTGTTGGACCTATATGCGGGCAATAACCGTCCAAGTTTAATTTCGCCAATTAATTTTAGAAGAAGGGGATTCGGATGAGTAGAAGTGGGGGATAATTGATTGAAAATGTGACGAAAAAGTGGGAAATTTCCCTATCTTTGAACAAGAATGACCGGCACTTTTTATTATATTTACAAGATGGAAGTCTCCATGAAAAAACTATATACGATTCTTTTGGTGGGCTTATTGCCCTTTTTGGGATGGGCTCAACCCACTGTTCCCAATTATACGTCCTGCCCTTGTCAGACATTTGTTGCGACAGCTTCATGGCCTAATACATCGATTACGCAAATCAACCTTACGCTCCCTGCTGGTTTCTCTGCAGCGCCGATTGCGCCGAATAGTAACTCATTTGTTCTTAATACAAGTTGTTCTTCCAACGGTAACAGCATTTTCACTGGAACAGTGAATGGCGTTGGTCTTAATGGTCCCGTTGTTCAAACGTTTACATTCAACGTCAATGTTATTGCACCTGCACCGCTAGTCATTCAAAACCAAGGCAGCTACTGTTCAGGCAGTACGGCCACGCTAACAGCACCCTTGGGTGGAAACTATTACACAATTGCTGGTCCGAGCGCACCTAGTGGTACATTTAGTAATATCACCTTCTTCGGTCCGCTTTCAGCTCCAGGTGGAGTTTACACCATAACATCGATAGGTTCTTGCACTGCAACTGGTACTACAACCATTTCAGTGGCTCCGAATGTTCAGCTATCAGTCAACTCAAGTAGTGCAGTTTGTAACTTGGCTTCTGCTGTTTTAACAGCAACAGTGGCCGGTGGAAATTCTTATACATGGTACGATCCTTATGGCGCCACACTTACAAATAGTAATAGCATTACACTAAGTAATTTAACACCTACGGCTAGTGGTGTTTATGCCATTCAGGCATGTTATCCTTTTGGTAATTTGGCTTGTTGTCCGGTTAGCGCTACCACTGCTATTACAGTGGTAAATACAAGCCCTGTTAATATTTCCGCTTCTCCTTCTAGTACCATTTGTCAAGGTTCAACCCTTAACATGATCGCCAACGTGGGTGGTAATCCAAATGTCATTTCTTGGACAGGCCCCGGAAGCTTTGGTCCGGTTTCAGGTCAAAGCCAAACGCTGACTAACGTTTCACCGAGCGCAGCGGGAAATTATACCGCAGTTGCTTGGTTTTTTGGTAACAATATTTCTTGCTCTACATCTGCTGTGCGTGACGTTTCAGTTGTACCTGTTAACATTCCACAAGTTAGCTTTAGCAATCTAGGTGGAGGTAATAGTGTATGTCAAAATGGTCAAGTTACTTTGCAATCAAATGTTAGTGGTAATCAGTACGTAAACAGCTACAGTTGGGTTGGTCCAGGGTTCGGCACATCGAATCCATTAGGCGCCATTCAACAAATTTATACCGTGCAACCATCGGCTTCTGGTCTGTATTATGTTACCGCAAAATTCAGTCTACCATCTGCCCCATCAACAACTTGTGCAGCTTCCAATTCACTTCAATTAAACGTTGTACCAGTCAATTCGATATCAATTATTCCACCTACACCGGTTTGTCAGCCTAACAACGCATACCTTCAGGCTAGCGCTGTAGGAGCCATGGGATATGTTTGGAGTGGTCCGAATGGCTTCGCCTCTCCTGGTTCTAATGTGACAGTATATTACCCACAACCTAGTGCCAGTGGAATATACACGGTAACTGCGTCCTTTAGTGGAGGCAACATTACGTGTACCAACACGGCCTCTGTTCAGTTAAACGTTTACCCTATTTTGCAATTCACCTTAGTGCCGCGCCAACAGATGTGTTACAATACTTCTGTAACAGTGGAGGGACCTGTGGGTGCAACTGGATATTCTTGGACAAGTTCCAGCGGCTTTACCTCTAACGACCGCATTCTTTCGTTCCCGAGCATTCAACCTAAGCATTCTGGCTCCTATACATTGAATGTTTCTCTTGGACCATGCATCACATCCAATTCAACAGTTATTGATGTGCTTGATCCGATTCAATTCACCTTAACGCCTTCTTCTCGCACTGTGTGTTCAGGTGATTCTGTATTTTTAGAAATTGGAGCTTCCCTGGGCTCAGAAAATTACGCCTATGTCTGGTCGCCACCTTCCTTCTTACAAGATCCAACCCTGCCAAAGCAAGTTTCAGTGCCTAAAAGCACAATAGCCTATAATGTGACTGTTCACGATATCGCTTGCCCTAATTACAAAATAGTGCATTCATTTGATGTCAATGTAAAACAACCTCCGCTACCTGATCTCAAAATTCCAGTTAATCAAGGTTGTGTGCCGCTGTGTATGGACTATGATGCTCAAACAAAGAAGGAGGCCTTTTTAACTACCTATGACTTTGGTGGGGTTCGTCAGCTGCAAGCGGATAGCGGTAGATTAGCAAGCTACTGCCTAAATGAGCCGGGTACCTACACCTTAAATATCATTTCAAAGGGATACAACGGCTGTACTGGTTATTACACCTATCCATATCCTATCGTGGTTGATTCCAAACCAGGTGCAGGCATTGCTTGGTCTCCTGAAACACCCAACACGGTAGAAGAGGTAACCTTTAGTCCCGTTTATTCTAATACACCTGCAGTTCGTCACTCGTGGTTCTTCCAAGGCGGAGTGCCTAGTTCTATTGATACTTCTTGGCAAAAAACACAAGCTAGCCTTGATTCTTCCAATATCGCTAACCCAATCCGCAAATACGAAACGCTAGGAACTTATCCAGTGATGTTAATTTCAACATCTGAATCAGGTTGCACCGATACCATCGTTAGATTCATGAAAGTCATAGACGACCTAGCCATTTTCGTTCCAAATTCCTTTACGCCAAATGGAGATGGTATCAATGATTATTTTGGTGTGAAAGGCGCCGGTATCAAAAAAGAAGGATTCACATTTGAAGTGCTCGACAGATGGGGTAAGGCTATTTTCTTTACTAGAAATCCTGAACAAGGATGGGATGGTTTAATAAATGGTCAGAAAGCTGGTGATGGTACATACGTTTATCGCATTCGCCTACTAGGCATGAACGGAGAAGGCCGCCGTGAATTGGTAGGTTACTTCTCTCTTTATAAGTAACAGATTGGAATTAATTGTTAGTAGAATCCCGTGTCGAAACACACGGGATTCTTTATTTTTATGCCATACCAATTCTAGCTAAAGAAACATTAAAGCGATGAATTGGCTCATAATTTTTCATTCTATTTTAATATGAAACAATATTTAGACCTGATGCAGCATGTGCTGGATAAAGGCGTAACTAAAACAGATCGCACCGGCACCGGCACCATAAGTGTATTTGGCTATCAAATGCGGTTTAATCTCGAAGATGGGTTTCCGATGGTTACAACAAAGAAAATACACCTGCGAAGCGTTATACACGAACTGCTTTGGTTTTTAAAAGGCGATACGAATATTGCTTACTTAAAGGAAAATGGTGTTTCTATTTGGGACGAATGGGCTGATGAAAATGGAAACCTTGGCCCGGTGTATGGATACCAATGGCGAAACTGGCCGAGTCCGGATAAAGGACACATCGATCAAATAACCGACCTCATACAAATGATTAAGAAAAATCCTGATTCGCGTCGTTTGATCGTAAGTGCCTGGAATGTGGCCGATGTTCCTAAAATGAAGTTGCCACCCTGTCATACGCTTTTTCAATTTTATGTGGCTGATGGAAGATTAAGTTGCCAACTCTATCAACGTAGTGCCGATATTTTTCTTGGTGTGCCATTTAACATTGCTTCTTACGCCTTGCTAACCATGATGGTGGCACAAGTATGTGGTTTAAAGCCGGGCGAATTTGTGCATACGTTTGGCGATGCGCACCTTTACCTCAATCATCTAGAACAAACAAAACTGCAATTATCTCGTCAACCACGGCCTCTTCCAACCATGAAGTTAAACCCAAGCGTTGATGATATTTTTGGATTCAAATTCGAGGACTTTACGCTCGAAAATTATGACCCACATCCACACATCAAAGCGCCGGTAGCGGTTTAATATGTTAGCGACAATTTTACATAAGGGCAGGGACTATAAAATAGATTTCTTTCAGCCCATCGATATTTCAATTCCCCTACAACCTAATGGTCCAAGGGCTTGGTATGTCGATCCATTGCGCATTGAGCCGGTGCGAAATGGCGATTGGGTAGGAGAGGTAGCGCAAGGTGGAAGTGTTAATTTTAGGAACATCTGGTTTAATCCACACGGTCATGGAACGCATACTGAAAACGTAGGCCACATCAGTAAGGAACAATACAGTGTAAACCAATCGTTCGATCGGTATCTATTCGTAGCAGAATTGATTACCGTACTTCCATTGCAAAAAGAAAATGGTGATTATGTTATTACTGCGGCACAACTAAAAGCGGCTCTTGCTGAAACACCGATCGTTGAGGCACTAGTAGTAAGAACATTGGGAAATGGTACAGCCAAACTTTCTGCAAACTATAGTAATACCAATCCTCCCTATTTTGAAAAAGAGGCCATTGAATACATGAACGCGATTGGTGTACTGCATCTACTGACCGATATGCCCAGTGTTGATAAAGAAGTAGATGGTGGTGAATTAGCTGCACACCATGCCTTTTGGAATTATCCAACAGAACCACTGCTAAATAAAACGATAACAGAATTTATCTACGTTCCGAATGATGTATTTGATGGGACCTTCCTGCTACAAATGCAGATCGCACCGTTTGAAAACGATGCGACCCCTTCAAAACCTGTTTTGTACAAAGTTTTCTAATAGCAATTATTAATGGCTTCCAGCCTTAGTTGCGGTAGACTTCGTGAACCGATCGTCTGTTAAAGTGTTTAAAAAGGCTTCCAAATCCTTCTTCTCGTCTTCTGTTAAGCCCAGTGGACGCGATAAAAGGGTGTCGCGATTAATCGCATCGGGAATGAATTCATCTGGATTGTTGTAATAATCGATGACTTCTCGTAATGTTTTATGCATGCCATTGTGCATATAGGGCGCTGTAAGAGCGATGTTTCGCAAACCAGGTGTTTTGAATTTACCCATGTCGGCAGGGTTGCCAGTAACATCAAACCGGCCTTTGTCATTTAGGTTTTTACCATTATAGATGCCAATGTTCTTGAATTTATCACTGCCGGTAAAGTCCACACCAAAATGACAATCAAAACAACGGCCTTTTGTATTAAAGATATTTAATCCGCGTTTTGCAGCAGTGGGGTAGGAATTCGTATCAATGCCCTTTAAGTACCTGTCGAATGGTGATTTGCTAGTTTCAAGTGTTCTTTCAAAGGCGGCAATCGCACTTGCAATTAACTCCTTTGTTGGTTGAGCATTATACACGGCCAAAAACGATGCCGTGTAATTTTTATTTTGTTTTAGACGCCTAACAGCAATAGTAAGTGGGAGATCCATTTCTACATGGTTTTCTATAGGCCCGAGGGCTTGCTCCTCAAGTGTCTCGGCTCTTCCATCCCAAAAATAAAAATTCCGATCCGACATGTTCATCGAAGAAGGCGTGTTACGATTCCCCGACCGGCCACCAACACCTTTACTGGTGGGCGTATTATCTGCAAATGCCAACTCGGGTTTATGACAACTAGCACAACTTATGGTGCTGTCGCGCGATAACATAGGGTCAAAAAACAACGCCTCACCCAAGGCTTCTTCTGTTGTATAGGGAGTGGGTTGGTTATCACCGCAACTTGTTACTAATGCAGCGGTAAGACTGATAACACTTAAAAATGTGAATGTTTTGTTCATCGGACTGAGTGATAAAACTTTACTTTTACTTGTTTCAAAATTAAGGAATCGCGAACACATTTGCATTATGGATCAAAACGACCATTTCGTACAAGAAGAGACCCCTAAAGAACCCGTTAAATCAGCACTTCCATTTGAAAATTTATTTCTGAATAGAGGCTTTATTACAGGTAACAATTCTTTTATTAGTTACTTATTGGTTAGTGTGCTCACAATAAGTGTGTATTTATTGGCCCCCTTGCTTACGTTGATGCCGTTAGTATACATGGCACAAAATGCTGGGATTATGAATGAAATTATTGCCGACCCCTATGCGCTCCTCGATTTTCGAAAAACCGGATTTGACCGTAATTATCCTTTGGCCGCAACCTTACTGATCTATTTTATCACCATTTTATTCTTCGCCTTGTTTCTGTCGAAAATACAAGGTAAAAATGTTCGATCGGTTCTTACAGGATACGACCGCTTTAGATTTAATAAGTTTTGGTTTGCCTTCGTAACTTGGACTGTATTGCTGATAATCTCTTTTGCTGTAGAGTATGCTATTGATTCGTCACGATACCTGTCGATTTCGGAAATGACTCAACAAGTAACAAAAAGCGGACAAATTGTTGCATCAACCAACGATTATTGGTTAGGTCTGTTGGGGACGTTTGTACTTCTAATTCTGTTTCTTCCCTTTCAAACAGGGTTTGAAGAACTATTTTTTAGAGGGTATGTAGTGCAAGGTTTAGCTCCATCAACCGGCAATGGCTTGATTCCATTAGTTATTTCATCCTTACTTTTTGGTGGAGCCCACATGATGAATCCAGAAGTAGATGCTTATGGAATACCGGTGATGTTAACCTATTATTCTGTTTTTGGTTTTTTTATGGGTGCAGTGGCCTTGCTCGATGAAGGGCTTGAATTGGCTTGGGGAATTCATCTCGCAAATAACTTAATAAGCAGTCTATTAGTCACCTCTGGGAGTTCAGTGATAAAAACGTATGCGCTTTTTGAAGAAAAATCATCAAATCTGAATTATGAAATGATTTCTTGGGTGATTTGTGCTGTTATAACATTCTTTATCTTTAAGAAAAAGTACAATTGGCACAGTTTTAGGTTATTGTACAAATAAATCCACTTACACACACATGATGGTATTCAAACGGTTTCTTTTTTTTATGGCCTGCCTACTAATAGTGGTGGCAGGATGCAAGGCACAATTGCCTCCGGGACAGTATTCTACTACTAGCAAGAAGGCTATTAAATTAATTGAAGCAGGCAACAAGGCGTTTGAAGTTCAAAATGACAAGGAAGCAGAGCGGTGTTGGTTAAAGGCATTAGAAGCCGATGGTAAGACCATTGAAGCCATGTTGAGTTTGGGAAACCTGTATAATTTGTTGGGTAGATACCAATTGGCAATTGATTATTTTAATAAGGCGATAAGTATCAATCCGATGTTTTATCCGTATGCCTATTTCTATTTGGCTGAATCAGAATTACGCATCGGTAGTTATAAATCGGCGCGCGAGAACCTGATGCAGTTTTTAAAACAAGAACGAATTAAACCCACGATAAAGGAGGCTGCTCAACGCATGTTAGCAAACGCTGAATTTGGTATTGAAGCCATGGCGCATCCACAACCATTTAATCCTATTAATGCAGGGGAAGGGATTAATACCCACTTCAATGAATACTTTCCTGCGATGAGCGCCGATGGAAAACAGTTTATTTTTACACGGGGTGTAATTAGTAGCGATCAACCAGACAGAGAAAATGAAGATTTCTTTGTCAGTTGGAATAAATCCGGAGCTTGGCAAATGGCGCAAAGCATACGTGAAATCAATAGCATTGGAAATGAAGGTGCACCGGCGTTATCAGCTGATGGTAACATTATGTTTTTTACTTCATGTGCCGATGAGTTTGGCGACTATGGCGCACAAAATCGTAAAGGCTTTGGTAGCTGCGATATTTTTTATTCTCAAAAAATAAATGGAAAATGGACCCAACCGAGAAACGCGGGTCCCAATATTAATACGTCCAGTTGGGAAACACAGCCATGTTTTAGTAGCGATGGTAAAACACTGTATTTTATCAGAGGTGTAGTTAGAGCAGGAGGCGGTAGAGAACAAGATATTTGGAGCAGCACTATCGGAGATGATGGCCGTTTTCAACCAGCCGTTAAACTATCGGAGGTAATTAATACGCCATTTAAAGAGGAATCAGTATTCATCCATCCAGATAATCAAACACTGTATTTTAGTAGCGAAGGACACACGGGCATGGGGGGACTTGATATTTACATGAGCAAAAGAGGAGTGGATGGCAATTGGACGAAGCCGATAAATCTTGGTTATCCAATTAATACTTACAATGATGAGAATAGCCTATTAGTAGATCCTTCAGGAAAACTGGCTTTTTTTGCAAGCGACCGACAAGGTGGAATGGGCGGTTTGGATATTTATTATTTCGAGGTGCCTGGCGGATTCAGACCTGAGCCAATTACCTATGTTAAAGGAAAGATCTATAATTCAAGAACAAAACAACCGCTAGAAGCTAGTTTTGAATTGTTCGATTTGCAAACACAAAAATTGGTTACCAAATCGTTGAGTGAGCCAAGCGGCGACTTTTTTGTGACATTAACGTCTGGTAAAAATTACATGGTGAATGTGAATAAAGAAGGCTTCCTTTTTTACTCGGGTAATTTTTCATTGGTCAATCTGCAAGCAGATGTTACCAAACCTTATTTAATTGACATTCCGCTTGACCCTTTGGATACCGGCTATGTGGTGGAATTGAAAAACGTCTTCTTTGATGTCAATAAATGGGAACTTAAAGCGGAGAGCACGGTTGAATTGGATAAATTGATTTTGTTATTAACCAAGAACCCGAAGTTAAAGATTGAGATAAGCGGTCACACAGATAATTCTGGTGATCGTAAAGCGAACTTTACTCTATCTGGCAACAGGGCTAAATCTGTTTATGATTACTTAGTATCTAAAGGTAAAATCGATCCAGCGCGTTTGACGTTTAAAGGATATGCAGACACAAAACCGGTGGTAGCAAATGATACTCCTGAAAATATGGCTAGAAATCGACGAACAGAGTTTAAAGTCGTTTCCAAATAAATTAAGCGGTCTTCGTAAAAAGACGTAGCCAGCGAGCGTATATAAAAAGTCGGAAGAGTAATTTATCGTTATTGCCTCTGTAGCGGGCAAGAAGCTTGTAATTAACCATGGGCAATTTAACCGACTGCAGATAGTCAACCATAAGCGGACGCATGGCGGCATACCAATTCTCAGAGGGTGTCTCAAATCCTTTTTTGTCGTAACGATTTAAAATTTCATTAGGTAATAAATCCTTGTAGGCATCTCTCAATAAACTTTTTGAAACACCATTCTTAATTTTGTGCTCCCCCGGAATGGAGAAGGCGAGTTGAAATAAATTAGGATCATCACTAAAAGGGGTTCTACTTTCAACACTGTAATGCATGCTGGCCCTATCTTCACATTTTAAAAAGGGACGAAGTCTGTTTTTTTGAATGTCCAGTACTAGTTGATCATTCAGATTGGAGGCGTAATCAGACACTGTCCAATTTTCTTCGATAAATTCTTTATTTAAAAGAAGTGCTGCTTTATTTCCAAGAAGTAATTTCCTTGGCTTCCAAGATTCCTTTAGAAAAAAGATAAATGGAGAAGGTATCGATTTTTCAGAGGATTGAATCGCTTTATAGGCTTTTATCCATCCCGAATTTAATATCAATTCACGCCATTGAGTAAAAAAATGATGATGATAACCACCAAACAACTCATCAGCTCCTTGTCCATCTAATACCACTTTTATTTGGCTGTGATGGGCTAATTTCATGACAGAATGTTGTGCAAAAGTACTGGTGTCCCAAATAGGAGTGTCTTGGGCAAAAATAATTTCATCAACTTGTTGAATAAACGCCTCCAAAGTCGGGGTAATGATATGATGAATAGCATGGGCCTTGTTGGCGACTAATTTTGCAAAAGCTGATTCATCACTGCTTGTATTTGGGAAAGAGGCGGTGAAAGCATGAACAGGTTGACTTTCCATTCTGCTCATAGCGCTGAGTAAGATACTACTATCGATACCTCCACTCAGGCAGGTGCCAACAGGCACATCACTGCGTAAACGTAAGCGAATACTCTGATCTACTGCAGCTCTTGTTTTTTCTACTAAAACAGGGTAGTCAACCGTAAGGGAAGAAGAAGTGGAGAAATCATGGTAACGAGTCAACTCAATGGTAAGGTGTTTAAGATCCACAAACATGGAGTGCCCAGGCGGAAACTCTTCAATGCCCTTAAAAAAGGAAATGTCACCTTGATCAATATGTGACGCAATGAGGTAATTACGAAGGGCTTCTTCGTCAGCCGATGCTTCATGCCATCCCGAAGCTATAAGTGCTTTCTGTTCACTGGCAAAAACGAATTTATCAGCACTACGAAAATAGTAGAGCGGCTTTACACCAGCACGATCGCGAGATAAAAAACAACAATTTTTATTCGAATCATAAATGCAGAAACTCCACATCCCATTGAATCGCTCAACGCAGGCTGCACCCCATTCTAAGTAGGCGTTTAGTATGACTTCAGTATCTGATTGCGATTGAAAGCGTCGACCTTTTGCTTGTAATTCAGACCGCAGCTCTTTGTAATTGTATATTTCACCATTGTATGTGATCCAACAGTGCGCATCGGCATCACACATCGGCTGATGACCTGTTTCCGACAAATCAATAACAGATAAGCGACGATGGGCGAAAGCTAACGACCCTTTACAATCAGGAGTTAGAAGGTGTTTCGGAAGATAGGGGAATTGAGAACGATATGCTGTTTTTACTTCCCCAGAATATGCAGTAGGTAGTGCTTCGTCGACTAATAGATAACCATCGCCATCTGGCCCTCTGTGCGCCAGACTTTTCCCCATTTTTTGAATGCGATGACTTATAGAAGTCTCAGGGTACCGAAGTAGGATGCCAGCAATTCCACACATACTAATTCAGCCACATAAAGACTTTTTGGTTGGATTTGTATTTTTCTATATCCGAATCAAGTAATAAAACACAGAAGTCAACGAAGGGTAAAATACCAAACAATCCGCCAAGAGTTGCAATATATGCCACAGGAACATAGGGGGCGGTGCCCAAGTAAATGCGGTGTAAGCCTACCATACCAAAGGGAATAGGAAAAGCAAGGATGGCTGCCACAACCTGTTTGTTCCTGGTTTTAGTGAGTTTGAATTTATGAAGAATGGGATTCGGCATGCCATTCACCGATGATTGGATTGACAGTGTGGCTTGTCCACAACTATCAACAGTCAAAGTCATCATTTCAGGAGCCTTGTTTTTTGAACTTACGTTAAGGGCTGAAATCAAGATTAGGAGTAGGATGGAAAATCGCATACAGTAGCTACAAAAATAGGTCTTTTTCGTTCATATCTCGCCAAAACAAATTCTGCTCTTTACTATTACACACCTTCCATTTGGTTTGTTGCGATTCTCTAGGTTCACCGATTTGTTTTTCACTCCTAGTAATAGAATGATCTGTTTTTAAATGCGAAATGTTGAAAAGAAGCAACAGCATTGAACAAGCTAATGGATTAGATTTGTGAAAAACTTCATTGTGACACTCATTAAAAGTATTTCTGGAATTCGTGGAACCATCGGGGGAAAACCCGGTGATGGACTAACACCACTTGACGCTGTAAAATTCGCATCGGCTTATGGAATGTGGATAAAATCAATCTCCACCAAGAAACCACTGGTGTTAATCGGAAGAGATGCACGGATGAGTGGCGAAATGATTGCCTCATTAGTGATTTCAACATTAAATGGCTTGGGTATTAACGTTATTGATACGGGTTTAAGTACTACACCTACTGTTGAAATGGCTGTTGTGAATCATTCTGCCGATGGCGGCATTATTCTTACAGCCAGTCATAATCCAAAACAATGGAATGCTCTCAAGCTACTTAATGCGAAGGGTGAGTTTATTAGTGATGCAGAGGGCAAAGCCATTCTCGAAATGGCAGAGAAAGAAGCCTTTGATTATGCATTAGTGGATGAAATGGGGACAACAAAGAAAGTAAACACGACTCTAGATGAACACATAGCTGCGGTGCTTAAGCTGCCCTATGTAGACCTTGAAGCAATTAAGTCGGCTAACTTCAACATTGTTATTGATGCAATCAATTCTTCTGGCGCATTTGCAGTACCGCAATTGTTAACTGCACTTGGTGTGGCTAAAATACAGGTGATTCACGGCGAAATGCATGGCGATTTTGCGCACAATCCAGAACCTCTACCAGAACATTTAACTGACTTATCACATACGGTAATTAAAACCAAGGCTGATTTGGGAATAAGTGTCGACCCCGACGTTGATCGCCTGGCCATGGTTTGTGAAGATGGAACGATGTTTGGCGAAGAATATACCTTGGTGTCAGTTGCGGACTGCGTGCTTAGTTATCATAAAGGTGGCAATACTGTTTCAAATCTCAGTAGTACGCGGGCTTTAAGAGATATAACAGAGGCAATGGGTGGAACTTACACAGCAGCAGCTGTTGGGGAGGTGAATGTGGTAACGGCTATGAAAGCTTCTAAGGCTGTTATAGGTGGAGAAGGAAATGGGGGCGTAATTCTTCCTGAATTACATTATGGGCGGGACGCCTTGGTGGGAATTGCCTTGTTTTTATCCCATTTGGCCAAAAAGAAATCTACGGCAAGTGCCCTCAGAAGGACCTATCCTAATTACGTTATTTCAAAAAATAAAATTGAATTAACACCTGCGATTAATGTAGATGAGGTCTTGAAAAAGGTAAAAGAATTATATGCCAATCAGCCAGTTAATACTGTTGATGGCGTAAAGATTGAATTTGGAAACGAATGGGTTCATCTTCGGAAAAGCAATACAGAGCCGATCATTCGCATCTATTCTGAGAGTCAATCGGAAGAAAAGGCGAATGCGTTGGCTAATAAAATCATGGCGAATATCAGAGAAGCTGCAGGAATTATTTGAAGCTAGTAGTTTCAAATAAGCAGGGTGTTGTTGCGGATTATTGCAATTATTCGTTTAATTTGATTAAATAGTTACATTTTTTTCTAATCTAATCTGCTCCTTAGCGGCTTTTAACGTGTTTTTACGCTTGCTGCGGTTTTGATTAATCTGCCAGGAGATTTTTGACTCTAATTCCTAACTCCATTACCTTTTTCCTTTAGATAAATTTTTTTAAAAAGGTCCTTAAACCATGAAATATGAGGAAGTCCGCCATTGAGTATGTATTGGAAAGTCACAGTCCTTAAAAACCTTTAAAGTGAATCAGGCATCAAATTTTAGTCCAAGACACTTGCATTTTTCACAGTATCTTGATGATTATCAGTGTTATTACTGATTTTTAGCATTTATCAACACTCTTTCGTTAAAAAAGACTTAGAACTTCGTACCTTTAAGCTATCAAGTTTATTCTTATGAAGAAGTTATCTATTCTGATAATTCTGTTTTTATTAGGTTTTACAGTCCAAAACGCCTATTCTCAATCTACTTTATGGGGTATGACCTCAGCAGGAGGGTTCAGTAATGGCGTGATTTTTGGCATGAACACGGGTAGTACCGCTGTATCTACACAAACGGCTTTGTTTAATAATGCAGGTTCTAGCCCGCAATACACAAAACTACTTGAAGTAGGCGGGAAACTGTATGGTGTTACTAATACAGGAGGTGTTTCGGGTATTTTGTTTGAATACAACCCTACAACCAATATCTATGTTCCTAAATTTTCGTTTACAGGAACCAGTGGTGCATATCCTGGTGCTAATCCGCAAGGACCGTTGCTGTTAACCTCTGGCGGGAAAATTTATGGCATGACACGGTCTGGTGGTTCGAATAACGGTGGTGTGATTTTTGAATATGCGCCATCCACGAATGGCTATACCGTACTCACTAATTTGCAAGCAGGAAGTTTGCCTTCTGGTGGCTTAATTGAGACAAGCTCTGGTCGGTTTGTAGGACTTTGCCGTGGACCATCTAATGGTATCTTGTTTGAATTTTTGCCGGGCTCTGGAACAACATCTACCCTAATTGCCTTCACCAATAATGGTGGTTCATTTGATGGTAATGCACCAAATGGTTCATTAGTTGAAAGTTCATCTAATGTTCTATATGGCCTCACACAAAGTGGAGGAGCCAATACAGATGGGGTACTTTTTAAATACAATTTAAGCACTTCAGGTTATTCGGTCATTACTACATTTACTTCAGCAGCAACTGGCAAAACACCTTTGGGCTCATTAATGAAGGCGGCAAATGGAAAACTTTATGGCGTTGCATCGGCCGGTGGAACCAATGGGTTTGGTACACTTTTCGAATTAGATCCTAGCTCAGATACGTTTACAAAACTGGTTGATTTTGCAGGCTCTTCAAATGGTAATAGCCCACAATGTACGCTACTTGAAATTTCAGGGAAATTGTATGGTACAACTCGTTTTGGGGGAACAAATAATGGGGGAGTTATTTTTGAATACAATATCTCTGGCGCCACACTTACCAAGAAGTTTGACATGGCTGTATCAACTGGTAACGTTTCCTTGGGTTCGCTTATGCTAGCTTCGAATGGTTTTGTTTATGGAACTACTACAGGTGGTGGTACTGGAAGCCAAGGTGTTATTTTTCAATACGATGCAACCAACAATATTTATACAAAGAAAATTGATTTAAATACATCGCAGGGTGGTGGATTCAATGGTTCCTTAACACTTGGTACGAATAATAAGTTTTACGGAATTTGTGGCTCAGGTGGCACAGCCAATCAAGGTGGGATTTTTGAGTACGATTATGCAAATAACATCTACGCTCTAAAAACGTCGATTGCACTTGTTAATGGCTCAGCATCTTATGGGGCTTTGACATTGGCAGGAAACGGTAAGTTCTATGGGCTAACCAGTGCAGGGGGCACCAACTCCTTTGGAACGTTGATTGAGTATGTTCAAGCGGCAACCTCAATTACTAAAAAAGTTGACTTTACTGGCACGAGTGGCGCTGCCATCGGTAGCCGCCCATTAGGCACTATGCTGGAAGCGGGAGGGAAACTCTATGGCACAACCTACACGGGAGGTTCTAATGACTTGGGTACTATTTTTGAATACGATTATGCCAATAACATCTACACGAAAAAAATAGATTTAAACGGAAGCCTCTCGCCAACAGGTTCCGGTCCTCAAGGTCTTCTAGCACTTGCATCTAACAGCATGATTTATGGTGTTTGTGAAAATGGTGGTAGTTCAGGACTAGGAGTTTTATATGAGTATGACTACATTAATAATGCCTACACCACAAAAATCAATTTTAATGGAAGTTCATTAGGCTCTACACCCATTGGGGGACTAATTTTTGCAACCAACGGCCTCATTTATGGAACAACCAGCGAGGGGGGTACGAATGGTTTGGGCACTTTATTTTCTTACAACCCGTCGAACAACACAATGACTAAATTGTATGATTTCTCGTCTTCGAGTGGTCATACACCATTGGGTGCCCTTCGTCAAGCGGCCAATGGTAAACTATATGGTATGACCAGTGCTGGTGGCGCTAATAGCGTTGGTACCGTTTATGAGTACGACATTACCAATTCAACTTTTACAAAACTAATCGATTTCAATCATTCAAACGGAGCGGTACCAAGAAATACCCAATTTGCTGAAATCTGTACAAAACCAACAACTGCTGGAGCTATTTCGGCTCCTAGTGCAAGTTTTTGTGTAGGAAGTGGTTCTTCTGCATCTTTTAGCATCGCTGCAATCGCTAACGCAACATCTTATAGCTGGACACCACCTGCTGGTGGTGCTATCACCAGCGGAAGTACTTCCAATGCACCAACTTTTAGTCTTTCGGGATTAACAACGGGAACTTATACCATGAATGCACGTGGGGTCAATGTGTGTGGAACAGGTACAGCAGCAGCAATTACTATCTCAATCAATCCAAATGCGACAATTTCTGCTTCCGGTGGAACTATTTGTAGTGGACAGTCCTTTACCTTCTCTCCAACTGGTGCTGCAAGTTATACTTATTCTTCAGGCTCAGCTATAGTGTCGCCCACAACTACAACTAACTACTCCATTTCTGGTACAAATAGCTTCGGTTGTCCGGCGCTTGCACCTGCCGTTGTTGGAATAACTGTCGGAGCACAACCAACTATTGGTGTGAATAGCGGAACTATTTGTGCTGGTCAATCCTTCACTCTTAATGGAACAGGCGCATCTAGTTATACCTATAGCGGTGGCCAAGTAGTTTCTCCTGCAAATACAACAACATACGGTGTGATTGGTACTAGTACAAACGGATGCGTTTCGTCTGGCTCTGCAGTAGCAACTGTTACTGTATATGCATTACCAATTATTAGCGTTTCTGGAGGTTCAATTTGTTCTGGAAATTCATTCACGCTTTCTCCATCAGGTGCTCAAACTTATACCTACTCTGGTGGTAGTGCGGTTGTTGCTCCTACAATCACTTCTCAGTATTCTGTAACTGGAACAAGTTCCTTGGGCTGTGTATCTAGTGTAGCTGGAGTCGCCTCGATAACAGTCAATGCTCGGCCAACTGTTAGTGTAAATAGTGGAACTATTTGTAATGGACAGTCTTACACAATTAGTCCAACAGGAGCTAGTTCTTATACCATCAGTGGAGGTGTATTCGTTGTCAACCCAACAAGTAATGCTACTTATAGCATAACTGGTACAAGTGCTCTAGGTTGTACTTCCTCAAACACGGCGATTGCTAGTGTTGGTGTAAACACCGTACCTGTAATTACAGTGAATAGTGGCACCATTTGTAATGGGGCCTCATTTGTAATGAACCCCTCTGGAGCATCATCATATACATTCTCTTCAGGTAGTGCTACTGTTAGTCCTTCCTCAACAACTAGCTACTCTGTTCTGGGAACTAGTCCCGCTGGTTGCGTTTCAACCGCTTCTGCTGTATCAACTATTACGGTTTTTGCATTGCCTGTTATAACGGTCAATAGCGGTTCTATTTGTGCTACTACGGCGTTTACTATGAATCCTTCAGGTGCAGTTAGCTATACGTATTCTTCTGGTTCAGCTGTTGTATCTCCAACTAGCACAACCTCTTATTCTGTAAATGGTACCAGTTCAGTAGGCTGTGTATCTTCAGTACCAGGTGTTGCTAACGTTACGGTTATAGCAAGGCCTGTTATTTCAGCAAACAATGGTACAATTTGTAATGGTCAGTCCTTCACCGTTCTTCCTTCTGGGGCCTCAACCTATACTATTTCAGGTGGTTCATTTGTCGTTAATCCATCATCGAATGCCAGCTATAGTATAACAGGAACAAGTGCTGTCGGTTGTGTATCTTCTAATACGGCTGTATCAAGCGTTGTGGTTAATACACTGCCAATCATTTCTGTAAACAGTGGGTCTATTTGCAACGGTAATATTTTTGTAATGTCGCCTTCAGGGGCGTCAACCTATACTTTTTCAAGTGGATCGGCCACGGTATTTCCTTCAACCACCACCGCCTATAGTGTCAGTGGTACAAGCACGGCTGGATGTACGTCTACACTGAGTGCTATCTCAACAGTTACTGTATTCGCCGTCCCTGTAGTCAGTGTTAACAGTGGTTCCATTTGTTCGGGACAATCCTTCACACTCGCACCTACAGGTGCTGCTAGTTATTTTTACTCTTCCGGAAGTGCTGTTGTTTCACCAACCACCACTACCTCTTATTCTGTGATTGGTACAAGCTCTGCTGGTTGTACAGCATCATCAGCTGCAGTGGCAAATGTCACCGTTGCAACCACTCCATTAGTTTCTGCAAGCAGTGGGACAATTTGTAATGGCCAATCTTTTACAATAAGTCCTTCTGGTGCCTCAAGTTATACGATAACAGGCGGCTCATTTGTCGTTAATCCTGGATCAACTTCAAGTTATAGCATTGTCGGTGCAAGTGCTGTGGGTTGTGTCAGTTCAAATACAGCTGTTTCAAATGTTACTGTTTTCGCACTACCTGTCATCTCTGCAACTAGCGGTACAATTTGTAATGGTCAATCGTTTTTCCTAAATCCTGCGGGTGCATCAACCTATACTTACTCAGGAGGATCGGCAACGGTGTCGCCTTCTTCAACTACGCAATACTCAGTAATTGGAACTAGTACCGCAGGTTGTGTCTCAGCAGCTCCTGCTGTAGCAAACGTTACTGTTTTCGCAAGACCTTCCATTTCTGTTAACAGTGGATCAATTTGTAATGGTCAATCTTTTACAATGACTCCATCTGGTGCAAATACTTATACTTTCAGTAGCGGTGCTGCAATTGTTTCGCCGGGTTCAACTACTGCTTATTCTGTAACAGGTACTAGCACTGCCGGTTGTACTTCAACAGCTGCAGCTATTGCCAATGTTACCGTTGTGGCATTGCCGGTAGTGTCGGCTTCGAGTGGAACAATTTGTAATGGTCAAACGTTCTCAATTGTACCAAGTGGAGCTTCTTCCTATACTATAACTGGCGGCTCATTTGTTGTGTCTCCATCTTCTACCTCGAGCTATAGCATTACAGGTACCAGCGCCGTTGGTTGCGTTGGTGCAAATACAGCGGTTTCAACGATCACCGTTTTTGCCCTACCAGTTATTTCAGCGAACAGTGGTTCTATTTGTAACGGTAGCAATTTTGTAATCACGCCAGGAGGTGCAAATACCTATACCATCACCGGCGGTACGGCTACTGTATCACCTTCATCAACCTCCCAGTACTCAATTACAGGAACAAGCACCGCTGGCTGTATTTCTGCAGCACCAGCAATCTCAACTGTTACCGTTTATGCCCTTCCGGTTATTTCAGTAAATAGTGGATCTATTTGTAATGGTCAATCGTTTACAATGTCACCAAGTGGTGCCAATA
>JACCDW011829563.1_pt1 | contig 63670 bp, 86 predicted proteins | sample 7449781 | NCBI WGS metagenome assembly JACCDW01 (sample SAMN15323449, study PRJNA562643) | freshwater metagenome | isolation source: river surface water | place: USA:Blue River Watershed | collected 2017-08-18
GTCAAAATAGAAATACTTCAGAATTACTTCGAGCAATGACACATATGGGTATGAAGATTAAGGACGAGAATGCGGCAAAAAACTTTGCAAAACAGTTTTTTATATACCTTGACACACTCGACCCAAAGAGCTTCAAGTACTCTAAGAGTGATATAATGGTACCAATCGAACTGGACACGGTGACACTCACGATAATACGTACATATTCTCTCGTTGAAGGATTGTGTAAAGAAATTTATCCAGAGTTTACATATGAAAAACTTATACAACAGAATATAGAACTTTTGACAATTGAACAAATTGTTAGCCGATTTTTACGAATGGTGTAATTTCAGGTTTACCAATTTGGGTCTTTAAAGCTTCATACTTTTTCAATAGCGTCCCGTCTTGATTATATTTACACAAGTTTTGACCTAATGGTTCATCTTTACATGTTTGTATTTTGTCGTCACATTCTTTCCATGGTCTATCCGGATCGCATTCAAATACACGTTTCAAACAACTCTCTGTGTTTTCTTCTGTTGTGCACAGTGGCTTGTATGGCTCCAGTCTCTTTTGAGTGTCTATAGAGTAATCTACATTTACATTTGAAGTGTAATCAAATGTGTCTTTTGGACCATCGAGTTCAATATAAGGGAGTTCATTTCCTAAATTGAATCCAACTCCTGAAAACACATTCACATTTGATTTCATTGATTGCTCACTCTCCTGTAAAAAATCACTCATAGGATTTATCTGTGCAGTTCCACTCGCCATAGACTTGTAAACATCAACTGGAGATTCGTTATTATACACTTTTGTTTCCATTTACTCTTTGTGTGAGAGTTTTTTGTCCAATGGATCTTCATTGTCCAAGGCTCATGCCTTGTCCTCAGCCTTGTCCTCAGCCTTGTCCTCAGCCTTGTCCTCAGCCTTGTCAAGTGGCTCTCCATTGTCCAGTGCTTCTGCCTCCTTACGACGGTTAATCTCATCTTGGACCATCTTGTCAGCAATCTTGACAACCTCCTCAATAGGCATATCAGGGTTTTCAGTTTGAATCTTATCTACAAACTCTGAAGGATGTGGAACAGGCGGTACATCAGGCTTTGTGTAAAACTTGGAATTCTCGTCTGAAGGATCAGAGTATGTACCATCTATTGGCTTTGAAGTCATGTCACGCTTGCGCTTCTCAAACATAGCTGCAGCCATTCGCTGATTCTCTCGGTATTTTGTGAAAATCTCCTCGAGTTTCTCATTTGCATAGTGAACATCTTCAATATTTTCACGTTCTGGAGGAATCAGAAGCCACTTGTACATATCAACTACGTAAATATCAAATGTAGCATCCTCTTTGTGAATACGTTTTGCGTGACGCTCAGCCTCTTCACGTGAAGAGAATGCCCCACGAATCTTTACTCCAAACTTATCAGTCTTCTGAGGGCAATCAGGTCCTACAATGGAAATACAGGCGAATAGCTGTCCAGGGACTGTGATGTAATCAGTCTCATCCATTTTCTTATGAACCTAGTTTTTTAATCCTTAATTACATTTGAAAATTTGGTATTACCTGTACGTTTGTCAAGAGAAAATCGCCCTTTTTTCTCTATGAGAGATGCTACTACCCATCCAGCTACCGCTGAAACGTTGTCACCAATCATAGAGTTTACAAACGTCTCCTTCTTGTGACCACCACCTGGCCAAAAAGCAAGATACCTATTTATGAATTTTGTTCCAAGGTTTGTATTTTCAACGTATTCGAATAAAGCATGTATCACAATCCACCACACGAGTGGCACACCCCAAAAGTACGCTATGATACCAGTCGCAAAATGAAGGATTGAAAATTCGTCAAAAACACCGTTCATTTACTTTGACCTGAGAAGAAAAGCAAAGACCCACCCTAAGACTGCGTAAAAATTATCACCGAGTTCTGAATTTAGAAAAGAGTCTGGAACTTTTTTACCACCACCCGGCCAAATTTTACCAAAGAGTTTGTTTATTACTCGAACACCTGTTTGTGTATCTTCTACAAGTTCAAACGTTACGTGTACAACAAACCAATGTGCTAAAGAAAGTCCCATAAATTGCGCAACGATACCAGTCGCAAAGTGAAGCAATGAAAATTCATCAGTAAAAACCTGACTCATATTTTATATTCGTAATCAATAAAAATGTGCTGGAGTTCTGAAGCGTCTATTACAACATGGATATTTGCAATGATAATGGCTCTCATTACAAAAGCAAAAGCTGACCCTCGTGCTTGGTTATTCTTTTTTACATTTAGTCAAATGCAATTGGCTGAATTTTTTATATGGAATGACTTGAATAGTAAACTCGCATCATTATTTGGTCTTTTTATAATTTTGATGGAACCGGTTGCTAGTATAAATTTGATTAAAAATTCAGGTGTGCGAAATAAACTGTGGTTACTTTATGCGCTAGTAGTACTATTTGCATTTTTGACTACTAAAATTAATCTGAGTAATAAAGTTGGTAAAAATGGTCACCTTGTATGGTCATGGTGGGACAGTTTCAGTAATATTTTCAAATATTTCTGGACTGTATCATTTCTTTTGCCTATTCTCTATGCTGGATACTATGGGTTTTTTACGCTTGCAGTTTCACTCATGCTTTTGAGTATGTATTTTTATAACGCATATGGAACTTTAGCTACCATGTGGTGTTGGATTTCAAATTTTGCCTGGTTTTTTTTACTTATTTCAATTTTATAGAATAAAACCAGGCGTTTGGAATGCCTATTCTTTTCCGGAGTGTTTTCCTGTGTATGTTATTTACTTCACCTTTCAACATCTTTTCCGGAACTATATTTAATGTTCTTCCATTTGAAAGACGCACAGCGTATGGATTTTTACGTTCGTTAAACATGACTGATTGTTGTCCTCTAGCAATTTCTTGACCTTTTGAATTTATAAACACTGGAGTTTTACGATTAAAATACCAATAAATCTTGCTTGCATTTGGTTCATATATGTTTCTTATATTTCCTAGATTGATTTTTTGTGTTGTGTAATTTACTTTGCTCCACATAACATTTCTATTTCCTGGCGCCTGTTTGAAATTGTATAACGTCTTGTTATTTCCGATTACAAAATTGATATTTTTTGAATTTGAATTTACGCGATACACAGCATCAAGTCTCAAAAATTTCCTAGGATTACAAATCATAATTTGTTTTTGCAGAGAAGGTAACGACCATCCGTCATATTTTCCTTCTTTACATAAATCCTCTGCGAGTTTTTTATTTGCGGCTGACACTATGAAAGAAACTCCACTCCCTTTATTTCCACCTCGTTCTGTAGCCCATTTATCAAAATTTCCTATTGATTTAAAGTGTAAAATATTCATAGGTTGAATTACTGTGTACTCATATACAACAGCCTCTTTTTGATTTGCTGCGAGTGCATGCATCGCTGATTGATTCATACTTGTAGAAAACCAACTTCCTGTAATACGATTCGGAATTCCATTTGGAAGACGAGCAGTAGTACCGTGATACAACTTCATTTATTTTATTGATCTATAAATAAAATAAATGAAGTTGTGTGGATGTGGAAAAACGCAACCGTCTCCACCCAAAAAACAAACAACTTTAAAGAGTGCGTCAAATAAAGCGTTGCGCATCTTACTTCAACAGCCAAATGTTTCAAGGACTAAAAAACAACTCATACAACGAGAGCTCAAACGTCGAAACAAAAACAATTACGGGTATGAACTCGCAAAGATGTTTGGTGTGAGTCCTCCACCAACGAATAAACTTCGAGTTGAGCACGGAAACATACATGGAAGACTCGCAAAACAGAGCGGGGTCACCAGTTTACGTCTTATGTACGCTCCAGAACACGCGGAACATTTCATGCGTAATGTACAACCACCCAAACCAAACAATCCAAGAGCTCGAGAATATAGATTTCAACGCAAACTAAAACGAGTCGGTCTTGGGTTGACTGGTATACAAACCCCTAGACAACTTAAGAGTCTCCAAAGAGCAAACAATTACGCGACCGGGCGTTCATCAACAAAACCAGCGAATAGTTCTATGGTTTATTATTTTAGTGTACATCCGAGAGCAAGATTCCCACGTGCGCATACTGTAAATAATATACAGCGACACCTCAGGGAAGCTATTCAATCAAATCTTTTCGAGTACATGCAAGTTCCAAATCGCAATAATTTGCGTCAGAAATGGGAAATTCTCACAAATAGAAATCAAGTAAGCAACATGGAAAATTTGGTACGTAAAATGAGAAGATACAGACGTGCAGCCGAAACTACATGGGACCCGCACAATGCACAGACATTCGCAAACTTGTACAACCGAGCAAAGACCCGTAACAGTTACGGATTTTATTATCGCTGAGTAATACAAATGATGCGTCTGAGAAGAAATAAACAACAGTTTATGAATATATTGTACGGTCCAAAAATAAAGGTACAACTAAGACAACCAGCAGACGAGTTCTTCAACATCATCCCGATTAATCACCCATTGGTGAAAAATAAAATTAAAAGTCACCGAAATGTGTATCGTCGTAATGTGTACACTTTATTATTTGATCCAAGAAATCCAATGAATGTTCAAAACTTTTACAAAATTTATGCACGCGTTAAAAATGAACCAATCGTTCGAAATCCGTTCAGGGAACACGAACCATTTATGAGACGTGCGGGTACGATTTCTAACGCGGCTAAAAAAGTTCAAAGTGCTGTTCGTAAACACAGAGTACACCAAAAAACTCGTGCCAGATCAGCTACAAAGATTCAGAGACATTGGAGGTATAGTCCAGGTGGTCCCGGATTTAGATCTGCTATGGCACATTTCAAATCTCTACAAAACTAAAAAACGTAATTAAAGAAAAGGTGCGTATACTAAAATGAGAGGAGCAACATCCCTCTCACATTGCTCGTGTAGCTCAGTTGGTTTAGAGCGTGAGGCTGTTAAGTCCAGAGACGAGTCTCTGTCCAACATGGACACATATGTGTCCCTGTTGTCCGTCACCTCAAGGTCACAGGTTCGATCCCTGTCGCGAGCGCGCCCTTTTTTGTGGCTTTGGGTAAAAAAAGTCACTTCAGTTCTCGTAGCTCAGTCGGTAGAGCGTTGGTCTTATGGTCCGAGGGGTTTCCTCTCGTCTCAAGGCAGCCGAAGGTCGCGGGTTCAAGCCCCGCCGGGAACACGACGTGTTGTCCGAGTTTGGTTTAAGGAGTCAGACTTAAGATCTGATGCAGTTTTACTGCGCGTGGGTTCAAATCCCACATACGTCAAATAAGTGCGGTGCACTTGGATGTGGATCCTTTGATGCGGTTTTCCCATATCAAAGGATTCGTAGCTCAATTGGATAGAGCGCCAGCCTTCTAAGCTGGAGGTTGTGGGTTCGATCCCCACTGAATTCGTAAATATTTCCTATACTAACTTATAAAAAATGTTCATATCGCGCCCAAAACCGAAACCGAGCAATATAAGTGACCCGAAATTAAGAAAAACTGTAGAGAAATTGGCTGCTATGTATCTACGTGGTAATTGGAGAATAGACCCTCATAGAACAAATAATGTAAATAAAGAATTTAAGAAAAGAACAGAAGCCGCTAAAAAAATACAAAGATTCGTCAGAAAGATGCGAGTTATAAATAGGGCAAAGGCGTGTGCGCCACACACGAGAACAATTAACAACCCGAACTGGAAAGCATTCTTCGAGTACCAGATGAGACGAATAAAACCACAAAAAATAAAAACACATTCTGCGCCACCATTGCCAAAAATAAACCGTCGTTTCGGATTATGGTTCAATTATGGAAATCATTGGATGTCTCCTAATGGACATGTGATGTACTTTCCAAAAACAAACACAATGAGAATAAACGGTGTGAATTACACAAATGCGTTCAAGAAATTTGTTTTACCGCGCCCGAGTTCATAATTAAAAAGTATTCCCTTTTAATCAAAAATGAACGACATTATGAAAGAATTTGCTCGAACGCAAACCGAATCTCTCACTGATTTGAGAAAAAGTACGGACATTGAATATCTCAAAAAGGAACTCAAGAGTACACATAATTCTATGCCTGATTGTGCAGCCGAGAGTTTGTTTCGTACGAATAAAATTGCGATTATCACGAATCGCATCAAAGAACTTGAGAAATAACTTGTCTTCGTTGTTCGTGTGTAGCGTCGTTCCACATTTCACGGACCACGTGTTCCAAGTCATCTGTTTCCGTATATTTGTCTGGTATGTTTGCAATATGTTTCAAGTCGTCATAAAGGACCCACCACACTTGGTCAAACCCAAACATACCCAATGCATTGTAGTAATATCTGTCAAATATATGAATCTGGTTCTTTATATCGTTGGCAATACGCGAGTCTAGTCTGCGTAATTTTGTCAACATGTTGCAAATCTTGTACACGATGTCACAGGGTAGAAATTTCCAACACGGATCCATTGTATGCTGTTGAAATACGTTGTTAAATGTCCCTGACTACAAAACCTTTTTAATATTCTCATTGGACATGTTACCAGGTGCATGTTTTCCGAATTTTTCGCGGTATTTTCGTCTTAGCGCTGGTCTGTTTTCAATTGTATTCTTGTGAGCGACGTAATTTACCAACATCTTTACATTGTTAAATGATACGGGGTTTGAAATTTTATTGTATCTATTGTTGTTTTCAAAATTTTCTCGGGTGTAATTATTTTTAAACAGACGAATATAATTGTTCTTGTTGTATCTATAAATTTTGGCAATGTTGAATTTAGTCTTGTTGATTTTGCGAGTCTCCGGTGGCGGTGCATTTGATGGTATGTAATGCCTCACATATGTCACTACGAACTTTAAAACTGCTGAAGCTGGTTGTGGATACATTAATTTGAGATATGTGAGTACACTACGTGGACTTTTTACCCAGTCTACAAACATCGGTTTTGCCCTATTTGAATCATAAATCATAGGATTTCCATTCAGACCTATGTACCCTGCAATGGCGTGATTTCCGTAAACAATGTATACGTGACTCAGTGAACCCGCCCATTTTATTTTTTCAGGGATTGGCGCTTTAGGGTTTTCTATTTTTTGAGAAAACACAAAATATTCCTGTTTTCCATTGAAAAGTATATCATTGAATGAAAAAACATCACGTTCGCTTCCGCCTACAACATTCTTGTTAGGCGATCTAAGTCCCGAACTACGTATGAGTTTTCCTTCTGGGAATTGTATACCGCGTAAAACATTCAGACGAAACTTTGTATTCCATTCTTTTGTATTGAGCATGTGTTCTATGTATGACCAAAAATAAGCCTGTGGTATATGTTTTCTAGATGGGCACGCGTTAAACTGGTTCTTTGTGAGTGCTCTCACATTCGAACTTTTTTTGAACGCAGTGAGTCGTTCTTTAATTACCTTTCTTCCTATTTTTGAAAGAAGCCACCCATTGACAATTGTCTGAAACCAGCATGTACCTTTTTGCTGTACTCGACCTGTAAAGTTTACTACACTCTTTGGTTTTCCGAATGCAGCCATTGCCATTTTCATACCTAGTACACGTTTTGGGTAACGTCTATTTTCTAGTAGATTTATAGTGTTTATTCCGATTGGAGCAGGTCTACCGTATTTGATTCGGTATCTCTGTCTGAGAACTATTGTAGGCCACACTTTACGTATGGCATTTTCAGGGACTGTATTTAAAAAACTCCAATTTTTGAAATTACCAAAATCACTCGGTTCAAATTGATTCATATTTATCTTCTACCTTTAAAAAAATCTTTTGCTAGGTAGAAAAGTCCTATTATGATTACAATCCATACGATTACATTTATGAGCTTTGCAAATTTGCAGTACCAAGAATCGTCATTTGAATCACATTGAACGATAGTACCAACTCCAAAACCGAGTCCTGTGGGCAAGCCCTTAGATCGCGCCATTTGATGTAACAAAAGAAAAAAATGGAGCCTGTACTCTTGTCCGACAAGAGATACGACGACATTTCTGCGCGCGTACAAAAGAGTTACCCAGATGCGTGTATATTGTTCATAGACGAACTCGTCAATCCATTTCTAGAGGATGAACAAGCCAAGCTGAAAGGCACCAAAAAATCACTCCTCTTTCATGGTACTTCCGAAAAGAATATAGATTCTATTTGTCGAAACGGGTTTCGTTGTGAACTGAATGTGAGATCCGCATACGGAAAGGGTACATACTTTTCAGAGTATGCGAGCGTGAGTATCTCGTATGCGCACACACATAAAAAGGATGACATAGTGTACATGTTCTTGTGTGATGTCCTCACAGATTCTCCTCACACAAAACATGCCACGGGCACTGGTATCTATGTTACTGATCACGACTACGCAGGTATACCAAAATTTTTAATCGCATTCTATCCCAAGGCTAAAAAATGAAATGGCCAGCGAGATACTTTTCAGGACTTTCACAAAGTATGAAACGCGTTAGAGAAAAAGAATTGATAAAACGACGCCGCGTCAAAAACCCTACTCTCCAGAAATCAGACACGTATGCGAAAACGAGACGCAGTAAATGGACTGGTTTGTTCCACAAGACGTATCCGGGTCTCTCTGCGTCGAACAAAAATGCAATTTCAAAACGGACTGGAATACCAAGGACAAATCTAAACACTGTATACGACAGAGGTCTCAAGGCGTGGAAAATGGGTGGTTCTAGACCCGGTGCAACAGCCCAGCAATGGGCAATAGCGCGCATGTACAAGTTTGTACTCGTCTCTAAACACAAAGCGCCAAAGGCGTGGTACGCAAAGAGACCAGACCCAGATTCTAATCTTAGACGTAATTAAAAGATGGAAAATGTATTACAAAATTGGTACACAGGTAGGAGTGTACCTCGTCTCATTGGCACACGTGGTACTGGACCGCAACTCAATCCGCACCAGACACGTGTCGTAAATCACATGAAGAGACATCATAGACTTTTGGTCGTTCATGGTACCGGATCAGGAAAGACGCTCACTGCTGTACACGTCGCAAACGACTACCTGGGCGCAAACCCAAAGAGATTTGTGATTTTCGTAACACCTGCAGCCGTACAGGCACAATTTAAACAATCTGCTGCGTTACTTCTTGCTGGTAAACCAGGAGTCTATTTCACGACATATGACGGTCTCACTCGTTTTCTGAATAGACTTTTCACAAGTAGACACGAGACTATTCGTCAAGCTGTGAAACATGCGTTGATTATCGCAGACGAAGCTCATTACATTACCGAAAAGACTGAAAAGGCGCGTGTTTTTTATGATGTATTCAAAAAAGCGGACAAAGTTTTGCTCATGACTGGTACTCCAATCCAGAATGGTCAAATTAAAGACCTCATTCCGTACGCAAAAATTCTCAATCCTACCGTCACAAACATTCCAAAGGATTTGCCAATCGAGTCACTCTTTAAATGTAAAGTGTCTGTGTACTTTGTGCCTTCAACAAGTACAAACTTTCCGAGACTCCTTCCTAAAAACAGGGTGAACATACCATTGACTCAAAACCAGTCAAACACTATAGGTAGGACTCGTGCTGGCAGTTACAACTGGACAACTGTAGTGAGCAGACTTGCTTCGAGTGGTAACAATTCTAAAATTACAAAACGTTCCGGATGGGCATTCAACAGAAAGATTTATGCAAATCTCATCTTTCCAAACGTGGCTACTGAACCCAAATTTACAGAGTTTCTCAGAGTGTACCGCCAGCGACCATACAAAACAGTCGTATACTTTCAGCAGTACGTGTCTCTGGACCGTTTCAGAACCTTTTTAAGAAGTCACCACATTCCGTTCCAAGAAATTTCAGGTAGACCAAACAAAACGAACAAGAGTGGTATTAATAGTCTGACTGGTAATACAGTGTACCTACTTACAAAGGCGGCAAAAGAGGGTCTCGATTTCAAAGGTGTTCGTACAGTTATTTTTATGGATTTCCCGTGGACTCCTTCCAACTACAATCAAGTTGTGGGAAGAGCTCGCAGATACAGGAGTCACTTTCATTTACCAGTTTCAGAACAAAATGTAAAAGTGTATGATTTTGCATACAACCATAAAAACCCAAAGACTCTAAATGTGAGGTCACTGAACATTCTAAATACAAAGAGACAGCGTACCGATGCGCTCATGAATCGTCTCATTTCAGTGAGCATTGAAAAAACTCGGTGCAATGCATCTCCTCAACGTGTACGGACCCCGTCACCACTGAATCGTCTTCAACCAAGACCAAATAGACGAATTGTCCAAAATGCAACTGGTGTATACGTAGCCGTGAGCCCTGGTGGACGACGCTATCACACAACAAATCTAAACAAATTACTCGCTACTCAAATAGTCGCGCCTATACAAAGAAACAATCGAGAGGGTTTTGCATCAATGGGTAAGCGAAAACGATAATCAGAAAAGCGTCGTTGCATACGACACCCACAAGAGATACGGGATGAGAAGTTTCGCCGCAAATGGGTCAAGTTTCCAAAACTCTATAATTGTCAAGACGATACTTACCCAGAGCGCGTATATGAGCGTCTTTGCAAGTTTGGGATTTCTAGAGTACAATGGTGACCACAAGAAATTCATAGCGAGTTGAATCCAAAAAATTACAGGAATGTTTGGACTTAAAATACTCGCTGCGTACCCCATCATGAGATATAAAACAGTCCACACGGGTCCAAATACCCATCTGGGTGGAAAATTTCTAGTATATGTGAACTGGGACTGACTGGCAGATACGATTCCACCAATCAGAGGCACTAAAGAAATAAACTTCATTTATTTTAGGACATGGAAATAAGAAGAACAAACAATATTATAAAAAGGAATCTATTGAACTCGTGGGTTCAAAAAGGTTCTTTTGTTCTTGACGTTGGGTGTGGGCAGGGTGGAGACATTCACAAGTGGAAACACTTGGGTGTTACGCTATTCGGTATAGACCCTAGTAAACCAGCTATCGAAGAAGCGATTCGTAGGTCTCAGGGTTACGGTACATTTAATGTCGGAACTATTCAGTCTGCTCCTCCTGAACGGTTTGATGTCATTTGTTACAATTTCTCTCTGCAATACCAATCAATTGATCTGTTCCCGGAAATTACATGTAGACTCAAACCAGGCGGACTCTTACTGGGAATAATCACAGACTCTACACGTATATCAGAGGCTGTAGTGAATGGTATTCACATTGACAGAATTTCACGGGACAACATATCAGTATGGATACCTGATACTCCGTACTATGCAAATGGACCTGTGACTGAACCTATACTTGACCGTGACATACTCATAAGAGAAGCTGAAAAGTACGGACTCAAGCTTCTCTTATGGGACCCGTTTTCAATCTATGCAAAATTTGTTTTCAGATACCAAGATGAAAGCATTTGTAATCTTGATGCTCATAGTTCTCGTGTACATACTCTTGACGAATACAGAAGACCCACTGTTTACAGAAATTAAAAGACGGTATGACTTTCTTCTGAAGAACCTTCCACCTGATGAATTTGACATTCTCAGGAAAAATAGAGCTATCCTCACTGTGAAATCCAGTGATAAAAAAGGTGAAATTGCATTTAACGTAAATAAAGGGTATGAAATTTACATTTGCCTGGACGGAAGAAAGATTAATGCTGCCATGTATGTTTTGCTTCATGAACTCGCTCACATAACTGTAGAGGAATATCATCACAGTGAGGAATTCTGGTCAAATTTCAAAAAGCTTAGAGAATGTGCTGCTCGTATAGGTGTATACACACCAGAACCTGAAATGGAATACTGTGGTCAGACTATAAAAGATTCACTTTTTAGCGACTCTTGATGAATCTATTTGCAAAGTAAAAAGCGACAGCTGCGAGTAAAACACTCGCTATACTTCCGTTTATTCCTGAAAAGTTTGGAACTACACCTGCAAGCTTTGTCTGTACTGCAGTTGAAAAAATAACAACTGCTATTATACCTGCAAGAAGAGCATTGTACTGTTCATCAGTGAGATTGAATGGATTGTGTGTGGATTTCTTTTTTGAAATTGGATCATTTGGAAGACTCAATGCAGCTACACGACCATTTGTAGGATTTGTGTATACGTCCTGAGAAGAAGATGTAGGTGCCATGAGATCATCGATAGAGCTCGAAAATTCCATCATTTGTGATTCGTCAACCTTTTTTTCTTCCATAATAATTTGTTGAACTGGCTGTTGCGGAGGAGGAATTGTTTGTACTAGACTACTCGTTCCATCAAAATCCATATTTTCCATATTTGTGTTATCATAAATTTTAATTTGTTAAAGGATAACACATCGAATCTCTGTACTCGTAACCTGAAGGACACTGTGGCTCCATTCCTGCTGGAGCTGGAGCTACTGGCTGAGGCTGGGTCTGAGGAGGCACTGCTGCTGGTGGTTCTGGTGCCGCTGGAGCTACTTGTGGAGCTGCTGCCCCAGAGTCGAGTTGACACATACCATTCACGAGTGTGTATCCGGCAGGGCATGTCATTTTAGGTGGCATGATGCACATTTTATTCTCATTAAGAAATGAACCTTCTGGGCATGTCATGGTAGGCTCCATTTATTCTCTGCAAAGAATAAAATGGCACCACCTTCAGAATGGGGTCCACCTGCATGGGCATTTATTTTTGCAGTCATAGACGAAATGGAAGAGTACCCACGAGAGACTGAATATTACAGGATATTTTTCGAGTCTCTCAAGGGTGTTTTGCCGTGTGAAAAGTGTCGGGTCCATTACACAAACTTTATAGAAGTAAATCCGGTACCTGTATGGTCAAGAGAAGCTACACGTGTATGGGCTATAAAACTTAGACAGGCTATAAGAAGCAGAAATGACGAAGAAAAATCCATCGGACAAAGTTTCTTGGACTTCTTTAAGTTGTGATGGACTCCAAGGCTCACGCCTTGTCTTCAAAGTGTCCAAACAGTGATCCTGAATTTAACAAAATTATAGGTGATCGAACTCCAGAAGAACGTTCTTTATTGTTCATTGTATGTGTACTTGTTAGGTTCTCACTGTACACTGGTGTGTATGTGTATCGTGACAAGCCTTGGATGGTGCCGCTTGTTGCTTTGATTTCACTCTTTTCGATATTTAGACTCACGAGACCTACACAAAACAAACAATGGTGGTCTAAGAAATTTCAACTCGCCATGTCTGTACTCGTACTTGTTTCAGCTCTTGCAGTTAAATTTGCTGGACTCGATTCAAAGTCCATGTCATTTTTGTTATTCATTAGTCTTTTAGGTGGAATTTTACAAAGGACTCAGATAAAGATGTGTTAATCACCTAAACAGAATATCTGATATAGACACATCCTTTTCGGAGTATCCGTAATCCGAGTATTTCAATTCATTCTTGCTCATGTACCCACGATTTATATCATTTATCACATATACAGGGAGTAACAGAGGTCCGTACAACCCGCCTATGAAGACATTCATAAAGCCTGTTCCGGGTAATACATCCATATTAGAACTTCTGAATGATGCACGAGCAGATCCATACATAGTTGCACATATATAATACAGATGAAGCGGTTTCATTACTTTATTAAGTGTGTATTTCTTTAGGCACGTCAAACGACGGAGTACCGTACCATCGCACGTAATTCTTGTAATCCGTTCTCATTTTGCGTACGTTATGGTACGTCTCGAGTCGTTCTTTGAGTTTTTCCGCTGGATCTTTTGATTTCCTACGAGGTACATCAATAGGTTGAATCTTTGAGCGAATCACATAATTTTCCTCGTTAAACTTCTTGAGCATACGATCCTTTTCAAATATAAACACGGGCTCAGATACTGTTTCAGTTACTTTTGGTGGCATATTTGATTGTTAATTGGTTTTATTCCTTATATTTCCATATAAAGTTTGTTGATGAATTTTTCCTTTTTAGACTCGCATTTGTGGCTAATAAATCTCTTGTTCAGACTCGTTTTCGTCTGACCAACATATAACTTTCCATTCAGTGTATTCGTAATTTTGTAAATTCGTCCTGAAAATTCTGACATTTAATATGATACAACATTTATTTTTAATTTCATTTTAGATACATCCGCCTCGCAAACGGAGCACCAAATGTAAAGTCGACTCCTTAGACACATTGTAGTCTGATAGGGCTCTATCATCTTCGAGTTGTTTGCCAGCGAAAATAAGTCTCTGTTGATCAGGTGTTATGCCTTCCTTGTCTTGAATCTTTGCTTTTACTGTAGCGACTGTATCGCTCGATTCAACCTCGAGTGTTATCGTCTTTCCCGTAAGAGTTTTTACAAATATTTGCATCCTGTTTTGTTACTTGTGGCAAACTTTTAAACTTATCGTTAAAGTACAACTCGATACACTCGACATCATGCCAGGCTTTTTTACATTGCGGTGAATTCGTTCCGTAATACATGCACGTCCTTGTTGCTTGCTTGATAGAGTCCTGAATGTACCAATACGATACATATTTGGGGAGACTCATATTCTTAGTTTACTATTATTCATTTTATTAAACTCGAACACGTACGCAATTATGTCACCGTTGTTTTTATTACGAATAAAACCGAGTCTATTCATGATTCGTGAACTCGGTGGGGCATTCGGATAGTTTCGTTTCTGATTCTTGTTCGAGTATATTGAATATTGGCGCATTCGTTTGTAACCTGCGAGTTTTGCAGCGAGCGTTACGAGTGCTCTCATTTTAGTACCAAGTCCTTGGCGTCTCAAGTTTGGATGTGTTTTCCCGTGACTTATGAATAGAGTCCCTGGTTCTTTGTTGTTCGCATTCACGTTCACGTACGTAGACCCAGTTTTGTTCTTTTTATACAAGAGTCTCGCTTTGTAATTTTCATTACCCATGCTCACGACTCTAAATTTGTTCTTGTTGGCTAAATTTTTGAGGATGGTTTTGTAATTGGTCATTTTAAGAAATACTTTGATAAAAAATGAAATGAATATTGTGATAACAACACTAAGAAAAAATGAATATAAAGAATCTTATGAAAAACTTTTACACACAATTCCAAATGAATGTAAAATAATTACAATATACCAAGATGAAGACTCTGATTCTTATGAAAAGTTGGATAATGGTAATTATAACGTACAATTAAAAAGAAATATATATGAATATGGTGCATGGATTGGATTACAAATGTTGATAGATTCAAACGAAATTTCAAGAGATGATTGGTATCTTATGATACATGACACGTGTTTATTCACCCAAAATACGGTACCAAAATGTTCTTTTATAATGCACGTTTTGTCACAAACAGATATAGATATGTATTTCTTATTACGTGGTAAATTTCATAATATATGTATAGTGAGAAGAGATGGTATCAGTAATATTGCAAAGTCTTTTATGGAAAAGGAACAAATGACAAAAAAAGAAGCACTAGAATTAGAATGTAAACTCATAAATTTGGAAAGTGTATGTCATTCGGAATTTTGTATTCCATCATATTTATTTCCCAGTGAAAACAATAGAACACCTGTTTTTTTACATAGTATAGACATGTTTAAATTTTTTACAACAACTTAATTATCTTTTAATAACATTAATCGCGTGAGTTTTTCTATTTACTTCTGGATTTCTCATTGTGCCTGGGTTGTAGTTTTTCCTGTGAAAATTCCACATGGAATCAGAACCGATACGAAATCCTTTACGTATCGGTGCTTTATAATAGAATACACAATCCTCTATACGATTCGATTTACTTGTATTGTCCAAAACGAGACATTCGTAATTTTCTGTGCACGCATTCATAACCTGATTAAAGAGTTCAAAACTCGGAAAAACTCCAAAGAATGATTTCCAAAGACGCTCACGATTCTGCACGATGTTTTCTCTGAGTATGAATATGTAGTCTACATTCGCTCTTAAATCAGGTGACAAATCCATACAGTATTGCATAGTGAGCACGAAGAATAATTTCCAGTGTCTGCCATTCATGAAGCACTGCCTGATACACGTGTCTTTCATGAATGCTTTGTTGTACATGCAGTCATCGAGAAGAATAAATGCAGGTGAAGGTTTGTTAGCAGCCATGAGTCTCTTTTGTCTGTCTATAACCTTTTCTATTGTTTCTCTATTGTAATCTCCGTAGATGAACAAGTCCGGAACAAATTGTTTGTAATAATGATTTCCTTCTTCAGTCGCAGACATGACAACTCCGGCGGGTATACTCCTCTTGTGCCACAAGAGGTCGGTTACGAGTGTCGATTTTCCTGTACCTCTTTTTCCTATAACTACACACACCTTGTCATCCGCAATTTTTGAAGGGTCAAATTTCCTCAATTGAATATTCATTCTATTTTTACGAATCAAATTAAAAATAAAAACCTGACACAGTTTAAATGGCGGTATACCTCGCGTATACTGGAATTCAGGATATGTTCTTGACTGAAAATCCAGAATTTACCCATTTTAAAACCGTATACGTGAGAGACCAACAGAGTACGAGCAAAATAGTAGAACAACCATTTGATCAAATTTCATACAGACCTGGAGACACACTCATTTCAACACTCAGACAGAATGGCGATTACATTTCTAAAGTGTCTCTCAAACTCATTCTTCCTAGACTTACATCTGGAAACGGAAACACATGGAGTTGGTACACAAACCCAATTATAGGTTCATTCGTGTACGGTTACGACACGATAGGAAATCAGGTTTTTACTGTACAGCTCAATTCAAGGACTCCATACACAAACACAACAAACTGGTACACTTTATCAGCTGCAGGTGTTTCTCTGAGTTTTAACACGACTACTCAGAAAACTACTTTCAACACGGGTGTTACATCAATAAGTTATCTCGTTTTTTCGAGTTCAGAAACTGCTCGTCTCTTTGGTTTTGTGAATGGTCCCATAAATCTCTTTTCTGGTTTTGTGAGGTTTAATACAAGTACAATTTCACCTACGAGTCAGGTTACTTTTCAGGAGTGTGGTTGGATTCCATACAACACCAGCGCGAGTTCTTACACCGATGACATTTGCTACAAACTCATAAATACTGTGAGTTTATACATCGGCAAACAACTTGTCCAAGAATTTGATTCAAATTACATACGTATACGAAAAGAGACTGATAATACATACAAGAATATACCGGTACTCAAACTTTTAGAAGGTGACACAAATATTGTAGACTTTAATCGTGTGTATTATTTTGAAATACCATTTATAAAAGTTCCAGTGTATGCAATTCCAAGACATGATATACAGATTCGACTTGTTACAAATCAGTTGGTAGACTTGTCAAATTTCTATGCGTCTCTCGTTCTTAGTTTCAACTTGTTTCAAGATGTTAAAAAACTGCCAATGTCATACAGAATACCATTTAAACAGATTCAGTATTTTTCAAGAACTTCAGATTTGGATATACGAGGACCTGTGAATACTATATTTACAAATGGAGATCCAAATTTCGAATTTACACTCAATGGAGAAAGATACTTTGGTACTGAGCGTGCAGTGAATGATTCATTTGACAAGAGTGAATTTGTGAACATTCCAAGAACATCAAACGTTGTGTCTTTTGACGGTCCTATAAACATGAGCAGAATAAGGGATCAGAGTTGGAAATCTTCAAACACGAGCGTATACGCAGAAACTTGGAATGTACTCGGGATAGAGAATGACATGGCTGGGTTACTCTTTGACTACACGAGCGTACAAGGTGGTTATCCTCGTATAAATACAACTGCGACGGTGCCGCAACCGAGTCCTGTACCAGACGAATTGTACATATTAGATTACATACCAGCAACCGCCTCAAATGTAGTAACAATGTACTCTATGCGCCGTACAAGTATATACTATACAGGACCAGTAGTACGTCTTAGAAACAACGCAACATCTCAAGAACTTGATTTTTACAGCGACGGCACCCAAAGTTACCTGAGGTCCCTTTCAAATGTAAATGCTTCCTCTTGGACAAGCCCATCCGTGGTCACGTGGTACGATCAGACTGGTAATGGACGACATTTTTACGGGGGGGCATCAGCTCCATTATTAAGTTTACAAGACGGTAAATACTCTATTTTTGTGAATAATCCTACAAGCGGATTTACTTGGTCAAATAATTTTTTGAATGCAAGCACAAGTTTCTTTTTTACACAAAATACATCTATAATAAAACCATTACAGTTTTATCTCACAATCGATCCAGGAGAACCTATATGCTTGTATGACAGTATCGGAAGTACATTTTGTAAACTCAACTTTATTACGAGCTCTACTGGGGTTTTATCATGGGGACCTTCTGCTACTGATTTCAGAACGAACAACGTAGCCTCAGGAAATTTTACAATATCTGCTTGGTCTACAAATACTGCAAATTGTTCTTCACAAGGTTATGGAATAAGAACAATCGGCACGTCGCGTAGCATTGTTACATCAGGTGGTTACAAAGGATACATTTTTGAACTCGGTTTCTTTAACGGGACTACACTTTCCGGACCTGAAGCGTTTTCGTATTACGCACAGCGTCCATCCGGTTTTTAAAATGTGACTCCATTTTCAAGAATGGAACGCACATGTTCTCAGACTATAAAGATACCGTTCCCGATTCGTATATTTTATGGAACAGAAGTCACGATCGACATACCAAGGACTGGTGGTGAAATTCTCAAGAATATCAAACTCGTACTCGATTTTTCAAATGGTACAAATGTATTAGGTTCTAGAATTGTAGAAAAGGCTGAGGTACTTGTGGATGATGAAACAACGCAGACTACGTACGGAGAGTTTTTACAGGTTGAGAATGTGTTTGTTACATCGGCAGAAAAATATGATAAGCTCCTTCAGCTCATGTGTGTTTCGACACCAGGAACAATGTACATGAGAATTCCATTCCAGGATGTGTACCTGGGCGAAAAAACAAAGACTCAGATTCGTTTACTCTTTTCATCTGAACTCAGTGGTGAACTCAGTGGACACCTCCTAGTCGATTATTATCTGTATGAAAATCCACCAAAGTTTCCATACGTACAAAAAACAACCCAAATACAGAGATTTTCAAGAATTGCAAAAAGTCCAAAAAGTTTAAAAATGTCCGTGTATGCAGTTGGACCAGTGTACGAACTGTATTTCACAGTGAGAGACATTTTTACAAATACGTATGTCGATGCACTTACAAATGTAACTCTCAATTTTGGAGAAAAGGAAAGATTCAATCTCACAGGTAAATATTTGAGATATGTGGAACCATTGAAGAGAATTCATACGTATGCAGCAGAGCCAATGTACATGTATTGCTTTTGTACAAATCCAAATGTCGCAAGTGGGTCTACTCATTTTCCACCCAATAGTTTTTTTGTCCTCGACTTCTACGACAATTCGAGCAACTACGAAGTTACAATCTGGGCAAAGAGTCATGATTTTTTGTACACGACCGAAAAGACAACCAAGAGAATTTTCGAGTCTACAGAAATGCTTTTGGATACAACCGTGAATACTTCTGCATCTTTCCAGATTGTACCTCTCAGAGTTTCATACATTAATTATTCAAGTTCAATTGTTGTATTTTATTCGAGTCCTTACGAAATTTCAAACGTATCAGTCACAAGTGATTTGGTGTACACAGTCACTCAAAACATAATAGAGTTTCAGACTGGTGTAGACTCTGTATTTGGAGAATACACTGCAAATGTCGTATTTTCAGCCCAGGGTTTTAGTGATGCTACGTGCTACTTTAGATTCAGAGGAAACACTACATACCTAGATAACATTGTGTATACGAGTGAAGGAAATTATCCGACGCACATAGATCTCGGACAAAATTTCCACTATGTACTCGCAAATGTATTCGATTTTTCAAATGTCGTATTCACGAGCAATATACAGTCTTTAAGTATCGATGACATGAAAAATTACGCATTTACGACGTACACCACGGGTCCATGTAACGTGCTTGGAGGAACTCAATTCACAGGACCTGGAAGTATCATTGCAAAGTACGATGAAAATATGAACCTACTATTCACAGTCACGACACCAAATTCAAACGTCACAGACCTTGCGAGTGCAAATACGTATGGTCTTTCATTTGCTCAGTCTGGTACTGTAGTTTCAAGAGACATGGGTTACAGTTACAATGCGAGTGCTGGTACCGCAAACGTTTTTATAGATGCGGTAACACCAGCTTTTTCAAGTATACGTTTTGGAATTTCTTCAAGTAACATCACTGCAAATCAACAAACTACAAATTTCGGAAATGGAACAAACAGGGCAAGTCTCGTCTCGTTTGACTCGCTCATAGTAGTCTCTAATGTCCGTCAAGTAAAAACTGCGCTCGAAACATTCAGTAACGGAAACCCAGTATGGTCACTCATGTACAGTTCAACGAGTTCTGGGAGTGGTGTCACAATTCCCGCATCCTCAAACGGATACCTCGTATGGTCTCCTGGGTGGTCAAAGACGATAACAAATGTGACAGGTTCAAATTTTGATTCGAAACTCGTAGTGGATAAAATGACGGACAGTGTGTACTTTTTAGGAGGTTACATAAGCACTACCCCGACACTCACTGGATTTACATTCGCAGCAGGTACAGGTTTTTTTGTGGTTAAATTTGACAGGTCCGGAAATACAAAGTACGTCGTTTCGTTTGTGGGCAATGGGATACTCAGTTTTAGTCCAATTGTTGACAGTACCACAGGCAGATTTATGATATCTGTGACGAGTCAAATTGCAAATTTACTCAACGTGTACAATGGTACTGGAACTCTCATGTACAGTGGGTCTGGAAAGTATCAGTTTTTTGTGTTGGACGACTTTGGAAGTGTCACTGCAAATTTGAAGGACCTGTCAGAGTTGTTTGCGATTCAAAAACCGAGTTACTTTACACCACTATGTTCTTATAAATTCTTTGACCAAAGTGTAACCGATGCACCTTCGAATACAATATGGTCATGTTTTACTGCGGGTACTTCAGATGCAGGGTTTTCAAGAGTAGCAACAGATACAATCGGAAACGTTTACACACTGACAGTAGTAAATTCTGGATTTTCAAACGTCTTTGACAAGTACGGAGACAAACCTAATGTCCAATACACAAATTTAAGTGGTCCTGCTACTGTGCACGTATCTAAATTTAATTCAAATTGTACTTATTCAAATCAGGTTGCTAGAATTACAAACATTAGAAACGATTCAGGTTACTGTTGGCTATTCACAAAAGGCACGAGCATATACATTCTTGTCACTACAAACTTAATTGATCCTGTCAATGTATACGACAGAAATAATTCAATAGTACTCACGTTGAATCCGAGTACAGAATCACTTCTTGTGGTTAAATTTGACACAGTCACAGGGTCTTATGGTGGTTACGTTTCAGTAACCAATTCACTTGGGTGTTCTATAAGCGGTGACGCAAGTGGTAACATGTACATCACAGGTGTAAAAATGGGAACTGCGTCCCAAAATATTATTTTTGGAGGTGGTTTTCCTAGCACTATACCAGTCACTGTAAATGGGTATACAGCATTCGTCATAAAGGTATCTTCAAGTGATACATTCTTATGGAGAGCATATGTAGATGGTAATGAATCAATAAATGTAACATCAGCAATTGCAAATAGTTCTGGGGATGTATATTTAGCAGGTACAAAACATACGGGAACTGCGTTAGTAAATGGCAGTTCAGTTTTTCCAGTTACAACACAGCCTTCAGCGTACGTTGTTAAATTTAATTCAAGTGGTGTGTATGCATCGTGGTATTCGTATATAATTGATACGGCAAATACAGATGCTTGCTTGAGTGTTCAAGTGTCTATAACATCTAATAATCAACTTGGGTGGCTTGTTACACTCGGTGGTTTTAATTCTGCTGATACTACATATAATCTATATGTAACCACAGTTTCAAGTGCAACATTTTCAAGACTTAAGAATGTGTGTTCGGCATTTATAAAGTTTACTTCATTTGATAAATACGAATGGAACGTAAGAGCAGGTATGGATCCTACTAGTCCTAACAATACAGCAAGACCTTCAAATGTTTCTGTAGATTTTATAAATAATTTCATTATGAGTATTTCTAAACAGCCATATGCATTGTACATTTACGATAAAAACGGCACATTGACAAATATACCGGCTACTGCATATGATTCAGGAGTCATATATAAAATAAATTCTGATGGTACAGTGACCGATGGAAATTACGTTTACATCGATTCATCTGCGGATGACAATGTAAATATGTGCGTACTCGACAAGAATGGTGACATTTTTGCATGCGGTACTGCAGGAGGTACAGATCCAAAATTTGGGTACACGAGATACTTTACGTACTTTAATAGTGGAGGTTACAAAGGTTTATATGACGTATTGTACAATCAGGTACATTATGGATATCTCTTTAAATCAAACGCAAATTTTACATTTAACAAAATAAGTCTATAGGATTAATAAAAAATGAACAACTTAGAGGAAGCCGCAATAGACATTATACTTCCTGTACTCGAAGCTGCAATTGTATACGCGAGCTACTATTGTAAAGCGTGTGAACGTTCAATAGTTACTGCAAAAGATATGGAATATGGACTGAAACACGCTGCAATGACAACAGTAGGAAAACATCTAGGAACACACTTTCCAGAGGATGACGACGGGTCTATGGATGACAGTGACTCTGAATACGAAGAAGACGATGAACCGTTCACAAGATACACAGGTACAGAAGAACTTTACTTACAAATGAACGAGTCATTTGACAATTGGGATTCGTGGGAGCCTCAGTCACCTGCGGAACACGCTATAAAAAATGCTGTAGACAAGCAGAAGGAAGATGGAAGGGTATTCCCAGAATGAATATTTTAAATTCACAGAACAGGACGATGAAGAAGATGAAGACGACGACTGGAAAAAGAAAAAAGTCAAATATACAATAATTCTAAAAGAAGAGGATTTTTTAGAAGAAGACTAGAGTCCAAAGGAGTCCCTTTGTCCAAAGGAGTCCCTTTGTCCAAAGGAGTCCCTTTGTCCAAAGGATTCGGGAATCCTTTGTCCGTACACACCATTCACAATTCCGTATCTCATACACGTAGATGATTTGAGATATACATCCTTTTCCATATACTTGTCCAACTTTTCACTTGGTATTTCGGCATTTTTTTCATACACGGTACGAATCTGCCTCATTATAGATTTCATGTTACGTTTTTCAACTTTCAAATCTTCAAACTTTCCAGAGAAATCAGAAGAAACCTGATGAATGAGTATACGCGCATTAGGAAGCATAGCCCTGTGATCACCGCCAAAAAGAATCAGTGTCGCAGATGAAGCACATAAACCATCTGCGACAGTGGTTACATGAAGAGGAGAAGCTCTAAGATGGTCCATGGCACTGAGTCCAGCATACACATCACCTCCATTACTTTTTATAAATAGTGTAATTTTTGACATGTGCTCCATTTCATGGATTCGTGTAACGAGTTCGAAAACAGAATCATCATTTACTTCCATGTGAAAGAAAATCTTATTACCAATCACCTTTATCCCACCGACGGAGCATTCTTCTTCGGACATTTCTTCTTCTTTAGAGTTGTAAGCACTCTAGACTTTATCTTCGTAAATGACAGTTGATTTATGCTGTCCAAGTCATATGAATCAAATTTTGGATTCATTTCTTCACCTGAATTTGCCTTTAGTGTCCAAACATAAATTTCATCTCTGTCCTTTATACCAAGTCTTTTGAGTCTGTTTTTTCTCATGAGCATATTTGAAGTCTTTGTCCAAATACTTCCTGGTCGAATGTTCTCGGCTGGACAAAGGGGTTCCTTTGGACTCATGTACAGAGCAGGCAAAAGGCATGCAGTTACGTTAAAGTAGTTCATAAGATCCCATGAGACGTCAGAGTAAATTTTCATGTCTATGATGTCAGCGTCAGACATACTATGTGAAATTTTATCAATAGTATCACACTCGCAGTAATCAATGTAATTTTCATGAACTATTCCTAAAGTGTTTCCGTGTTCCGTGAGGTGTCTGTCTATGTACGAAGGAAGTTTACTCTTTGGAACCCTTATAAGTTCGGAAACATACTCTTTCGAGTTGAAAAACACGTCGCGTTCACTCTTGAAGTTCTCAATGTCTAGTTTCACAGCAGTCATATTTCCATTCGCCTTTAAAAGAAGTTCATTTACAACTTTCAAATCACCGACACCTATACTTTTTGCAAAAACCTCAACAGGTACAGTTGGACATTCGTAACTCACAGTACACTCATTGAGCTTTTCTTGTGAAATAACAATGAGCAAAAACTTTTGTGCTCCAAATATTTCCTTAGTACCGGGTAAATTATCTACGAGTTCGAAATCATCAAGCACCAATGGAAATTTTGAAAATCGCATCATGTCAATAAAATCTATAGTTTTTTCCTTTGATTTCAAAATTTCGTGATCAAATTTTATATGATTTTTCAGTCTATTCACAAAAGTCGTTTTACCAGATCCTTTTTTACCATATATGTTTACGACGCCATTTTTTTCTAGGGAAAAACAAATGGAAGACTCTGAAGATGATGACACGGTCATCCCTCCTCCTATGAGCAAACAAATCTTAAATCTATTACTTGAAGCGAGTGAGATTCGTGTCATACTTGGATTTTGGACATTCATTAACATAATCATGCTCGTATTATTAATCTATATAGCTATCAAAAAGTGATGACTATTCTCCTTGAAAAAAGTCCAAATCCTCAGAAGAAATTTAGGGTCACATTTACAAATACTGGAAAGCACGTAGATTTCGGTCAAAAAGGATACAGTGATTACACGATTCACAAGGATCCTCAAAGGATGAAGAGATACTTGGGAAGGCACAGACACATGGGTGAAAATTGGTCAGTCTCTACTGGGAAGTACACAGCCGGTTTTTGGAGTCGGTGGCTTCTTTGGAGCAAACCGACTCTACAGGCTGCGATTGCCCTCGTCTCAAAACGTTTGCGGCAACCGATTCGGAAACGCATCTAAACATGTCAGGTGTATTGTGTCCGTCATACATTAGAGTATTTTGAATACCCATTTCATTCGCATCGTCAAGATCAACACCAACATAAATCACGTCAAGATTCGACAATTCAACAAGGTCCTTGACGTGATTCTTTGTAAACTTTTTGCTCGAATTCTCTTGTCCATCCGTGAGAACTACAAATGTGCCACTCTTGTTCGAGTACTCTTTCAAAATCTTACCCATAGAGTCGTACAAAGCTGTACACCCTTCTGGTATATACGTGTCACGCGTAAGCAACTCTACATTCTCGATAGGTACATCCTTGTATACACATTCACACTTGTCACTGAATGTGTACAGTGACAAAGTTCCACCGAGTGAAACCTGTTCACGAACAAACGCATTGAATCCACCAATCGTATCGTCCAGACGCAATTCCATCGAACCGGACTTGTCAAGAAGAAAGATGCGAGTCGCCATTTGTTTTATGTAGTGTTTCTTTTTTAAGCCCACCTAGTACATCCGTAACAATTACGGTACCTTCACGTGGATCCATATATTCTTCTATTGAAAACCGAACTCCTCCATTTATGAAGCGGACTGTGACCCGTTTTTTCCTTTTGTACAGTGATAATACATTTACATAGTTTTTCATCGGGCCAGAAAATTTGAGAACCTGTTTCGTCACGTCCTCGTCCCCAAAAACAACCTTCTGAATAGGTAAACCTTTGCCTCTTTGTGGAGGCCACACATCCGTAAAATATTTTTTAGACCCGTATGAATACTCCTTCACCTTTGTAGACTCGCAAAAATCAAATTCTCTGAGTATTGTGAAATTTTTACGCTTGAAAAATACAAACACATCCAACAAAAAATTCATATTAAAAGAATTACTCATTTTTCTTTAAGTGAAATGCTCGCGCACTACAACAAAAGATTACGCGAGCTCATGGATACACCGGAAGAGATGTACACGTACATGGCAAAGAGTGCGCCATTCCTAAAAGAGTATGATTCTTCAAAGAATAAAAAGGACCTATTTGTAAAATTTATGGAGGATGTCGAAAATGAGTTTGGAGGAGGTTCTTACAAAAATGCGTGTTTGTTCATTTCAAATTGTGAGTCCTGTTCGAGTTCAAATTTATTCTACGAAGACATTTCGAGTGATATGGTGTGTCTCGATTGTGGATGTGCAAATTATACATTCTCTGGTGAGCGTTCGTACAAAGAAGAACAGGACACAGATCAAACTATAGTGTACAGTTACAAGCGCGAGAATCACTTTAATGAATGGCTCGCTCAATTTCAGGCGAAAGAGGTTACGAATATCCAACCAGAAATTTTTGACCTTTTGAGAAACGAGTTTCGAAAGCAAAAGGCTTCTAAGAGTGATATCACTCAAGCGCGTGTCCGTGAGTTTCTCAAAAAACTCAAACTGAACAAGTACTATGAACATGCTCCATACATATGCAGTACTTTGAATGGAGTGACGCCACCTCGAATGACACAGGCTCTCGAGGACAAATTACGTGTTATGTTTCATCACATTCAAAAACCATTCGAGAAACATTGTCCAGGGGACCGAAAGAATTTCCTCAGTTATTCGTACATCCTCTACAAGTTTTGTGAATTGCTCTCAGAGGATGATTTTCTCGTGTGTTTTCCTCTTTTGAAATCAAAAGAAAAGCTGTATAAACAGGATCAGATTTGGAAAAAGATTACTGACGAACTCAAATGGGAGTTCATTCCAACAGTATAAAAGAAACATCAACTAAAGAACAAATGGCAATTGTTCACTTGACTCATACATGGGGTGGTGGTACCCAAAAGTACATAGACGAACTGTGTGAACTTTTTCCAAACAAGAAACACATAATTGTTAAACAGGCACCCTACAATTTTGATTTAAAAAATACCAATGTTTTGCATGTTCATTCTACTCTCGTTGGTGAAAATATAGGTTGGGATGTACTAGAACTCGTAGAAATTTTTAAAAAAAATGGTAAACGCGTTGTTTTGACAATTCATGATTATCAATGGTTATTTCCATGGTGTCCAAATCCAACTACTGAAGAACTCGACACGTTTCAAAATCCAGAACCTCATGTAATAAATTTTAAAAAACTTGCAAGTATGTGTGACATGGTGTTAATGCACAATACAAATTTGTTGAATAGATACGAACAATTTTGTGGAAAACTTGAAGGAGTTACTGTAACTCCACCATGTGATGTACCAATACACTACGAACGAAATTACATTCCTAAAAATTTAGACAAGATTAAAATTGGATTTCTTGGAGGAGATGCTCCTCATAAAGGGTTTTATCACTTTGCGGACCTAGCTCGGTCTCACGGGGAATTGGAATTTCACGTGTACGGAAGCAACAGAATTGTGACAGCAGGTAACATAGTTTCACATGGACCTTACAATGACAATACAATAAATGATGATTTTATAAAAAATGATATTCACATTCTCTTAGCACTTTCAATTTCAGAAGAGACGTATTGTTACGCATTGACCAGAATGATTAACAGTGGATTACCAATAGTGTATTTTAATAGAGGTTCTTTCAAAAATAGACTAAAAGATGTTGAAAGATTTTTCTCAGTTGATTCGTTCAGTGACCTTAGTAAAAAGTTACTAGAGGCTGTAGAATACGTAAAGAATACAGAAACACTACATGTACCACCATTTAAAAATGAATCCGTTCAAATCACTGACGCGTACAAAAATATTTACGACTAGTAGATGAATGGTGGTGGTACTTCCGCTTATAGGGTTGTTTTTAGCTTTCTTAGTACTTGTAATCATGTACAATACAAAGAGAAACAAGTACCAGGTCGTGGTTGCAAAGTATGACGAAGATATCAGATGGACAAAGAATTACCACAATGTAAAAGTATACGACAAGTTAAATGGTGACCTGCCGAACATAGGAAGAGAGTCTCATACGTATCTCACGTACATAGTGGACAATTATCACCGTTTACCGGAGATTGTGTTTTTTACTCAGGGGCATATAAAAGACCATGGATATGATGGGATTGATTTTATAAACATTGAGGGTAATTATTCAAAAAATTTAAAGAGATATAACCGAAATCATTACTTTTACTGCAATCAACTTGGATGGAATGATGATCATATATACGTATACAATAATAGATTTACAGATTCAAAGGATGAACTTGGATTCCGTTCATGGTTCAAAAGGTACATAGATGATAAAGTTGACATAAGTAAACACTTACTTATTTGGGAAGGTGCTATTTTTTCAGTAAGACGTGAATGTATACTTTCAAGACCTAAAGAGTACTACAGAAAATTACTCGAATATATTCCAAAAACAAATAATCCAGAAGTTGGTCACTATCTTGAGAGGTCATGGTTTTATATTTTCAATTGTCATTAACCCAGTTTTCAATAAAATTAATCTGTTTTAGTTTATCTTCAGTGTTTGTATCTACAACTGCGTGATGGAAAAGTACATTTTCTTTGTTTTTATTTTCACACATCCACCCCCATATATAGTATTCATCAGGTAAAAAACAATAGTCTAGTAAATCGATATTATTGTTAAAGTATGTCTGATCTCCGTGATCATTATACAAGTCTCCATCTATTAACATTTTTTTTACAAATTTGATATAATCTGGGTAATATGACCCTTTCATAATGTAAAATCCTCCATTCATTTTATTTTGTTCTTGACATTCTCTCATAAAGAAAATTGATTCATTTTTAGAATCTATAAAATTATAAATTCTTTTCCAGTTATTTTTTGAAAAAAATTGGATATCACAGTCAGATACCACAACATAATCAAAAGTTTCTCCATCTTCAAATGAAGAAGCCCATTTCAATTTTTCTATAATACAAAAATACCAACTCTCTGTTTGAAATCCAGTTTTGTTTGATATTAGACTAAATTTTTTGTGTCTTTTTTCATATAAATATTCGTCATTTGTATCGTCTATTAATTTGTTCAAAGACTTTTCATGTTCTATTGTTAATTTTTCGTAATTATACGTACTCAAAGATATCCATAAAATTTTTTTCTTCATTTTATATTTATTTAAGAGTAAATTTTCAAAATACTTGTATACATTGTTTTCAGAGAATACTTCTAATGCTTTTTGTTTACAATTGTTCATTATACTACTTGCAAGTACTGAATCATTTTTTACTTTATTAAAATTTTCAATAAAGTCACTTCCGTCTCTTTTTACTGGTACATAATGTACCCAAGGAATAAACATATTATGCCAATACTCTAATTTATTTGAGGGACGTTCAACAATAAAAACAACAGAACCCGTCATAAGTAAAAACTTTAATCTTGCAGACCATCCAGTTCCTTCGATATCTAAAAGATATTTATATTCTGCATGTTCTTCTAAGGTAATGTAAGGATATGGATTTCCATTAGAATCCCATGCCATTGAAATAATTTCAAATTCTGGTAATGATTTTGAAAATGTGTCATAAAAAAATTTTCTTACCGGGCTCGTATCAATATTACCAATCCATAAAAGTTTATCTTTCTTTTCAAAGAATTGAGTTTTACTCGGGTTATTATAAAAATCATAAAATTTAGGAAGTTTAGCAGTAGGCCAGTGTTCAAATGTAAAACACGGAATAGCATCTTTACCAAAATAGTTAAACATACCTTCAACAAACGTATCATCAGTGTTAACTATTATAGTAATGTTTCTGGGAGGATTGTATGTTTCATAAACTTTATGAAACATATTTAAAGTAGATGGATGACGACTTTTTATAAAATCGTGATGATATACATTTTCTTCAATAACATGAACTTTTCCAAGTGAATCTATGCGAAGTTTAATGTATCTCCCCATTATTTATATTTAATATTTTTTTTGTGTATAACTATAAACAATGGAAGGATATTCACTGTTTAATACAATGAATTTATATAAAAATATTTTAAATGATGATATTTTCATAGACAAGTACGGTAAAGAATACAACTCTAAAAATATAGAAGTAGATGAACAGATTATGGCTGAAAAGTACATAAATGATAACGATGTTGTATTAGAATTAGGTTGTAGATATGGTACAGTGTCTTGTGTATTGGCAAAAAAATGTAAAAAGTTAGTTGCTGTAGACCCAGATAAAGAAGCTGTAGAAACATGTAAAAAGAATATGAAATCAAAAGGGTTAAATTTAGAGTGTTTATGGTGTACAATTTCAAAAACACCTCAAAAACTTAACAATATTTCTAAAGACGGTTACGGAGATTTTACAGAAGAAGATTTACAATCAGATATTCCACATTATACTATAAAAGATATTGAAAACATGTTTTCTGTAAAATTTAACACCATAGTAGCTGATTGTGAAGGATGTTTAGAAAATATTGTAAAAGAAAATGACATGTCAAATATTAATAAAATTATATACGAAACTGATAAACCAGATTCTTGTGATTATGAATATATATCAAATGAATTAACAAAGAATGGTTTAATAGTGATTGAATCTGTAGACAGAGAAAATAACCTCAAAAATATATACTGGAAGAAAACATAATTAAAAACAAGCGACGTTTACCCATCAATAGATGCAACAATCAACAGCTCTCGACGTTGAGTCAATCCGATGGCGAAGGGCAACACACGAGGACTTTTCTGTACCATTTGCAATTGCCTGGCGTAAATTTGGTCGGGATCCTCACGAGTACCTAGGAAACCGCCGTAAAGGCACACTGATTCACGCTCCTCTACATAGATACGAGACACGCATATTCATCATCGATGAGTTTTTTACAAACGAGGAGATTGTGAATTACGTCAAGAGTAGTGATGCTTGGTCCCGTAAATTGCTCGACTTTTTTATGAATGTGCCACCAGGAGCCAAGAGGGCTCCGCTAAAAACAATTCTGAACGAGTTTGCAAATGATGCCGCGAACGGTCCAGTCATGGCACATTGCATTGACGGAGATCTCGAATTCATTTGGAATGGTGACCGTATTTTCAAAACGGGTATCTTTCCAAATGGACCGCATTTTCGGTCACCGCACGTACCTGCATGGGACTCTTTGACATTTGTATGCACTCGTAAAGCATTCACTGACCCCAGTCTGAATGAGAAATTTCTGAAACGTTATCCGCAAACTCCTGACACGTCTCTACAGGGTCTGACGATTGCGTACAGTGGGAACTTTTTTCAACAGACTCATCGTCCTCACGAGGATGTCGATCTTCTGATTGACCTTTTGGATCATGTGTACACTCATGTGAGCAAGCAGGACTTTTGGAATCTGATGAAGTTGCGACATGATCATTATGATTGCAAACCTGTAAACGTTCACACGCCTGGAAGTATCCGCTTCGATACAGTTCAAGCTTCTGCTCAGTGCTCATCGAAAAATTAAACAACTCAAAAGAGTCGTCGGTGTACACGTCAAGTCTAGGAAATTCTGTGTATTCAACACGATTTGATAAAAATGCAAATACTACATCGTACAAGTACGAAAATAGATTTTTTGCTCTTCTCTTTGGTTTTGTAAACCATCTGAACCGAATCTCGAAAACATCTGTTTTCCCTAAAAATGGTACATGCGGACTGAATTCTGCTACTGACCCGTCTATGTAACGATACTCATCAGGTGACATGATTATCGGGATGGAAATCGACCTTCGGACCGCTTTTGAAACTTTCATATTAGGAGTCGTGTCGACAGACATGTACACAGTCTTGTTTGTGACCAAGTCGTACGTGGGTACATGGAGCTTCACTGGATTCCATTCATAGAGTTCTTTAAATGTAGGGTCTTTACCGCCTGTAATTTTCTTTGCGAGTTTAGACATGTACCTCTCAAACTTGTCTGAATCTATGAGCCCGTACTTGTCGAGCAGACTCTTGACTTCTGGTTTTGCTATTTCTGCGAGTGGTACATCGAGTGAAAGCCTGAGCATCTCATCAACATCTCCACGAGTGAGCAAGTAAAACATACCTATGATAGAACCAGATGACGAACACGAAATTTCTTCGAGGTCTTCAAGGTGACCGTTTTCTTTAAATTTCTTTAAAGCGCCTATAAACGCGTAAATCACCATAGAACCAGGTCCTATGATGAGACGACGCGTCATTTAGTACACCTTGGGAAACTGTTTACGCAGCAGCGCAAACACCAAGGCGAAAACCACAGTGTGAACTGCTACGGATGCAGGGCTTGTCTGCCCGGACATGAACAGACCCTTGGAACCTGGGGGAATTGTAAGCAGAACACCTGGAGTCAGTGCAATGAACAGCATAAGCGGCACCAGTATATCGGCGTTGGTGGTTGGAATCTTCATCACAAACTTCATGAGCACAAAGTAAATAAGGGCAAAAATCAGAGCATTCACGAGTAAAGTGCCGCTCAGAACATTGCCACCATTCTTCTGAACAAAGAATACCAGTCCAGAATTCAGGATTGCGAAAAGCAGAGCCGGAGCCAGAACCTTGGGGGCGCGAATATCAATCTTGTCCATTTTACTTGTAAGCCTAGAGAAAAAAATTAAAAGTCTGCTGGTACATGAAATCACAAAAATCGTGAAATGTACCAGGCAGAGGCAAGTACCAATCTTCGTGTGATTCTACTATAGACATCCACATGTTGAGTAGTTCCTCACTGTTCCAATCCTCCCATTCCTCCTGACTTATTACGACATCATCATCTTCTGAAGAAGAACAATAAGAATAAAAGTCGTCGTCACAATCGGACCACTCATGCTGAGTCATTATTCTTGAGCAGTGAAAGTGTCGATCGCTGTTTGACAGGTGCACTGTCAATTATAGCTTTCATGGCACCCTCAACCTTAACTGCATCTCCTGAGAAATACGAGGTTAGTCCTGTTTGGATAACATCCTTTGTGATGCTTCCCTTTGCATTCTTTGTGCGAAGTCTTACTTTGTTCTCCTGAATCTTTACATCCTCTACATCATTCTGAACCATGCTCTGCTTGATAAACTCTGAAAGTTCCTTTTCGCGCTTTGAAAGCACTGAGAGATCCTTGCGAGCACGTGCAAGATGCTTCTTTAAATCGATCCACTCAGTCATGACTGATTTGAGATCCGACATCCTTTGTTAATTACTCAAGCGAATTCTTTATCTTGCTCGAGCTCGAACTGAGGTCTCATCTTGTCAGCTACGATGGTTGACAGGTTCCAGATGCTTACTGGGTCACGGGGATTTGCAGGCTCTGAACGAATTTGCAGATTGGCATTGCGCAGAGTGCCGCCGACAGTCTCTGGGTAACCAATCTGTGCACGAGGGTCCAGGTAATTCTGACCGCTCAGGATGGCTTCTGTAGAAAACTGACCAAAATCATCAGACACAGGAACCTCCTTTGGAAGAAGAGCTCCTGAAGGAATCTCTGACGGTGAAGACTCTACTGGCGGCAGTGATGGTGCTTTGTCCACAGAATCTCCTGTCATTTTCATTTGCTTTGGGGAATTTTTGGTCTCTACTGCATTATTGACCGCACCGTCATCGCTGCCATCAATTGGTGCACCGCTAATTTCGAGACTGAAAGGACTGTTCTTTGGGGAGAAGAAAAGTATGTACACTATGAAACCGACGAGCACAAGTATCGCCAGTGATTTTCCGTCAAATGCCATTTATATTTCATTAGGAAATTTTTTTAATCACTCTCGTCACCATCCTCACTGTCTTCAAAAATGTACTTCTGAGGAAATGTTGATTCCTTCTTGAGTCTTGCCTGGACAAGTCGCCACACAGGTCCGAATGATTTTTTGAGGAACCAAATTCCACTGAGTTCAACAATTATATCACAACGAGTACCTGGTGTCAAAGTTTCCAGGGTTACTTCATTTCGATCGCAATCATAAACCTTGGTCTTTTTTTGTACAGGCGGAGCCTCAAAAATACCAGCACTCACTGAAGAATCAAAAGCCTTCTTGAGCTGTTCTATTTCAATCTTGCGACCGAACCACTCCTCAGAACATACTTCGGCTTGAGAGATAATCTGAGAATCAAATTCATCTAGAGATGTGGTAGTAACACGGAAACAATTCGAAGAAGAGTCCTGTACCTCGACACTATTAAGCTGCTTTAGGACTCGTGAATTGTCCCTATTGGTAATCTTTACAAAGTAGCGACCATCCTGTAACTTTACGGGTTTTCCGTACTCCATTTTCTTTATGTAACATTATTACAAGATGACAGACGCACTCCTGTTCCCAAAAGAGATTACTGATGTACTGGATACGAGTTTTATGGGATTCAAAGTATGGCATCTGCTCATAGTAGCTTTGATTGTTCCGTCTCCTGTAGCGTTCCTTGTTCTTTTCTTATTAATTCCAGGGTTTAAAGAAAAGGCGACCGAAGTTATCAAGAATGGCTTCTCTGGAATCTATTCAGGCACAGCTGCAGTCGATCGAGAAGGTCCTCAAGTCTCTCCAGCGAGCGACACACAAGGTTATCCAGCGTATGGACGATCCGACGGGGGAGAAGGCGAAGGCTCGCTCGGAGAACAACTCGTTCAAAAAGCCTCAGCAGATTTCGGACCAGCTCCGTTCCTTTCTGAAGCTCGCTGATGGTGAGCTTATTTCAAGGTCTGACGTGACTAAGCGTGTATTTGCCTATGCAAAGGAGAATAATCTGAATAATGGCAAGGTTATCAATCTGGATGCACAGCTCAAGGAGCTGCTGAAGCCAGCAGATGGTCAAGACGTGACTGTTACAAATCTGCAAAAGTACATCAATCACCACTACGTAAAGGACACACCTCCAACCCCTGCAGCTCCAGCACCTGCACCCGCTTCAAAGAAGCCGAAAGTAAAGGCTTAAAAAAAATTGTGCTATAGATAAATAGATGGTGACCATAACAAAAAGAGAAATTGAAGAAATCATAGGTACAAAAATTTCAAATGTAACAGTGTACACACAGGCTTTTACACACAAATCTGCACTCAAACAGTACCCTGATCTGAAAACATCTTATGAAAATCTTGAATTCATGGGCGACTCTGTATTGGGGTTTATAATAACGAGATACCTTTTTGATAAGTATTCTGGTGAATACGAAGAGGGTTTTTTGACAAAGGCTCGAACCAAGATTGTGAGAGGGTCTACATTGGCGACCATCTCAGAACGCTTGGGATTGTATAGATGGATTATTATGGACGATAAAGGGATAAAGAAGGGCTGGAATAGAAACCCTAAAATTCTAGAAGATGTATTAGAGGCTCTTATAGGGGCTTTGTACATAGACCTTGGTATCATTCATACCAAACAATTTGTATTCAAACTTCTCGAAGAAAATCCCATTGATATGAATGATGACAACTACAAAGACCAACTTATGAGGTTTTGTCAAAATCGTAAATATGAATTACCTGTGTACATTGTAGATTCTTTTGTAAATAGTATATTTTACATGTCTGTGAATGTGAATGGATATGTGTACGGGAGAGGTTCCGGTACAACAAAGAAACAGGCTGAACAGTTTGCAGCTTTGGAGGCTGTTAAGAATTTCGGGCTTGTGTATACAAGATGACGACTCATCCAAAAGTTGAAGAATTGCTCTCAAAAAAATTCGATGATCAGAGGAGTGAAGAATGGTTTGCTCTACGTGGTAACATGCTCACGGCGAGTGATTTGGCTGCTGCACTCGGGTGTAATTTTTTCAAACATCCAGAAACGCTCATACTTGAAAAATGCGGACTCGTTAAAAAGTTTGAAGGTAATGAACATACAGCGAGAGGTATACGCCTCGAACCAGAAGTGAGAGACATGTACGAAAGAGAATACCAAAAAAAGGTGCATGAATTTGGACTTCTTGTACATCAAGAGTACAAATGGCTCGGTGGTAGTCCTGACGGAATAACTGAAGACGGAATTCTTATAGAAATCAAGTGCCCTAAAAAGATTTCTACCAGTGTTCCTGTGTATTACATGCCCCAGATTCAACTTTTACTCGAAATAATAGGACTCGAAGAATGTGACTTTATTCAGTTTAATGAAGAAAAAAACTTACTCAAGGTGATAAGAGTCAAACGAAATCGAGAATGGTTCTCTACAAATCTTCCTAAAATGGATACTTTTTGGAAACGCGTCTTGTATAAGCGCGAACACGGTCCATGTGAGTTACTAAAGACTTTCGACATTTGCACGAGCAAGTCTGACGAAACCACCACCGCGTCTCCCCTTGAACTCACTGACAATCCTATTGAGTGACCCAGGTGATTTTGAGTACCTATTTAAAAAGTTTTGGAGTTCTGTATTTGTAAATCCAGGTCCTAGTATATTACGAGCTATATTAAGACCTGTTCGCCGAGGCGACCCACTGGACAAGGATGACCCCTTGGAAGAAAGAGACCCCTTGGAAGAAAGAGACCCACCACTGGACAAGGGTGAACCCTTGGACGAACCACTGGGTGAAAAATTATTGAACATTTTAGAGAGTGTATTTTTTGTTAGTTTTCTTTCTATGAGTAAATTTATCAGTTTGTTCTTTTTCTTATCAAGATTTGGAGATTTTACATTTTTATTAATTTCTTTAATAAAGTTTTTGAGTTCTTGAATCTTGAAAGAGCTCAGAGCTTTTGTACGAGAATTCCTCTTTAAACTTCTGGAATTTACGAGTATAGTGTGTTTTACACCATTCTTTATAAAATTTGGATTTGTTTTTGGTGAAACTGTAGATGAAATCAACTTGGACCGAATGTCTCTGCAAAGGTATTCTTTCTTTTTACGACCGATTGGTATTTCAAGACGTTCGGCTATGGTTTTGAGTTCGGGTAGTTTATAGCGCATACAATCAAGTCCATCTATTCTGAAAACACCGCGATTTATGTTTCCTATGATTTTTGTGACTGGTGCGGAATTTTTTGGAGATGGTGAAGGAGAAATTCCAAACACTGCACGAACTCTGTTTGGAATTCTTACGGCTGCTTTTTTGTACGTGCTCAAAACAGTCTTTTTGCCTTGTTTTACGAGCTTTGGAATTTTGTACAATTTAGGAAGCCCTCCAGGTCCTGGTCGTATGTACATTCCTGGTGGCGGACTCGTGTTCCAATTTGTAACAGCCGCCTTTTTGAGTACGCTTTTTGGAGGTGCATGATTAGTTACAATACCAAGAAGTTGACGAGTACGCAGAGGCACATTCACACCTATGTTAGCATATGCTCTTATAACCTTTGTACGTACGAGAGCAGGATTTTTAGGAATTGCGTAGAAGCGTGCAACTTTGTTGGGACCTGGTCTCACGTAAAACCCTGCTCTTGAATTTGTCCAGCCCTTTGCAGGTTCGTATCTATTTTCTATGATATTTGCACGCTTCTTTGCGAGATTTTTTCGAGCCGCAATTGGAATCTTTGGCTTGTTTATACCGTAAGCATTTTTGTACGTTGCAAATAAATCCTTGACACGTTTTTCAATGCCTTTGAGATCTTTACCTTGTGCTGTGACTGTACCGTTCACAAACACATTCACAAGGACACCGTCCGAAAATTTTATGCGTAAACCAGGGTACAATTCTGGTTCGTATTCGAGTGTGTAACCGGTGCCCTTGTTTTTTTCATCAAAAATTTTTTCGAGTTTTACAACCTTCTTTAAATAGAACTTAACTGCTGTGTTTGTTAATTTAAATGTGAGCGATTTAATCTCTGGTACTAATCGTGCTAAAACTCGGTATGTCATTTCCCAAGGAACGCTTCCAGCTATTGATACGACTGTTTCACGTACAGATGCAAATCCACCTTTGAAAGAAAAACGCACATCGACTCGTTTCAATTTTTTGTTACGATCTCCAGTCATTTTACCAGACGCATTCTTTTCTATGATTGGTTTACCTCCTATAGACTGTGAAAATCCCTGTATACTATGTACATCCTTGGGCAAGCGAGCGTTCCTCCAAAATATATTTTGTAAATCTATAGGCGTAAGCGATCTACTTGATGACGCGCTCTGAAAAGTAAGTACCATATTTGTTAAATGTCAATATTAGAAATTACATCTTGAAGTACGTCTACACCGTAAATAATAGGTTGATTCGCGTAAGGTCTCCCCTTGTAAGTGACTGCGGCTGTGCGTACTTCGAGCTCCTTTTGACTGAATGGACCTGCGTACACATCCGGATTGAATCTCGAACGCGCAAGATTGTTCTCTTGGCAATGCTGATTGAACATGTGTACAAAGAGTTTCTGGGGTACAAACTTGTCCGTCCCATACTCGAGTTTTTCCGATTCCATGAAATGCAACAGCGTGTTTGTGACGACACCAATCTGTTTCTGAACATCCTTGAAATATTTAGGAAGAACATTCCAAATGTCCTGATCGCTAAATTTTTCTGCAAACTCGAGGTATGCACGAACACACTTGCACAAAATTGCAGGAATTTCCTTTTCGAGCTTGTGTTCTAGGTTCGGATCAGCCTCTGCAACCTGTCTCGAAAAGTTTACCGTCACCACGCGTCGCTGTACACTCCCAGAATTGTCACGCCAGTTTGGAACTTCATTTCCAGCAAGAATTCCAGGGACGTTCCACTGTTTACTCAGAGCTTTTTGATTTTTTCGCGCGATCGAAACATCCTCTCCAGAAACCATAGACTGAAACTCAGCCTGTTCGAGAGACAGATCACCTTTGACCTCTGGTGAAATAAACATAAGACCATCATGAATACTCCACAGACCAAATTTCTTTTCTATGTTATTAGATAGAGTACGCACATCTTCAGAATCGTAAAATCGTTTGAACACCTTTGTAATTAGTGTAGACTTTCCAGAACGCGCAATACCTTTCAGAAACGGAATACACTGCCATGCGTCAATCTCATTTACGTCAAAACAAAGCCTACCACCGAATGCGTACATCCACTCCGAAACATCGACAGGAAACTTTTGGTAATCCAAAACAGATTGAAAATGTGGTGTCGGAATATTACTCCAATGAACTCCTTCAAACGAATCAAACTCCTGATCAAAAAATTTACAGGCTACGATTGTAGGATCGAGCGTATCAAACTCAGGTGAACCGTACCTGTAAAAACGAGTCTTGTACAGTTTGGATGAAGCATCCCATTCCTTACCTACAAATAGACCATTACGAAACGACCACACGTGTCGATCTTTTTTTATTTCAGGAAATTGTACATCTTTACAGTTTGTCAAGTGACTGATACTCTCTTTTACATTGCTCGCCTTTGATGTCAAGTTTTTCCACATGTCATACTTGTCCTCTTTTTGAGTAAACATGTACACAAACTCTTCAATCTCCATAATTGGTTTCCAGGCGCGTGTCAAGTAAGGACCGCACGTAATCTGTTTACAACACTGACCCTTGTAACGCTTCATACCCTGACGTTTCAGTTCATTCAGAAGATACAGGAGAAGTCTTTGGTATGCAGTTCGTTCATCATCCTCAGAACCATCATCAAGCGTCTTTACACGAAAAAGAGAACCATCAACATCACTGCTTATAGGTACTAAATTAGGATGATTGATTCGCTCATAAATTCGAACCCAGGCGAAAACAACCTCGAAATAATCAGCAGTCGTTTCTATGAGACGTGTAATTCTACTCGCCAGAGTAAATTCGTCACCATTTACATCACTTGACACATTTCCACATATACCAATCTCATTCGCACGATGATACAACTCAGAAAAGAGGTTCACGAGCATCCTCTTTTGTTCTATGACCCTATCCAGGTCTACTTTGCACGGAAGGCGAGTATTTTCATCGAGCTCGTCTTCCCTGAAGAATTGCCTGAATGGATGTTGAAAAGGAACATAACTATCTCCACGAGACGTGAGTCCCATTTGAATCTCCAACTTTGAAAGAAATGCATTTATACTATTTTCATCCAATTGGTTTACCTCTGACCGAAGAATCTCCATCTCGATGTCGCTCGTATGTTCAGGAGGAACATCCTTCTCAATTGTATGAACGTCCTCCATTTATTGAGTTAGCGTGAGAATTTTTTAAGCTTTTGTTTGTTGGAACTTTGACAAGAGCGTGTACAGTTTGATGAAGATTTTGTTCTGGGCATCAAGGTGACGAGCTACACGATCTACAGCATCCGCAATATTTACACCATCAGACGTCACCAGAAGATCCATGAGAGGATTATCCATCATCAGGTCGTCCTCCTCCTCTTCGTCCTCCTCGGCAATATCAGGAACAATATCAGAAACTTCAGGATTCATTTTGGTATTAGCAAAAAATAAAATTGTGAATGAACCAACGCGTTTCTTAGTTTTCAATTTTTTTCTGTGCTAATACCAAAAATGGCTGGTGGTTTAATGCAACTTGTTGCGTATGGTGCTCAAGACGTGTACCTGACTGGTCAGCCCAAGGTGACCTTCTTCCAGGCTGTGTACAAGCGTCACACTAACTTTGCCATGGAGAATATTATCCAGACTGTTAACGGTACCGCTGGTAGCAGCAATCGTGTATCCGTAACCATCGCCCGTAACGGTGACCTGGTCGGTAACATGTACGTAGCCCTGTACCCAAATAGCGGTCTGCCACAGACTTCTACTAACGGTAACTATGATCTGAACTGGGTCGCTGAGCGTGCCGTGACTGATGTAGAGCTGACTATCGGTGGTCAGCGCATCGACAAGCACTACCAGGCTTGGTGGCGTCTGTATTCTGAGCTGTTCCTGACTGATATGGACAAGACTCAGTGGGGTAAGATGACTACACTTTCCAACCCAGTTACTGACACTACTTCCCGAGTGTTCCTGCCTCTGCTGTTCTTCTTCAATCGCAACCCGGGTCTGTACCTGCCACTGATTGCACTGCAGTACCACGAGGTACGCCTGGACTTTAACCTGTCCGCTTATTTCACGAATTATTTCCAGACCAAGTTTGACGTATGGGCTAACTACGTGTACCTGGACACTGAGGAGCGTCGCCGATTCGCTCAGAAGGGTCACGAGTACCTGATTGAGCAGCTTCAGCACACTGGCGCTGACGCTGCAACTCAAGCTGTAGGCGCCGAGCAGCTGATCCGTCTGTCTTACAATCACCCAGTGAAGGAGCTCATCTGGTGCTACACCGATGCTTCAAATTACCCAAATAATAACTCTCTGTGGAACTTCACCACCAAGGCGGCTAATGTCAACGTCACTTCTGACCTGACCCTGTTCGCCACTTCTAACAACTTCATACAGCCACATATCTGCGGCTCTCCTCATCTGTTCGCCAATCCTTCTCAGCCACTTGCTAATGCATTCTGGACTGAGGATGGTCTCCCAAGCTCCATAGCAGGTACCCGCAATCTGGAGGTGGGTCCTCTTGCAAGCTTCCGTCTGGTGCTCAACGGTCAGGACCGTTTCGCTGCTCAGCCAGGCAAGTACTTCAACCAGGTGCAGCCATTCTACCACCACACCGGCAACCCGTACCCGGGTATCTACACTTACTCCTTCGCACTGCAGCCGGAGGAGCACCAGCCAACCGGCACTTGCAATTTCAGCAGAATCGACAACGCACAGGTGGCTGTGACCCTGAAGAGTCCCACCTCCTCCACCTCCCAGCGCATGTTTGCTGTTAACTACAACATTCTGCGCATCCAGTCTGGCATGGGTGGTCTGGCCTTTTCAAACTGAGATGGGTCTTGCATTCATCTCGATATATGGGATGTCTTGCAAAATAAAGACTACACTCTCAAATTTAAAAAATGGAAACTAAAAAATGTACAAATTGTTCACGTGGGGAACAGCCACTTTCAGAGTTCATAAATTTAAAAGGACGTGAATGTAATACTTGTTCAAAATGTCGTGAAAAAAATAAACTTCGTCCTTTGACAGAAGAAAGACGTGAAAAGAAAAATAAACTACAAAGTGAAAAAAAATACTATAAAGTATGGCGTGAAAAGAAACGCTCTGAAGATGAAGAGAGATTCAAAAAACATAATAATGAAGTACACAAAGAATGGAAACAAAAAAATCCAGGTTACATAGCATCTTGGAATAGAAAAAGTGTAAATAAACGTCTCGATGCAATAAAAAGATCAGCAGAAAAACGTAAAATAACATGGGAACTTGATGATAAAATTGCAAAGGAAATGCTTACCCTACCATGTGTCTATTGTAATCATATTGACCTAAACATAATAGATAGAATGGATTCATTTGGTCCTTATTCAGAACAGAATTGCGTTCCTTGTTGTAAAGGGTGTAATTATATGAAATGTAATTATGATCCTTTTACGTTTATAGAAAGATGTAAACAAATCGCAATGTGTGTATATGATTTTCCAAAAGATATAAATCAATGTTTAGAGAATCGTTTCTTACTGCGACATTCAGAAACAAAAATTAATGTCAGTACAGAGTAGCAAATGGAAGAAACTGTACAGAAGACTCTTGGAAGCAAGACTACTACAATTGGAATTGTAGCGCTTTTAGTAATTGCACTCGTAGCGGCTTGGTATTTCTTCGTGTATCGCAAGAAGAAGCCAGTCACTGCTTCAGCAGAAAAGAAAAATGAAAAGGCTACCATCTATGGGTCTCTTGGATGTCCATACACTGTGAAACAGATGGAAAAGTATCCTGATCACGAGTTTGTAGATTGTACTTCAGAAAAGTGTCCAGATTTTGTTACGGCTTATCCTACGACCAAATACGCTGACGGAAAAATAGAGGTTGGATTTTCTTGAGTAGAAGTAAATGAATTGGTGGGTTTGGATAGTAATCGCAATAGTAATCATAGGACTCTTTGGTAGTTTCTCATCGTACGCAATTATAAAGACTTCGCCCATTGAATAATAAAAATGAACGTTCGACTTGTAGACCACATGGGAAGCGACTCTGCTATTGTTCAGGCTGCGCGAGTATCTTACGGTGACGGTACAAAGTCTATGAGGGAGGATCGTCAACTGATTCGGTACCTCATGAGACACTGGCACACAACGCCATTTGAAATGGTGGAATTCAAGTTTCACGTAAAAGTTCCAATTTTTGTCGCGCGACAATGGTTACGTCACCGAACAGCGAGTGTAAATGAACTCTCTGCTCGCTATTCGGTCGTTAAGGATGAGTATTGGTTACCTGAAGATTACAGGATCCAGTCCACGACGAACAAACAATGTTCGGACCCAGAAAGTGGTTACACGGACAAGGATACCCTTATGAGTCAGAAGTACTCGTGTGAAATTGCATTCAGTGTGTACGACGGACTTTTGGATAGAGGTGTAGCACGTGAACTCGCTCGAGTACACCTCCCACAAAGTACATTCACAGAGTTTTACTGGAAGATTGATTTGCATAACCTTTTTCATTTTTTGCGTCTGAGAATGGATGATCACGCTCAGAAGGAGATTCGTGATTGTGCTGTTATGATGTACGAATGTATCAAACCAATAGTTCCTTTGTCATGCGAGGCTTTTGAAGATTATCGTATTCATTCAGTGACACTCACAGGACCTGAAATTGTCGCCCTAAAAACAAACTCGACCGAACACATTTCTAAAGGAGAGCTTAGTGAATTCAAAAAGAAATGCCAACAGTTGGGTCTGAAGGAATGTATGACATCGGAGGAAGGAAGTACATAGACATAGGGGGTCTGACTCTCAAAGTGCCATGGAGGTACAATAGAGTTAATGGTGTCGTTGTGAAAGGACTCAAGACTATACAGGAGCTCAAAAGGGGTGACACTATAAAAAGTTTTGAATTTGTCACAAAAAAATGGAACGGCGAAACGTTTTATGTGCTCAAAGAAATAGAGGCGTGATGAATTTGTACGAACTGAAAATGTACGGGCTTGTAATATTTCATACTGTAGTTTGGCTTGTTGCTCTTTTTGGAGGAATTGTGTTTGGTAAAGATGTTGCGTTGTTTAATATATTTGCACTCTTACCATTTGTATACCTGTTCCAAAGTTTACCAGTTCATTTGATTCTTAAAGAGAAGATGGAATTTGTTCTCAAAAATAAAGAACATCTAAAAAAGAATGAACGGATGCTCCGTAGTCACAGAAGTGATTGCGATGACGCTCACGTCTCAAAAGTTACAGGTATTCCAATAGAGGATGTTATCGACAGTTACAAGTACATCACATATTACGAAGACAAATTCATTTTAAACGAAATAAATCGTAAGCTTGCGTATTTCTTTTCGGACAGATCATACATGAATCCTCTTTCTCCACAGGGATTGATTATACTTGCTTTTATAATAAACACTCTGTACTTAAAATTTAAGATGGCGTAAAATACAATGGAGCTCAAAAGAGCACTCACAGTGAGACCAAAAGAGAATGCTATGGGTATACGTCCAAAACCTTTCAAGGTGTACAAAGAGAACCCAGACGGTACGCTTCAAATTCCTAGGTTTTTTCAAGGGGATACAAAAAAGTTTCACAGGGGTACTTTTTGTAATACTATGAAGTTTGAAGGTGTACTCAGAAGTCACCAACGCGAAGCTTTGGACGCATTCAAAGGAAACGGAGTTCTCTGTTTACCGTGTGGTTACGGAAAGACTGCTACTGGACTTGCAATAGCGTGTTCTCTAAAAAGAAAAACACTCATAGTCGTCCATAAAGAATTTTTGGCAAATCAATGGCGAGAACGCATAGAACAGTTTTGTCCTACGAGTACTGTTGGTCTCATACAAGGTGACACGTGGGACGTGGACGGTCACAATTTCGTCATCGCAATGATTCAAACATTGTACATACGTGAACATTCACCGGACCAGTTCAAAATGTTTGGAATGGTGATTGTTGATGAAGCACATCATATAGGCGCACCCGCATTCTCAAAAACAATGTTCAAATTGAGCCCAGAGTATACACTTGGACTCACGGCTACACCAGAACGAAAAGACGGACTCACATGCCTTTTGTACTGGTTTCTTGGTAACATATTCTACGAGACGTCTTCTTCGCAGCACCAGTTAACTCTAAAGAAGATTGATTTTGACCACGAATCGTTTAGGAGCGGACCCATTTTAAACAAATTTGGTAAAGTTTCAATGGCACATATGGTGAATCATCTGGTTGAAATTCCAGAACGTAACGAACTTATTTTGAAACACATAAGAGACTCTGTAAAACGTGGTAGACGTGTACTTTTACTGAGTGATCGGAGAGGTCACTGTGAGTGGCTTTATGAGAAATTGGGTCCAGCTGTTTCTGGATTGTATCTAGGAGGTATGAAACAAGAAGAACACGAGGCTGCATCCCGAAAGCAAGTGATTATAGCAACATTTACACTTGCTTACGAGGGTCTTGATATCCCAGAGCTTGATACTCTGTTTCTGGTCACCCCACACAGTGATGTAAAACAGGCAATGGGAAGGATAATGCGTAGTAATACTGGTCAGAAGGAAATATATGATTTTGTGGACAAGTGGTCAGTGCTTACAAATATGTTTTATAGGCGTAACAAATTGTACTTTCCAGTCCGTGAAGAAGAGCCAAAGTGTCTTTTTACTTGACTGAATCCATAAGGGCTAGGAAGAGTACACTTCCTATAAAAATCATTACAATTGTATTGCATTCTGATTGTTCATTCTTTTGATACGCGACTGATGTTGGTTTTTTTATTATGCTACGAGTTTCGAGTTCTTCGAGTGGTGCTAATGAAAGACTCAACATTTATTACTTACAGTACAAGTTCTTTTTTGGTGGATGAACGGCTTCTCTTTCGGCGTTTCTCTGGTGAAATCTCAAGGTCTTTCACCTCTGAACCTATAGATATTATGTCTGACACTTCATCCTCTGAATCTTGGGGTCTCTGCTGTTGCTGAACCTGGTTCAGAGTTCCTAAAATGTTTGAAATGTCAAATCCCTTTCCTAAAGAAGTCAAGTCTATACCAGGTCCCCTCATTTCACGTCTATTACCCAGTGGATCTGTCTTTTGTGGTTCCTTCTGTTGCTGTTGCTGCTGGAATGGCTTGAACATTGATTTGCTCAGATGGAACATCATAGCAGAACCACCAACCATAAACATGAGCTTAATCTCAGGCGCTACTGAAACTTTGCTTCGGTACTTTTGGAAGAGTTCCTCAAAAACAGTGTCATAGTCCTCCTGATTTTCCATCATATTCTCGGACCACCCATCGAGCTCGAGATCAAATGGATCAAACTTTTTGTTCAGAAACTCAATGCCTGACACACACGCGATGAGCATTCGTCTCTGGAATTTGATAGACTGATCAACTTCTATAGAGTAGGTGAGTCTTTTGTACTCTGCCCTGATATCTTCTATGTCTGAGTAAATCGTGAGTCTCGAAGAAGTCTGAAGTCCCTTTTTCGAAAGTCTAGAAATTCTATTTAGCAAATCAGCCTTTTCATCTTCGATGGTTTTGTAACCTTCAGATGGACCTGTAGGAATACTTCTCTGGTGGTGTTGCTCTTCCTGCATCATAGGCTCACCGCCATCCCATTCTACAGGGGGTGGTGGCTTTGACGTGTTCATTTTGGATGAATTTGCAAAGATATCAACAGGGTCTTCATCGTCACCAAACGACACTTGTTTTTTAAATTGACGTGAAGGAGGCGGTTTCATAGGTCGTCGTGTAGAAGGGTCGTCCTGTACGAAATTAATCTCATCAAAAAACTCCTTCTCGTCTGGGTCTAAGTCAAACTCCATCTATTTTCTTTAAAGAAATTGTGATTGACATCTTTAACGCAAAAAATAATCCAGGCACTAATTAAAATCATGGCTGGTCAATACGATGTCATCATACTCGTTTTACTCGCACTCATATTTGTAAAACTCTTCTTCCCTCGAATTATATCAGGTTTTGGTAACTTACAGCTTAGACCCTATTCCTATGATATTCAGGGCGGTACAGGTAAAGAGCCTGGTGATTTCTTCAAGCTTCCAGTCGATCTGAAGTGTACACCTGGACCGTCAGGAGATGCTGATTACTACACCACTGAGACTACAGGTGGAATTTGTGGCGGTGGACAGTTTGTGAATCAACAAATGAAAAACTATAAGATAATGTAAATGGAAAGCGATGAGTACTTTATCCATGCAGATTCAAAGAATAGAAATATAGAATTATTCCCCTATGGAAATACGTACGTGCTCAATTTTTCAAAACCATTGTCTGATGTTGTTCGAGTAGACCTCGTATCAGCTCGTATCCCGAACACAATGTACAATCTTACTTCAACAAGTGCAAATTTAACAACTTCAATTACGACGTCTCCTTTTTTTCTAGAACCCGCATTCTACTCTGCGAGCACACTCGAATACGAACTCAATAGGAGACTTTCACCTGGCGATGAAGCCATCCATTATTCACAGCAGGAGGGTAAATTTTACTACTTGACAAACGACTCAACTGCTACAATTTTTACGTATTCAACAGAACTCGCAAAGATGTTAGGATTGACTGCAAACAAAGTGTACACAGTTGCACCGATTCCAGTCGCTATAGACACATTTTACTATGCCGTAAAGTCAGAAAATGTTGTTGATTTTTCCTTGAATGAATATGTGTTTTTAGACATTGAAGAATTCCGAGGACCTTTTTTTTGCGACTTGTCACCAAATCCAGCCGAAAATATGTTTGCAGTTATTCCCATGGATGTATACTCTGGTCAAATTAAAACATTTAAAGAGACTTCAGATTACGTCATTTCCAGAAAAATATCCAATCAACATGCAAAACTCTCGAGACTCACCGTGAGGTGGTACGACAAGAATCTCAAGCTACTCAATTTTCAAGGATTTGATAACAACGGATTTGTTTTACGAATATTTACAGAACGTATCACAGGACCACCCCCAAAGTTGCCCGAAGAAGCTCGAGAACTTGTCAAAGCCCGAGTCCAGGAATCTCTTGTTAAGGAGGAGACACAAAAAAAGAAAAAGACGAGTGTACTATTCGGTAAATGGGCGGTATTTGTAGGAATTCTAGGTGTCCTACTTTTTTGGTACACAACTCGTGCAAAAATAGTGTAGTGTGTCCAGGTGTCACAAAATTTGTTAATACAACACAAACAATGGAGGGAGAGTTTGATTTCATATGGAAACAAGTGGATGAATTGAGGAATAATCGAGAAAAACAATTCATAGAAGAAGACCAGTATATTTGTGCATGCGGGGGTGTAAAAACTTACATGTATGATTTCCCCACATGCACAAGTTGTGGCAGGATGGAGAGTGTATTTATATCGAATGAAGCAGAGTGGATAGGGTGTCCAGATGACGAAACGAACCCGTCTCGTGTAGGTGCACCTGTAGACCATGTACTCTATTCTGAAGCGTGGGGTATGGGTACTATGATTGTTGGTAGGTCTTGTCAGAAGATGGCAAAGATTAACATGCACTCTGGAATGAATCACAGGGACCGTGCACTTCATCACGCATATTCACAATTTGACCACATTTGCAGAGGTAAACTCAAGATTAATGATACGATTATCGACCACGCAAAGGTTATTTACAGAAAGTTCAACTCTGAGAAACTCACACGTGGAGCTGTTCGAGCTGGTATCAAGGCGAACTGTGTTCTTTACGCATGCAAAGAACACGGGGTTACTCGTACTCTACAAGAAGTTTCTGCTGCTTTTGGTATTCCAGTAAAGGATATATCTAGAACGTGTGACATTTTCGCGAGTGTCACTGGAGAGACAACCGGAAAGACACAATCGAGTGACATCATATCTAGAATATTCAATAGTGTTTCTTTCATAGCAGATGGTGACAAGGGTCGTGTGCGTATGAAGGTTATCAAAGCATGTGAAGAAGCTCAGACAAATCCTAATCTCATGGGAAAGACACCGAAGGGTGTTGCGAGTGCAGTAATTTACAAGACACTCACGGATTTGGGATACCCTGTCGAACGTTCTTTTGTCGCGAATATATGTGATGTGTCTGTTCCGACACTGAATAAGATTGAAAAGATACTCGGTACTTAAAAGTTTTACCTGAAAGAAACTAAGAGAATGGTGAAACTATTCCTTTCGACTCCGTGCTATGGAGGATTGTGTCTGCAGGCTTACGCGGAATCAATGCTTAATTTTCAAAGACTTTGTGCTGCAAAGGGTATTGAGTTGTTTTTAGACACGACCGAAAACGAGAGTCTTATTCCGAGAGCCCGAAATATTTCAATTGCTCGATTCCTTTACAAATCAAATGCTGATTTTTTCATTTTTGTAGATGCGGACGTTCATTTTCAAGCTGAGAGTCTCCTAAGACTTGTTGAGAGTGGTCACGATGTATCTGTTGCGTGTTACCCTAAAAAAGTTATCATGTGGGACCAGGCTGAAGCTGCTGTAAAAAATGGAGACGACCGCACACTCCAGAGACTCGCAAGCTCTCTCGTTCTCAATTTCAAACACGAACGTTCAGAGGTTGTGAATGGGTTTACAGAAGTTCTCGATGGTCCAACAGGTTTTATGTGTATTAAAAGAAGTGTCCTGGAAAAGATGTACGAACATTATTCAAATCTAAGATGTCTTAATGACCATCAGAACAAAGACCTAGATGAGTACTGTGCCATATTCGATTGTATGATTGACCCAGAATCTCGTAGATACCTCTCTGAGGACTATGCATTCTGCAGACGCTGGCAACAGATTGGAGGTAAAATTCACGCGGACGTGACTACTGTTCTAGGACACGTGGGTAATTTAAGGTTTATTGGTGCTTTTTAACTAGAAATGCAGCTTACGCTCTGTATAGTCACAAAGAACAAGGCTATGCATACTACGACTCTTCACACGGCAATGACACTCAATATGATATGTATGATTAAAGGTATTCATATGTCTATTCATTTTGTGCCTCATGGCGAACAATCCGTAATTCAAAAAAATTTAAAGGGATGTGACCGTCTCATCTGGATAGATTACGGTGTCTCTGTGAATCAGGATACTCTAGAAAAATTGATAAATAGCGAAACAACAACAGTTGTTCCATGTGTAACGGAAGAAGTTGATTGGGTACAGTTTCGTAAAAAGACGCTTGAAAATTCAACAGAAGACGTAAACCAAAGAGCTCTAAAATTTGATATAGAAGCTGGTTCAAAAAACGAGTACATTTCTGGTGTGCCCAGAATCTTCTGTATGGATTCAAAGGCGGTACTAAAAAAACTCAGAGACTCGGACTCTAAATTTAATTCATTCGAACAGCTCAGAAAGTTGGGTCTAAAAATTTCAGTTTTGAGGTCAGCGCCAGTGACGTGTCACTATGTGTATGAATGTATAGGGAATATTCTTGAGAGCTCAGGAGTAAGAGCAACAAAATGAACAACGAGTCCAAGGCGGTTACCTTGTCCGTTGACATCAAACGGTTCATAGCCGAAAAGTGGGAATCTTCCAATCTAGAGAGATTCCCTGGTCCTCAGCCTGTTTCGATAGAGCGGAAACACATACCACTCCTCTCTAGAAACAGGTACCTCGTATGTGAAAAGACTGATGGTGTCAGGCATTTCCTAGTCTGTTTTACAGATTCAACGGGCAAAAAGATTTGCGCACTCGTAAACAGGTCATTTGATTATGAGTTGTACCCATTGACACTTCCGAGAGACACACTTTTGGACGGTGAGCTTTTGGGTAACGAGTATATAATTCATGATGCAGTGTGTGTAAAGGGTGATGATGTGAGACAAAAGTCACTCACGGAACGTCTTGTGTACGCACGAGCCGTGACTAAATCTATCCTGCCCCTTGAGAAGCTAAAAGTAAAGTGCAAGAATATGTTCGAGTACAAAGATATGGCTAAGATTACACTCGGTGATCACACTGATGGTGTTATATTCACACCGGTTGACGAACCTGTGCGTATGGGTACGCACAGAACACTCTTCAAATGGAAACCCCATGAGAGGATTACAGTAGATTTTATGTTGAAGAATTCAGTATTTCACATTCAGAATGAAGGTAAACTGTTCGGTGTAGCGCGTCCAAAATGCGGCTCTAATTTAGAAGGCATATTCGAGTGTTCTTTTGACGGCACACATTGGATACCAGTACTAAAACGCACAGACAAGTCACATCCTAACAACAAGCGAACTTACGAAAGAACACTCGTGAACATAAAAGAAAATATTAAGTTTTGTGAACTGGTACCACCACCGCCACAGTAACAAAAACCCCAAAATGGCTTCCGCTTTTGCAAAGCTCCGTGAGCAGCACAAGCAAGAGTCCAAGAAGCGCGCAGAAGAGAACAAGTTTGTGAAGGATGCTAGGACGGTCGTCACACCCAACAACAAAGAGTACCGTCCACTCAAAGCTAAGATTGTGTTTGACGAACAGAAACTAAACAAGACTATCATGAATGCAAAGGAAACATACGAAAAGATGAAAAAGAAGCCGATTGTGATTCTAGATAAGAACCCAGTCCCCAGTACTTCCGCTCATGTCGCCACTGTTGCACCTGTCGCCATCTGTCGCGCTAGGAACATCAACGGAACTCCCTGTAAGTGCAAGGCGACTAAATTCGGAAAGTTTTGCACAAAGCACGCTCCTTGAAGTAAAGTCGCGAGTGTGTGAATGGTCCCATGTACGAATGTTGTTTTCAAAGCAATATTTCATGTGTCGCATAAGAGTTTCTACTGAAGGGTTTCCCCATTTCATGTGCGGTTCATAAAGGAAGTCGTACACACCGACACACTCTTCTGAGCACTCAACGACAAACGGAGTTTTTACGTATTCTTTGAGTCCTCCGAAATTTGTGATTATTACTGGTTTGTTTCTTACGGCAGCTTCAACAGCACCCATGCCAACACCTTCAGACTTTGAAAAGTTTATGTAACAATCGCAACTTGCATGAATTCTCTCCATGTGTTCATCGGATACAAGTCCATTGAGAACGAGTACACCTGGTATTTTTATGGTTACAGGTTCTTTACATGTTGCTTTAATTACAAGCCTTGCGCGGTTACCAAATTTGCATGATAAAAAAGCGTTGACAATTGCATCCACATTTTTTCTACGGTCGAGTGCATTTCCTATCGTGTAAAAAGTGTACGGTCCAAGAGTCCTCTCTTGTCCACTGTTCATATGCAGGCAGTTGGGAAAAGAGTCTCCCGCCCAATGAGGAAAAACATCCATTTTTGCCCACGGAAATTGTTTTTGAAAAACATCTTTACAAAATTTACTCGGAACAAGAATTTGTTTACCTGTTTCAAAAATAAGTCTGTAATCTTCGTGAACAGGTTCAGTTTCACACACAGTCATGATTATGTCAGGATTGAATTTTTTCATAATTTGTTCGAAAATACTCCTTTGAGGAATTACGAATGCAAATACTTTTGTAAAAGGTTTTGTAGGAACTTGGTCAAATGTTACATATTCACTGTCTGGAATCATCTTCGAGTACTTCATCATCACTTGTCCTATCCCGCTCAATGGAATCGGTCCCACGAATAGCCACTTCTCCTCCATTTGAATCCCAGCCTTCCATTTTTTTAAGTTGTTTGTCAACCCATATAAGGTCCGCTTGTGTTTTTATATAAATATCCATGTATTTCATTACGAGAACACACAAAAGAACCTTTTCTCTAAAATCCATAGGTACACCTCCCAGAAACAAAGAACACATGACCATTGCCAAAAGAACATCGCTGCGCTTATAGTCGAGGGACAAGGGTGAATCCTTGGACATTTAAAATTTGGACGCAAGTAAAGTTTAAATGTCCAAGGAGACTGAAACCCCAATGGAAAATTTGGTACGGACACTACTCATACCACGCCTAGACCAACTCGAGGCTGAAGTGAAAATGCTTCGTGAAATCGCTTGGCCAGTGTGTCAATCTTTGAAAGAAAATGGAGACTCGTTGAGTTGCATCGAAGAAAAAAGGCGATACTTTAGACACTTGTACAAAGATGAGGCTATTAAATTGCTGAAGAAAAAGGCTAAATTTAATGGGTCGGACCCAGATATCACTCGACGCGAGCTTGATTTGATATGCGTTCGGGAATAGCAATATAATTTTCCCAATCTAGATATATAAAATTTCTATAGCCCAACTTCACAAGTTCTTGAAAAGGAGTAGGTACTTCTTTTACTCCTACATCGTCTGGGTTTATCCTCTGCCCGTTGTGTTCAAAACAAATAATCGGATGAAACTTTTCGATTGTTTTCTTTGCCCCTTGAATTACCAATCCTTCTGCGCCTTCTACATCTATTTTCATGTAATCAAGACCTGGTAAATCAAGAGAATCAATTGTCATGAGTTTCATCTTCTCTCCTCCCTTTCCAATACCCATTCCACCTTTATTCCAACCCATATGAGATTTATCCTCTACAGAATCAATATTTACGAGATTCACATCCATTTCAGTGTGACCTAGACCAGCATTATATGTTTTTACTCTATCTTTAATATTATTCTGTTTTACATTCTTTACAAGAATATCAAACAATTTTTTTTGTGGTTCAAAAGACCAAATTTTACACTCTGGGTTAAAGAGTCCGTAACTCACAGTGTGACATCCTATATTTGCTCCTGCATCTACAATATATTTAGATTGCATTACAAATTGTTTTAAGTATCCGTTTATTATGTGATGTTCGTATACTCTACCAGACATCATGTGATTCCTTATGTAACAATCATCATTGTCTATATCGTATAATCCATTCTCAGTCTTTATCATTTGTTAATTTGTATATTGCATCTTTTAATTATGTCATATGAAGCTGGTAGTGGAACTTCATCAGGTCGCTGTATCAATTTAGTTTTTCCATCTGTATGAATTCCATTCCGGATAAACTCTTCGAATGTATTTACAGTCTGTGAGTCATGATGTCCGTCTTTTGCATGTGCGAATGTGTGCATCTTTAGACACACATGTTCAGGTGTACCAAAACTACTCAAATGCCATCCTGTATAGAGTACAGGGTTAAATTTCCAACGATTGTCTCTCAATTGATTCGGTCCAACTCTTTTGAATAGTTCACAGTTTGTTATTACAGTTCCAAACCATGGTTCACCGGTAAACAAATATTCCAAAGAATACTCAAACATCCACATGTGTACAGAACAAATATGAGGGAGTTGAATTTTACTCAAGAGTTCCATGTTTGGGATTTCGTCAACGTCGCTCACCATTACTGTCGCATCACCTGGTACTCCAACAAGTCCTCTAAGTATACATGAACGTTGATATTTTTCTCTTGACCATGGATTTTGGTCCTTTGGAGACTCTTCTTCGGTCACAATCACATGAATAATCTTGTCAATCCATTTTGAATAACGTTCTTTGTTATTCTCAAAAAATAATTCTTTTGAACCACCTACATGATTCACTTCTGATTCAACGAGTATGAATTTATCCACATATTCATCAAGAACCTCTAAACGTAACTGTAAAATATCCAATTCGTTATAAAACATAAACGTATCAACTTTCATCCTTTTCATTTTTAGAAAAAAATCTTTTAAGTGAATCGATAACACGCGCATAATTTTCTCTGTGACCGCCTTTAACCTGTTTATGGAGTGCGTCATTTCCGAATCCATATTGGTGTTGTCTAATACATGAACCGACATTACAATCAGGTACGAAAACAGTCTTTAGATCCACTCTGGCAACTTTTTTCAAAAGAATTGAAAGTACAACGTCATCTGCAAATTTAGCTTCATCAATAAGTTTCATAAAAGTTGGATAAATTTTTTTTATCCATTCAGATTTTACAAGAACACTGCCGTACCCCTCAATCACATCTATAGATGAACCGTGTTCTCTTGGAAAATATCCTTTAAAGTAATTATCAAAATTAAAACCTGACAGCCCAATAGCACAGTTGTATGTTTTGTGCCATTTCAAAAGATTCGTAACTAAACGAGTATCATAACTTGTATCATCATCCAGATATACTATTATATCATCATTTTCAAGTGTTGAGATTGGTCCAAAAACCTTTGTCGCGGGTCCAAGGTCATCACATTCTCTGTTTATAATGACTCTTTTATTTTTCGGCGGAGAAATTTCGCCAGTCCATTCCGGAAATCGTTTGTAATATCTAGGTATATTCACCCATACTTCATGACACCCTTGATTTACAAGTTCCTCATGAGCGAGTCTGAGTGCATCTTGTATTCTAGGAGGTATTGTAGTCAAACTTACTATGACTTTCATTTGTTTTTGTTAGTTATAAATTCTTAAGTCGAAGTGTCTCTTTTTTCGTGTACTATTTCTTTTAATTCTAATACATCATCTACAATTGATGCAATTCCTAGAGCAATTGTTCTTTCGGTCGTAATTGGAAAGCGGTAAATTGGGTCACCCGGTCTATTGTGGAATGAGTACAAAGTCTCGTCTATTTTTAGTACCAATGGCATAATCTCTTCATATTTGGACCTCAACATGAAACAATTATGGTATATGGGAAAGTTTTTTGATTTGAGAGGTGGTAATTGGGTAAGTGTATAATTGAAAAGGTCAACTTCGTGGAACCCATACGTACTCGTTGCGAGCAATGTATGTAGGTCCATTGTTTTTATAGAGACTCCTATAGTAGGAGAGAGCATAGATTTTAGACGGTGTATACTTCCCTTTGGAAAACGCATATCGTACTGAACAAACCCAATGTAGTCCGCGTTGGAAACTTTGTTGAGTACCACATGGTGATTCACGCCACCATTCATCCAATTATTCTCTTGCCATTCCTGGTGATACACTGGTAATTCCCACTCTTTAATGTACCCACTTTCAGGCAGTACATCCTTTTCAATGTTTTCATTCACGGCTATGAACGTGAGACACGCGCGCTCTTCTTCATCAAGTTCTTCATACATCTCTGGATAAACCCTTTTGTGAAAAATGACAAATATTTCAAGACTCATCAACTCTATTTAATATTTTCTTCACCTTTAAAACGAAAACATTCCCATAGGTGTGTACTCGGTCTAGATAGTTTTGAAAACTCTTCTATCGTGTACTGATCTCCCATCGACTTGTTACATTTTCCACATATTGGTCTAAGATTTGAAATTTCGGTGAGTCCACCTTTACTCTCTGGAATGTTATGACCCACTTCAAACGTAAAAGGTGTGATTACATTTTCGCACCATGAAACCAAACACTTGTGTTTGAACCACTTGTCACCACAAAATGAAATCCAAACCTGTTCTCGAAGAGCTTTTGGAATTTTTACTTTCATTTTCCAAATCTCACACTTTGTCCTTAACTCCACATCTTATTTTCAAGTGTCCATGCTACAACATCTGAAAGTCGTTGTCTCAGAGATTCTTTCGGTGTCCACCCGAGTTTGGCGAGCCGTTCACCAGAGATTGCATACCTCAAATCGTGACCAGGACGACTAGAATGAAAATCTACAAGCTCATATTTGAGTGGTTCTTTACCGATTACACTCGCAATCATTTGTGCGAGTTCTAAGTTGTTCACTTCCTCAGGTCCCACGAGGTTGAATTTTGGGCACGAGGCAGAAGTGCCTCCTGGACACGCGTACAACTCTGAGTGATTCAAAATGAATAGAACGCCATCCGCTACATCTTCTGCGTGAATATAGTGACGAGAACCTGGTATGGTCCGAGTCTCATCACTGTGAATTTCAATTGTTTCGTTTTGTAAAATTTTTCGGATACATTTGGGAATAAACTTTTCAGGATGCTGTCGCTGACCGAACACATTCATAGTATGTGTAATTACTACAGGTATACCGTATGTGTTTCTGTAGGCAACTGCGAGCTCTTCACCACCCGCCTTTGTCGCACTGTACGGATTTGTAGAATTGTACCGATCGTACTCGTCATATTTGACACCTTCAGGCGCAGGACCAAAAACCTCATCAGTTGAAAAATACAAGAAACACTTCAAGTGTTCACGTTGAGTGCGTGCAAAATCGAGAATATTGCATGTACCTACAACATTATCCATTACGAAACTCAATGGATCCTCGATACTTCTATCTACGTGACTATTTGCACCCACGTGAATAATACAGTCTACATTTCCGATTTGGTTTCGTAGTAAATCGCCTATAGGACTCTTGAGGTCGTGATGAAAAGCTGAGTACCGACCATTCGTATCAATACTTGCGATTCGTCCCAGATTACCAGAATAACTTAGACGTTCTAAACCTACAACGTTCCAATCAGTATCTTTAATAATTTTTTCTAGAATATAGTGTCCTACAAAACCAGCAGACCCAGTAAGAAGAACTCGCATTCCTTGTATAAAATTTCTGTTCACTACTTTAAATAATGAACAACCTCGAAGGTAAAAAATTATGCAACCCCCATGATTTTATGCGTCACAAAAGGTCGAATGGATCTATTCACCCTGGAACTATGGTTCTCAAGAAAAATGTTGCATGGATGGGCTGCCCAAACACTCGTTGCAAAAATGAGGTCGCGATAAAAAAATGCGATGAACATGAATTCCACGTTCAAAGAGCACTCAAGTCTGAATTTCCAACTATGATTCCAAGTGTATACAAAGGTACTCGATGCACAGATGGATTTTACATGTACTCAGAGTACATTAGAAATGGTACAGTCAAGAAGCATGCAAAGGATGCCACAATAGGATCAGTACTCTACAAAGTGTTTATAAATCTGAAAAAAATACATGACAAACATCCAAATTTCAGACACAATGATCTACACACTGACAATGTACTCGTAGGAGATGATGGTCCTTTATTCTATGATTTTGGATACGCAAACTGGCATGGAAATCCAATATTTGACACGACTCTGAAAAAAGATTATGGAATATATCCCGGAAATCACGTCATGTATGATTTTCATTTCTTTGCAAATTCTGTATACTCTGATCTACCTCAACTTTACAAGAACAAGGTGAAGAGCGTTTTTCCGAGTGAATATCTCGGGGACACTTCAGCATTCATAAAGAATGGTCGTCTTAGATATAATGTTTCTCATGTTCGTCTTCCAACCATGGTTCAGGTTATAAATGCATTTGCTCCGAAAAAAGCCGGTCTGCTCACATTTACAGGACCCCCCAAAGTACCCATTGTTGGTTCTGCTGCAAAGAAAATGTCTGTCCGCGTTAAATTTTCTCTAAGAAATAAACGGCGAGTGAGCAATCTCAAAGCTGAACTTGTTAGATCCGGAATGAACAATGTAAATGCTGAACTCAAAGCGATACGAAATATAGAGACTCTCAAAATTGCAGGACTCTTAACACCAACCCCAAGCCCTCGTCGCCCTAATGTTGTTCCTCCGACAAAGACAAAAGGCAAACATATTCGTTTTGTTAGTCCTGTAGCAGGACCAAGCAAACCCGTTCCATTCGTAGCATTCACAAATACACCGAGAATGAGACCAAGGATTAATAAGAAACTGTGTACTTCTTACAAAAAAGATGAACTCTTGACGGTACTAAAACGTCTAGGTCACCGAGTTGACAAGAAAATGACGCTTAAAGAGCTCTGTGGAAAACTCACGAAACCAAAGTCCTTACCAAAAGTGTACACGAGACCTGTACAACCACCTATAGTAAATATGAAAGGTATTACATACCCCAAACTTTTGAAAAAGAATTTGTCTAGTCTCGCAAAGGGTATCGGAATCAAGGTTCTCTCAAAAAATAAAAAGGGTGAATTAGTGAATAAATTGTATGCTCGTCTCAACAAGAATACATCTGGAGCCCTTATGAAATTTAATCGTAAAACAGTAACTGCCAGACAGATTGCAGAGGCTCTCGCGAAAAATTATGGTTGGAAAAACAATCGTCACGTCGAACGTTTAAGGCTTCTAAAGATTTATGGCAATAGGAAGTAAATGGACGGAGATCCATGGGAAATTTTAGGTCTTACGAGAGATGCTGACGAGAATACAGTAAAAAAAGCTTATAAGAAACTTGCAATGAAACATCATCCAGATAAAGGAGGCGACCCAGAACAATTCAAAAAAATTCAAACCGCATATGACCGCATAATCAAAGGTGACCCTGTTCAAGAAGAAAATTTCGACCCTTTCAGTATGTTTAGTCAATTTTTTCAGCAACAACAGCAACAACGACAAATTCACGATATACGTGTAAAACTCGAAGTTGCTTACGCTGGACACGAAATCAATTTAAAAGTTTCTGATAAAGATGCCTGTCCGGCTTGTAAATGCGATGTTTGTAGAGGAATGGGAGCTATTCAACTCGGACCATTTACACAAATGTGTCCTAAATGTAGTGGTAAAAAAGCTCGTGGATGTTCTTCTTGTTCTGGTAAAGGGTTTTTAGACACAAATACAAGTTACACTGTTCAGGTACCTCCTGGAACTCCAAATGGTACATTAATTCATGTATGTGAAAAATTTGACGTTCGTATTCTTGTTGATGCTGATGGTAGTGCATTTGAACTCAGTGGCGTTGACTTGTTTTACACGGTAAACTTGACACTCAAAGAATCTCTCATAGGTAAGACGTTTATAGTGCCTCACCTAGGGGGGAATTTTGAATACACGACTAATATAATAAAACCCCATAAAAAATACATTGTAAAAGGTAAAGGATTATCTAAAAATGGTAATCTCGTACTAAAATTTGTTATTGATTATCCTGACAAATTCACAGATGAACAGATTAAGATGTTAGAGAAAGTCCTTTAATACCACCTTTGTCTGTATTTTTACAGCCGCCTACTGCACTACCCTGTAAAGGAGCAGAGTTTTTGTACATTACAAGAGCTAATAAAACAAGAACGAGTGTCAGTGTTGCAGGTATGAAATATTTCATTTTAATTGTATACAATATTTTTTAGACGTACGCCCCGTCAGAATTAAATTTACATACAAATGCTGCCTGAGTTGCACTTGTTGGTAACGTACCTAAAGTTGAACCTACTTCGTTTTTTATTGGAGGTGTCGTCCCGTTATAGTAACCAGTAAGGTACACGTTTCCAACAGAATCACATGTGACACCATTTCCAACATCTGAATTTGTAGTCGCATCTATGATTCGAGAGTATTGGTACGTACCCGACGAATTGAATTTGGAAAGGAACGCAGCTGCACCAGAACTTGCCGGGAGTGTTCCGAGTGAAGTACCTGCTTGGTCCTTTATGGTAGGAGTTCCGTTGTAGGACCCCGTGAGGTACATGTTACCTGAAGAGTCACACGCGACACCATTACCTGAATCAGCACCTGCTGTATCTATGATTCGAGAGTATTGGTACGTACCAGACGAATTGAATTTTGATACAAATGCTGCTGTACTTGTACTCGCTGGAAGTGTACCAGATGTCGAAGAAACATTCGAACTATTTACAAAGTATATATTCACTGTTGAACCATTATAGTAACCAGCAAGGTACACGTTTCCGGACGAATCACATGCGACCCCAAGTCCAGAGTCAGCATTTGTTGTCGCATCTACAACTTGTGAATATTGATATGTTCCTGACGAATTGAATTTTGATACGAACGCGGCTGCGCCAGATGATACAGGGAGTGTTGCTATAGCTGTAGAAACATTTGAACTGTTTATAGAGTAAATTGTCGGGGTTCCAGAATAATATCCAGCAAGATACATATTACCCGAAGAATCACATGCGACCCCGTATCCATAATCTGTACCTGCTGTATCTACTGTTATGGAGTATTGATACGTTCCGGATGAATTGAATTTGGAAACGAATGCAGATGTACTTGCAGCTGCTCGTAGCGTCGCTACAGCTGTAGAAACATTTGAACTGTTTATCGAGTAAATTGTCGGGGTTCCGGAATACGATCCAGAAACGTACATGTTATCTGAAGGGTCACATGCTACACTTAGACCCTGATCACCTCCAGTGGATTCTATAATTCTAGAATATTGATACGTACCGGATGAATTACATTTTGATACAAATGCAGTATCTAAACCACCTGCACTTGCTGGTAATGTTGCTACAACTGTTGAAACATTTGAACTATTTACAAAGTAAACTGTAGGGGTTCCTCTATAATACCCTGAAAAATATATGTTATCCGAAGAGTCGCGTGCGACACCGAGTGCTTGATCAACAGTAGCTGCATCTAAAACACTCGAATATTGATATGTACCTGATGAATTGAATTTTGATATAAATGCAGCAGTGGAAGCTGGTGCTGGAAGTGTTGCAATTCCCGTACCTGATTGGTCTTTTATAGTGGGTGTACCTGTGTAGTACCCTGCAATGTACATGTTACCCGAAGAGTCACATACAACTCCTTCACCGGCGTCATTTCCAGCCGAATCTATAATTCTAGTGAATGTGGGATACGCCTGTGCAGTTGGTTGATAGTTCAGAGTAGAATCAAACTTCACGAGAAATGCTGCAGTCGATGCCGCGCTCGCTGGAAGTGTTCCGAGTGACGTGCCCGCCTGATTTCTTATGTTTGGAGTCGTTCCGTTATAGTATCCCGAAAAATACACATTCCCTGACGAATCACTTGCTACACCATACCCTCTATCATCACTACTCGCATCTACGATTCTCACAGTTTGGTACGTACCCGTAGAATCAAACTTTACGAGAAATCCCGTGTACCCTAATACTGATGGTAAAGTTGCGAGTGTTGCGTTTCCTTGATCTTTTACAGTTGTTGTACCCGTGTATTGACCTACGAAATACATGTTACCCGAAGGATCACACCCAACCCCCCATGCAAGTTCGTTTCCAGTACTCTCGACAATGCGTGAATATTGGTAGGTCCCGGATGAATTGAATTTTGAGACGAACGCTATATTACCAGTGCCTGCTGGTAATGTTGATACAAGAGGCGCAACAGCAGCTGTGAGTGAATTACCTCCCTGGTCTTTTACTGTAGCGGCACCTGCACCGTAATATCCAGCGACATACAAATTCCCGGACGAATCGCATGTTATGTTAAATATACGTTCTGCACCAGTTCCGTCTATGACACGTGAGTATTGGTACGTTCCCGACGAATTGAATTTAGAGACGAACGCACATTCACTCGAAGGTGCCGGTAAAGTCGAAACTAAAGGCGCAACTGCAGCTGTGAGTGCCGCGCCCGTTTGGTCTTTTACAGTTGGGACTGCAGTGACATAGTAACCTCCAAGGTATACGTTTCCAGACGAATCGCATGCGACACTGTACCCTAATTCTGTTCCTGTTCCATCTACGATACGAGAGTATTGGTACGTACCCGTCGAATTGAATTTACATAAAAATGCAGCGTCTACACTGCTCGCTGGGAGTGTTCCGAGTGAAAATCCACCTTGACTTTTTATAGTAGGTGTTCCTGCGTATCTTCCTGCTATGTACATGTTATCTGACGAGTCACACGCGACACCTTGACCAGCATCGTACCCGGCGGAATCGACTATGCGTGAATATTGGTACGTGCCTGAAGAATCGAATTTGGAAACGAAAACAGCCGCACTCGTGCTCGCTGGTAACACATTTGACGTTGGCGCTACAGCCGAATTTAGTAAATTACCTCCTTGATCCTTTATAGTGGGTGTTCCTGTGTAGAAACCCGAGAGGTACATGTTCCCAGCAGAATCACACGCGACACAGTTTCCTTGGTCGGCACCTGCAGAGTCTACGATTCGAGAGTATTGGTACACACCAGACGAATTGAATTTACATACAAATGCTGATGTACTTGTACTCGCTGGTAATATATCAACAGTACCACCGAATTGTGTAATTATGCTTGGTGTACCAGTATAGTAACCCGAAAAGTAAACATTTCCGGACGAATCACATGTGACACTGAGCCCCTGATCATCACCTGTCGAATCAATTACCCTCGCAAATGTTATATTTTTACTAAACACATATGAATTGAAAAAGAGTGTCGACAGTGACATTTAATAGTATCTAAGGAACAATATATCTCACAATAACTACACCGGATCCACCATCACCACCGACATTTGTATCCGTTGTTGGACTTTGGTTATATGGTCCTGCTGCACCTCCTCCACCGCCTCCCGTGTTTGCGGTACCAGATGTACCATTTGCATTCAGGGTACCGTTTCCGACTGGGTTTACCTCGTATACACTCCCACCTGCGCCACCACCTCCGTTCCCGCCTAGATCTGCAGGTAATGACGAAAATGGATTTCCTGTAGTGCTTATTACTAAGTATTACAATATATTACAAATTTAGCACCAGATGGTGTACCGGAACCTACTGTATCGATTTTGATTAAGAGTTGATCATAAATAGCAACCGAGTTTGTACCACCTATAAGTGTACCAGGAATACCATTTGCAGATACATTTGAAGTAGTTGTACTGCCTATCTGTGGTTTAGTTGTGTAAATAGTATTTCCATTTTTTTGAATATCAAAAATTGTATTTGATGTGACAGTAGGTAATACATTTAACCAAAATAATGGAACCTTTGTTGATGATATGTTAAATGCGTAAGGTGCTCTTATAACAGTATAATTAGATGTTGTTAATGTAGTAGTCTCATCTGAAATTGCACCGCCTAGTAACAAACTCGATTTCAATGTGTTTATATTAGAATTTACAAGGCTCAAATTTGAATATACATTTGACAGATTTGATTGTAATGCAATTACGTTATAAATGTTTGAGATATTTGACCAAACTAGAGTGTTTGAGGTTTGTAGTGCAGACACATTTGATTGTAAAGAAGAAAGGTCTATGGATGTTCCTATATTGTTATAAATGTTTGAGATATTTGACCAAACTAGAGTGTTTGAGGTTTGTAGTGCAGACACATTTGATTGTGTTCCGGTTGCAAATGTTTGTAGTGCAGACACGTTTGAACGTTCACTGGAAGCGTTTGTGTTTATGGTTGTCAAATTGGACCAAACTAGGGTATTTGAGGTTTGTAGTGCAGATACATTTGACTGTGTTCCGGTTGCAAATGTTTGTAGGGCAGATA
>JACCDW010500543.1_pt1 | contig 63449 bp, 64 predicted proteins | sample 7449781 | NCBI WGS metagenome assembly JACCDW01 (sample SAMN15323449, study PRJNA562643) | freshwater metagenome | isolation source: river surface water | place: USA:Blue River Watershed | collected 2017-08-18
ATCAGGATTTAGATCAGTCTCGAACTCGTACTCCTTGTTGACAATAGGTGTGCGCAGCATCCTGCTGTTAAGATCCCTCTTCAGTGTATCTAGCTCGCCATAGTTGGGATCCATACCAATCTCGTCAGGCTTTGTGTAGACAGACTTGAGGTATCCAATCGCGGAAGCGATATGGTTGATCTTCTCCTCTAGCTTCTCCTGCTGCCTGCGGTTCCGTGCTAAGATCCTGAACACCTTGGATGCGATCTTCTGATCAGGATCGGCAACATCGTTTAGCGCATCCTGATAGAAGGTGTACCTATCAGGATTGTAATTATAAGAGGTATCATCACTTACAAACCCAATGCTAAATGGTGAACGCGGCAGCCCAAGCTGTGTCATATCACGTGTTAGCAATGATAGATTGGGTGCGCCCATGTTTCCTTACAAAAAACATAGGAAAAATAAATCGTCTATAGAACAATGGATATCATGAGCCATGCTATCATGGCTAGTATAGCTACAACAAGGCCTATCTTGGTGATCATTGGCTTCTTGATATAGGCCGTGTGGTACAGCAGGAATGCCAGTATTGCGATGGTTACATATAGGAACATGTTAACATCCCTTGTAAACTTCCGTATTGGCTGTATCATGTTGTCGTTCTCCCTGCGCATGTTCCTCATGTTGAGCCGTATCTTGCCCCTACTAGCATTAACCGTTTCTACATTGGGGAGTTCGGAAAGTTCCTTCCCCTGAATGTGTTCCATGTAGGCATATGCCTCGTCCTTGTACTTGTCATTGCTAGTCATATCCATAGGGTCTCCAATATCTTCAGATGGGTTCATGCGTGAAATGTTCTTGGCAAGCATGATATTCATCCATTGGTTTACCTTGTTGCCCTTGTAAGGGCCTGTGTTTACTACGTTTGTGTTATCCTCGCGGAGATCCTTTATGCCCGCATTGATCTCGTTCCTGTTTAATTCATAAACCCGTTTGAAATCATCGATTATCTGACGGGTTCTTATGTCAGCTATAAAGATGAAGATGATAACAAATACTGCTACAAAGAGGACAATGGCAATGCTTGCCGAAGGGTTTCCAACCGCCCTATTTAGATATAGCATGTTAAGGAGGCATACAGACACTATAAGAACCATCATTACAGAAGTCATCCCAATCATGCCCTTGCTATCAATGTTGTTATCACTGTACTTTGACTGTGTGCTGTACCGTATGTTAACACTAATGTATGCTATGTAGAATAGTGTGAGAACAACAACAACAGCCATGCTCACACCTTTTGCAAATGGATCTGTACCTGTTGAGGTAATGTACGAGATATACGTCACAAACAACACGAGCATTATGGCAAACAGTGCTACCTGGAGGATCCCCTTAACAGATCTTAGATCGTTTTCGTTGTATCCCTTGAACAGCTTGTACCTTGCGGTTTCCATCTCGATATAGGTCGCCCCGCATTCGGCTTGGGAACGATTTCCAAAATTGATTGTATCCTTCATCTTCGCAGCTATTACAGCAAGCCATATGAACGAAACAACTAGGAATATGAATGCGATTGTAGTAACAATGGTTGTAAATCTTTCGGTTTTTACAAACCTGTCTGAATATCCTAGTGTAGAATATTCAGGATAGTTAGCAGTTGTTGACATTTGTTATACCCTACCATCTACATACAATTTCTTTTGTTACGCAGATGCTACATAGTGAATTGTACATAGGCTATAGATATGGCCATTGCTACAGTGAACATCCCTATAGCCATAGGACCGACCACCCTGTATGCGATATGGAAGAGTGGCATAGCAAACACAAAGAGGATAATGTAGGCATATATGAGATAGGATTTCACGGTCTTGTTGAATTTGTTGTAGCTCTCTTTTGGTTTGTAATACCCAATGGTATCAAACGCATTGTCAAGATCTGTAACACTCGCATCTGTATCATTTATCTTCTTGTAAGCATTGAGATAGCCATCCCGTATGAGGCTCCTATCTTCAAGGGTGCTATCAAACCTAATAAGCCTGAACAGGATGCTATAATCACCATCCTTTACACGGCTGATGATTGTATTACGGCTGTCCTCGAGTGTAACATCCGAGCTGTTAAATGACGACCATCTCTTAAGAATGAGTTCATAAAGCCTGGTAACGCTTCCTGGATAGACGTTCTCTGATGGTACCTGGTCCTGCTGGTAGATAGGATAGGCCTCATCTATGGTTTTCAATGCATTCTCTATAACACTCTTGCTCTTCTTGTAATCGTCATTATCATTCTTGATTGTTGTAGGAAGGGCATTTACCAGCGCTAGGTCGATAATCACAAGTACGAATAATAGCCCAATCGCGATATACACAGGTACAATGCCTTTATCAAATGGAGGGACATAACCGAACCATTCTTTCTTAAAGTACAGGGACGCGCATAGCATACCCAACATAATGATCGCGAACACGATCACCGGAATTGCAGCCTTTTTTGTTTGTTCGTATTTTTCTAATGCGTTCCACACGTCATAACGGACGGTTTCACCCTCGGTTTGTATGATCTTGCATTCATCTGATCTATGGAATGCTGTGATAACACGATCATATATCCGGCTAACCATTACAGCAAATATAATATGGGCGGTTGTTGCTAACAATATACAGAAGTAGAAAAGAGATCTTGATAGAGATAGATAATCCATATTCTGAAAAAAGAAGACATTATAATTCGTAAGGAGGATTGATTATACACCTTTGATTAGTTACCTCTCATCTTGTTGATTATGTTTGTTACAAGATCCTTGATCCTTGTATACACCTCCTGTATGAACCCTTTTACCATATCAAGGATAGCTTTTCCCTGCGGTGTAGTATATACTAATAACAATATAACAACAAGCAGGGTTACCGCGAATATGAACATCGCCCTGATCATATTAAATATCGCCTTGTATGCCTGATCAAGCGTTGATTTCTTAAAGTATCTTGCCGCATCGCTAACTGCTTTGAGCCGGATGTTAACCTCCTCCTGGATAGACGAACCGTCATTTATTGCCATATATCCTGTTTTAGCATTTGTATAAACCGCGTCTTTCGATACCTTTATCATGTCTTCTAGATCTGTCAGGAAGTGATCCTCGAACTCCCTGATTTCGATATCATCATTATAGAATAGGAATTCTACAGGTTCGAATGGTTCGGTACCAGGCTGCTGCTTTAGACTACCAACAGTAAACCGTTTCTTAAAGTCATCCTTGAATGAATCATAACCATTAAAGTTGTTCATGTAGTGCTTGTAGATGTTGTACGTGAATATCATCTTCATAGCACCAACCTGGTTTGTTGTAAGCTCCTTGTTGATCTTGTTGGTTATAAGGGCAAAATTCTCGCTAGCGATTGTATCAAGATACGAGGTTTCAACATAGAGGTTCGAATATATCTTCAACTTTAGGTCATATGCCTTATCGTTTAGATCCTTGAGAACCTTGTTGATTGCCTTCTCCTTGAACATGTACTTGATAATGTAGATACTTATAATCGCTACAATGAAGTAACATGCCATCGCAAAACCGACAACCTTATCAAACCTGATAGAAAGCGCATTCTTTGCTTCATTGTCCTTTATCGCAAAATAGTATATATGTATTATCGCTGTTGCGAGACCATAAATGATAATGTACACAACTACAATAGATACAAGGATATTGAGTATGTAGATGCTAGTGTACAGCTTAAGGAACTTCTCATCTTTTGTCATTTTGGCATCAACCGATTTCTCTGTATCTTCATTCTTGGTTTTTGATCCACACTTGCTACTCTTATCAGGTACTACATATTTTGCATAGTCAAAGAAGTTGTATTCCATCATATCGCGTATTAGCTTCTTGTTGTATTTCGCATCCTTTTTCTGCTTGCCCTTGACTATCATAATAATGAACATATTAACAATCGAAACAACAATAAACGATATCATGCACAAGAAACCTACGATTGCTAGTAGCTTAAACAGCATGTTTAGGTTCTTGCTAATTGTTGTTTCATTCACCGTGTCATCTTTTGCTAACATTTCTACAAGGCCAGATTTAGGTTCAACATTATCTGGAACAGGTTGAACCTGCTTAACAGGCTGAACAGGCTGAACAGGCGGAACAGGCTGATCCGCCTCATCCGCACCTCCATTCCATAGATTGTTTATCCTGTTTCTCTTCTTTATACGTTTTGATATGTGGCTTTTAGCCATGCTCCTATTCATTATGAATACATTTCTTTTTTACAGATTTTTTGTTAATTGAGCACAAGGCAGTTGCCTGATCTGTCTTAGTGTAACAATTCCATAATAGGAGAGGATAATCATTATGATTGTTATGATTACAACGACCATTACCACAAATTTGAGTATTGTGTAAAGGCTGTCCCATGCCAATCGTATATTGATTTCAGATGCCTTCTTCTTGGTATCACGCATCGCTTTTTCTGCCTCGTTCTTGATGCTTGTTGCTAGAGGGTTTTTCATGCTGAGGTCACCGTTCACGATTTCAAACACTACATTTAGATTTGTTTTGTTGTCAAAATTCCCGAACACATCAGACCTCATGTAATCCGCCACCCTAAAAACACGTGAATTCCCAGGGAGGGCGATCTTTCTTATATCAAACAGTTCTAGACATTCTGTTCTGTACATACGTTTCTGTGCTATATCATCTATGAGATCAGAGTTCAGGAACTTGTACATGTTCAGTGTGTAGAGTATCTTTAGTACCTTTTCCCTATTAACTGTCTGATTGGCATTTAGGATCGCAGGATTTATTTTACCGTTAGTGTTGAGCAGAACCTTGTCGGCTGCTGCCTTGATAACACTATCTGCACTAGATGGTACACGACCATTATTGTAAAGAATTCTTAGGAACTCTTTATCTATATAGAAATTTCTGTATACAAAATCTTCAAGTGCTTTTATTTTTTCCGCACGCTGTTTGATATTCTTCATTTGTGTGATATAGACGGGAAGATATACAGCAGTTGCTATGAAGCTGAGGACCAGCACAATCTTGATGTGCATCACCTTGTTGTGGAATATCGAGGTTGGCATCATTGACATAAGCAGGATCCCAATGCATAATAGGATGATTAAAGGAGGCAGTAGCACAGTATATGTAAGTCCGCTATTGATACTCATTATGTTTAGAGATGATCTTACAATTGGATATTCGGGCATATCCTTGTTGTAACGATTTTCAGGGCTAATATTGAGTAACTTGTGGTTCTTGTAGATGTTGTTGTAGAAATAGAGAGCAGTATAGCTTATCCATGTAAATAGGAGACCAGCAACAGAGATCATAACGTACTTGGCAATCATGCTCGACCCCGTTTCATCGGTTTTGATGTTTTTGCTATCTTCATAGTCGTTAACAAAATCTGCTCCTAATGATCTAACCCTTCCTAAATCATTCCTACATTGTACAATGCGCCTACGGGTATCGCTATTTGGATCGCCACCAAGCTCATAGGATTGGTTCGTCTTTGGCACTATTTCTGTTGTGGCGGCATCCTTGTTATTAGTAGGCTTTATTTCTGGCACAGCAGGCTTTGATATACCCTGTGTTACAGGTATCTTAGGAGCTTCTTGTAGAGCAGGCGGCACGGTTTGGATTGGTGTTAAAAGCGTACCATTGCCATTGCCATTACCACCATCATAACGATCTTTCGCCATACCCCCGTTTAGCACCTTTTTGATGTTTGCTAGGCTTAGGCCGTATTCATACATATTCCGTTACTGTATAATGAGAAAAATGAAATGTTGTTACATATGTGTACGGCAATCTACACAGATGCCTTGATGATCCAGATAAGAAGTATCACAGCAACAGGGTAGCTGATACGCACCATAACCTCCTGGATGGTTGTTAGGATAGCCTTTGAGATGTAATCATCTAGATAGTGCCCAGCAACACGGTCTAGTGATAGACCAAGAACGATGACGAGCGCCAGCACAATCATCTTGATGATCTCCATCTTCTTGTTGCCGATCTTGTCCCAGAAGCTATCGCCGCCATAGTATGACTTAGGATGGGGCATCTGCTGGGCATACATCGCATTGTTAGGGGGAACCTGTACATCGGGAGGGCTAGCGTGCGATGTGGTTGACTTGCCATATGCGTTGGCATCAACCACATTGGGGTTTGCGCCAATCTGCTGGGGCTGCTGGGTAGGCTGGGGGATGGGCTGTGCGGCACCACCGTGCATCATAGGCTGATCATACGATGGCATACCATAAACAGCTGATAGATCTGCTCCGTCAAACATAGTACGTTATCTAATACAGCGCTACATATTATATTTTTTACACCTTGACAATTCTATATTTTCCTGTTGTGAACAATCTTCATCAGTTTCTTGAGTATCTCGTTACGGGGTATGTTCTTACGCAGGTATCTCTTTGCCTGTGTATCCACAATATCTTCGATAATTTTCATCGCGTTTTCTAGACTATCTAGGATTATATCCCTGCTGTTTTTGGCATAGAGTGCCTTATCAAGGTTTATAAAGAGTTGTTTCTCGTATTCGTCATTCATATATATATCGGGCACTGTACCGATACGTGTTTTGAATTGGGCAATCTGTTTCCGGATAAGATGGAATGGTGGATTGCCCAGTTTTGTTATCATTTTTATAAGGATGTCTAGCTCGCTCTGTATCTGGTTTAGTTTCGCTACGGGTGAACTAAACAGAGGATATAGCTGCTGGATGGTGTAGTGATCATCCTCTGATATAGCATAGAGCCACATCCTCTTAGCGAGCTTCATGTGCTTCTTGAATACAGGGTTCTTGTACAGCATGATCTCCCTCTTGAGTGATTTCTGATACATGTCAGGTTTTTCGCTAAGGTAGATGTTTTCTCCATTTACCTTGGCTACTAGCATGAACCAGTTGGTCACCTCCATAAAGCGATCATCTACAAGTGCCCATAGATCAGCCTTTACTATGGTGCCTTGTGATAACGCCTCTGATAGGGTTATCCTTTTCCGTAGGGACAGCATCTTGTATCCCTTGAGGAGTTCTTTCGTACTCCATCGCAAAATATAGCGTTCCCTTACCATATCGCGTAGTTGTTGGTATTGATATGCCGATGGTCGAGATGGTACCACCTTTATAATATCAATTGCCTCTTCCTTGGTTAGCAGCTTGTTCGTGTAGAGATCTGCTATCTGCTGAACTATCCTGTATTGATCATAACCTTCTAGCTTTCCTGTTTCTGGATCAAACGTACCTATTTCTACAAAATACCGTTCATCTATTCCGGCCTTGAAATCGCCGAGGTACGTGTAACGTCTCTTCTGTATCTTTCCTATCATGGAATGTAATCCATCAATAATCTTGTTTATGCTTGTATTGAACGTGCAACAACCATGGATTGCTTCGTAGAGATCTATATCAGATGGATATTCGTGTATTTTGTAGCGAAAGCTTCCCACGATCTGAGGGGGTGTTTTAGGATCGATGGTAAGTATATCAATCACCTCCTTCATATCGGGTGTGAGGCTTTCATCCTTTCTTAGCTGTAGTATATTAAGCTCTGTTTCGGCTAAAGCCTTTAGCAGCCCCATACTATCTACAAATCCATGCCATAAAAATGTTTGTTTTCATTAGGATAAATAACAACCATGAGTAAAAATACGGTCATTAGTATAATCCTGGTTCTTGTGATTGTTGCCCTTTTGTTCAGTGTTTTCTATGGCAGCAGGGGTAGGCGTTATTGGTATGGTGGAATGGAAGGTTTTAGTGACATGCCCGGGCTTACCGAAAAGGAGAAGGAACTGTTTGAGGATCTTTCTAATAACCGTCTAAGCGAGGACGAGATTATGAAGCTTGTGAATGCAGGTGTAATTAATGACAATCTTATAGGCAAGTTCCTAAGCCATATGGATGGTGACATGTTAAAGGAGAAGTTTGAAAGCGCCGCAGCTGATGCTACGCTTGACAATGCCAAGGTGTCTTTTTACAAGAACAAGAACTATCAGGGTGCTTCAGTAGAACTAGGTATTGGTGAACATGATCATGCTGATATAAAGGGTATAAATAATGCTATCACTTCGCTAAGGGTTCCTACCGGACTACGTGTAACTATATACGATGGTGTAGGGTTTAAGGGCAAAACCTTAACGCTAACAGAGGATACACCTGATCTTACACCAAAGGGTTTTAATGATAGAATATCATCTGTTAAGATTGAGAAGATATCGTCCGCAGCCCCTGCTGCTGCTCCCGCCCCTGTTGCACAGCCTATGGCAGAGCCCACCCAACCTGCTACCCAGCCTGCTACCCAGCCTGCTACCCAGCCTGCTACCCAGCCTGCTACCCAACCTGCTACCCAACCTGAGGAGCCAAAAGAACAACCAATCACTATACGTGAAAGGCAAGATCGCGAGGATCGTGACAAGCTAGACCACGAGGATCGCGGAAAAGGTCATGCTGTTACATCTACCCATGCTGTTCCTACACTAGCCCCATCTCTACCAGTTATACATGCTCCAAGTGTAGTTGCTCATGTATCCCGTCCAGAGCCGTCTCCATCCCGTCCTTTAGAACGTGATATGGGCGAGGGTGAGAGACCAGATTACGAGAATAAAGAGAGCGAGATGCGCGGTAACAGGAGAGAGGATGCTCGGGCTGCACAGACCGCCGTTTCTAAAACCACGGAAGTATCTGGAGCAGAAGTGATACCTGCTCTGGCTGCTATAAATGAGACTAGACCTACAAAGGTGCCTATACATACAAAGACGCCTACACCTCCTCAAACTTCGGTATATGATGAGCACACAGCAACACTTGTAATAGATCCATTCTGTGGCTCATGGAAGGGTTCTTATGCTGCAACGATATAATGTATAGCATTTGTGTTAGTCCCTGTAATACCAGCCCATTTCACGATCCTCATATTCTAGTCGTTCGGGTGTATTCCTAGACTCAACGACCCTATAATTTTCGATGTTATCACGAGAGTAATCTTCCTCGTCATCGTCACTATCCTCTTCGGCGTTGTCATCCCCGCGATGGTACATGTAGCGTAGGAAATCTCCGTCGTAATTAGGATTGATAATAGATTGTTCAAACCTGTTTTTTTGTACCGGTTCGTAGTAACGAATGGCAAATGTTAGCGTGTGGTTAACACCCTTAAAATCATAGAGATTACCCTTTGATGTTTCAAAGCGCAGTGTCATCCTTGAGAATTTTCCAATCGGATGGAAATCTCTTGAGGGGACCGAGCTGTAATCAAACCTTGGATCGGCATAGCCTACGATACCAAGGTTGATCTTGGCTAGACCAAGATTGTGCTTCATAAATGATAGCGATCTAAAGCTGTTCTGTTCTATTTCAGGGCATCTTACAACAATGTATGGTTCCCCAACAAGGTTGAATATGCCAGGGGCCTCTATCCGATTGTACTCATCTGCTACAACGATCTGTATAGAGAGCTGATAGTTTATCTCTGCTAGATCAGGTGTAATCCATGTGGATCCGCTATCACTACTGCTGTATAGGGTATGTAGCCCAATATAGGGATTTATATCGTTGTAGTAGATGCTTGTTGTGCCGATCATGCTGCTAGAACCAAACACAACCCAATAGTATATGTTTTCTAGCATCAGAACCGGTGTAGATATAGATGTTTCAGAAAGCACCCCATTAACGAAGTCGATGTTCATGTTTGATGAGAGTAGCACATAATCGGATGACATGTATGGATGATCCGCACTTCCGATGTTTACCGAGAATGGCACCGGGTATCCGCTATCAATCGCGAATGCTGCGTTAATGTTCTTGAGGAACGTCCTAGTAGAAACGGTGAACCGTTGTGCAACATACCTAGTAGATGATACATCGAGCTTGCGTAGCACACCTCTAGGACCAACAAACAGGTTGTATGGTTCGGATAGCACAGGTGACGAGTTTAGAAGGTCACCATCTATGTTTGTAACCAGCAGATTGCTATCACTTCTACCATTGATCATCGGTGACCATGTGATCCCCGATGTATCGCTGTGTAACAGCAGATTTTCAGAGAGCCTAGGTACATTGCTACAGTAGTATGCTCCTGTGTTACATCCTAATCCTATGCTGTTACTACCTATCATAAGCCAGTAGTATCGATCGGTATTTGCTAGGAGAGGTGTTTGTATTACGGATGTGGAAAGCCCTCCATATGTATCATCGATCGCAAAAGATCCGGTCACAAGTGGATCTACAATAGCAGTAACATTTGAGACTGTATTATTTGTAACACTTGTAAGGATACGGTTTACAATGTTCGATGTAACAAGGGTACCGCTCATATCCGATACAACCGAGGTGTTGCTAGTTCCTATTGATGTAACCGATGTGGTACTAGAATAGTAAACGTTGGCAGAAGAGGACATGCCTGAGAATGTGTTCGCATTAGATGTGGTGTTATACGTGTAGTTGGAGCTGTAGAGGCTGTAAATATTGTATACAATATTAGATGTTGTTATGCTCCCGTTGGTGCTGCTGTTTGTGATCACATTGCTCATATATGATGTGTAATAGACATTTGAATCGGTTGTTGATCTGTCTATGCTATACATTGGGGTGTTCGATGTTCCCATAACAATCGAATATGGTACAGGATTTACAGAGTACTGATTGAAAGCAGCAGCGACAGTACCTATGTATGTCCTAGCAGGAACGATGAACTGTTGTGCAATGTAATTGCTTGTAGATATGGTAACAACACCAGCATTGCTCTGATCAAACCCCTGTGACAACAGGTTGCAGTATGATGATGCCTCTGTGTTGCTGCTATATATACTGCTGTTTGTTGTTACATTTACGCTGCGGAATACCTGTTGATTGCTCTGACTGTCAGGCATATCCACCTTTTTGTACCTGATTATTTCTTTAGGATTGGGGAATAGATCAAATCCGATTGTTTCTGCCATAGTAGAGTTTTTCATATCAAACGCGAATGGATAGGGGCATCGGAATTCTATCTTGTTTTTTAATTCTGGTGGTGTAGAAACAGATTTTGCTGTGATCTGGGCGTTTGGATAATTAGAATTGTTGTTAACGTTCATTGTAAGAGCCTCCGTTAGTTTTGGCAATAGGGTTTGTATGGTGTAGTTTCCAGGATCTATCTCAACAGTTTTGTAGTTAGAAGAGCTATAAAGGGGTGTCGTGTTCCCGTAAGAATAGATAAAGAATGAAATTGTATTATTGTAAGTATCAATATTGTACATTGTTCTTGGAATAGAAGCATCTATTAGCTGTAGCCCAATCACATTTGTAAATGGTGCTGTAAATACAGTAACGTATTCTGATGGTGTTGGATAAGCCTCATGATCACGATCTTTGCTATCAACAAGGAATATGTAGCTTTGAATAATGCTGTTATTTTTTAGATAATCGACATCTTCTATTGGCATTATCTATGTATAACCTTACTTTTTGTAAAGAGATAACTTGTAGAAGCCCTAAATACAGGAATTATCAAAAATAAAAATATAGAAAACAAGTAAGGTAACTTATGGAAAGCATAGGGCTTTTATCAGTATATGCCATATTGATGGTTCTGATTGGTATACAGATGCGTAGCATTGTTGTTATTTCGGCGGCTATACTATTTGTAATTATGACTATGCTTCTAAGGCGTTCGGGTTATTCAGCAGGTGTATCTGATATATCAGGTTTGCTGGCTGCATCTGTTGTTATCATGTATTATACACAGACTTCAAATACTGTTGAATATTTCAGTAGTGCAGGAAATTTTTTCAAAAAGGCATTTTCATATACGCCGATAGGTGCAGCAGTCAATGCTATCCAAAATACGAGAACTAAATCTTCAGGTTCTTCAGGTTCTTCAGGTTCTTCAGGTTCTTCAGGTTCTTCATCCCGTTCTCCTCCAAAACCGATATCATACATTACAGATTATTCAGGGTATAAAGACTATTCTAAATTGACCGAGCGTATTAGCATGCCAAATACTTGTAGTGTGTACTATGTTCCGCCTAGTCTAATAGATGAGTGTGATCGAGGTGTGTTTAATATGAAAGATACCCAGCTAAAGAAATATATAAAAAGTAAGAACAGGTATAATGAAATCATTGCGGCAAGTAGCAATCTTCCTGAGAAAGGAATATGCAAGATAACACTTGAGAATTGGAAGGCAACGCCAAAGGAACCCATTATAAACAATACCGATCAGACAAATATAAATAGGGCACCCTTATCATCATGGGCCTATTGCTTCCAAGAGATAGAAGATGAACAAAGTATGATAAGCTCTATAAGTAACAGGTTTAATCAGAATGAGGTAACCTCGATGGTACTAAATCCGGATGCCTTATATGATGTATTCGAACCAGGTTTGAGTTATGCACGTTTAGCATTCAAGAACCTAGATTATGAGAATGTGAAAAAGGATGTGTGTTCGAGCATCAACATATATGGGAGTATTGATATATCAGAAAACCTAATCGGGCTAGATATAAATAGTGCCAACAATATAACAAGATTTGCGATTTATAAGTATAATAATAGGAAATTCGAATTGCTTGCGGATAGTAGACATATTAATACCAGTGATAGATTTGCTCCTACAAATCAGATCATTATAGGTATATTGAACAGCCTATTCGAACAAAGAATAGAAGCTGTTAAGGTAAAAAACAAAGAAGATCTTTATAGGCTCGTATTAGCACCAATAACCATGGGTACACGGATACATCGGTTTGGAAAGAGCCTGTGTGGTTATCCTTCCTACGAGGGAGCAGTTGACGGTATATTAGATCTATCCGACTTTGGAATAAAACCATATGCTCTATATTCGGCTGTATCGAATACGGATTATATATATGGAACCAAAGAGGATATTCTAAGCAAAAGGGAAAAATATCAGGCAGAGCTAGATTCCAAGATAAACACGATCGTTAATAAGGCTAGGATAAAGAGGATAGATACGGTTATCAAGAGTATTGACACAAATTGGATTAACGCCCTCCGATCATGTGTAAGCATAATATCACGTAGGAAACTTCCATATGATAGCAATCTTGGTACAGAAGGTACAGGTCTTCCCCCAGAATACAAGTCTTATGATAATCGTATATACATAGAACTTATCCAATCAACAGAAACATTAATACCTGAAGAACAGACAACAACACAACCCAAGGCCTAAGTGTACGCGTAAGGAATACCTTACACATCACCATACCTGCTCATTCTCATAGAGCGCTTGTTGTAAACACCTATCGGATTTAGTTCTAGATTATTCCATCCATTTTCCCAAAATCTGTACAATGCGTCAGGATCATACGGTATTGGCATTTCGAGGAACACATCGATATTATGTAATATAATACCTCGCAATACAAGGTAGCTAAATGCGTGTGTTCCCTCCCTCCATTTGCCATCCCCTTGGGCCTCCTGTTTTTTTAAGATCCACTGTATTTGGTGATCATTCCATCTTATTTCATCCCTTAGGAGGCGTTCAAAGTCACCCTCCATTTCGAATGATATAAATGCGGTATGAAGGAATATAGCCCATGCCTCTATTACACCCTCGGTAGGTTCTAGATAGGTATTACATTGTTCAGGGCATCCGGTTGTATCTATCCGGAATGTGGTATATAATTTCCGAATAATATTAGAAGACCATCTAATATCTTGCAGTTTTGGTATTTTGTGTAGCAACTCGTGTAGGGCTACTTTTGGCCATTCCTCAAGCCTATAGATGTATATATGTTCCCCATGTATATATGTATATCCACCATTGATATGGTATGGCTTAACAGTATTAATGCCGGTAGGTTTTGTTCTAGGTTCATTAACCGGTACAAGTGTAAAGGTAATCCTTTTTATGTTGTTTCCTGAAAACATCTTTAGTATTGTGTTTGCCCGATAAAGTGTTTTTATGATCTGTACACGCAGCTTCTTGCACACCTTGTTACACATTACATTAATCGTGACCAAACCACACGTAAACCGGTATTTATGTGTACAATTTGTTAGGAATGTGTTTACCTTTTCAAGAGAATACAGACTGTTTCCTAGCTCTTCTATTAGGGCCTGTCTTTCTGTATCACTAAGCATATCCTTGTCTTCATCTGGCTTGTAACGGTTGTAGATAAGCTCGAAATCCTTGCGTGCCTTTGATAGCCATTTTGTGGTATTGTACATCCGACCTATATCTATCTTCTACCTTCTAATTCCTATATTTGTTCGTTGGGGATAACGTATTTTTTTGGAGAATGTAGGAACATTGTTAATGCGAGCTGTGCTGTTAGGTGTACGCACGCATGCCATTTGCGACTTTCTTCAGGATTTTCTATACGTAGACTTTTCTGATAGTACAAATATGTGGAAATCCCTCCAATTGTTATAGCGATTGTATCATGGAGTGTGTTGTGGAATACAAAGTACTTAATACCGTGTAACATGTACCTTATCCCTACAAAGTGGGCAACACACATGTCTATCAGTTTTGCTATTGGATGTACAGTGCCGTGATATAGCACGCTGGTTCCGGTAAGCGCCTGTATTAGTATCTTGTCATTACGTTTCTTTAGCCTCGCAGCAAATATAGCAGGAACGATAAAACCTATGCTTGTAAACACGAGCATCCAGCATGGCATCTTGTTGTAGTACCTCTGTTCTACCATTTTTTATTTTTGTTTTGTTTCTTGACATACAATAGAGAAAATGGCACCAAAGGTATCAAAATTAAAGAAGCTCGGCGAGGGTTCTTTTGGTTGTGTTGTGTCGCGGCCTCTTGATTGTACAGGTAAGGAAACCATGATTACCACAAAAACAACCGATAATAAGAAGCAGGTGGCAAAGATCTTTTATGAGAAGGACAAGTACGAGACAGAGGTACGTTTGGCAAAGTTATCGAAAAAGATAGATCCTAGCGAGGAGAGGATATTAATACCCACATCTGCATGTGCTGTATCAAAAGATACACTTAACAACCCTTTAAACATCAACGCTATATCTAAGTGTGAGAACATTGCAAATATTAGCAGTGCTAGCGCGTTCACATATAACGAGAATGCGAAATCAATGCCTCGTAGGGTATGGCAACTGGTAATGCCTTATGGCGGCACCGACATCGATCTAGCCCTTGAAAAGAGAAAGAACAAGATATCTGTAAAATCCCTAGCAAGGATGATGATACCCATATTTGAGGGCCTTGTAATGCTAAAGAGCAAGAACGAGGTACATCAGGATATCAAGGTAGAGAATGTTCTTGCTTACAAAACGAAGGCTATACTTATCGATTTCAGTCTTATGCTCCCTTTTAACAAGATATATGCCCCAACAAATTATAACAAGCTAAAGCGGAAGTACAGGCCGTATCCCCCCGAATACTATCTAGCTAGTCTAATGATCAAGCATGGCGACGAGTTCAAGAAATTGCGGAGCGAGGAGATAAAAGCATACATGATAGAGCATTATAAGGCACATCTAGAGCGGATACAGAGCTTCTTCTATCCATATTACACATTGTCCCAGCTTATCGAGGAGAGCAATTACGGATCGTTAATAGTAACCGTAATGAATGACTACAAGAAGCTAGAAGAGTATGTAGACCGTGTTGATGTATATTCGGTTGGAACGTTATTAGCTGATATAACACCTCTTATTAGCAATCCTCTAACAAATCAGGCATTTGTAGATTTTATGAAGGGCATACTACATCCTGATCCGCGCCAGAGGACCGGTCCAGAAGATGCCCTTGATATGTGCCGTTCTATAGCCAAGGTAAAAAAGAAATAGTATGAAATAGTAAAATGACAAACCAGATGCAGCAGGTTGTTCATTTTTGGTGTGAGAGGGAGGAGGAATACCTAGAAATGTTACACAAGACATGTTTAGAACTAGCCGAGGTATATAGAGAGTTGTACGTAAAATCAAGCCGTATACAGAACAAGCTGCGTCTACCTGCAATCATATTGTCATCATTGTCAGGAGCTGCAAACTTTGGCTCCTCGTCTTTTGCATCAACCAGTCACAATCCTCAAAAGACACAGAACTACATTAGTATTACGATTGGTATAGTTAACGTCTTTATCGCTACGATACAGACGTACGAATCGTTTAAGAAGATAGCAGACACGGTTTCAAAGAGCATATCAACGTGCCTTGCGCTTAAGAAGCTATCGGAGGACATCCACTGTATGGTATTTATTCCAGCAGGAGATCGGGACACGGCAGGGGTGATGTACTTACGCGACGCCTTCAACCGTTACCAGTCTATTATGGATCAGGCACCACCGCTGGAGCACGCTACAAAGGATTACCTTCGCTTCAAGGACGTCTCGAACAAGATCAATATAGAGATAAGAAAACAGAACCGTGCGCTCATGAACAGCCATACACCTTCATCAACAACATCAACCAAGTATAATACACATCTTCACAATCCATCCAGTGATAGCTACATCTCGTCTGACGATCGTGATAGTAAGGGTGATCGTGATGATATTGCCATAAATGTGCGTGACAAGAAGCCACCTATCTAGCTATATGAAATCCTTTAGAGAAGGCCTCTGTAATCTTCGCACGTGGCTTTAGTTTCTCGATCTGGGTTACAATCTTTCCTGAACTCTTCTTTAGGAGCTGGATATCAAGTGGGGGTAGAACAGGAGCACATTCCCATAGGCGTGTTTTGAGAAACGTTAGGACCGGATATTTTGTAGGATACATGTGTGTACAGCCAAGTTTGGGATCCGTCATGATGTCCCTGAGCCGATTTGGTAGGAGCTGCTTGCTTTCGGGTGGCAATATACACAGCAGCTGCACATAATCAGGGATAAACATTGGCGTCTTATGGTTCTCCTTCCATTCTCCCACCATATAGACATGAGCCTCCTTTCCGGCAGCTATATAATTTGTTAGATCACTCATGGTGGGAGCATATGGAAAGGGGTAGTACCATTCAGGATTGCGGGCTAGGCGCTTGTAGTACCTGTATGTCCATTCGATCCCTGTCATGTATTCACGACATGCGTCGGCAATTATGGCGAGATCGTGCATGCGTGTAGCAAAGAGCTTCTTGTAGTACAATGGCCTCCATGTAGGGACATTGCGAACCCCTCCACGATTGTATATCTCTTGGGCTAGATCAGACCTGTTCTCTTCTAGGAGGGGGTACATATCGGCCTTCTCTTCATCTGTTTTTGCGTGGCATCTCTTGCGGATGCTATCTGCGATTAGTGTGTGCATAATATCGTTTTCCTCCTTGCACAGGTCTTCTAACACATGGTGTACAATGTCCCAATTGATAGTAGAGTTAGACGAGTTTACTAGGATTGTTTGCTGTGACGCTTCAAGAACCTTCTGTAGCCCGTTCTTTTGTAGATGCAGCGTCGGCATATGTGGCAGGAAATCGTTTCCAAGTAGGAAACACCACACAACATATGATTCGATCGCATCACATGCCTCCCTTCCAAAGATGCCCTGTTCTTCGATATCTCCGATTGGCCACATGTGCTTTGAAGAGAGCTCCTTTAGGATACCCATTCGCAACCTGTCCACATAAAGAAACTGGAAATCGGCTCCTTCGTGCGGCTCTCGCATAAGGGTGATGTTCGGCCTGTGCGAGAGCAGAGATAGCATAATTAGATCGGCATCTAGTCCATGGATCATTACGCTCTCGTCATGGGGTATGTTTGCCATTGCCGCAAAGATCTTGTGTTCTGCCTCTCCATTTTCATCTGAGAAGCTGAACCGGGTTGTAATACCTGTCCTCAGAGGGCAGTTCCTGATCTGTTTGCGCAGGAATGCTGCGAGCCGGATCATAAACATCGTTCCTGGCGAGATCGCATTGGTGTCCCATATTGGTTCCGTGTGTAGTAGCTTGTAGCGTAGCATCGAGAGGTATCGTCTCTTCCTCTGCTGCATCAGCTTGGCATGGGGCGCAACACCATCCATATAGATGTAAAGCCCCTTGTTAGGCCTTACAAGGTTTGCTAGGCCGCGCACGTACTCCTCAACCGCCTCCATAATCTCCATTTCGATCGGTTGTACATCATCATCCATTTCCTTGGTATCAAGACCATCACAATCTGTATACATATCAGCAAGGCTTGTACCTTGCGCCCTTTTTTGATCAATGATCTTCTTAGCAGACTGGTGGATTGCCCCGTTAAAGTCAAAGAATATGTGATCTGTTGTAGGCATAGAAATGCCTACAATATCGTGATATGCCTGGGTAATAACTCTAAAGTAGTGAGGGATGCCCATCGTGGCCTGCGGTTGAGAAAAACGATAGGTACAAAAATGAAGTCAGCCGTTTGATGCTCCTTGATAGATATCAAGCTTAAAAGTTTTAAATCGGTTTCATTTTTTGAAATGTAAAATTTATATTACCCATATTATAGAACAGATTTTGTGAATATGGCCTTTAGTGATCACTTTGTGGGTGTTCCCCAGTCCCGCTGGGCTGGCTACGCAATCCTAGCCGCCGTTGTCGCCGTCGCCCTTGCCATCCTGTTTGGCAAGGACCATATCCCTATGCGGCAGCGTGTACTCGTGATTGTTATCATGTTCCTGCTTGCCCTTCCCACTATTGCTATTGTGCTATTCCAGCTAACATGCCTTGTGACCGGTACGAGCAAGGCACCCTATTGTGGTTGGTACGCCTGGATCATTGCCGCTTTCACGATCCTCTACTGCATCCTCCTGATCATTGTCGCTATTACCGTCAAGTCGACCGATGAGTATGCCAAGAAGACCGAGAAGTTCGTGTCTTTTGATGAGGCAAACAAGTTTGCCAAGGGTCTCCTAAAGAAGGGCGGTTTTGAGATGTTCGAGGATATGCCCGAGAAGGATGAGGCGGAGGAGAAGGAGGGTTTTGCCGAGGAGGTTGAGGTTGAGGAGGAGGAGCCCGTAGAGGCTTTTGCTGAGGAGGCTGATGCCAAAATGAAGAAGGTAGAGAAGTTCTCAACCGCTTCGATGCCAAAGGTAGCCAAGAAGGACAAGGATGACAAGGAGACCGAGGCATTCGCCGATTATGCTCCTGTTTCGGAGAACCCTAACATGTACATGCTATAGGTGTACAAAAACAAAAAATCAAAAGACATCACAAACACGTTACCTAACCTGGTAAAAAACATATATACCTAGTATCAGTAATACTAGTAGAACAATCGCAATTACAAGCTTATACCTTCCATTTGTTTTCTTAGAAAGGATCTTGATATGTTCTTCTGATATTCCGATACACTGGGATATAGGTGCCCTACCTGCAGCTACGTCTGTCCAGTGTTCAAGTGCCTTTTTGTAAGGAACCTCTTGTTTCCCAAGGCTCTTGTTCACAATGTTGTGCATGTTCACAGACCATTTGAAAAGGTCTTCACGGGTATCAAGCGCCTGGTCGATTGGAAAGCTCCTCACGTGCTCGATCCAGTGCTCTCTGCACTTGTCGCACGGAAGCACATATGGCATCATTGAAAAGAACATGTAATAGGTGTTGCGAACATTGCTATCTATCTTTTCAGGGGCGTGCAGACATATAAGATGGATCATTGCCCACATCTTTGGCCCCCATATGTTTGGATCTACTCCCATCGTATCAAGGTGTCAATTCTATATTAGTGTCACGTTTTTTGCTTTTGCTTAAGAGTTCGTCTATTGTATATAACAATGAATATGTATGTCCACATCACCCAAAAGGTATATCCATCAGTCTCATATCAACGGGCAATGCTATGCTCATAGCAATAGCCACGTCCATAGCAGTAGCCACGTCCATACTCACAACTATAATCAGGGTCATGCTTACAATCATGGGCATGACGATGCCAAGAAGGTACACATCTGTCGAAACTGTGGGAATACGGGTCATGTTTACAAGGCGTGCCCCCAGCCGATTGCGAGCTTCGGTCTCATATGTTACAGGCACATCAAGGATGAGCCCGAATACCTGATGATACAGCGCAAGGACAGCCTATCATTTATGGAGTTTATTCGGGGTAAATACGATCCAAAGGATGTAGTATATATATCAAAATTGCTCGGTCATATGACAGTGATCGAACGGCAGATGTTGCTTAGCAAAACGTTCGAGGATCTTTGGAACCACATATGGTTCCAGAAGACGATACAGAGGCACACATCGGATTTTGATGATGCCCGTAACAAGTTTTGTAGCCTATTGAAAGGCATTGAGGTAATTGATGCGAGCGGTGTCACCACGATGTATAGCCTTTCATCGCTTATTACGGATACAAGGACACCCTTTACAGAACCAGAATGGGGATTTCCAAAGGGCAGGAGGCGCCTGCGTGAGGTTGATGTAGATTGTGCGGTGCGCGAGTTTTGTGAGGAGACCGGTTTTGTTCCAAGCGATGTGCGGATATGTTGTGACATAAAGCCATTCGAGGAGGTATTTTATGGAACGAATGCGGTGTTGTACAGGCACGTATACTTTATCGCCGAGCTGGTGGCAAACAGGGAGCGCGAGATCATAATCGATCCGGCAAACCTTAACCAGGCGCGTGAGGTACAACAGGTATCGTGGTTCTCTTTCGATGGTGTGTTAGCACACATACGCAATCACAACATGGAGCGCAAGGAGCTGTTTACGTGTGCCAACAAGGCCGTTACTCGTATCTGCAAGAAGCACAAGGGCAAGGTGTAAAAGGTAAAAGCATATAAAGGATTTAGTATAGACAACTATGTCTGGGCATAGCTCAGCTGGAAGAGCACCGGACTGTAATGGTTTTGTTGTGATCCGGGTGTCCCCAGTTCGATCCTGGGTGTCCAGATATTTTTGTTATTTTTGTTTAGATCATCATACCAAATACGATGAGCTGCCCTGAGGGAAGGATAAAGCGCGTTGGTTACAAGGCTACACGTACATCTACTAATACTACCTATGCCGTTAAGCCAACATGTGTGAAGGATGTTGGCAAGCCGGGCAAGACCCCCGTTGCCCAGCGCATTGTATCAAATGATCAGTTTGATCTCGCTATGTATGGTTATACCAACGTTGCAGATATGAAGGCCGATTCTCGCCACAACGCCCTACGGAAGGCAATGAAGGGTATTTCATCCTCCGAGGGCAAGGACGATCACGATGCTGCTGTGAAGGTGATGCGCCGCCTGAACTACCTATCTATTCTCACCCGCAACACCCAGTCTACCCTTAGCAAGATCCTAGAGCGTGATCGCAACTGGATTGGTCGCACCTACTTAGGCAAGGATTACACCGTCTAACCTTTTTTACAAAATCCCATAGGATATAAGGTAATACTTATTTTTACATGTAGTGCCAGCAATAAGATGAGCTATATTATGATACTGGATACAGAGACCTCAGGTCTCCCTCCTGCTCTTTCCAGTGCCTATAAGGATAGATGGAAGTACAAGCCCGTCAGCGATAGCAAGGCATGGGAGTGTGCGCGTCTTGTACAGATCGCATGGAACCTTTATAGCAAGAATGGGGAGATTATCCGTAAGAGGGATTTCGTGATCTATCCAGATGGATTTGTGATACCAAAGGAGGCATCAAACGTTCATGGTTTTACAACAGAGATAGCAAGGCGTGATGGTGTTCCGTTACGTGTAGCGATAGAAGCCCTTGGCGAGGATCTTGTAGACACTTGCCTGATAGTGTGCCACAATGTAGGATTTGATGACAAGATCGTAGCATCAGAGCTAATCAGGGCAAGCACGTCTTGGGTCTATTCGGTGTGGAAGGGAAAGCCAAAACATTGTACGATGCTTACTAACACGCTGCCTGGCGAGAGGTGGCCAAAGCTGTGCAACCTGTATGAGCGCCTCTTTGGGCATCAGCCTGTTGCCGATCTACACAAGGCGGATGAGGATATCCGTGTAACAGCAGATGTCTTCTTCAAGCTCTATCCTGATGGAAAAGTAAAGGAATTCTACAAAGAATAATCCTTTCAAAAATTATTTTTACTACTTACACTGTTTGCGTTTTGGTTTGTTCGAAATTCCAAGATAGTATCCAAGCATTGTATCCACACCAAGAACCCAGTGGACAAGTATACCTAGTACAATCCATGCGCTTATAAACACGATCCATATAGAGACGCATGTAATGTGTAGAACAAACCTACCCACGATCCATGCGCCAAGTAGTGAGCTTGCCCAATCAAACACAGGCATATCAAAAATCCTTGGTTTTCTTAGAGTGTCAATGATGCCACATTGCCCCGTCATCGTATCTATATCATATCTACATATGTTTCTTTATAGTCTTATTGATAAGGGGTTCGTTCGCCCCGGTTACCCTGTCAACCTCTTTACCGTTCTTGAAGAACAGCAGGGTAGGCATGGCACTAATATCGTGCTTATCAGCAAAGCTTGATATCTCTTCGACATCGAGCTTTATGATCTTTATGGTTGGATACATCTGCTGCATGAGATCGAGCTTGGGAGCAAGAACCTTGCAGGGACCACACCAGGTAGCAAAGGCGTCTACAACAACCAGATCAGGAAAATTGGCGATAATGCCATTTATCTCTGCCTCAGACTGAACCGAGTGTACCATCTTATAGGTATATTACAATATTGCCCACCCTCTTATATTTGTTTTTCATCGTCGTTGGTTAGTATCTTGAATGACCCTATAAATGTTGAAAATGTTAGCTTCTTCTCCCTATATAGCTTGTACAACCTTTTGGTCACGATGTAGATAAGGAATATCACAAAGATTGCTGCCAGCATGAGCAGTGTCATGTACATCAGCTGTTGATCCTGTTTCATACCACCAACTTTAGGATAGAAGTATTCTATTATTTCCCATATTAGCGGAACAAGCAGGAACGAAAGTCCTCCAAAGTAGCAGTATATCTTGTAGTTGCGCATGTTTTTAGGATCTTTTGATATGGGAGCATCGGTATAGATGACAATAAAGTAGAATATCAACAGCCACAAGCCTAGGGCTATGTAGAACGGATACTGGAATGCCTTCTTTTCAACGAGATCGTGTACGAATTTCCTAAATACCCCGAGTAGGGCAAGTCCGTGTATAATTGAAAATATGGCGAAAGTAAGAAGGACGTACTCGTACATCTTTCCTGCGGTCGTATCATCCCCGCTTACAAACATATCAAGCCCCTCAATAGTTGACAGTTTATTTTCTAGTTCTGGCGGGAGAAGCATAATCGACGTTACCATAATGATCTTTATAACACCATATGCAAGGAATATAAACCCTATAGGATTGTAGCTCATTTACTCTACAAAAATAGAATAAATAAAAAGGATTTTTCTTTAGCTGGTTCCCATGCTAACAAGGGTTGAAATCAGCATTATTACGAGGATTAGGGATGATACCCCTAATATCCACATTATGATCATACCGGCATTGTCAAAGTTCTTGAAATAGTTATTAATGAGTGTAGTATCGCTGGCAGAATCATCTTTTGAAAGTGAGGCAGGGCTAGATGAGGCAGACATTACTATAATAACAGTACAAAAAATTCGATGTAGAAGAAGTTGAAAAAACATAATCATACCTATGGTGTAGAGGTATTGTACAACATATGGTAGTAATAAAAACAGAATACCCATCTCTTGGGGATGATGATTTCAGGGAGAGGTTGATAAGCAGATCAGATTATCAATTATTCAAGAGTATTAAACAACCGACCCTTACAAGGGAGGAGTTTGAACAGTTAGCATTAGAACAGTGCGGGGGGTTTGAGAAGACGATGTATCAGCATCTTATGCAGCACTATCTATCTATACGTTCCCCATACAGGAGCCTACTCTTATACCATTTTCTGGGTACAGGCAAGACTTGTAGCTCTATTACTGTTGCAGAGGCATTCCTAAAGGATCATAGGGCTGGAGATGAACCATCTATCATTGTTGTAGCATCGGGCACTTTGCACAAATCTTACGAGGGACAGATATTTTCTATATCTCAGAAGGCATCTCTTGAAGCGTTACGTGAACAGTGTACAGGCGACTACTATACGCGCCTAGTTGGAAAGCTAAAGGTACCTACAACGGAGAAAGAGCGTGATAGCCTCCAAAGAGAAATCGATACAAAGATAGGGCAACGATACGAATTTATTACATACCAGAAGTTTGCGAACAAGATAGAGAAACTTGACAAGGAGGGAAAGCTTGATAGCCTCAGCAACAAGGTAATTATTATAGATGAAGCACACAATCTAAGAGATATTAACATTGATCAGCAGAAACAGCAACAGAAGGCATTAACTCCTTTGCTTATAAAACTGCTACGCATAGGAAGGAATAATAGGTTGGTGCTGTTATCAGCAACCCCAATGTACAATGAGCCGGACGAGATCTTATGGCTCTTATCTCTCCTATGTCTCAATGACAAACGCAATGATATACTAGATCCTGACAACCTTCCTCCGCTGTTTGAAAAGGGCGTGCTGATCCCAACCATGCGTAGGAAGTTGGAGAAGTTAGCATCAGAATACATTTCCTATGTTCGCGGCAACAATCCTTTTACATTTCCTATAAGGATATCACCCGAGGCGCTTGGAATACCCATTCTAAAGACATCTGTAACCGATGATGATGTTGAAGATCCATTGTGGCCCACATATTATCATGATGGTCTTGTTCCTACGCCTCTAGGTGTTATACAACAGGATGAGATTAACAAGAAGCTAGAAAAATCAAAAGACATCAAGATACAGATGAAGATATATGAGCAGTTAAACTGTATTGTTTATAATGGAAAGACTGGCAGGGACTGGCTCTATGACATGTTTGAGGTGGAGATGTCACCAGCACTTTCTTTCAGGTATAGGACAACAACCCCTTGGTTATCCCCGATCCCAGATCTGCTTGGCTCTATCGCATCCAAGATGCTAAGGATATGCGAGTTTATAAAGAGTTCAACCGGAATTGTTGTGGTATATTCAAATTATAACTGGTCTGGTATAGTTCCCCTAGCCCTAGCATTAGAGCATGTAGGATTTGGAAGGTATGGCGGATCAAAGCTCCTGCACAAGGTGCCATCGTCCAAGAAGCACCCAAAGATGGTGCCATATACCTTTAAGGACATTCCTAACCCTCAGTATGCGATACTATCGGGAAATCAGGATATTATGAAGGGAGGTAAGTCTCTTACAGAGGTTTTAGAGAACATAAATTCACCAGATAACAAGGATGGTAAGATGATAAAGGTGGTTCTTATTACACCTATTGCCCGGGAGGGTCTTACAATAAAGAACGCGCGCGAGATGCACATCCTCAATCCTTGGTACAACATCAACAACCTAGAACAGGTAATTGGACGTGCTATCCGTACATGTTCTCACATGTTAAAACCTATTGAGGAGCGTAACGTAACGGTGTATCTTCATACCTCTGTATCTTATGATCCTAAGACGGGTGCCCCCGCAGATAGCGCAGATCTTCATTCATACCGCATAAGTGCCCGCAAGCTAGCACAGACAAATGAGATAACAGAGATCCTTCGTGATAGCGCATGGGATTGCTCGCTTATGAAAGGTTTTAACTACATGCCACGTAGCACATTTGACTTTAAGATAAACATGAAAACATCTCAGGGTATCCTGATAAGGTATCAGTATGGTGATGATCCACAGAATGAGCCAAAATGCCATGATGTTCCCCCTATATCATCTAGAACTTCCGAGAAACAGAAAAGCAAGGGAATAAGGCCGGATATATATGCCGATATCATACCTACTATACAGGCGCGGCTGCGCAAGCACGTTGTAAACCTCCTAGCTAGGGATCCATCTCATGCGGTTGTACCAATAAAGGATCTTCCAACTATCCTGCGTATGAAGGAATTCCCAGAGGTAGTCTATTCTACGATACAGGCATCTCTTGAGAGAGACGGTCTTTTCTCTTTGTACCGCGTGTTTATACACAATGACAACCTTTATGTTGTAAAGAAGGATGCTCCTAAGAAGGGCTCGCAGATTAGCATCCACATGGAGCACGAGGTAGAGGAAGTTTCGGTAGCAGATCAGTTGATGATGTACGAGTACATCAACAACATCAAGGATGACAACGAGGCCATCATCTTTATCTATGACAACCTATATGCAGACATATGGCCTGCCCTAGCAGATGCTATCATATATGCTGATACTAATACTATGCCGGCATGGATGAAACGGGCTTCAGAACTGTTGTACAGGGAGGGTGCCCTAATCCGCAATACGGAGTACCCTTCTCTTAAGACAAATAGCAGGTACATCGGTTATTATGACTTTTTTAAGGAGAGTGGGCATGTGTTTATTATGGGAACCTCGGGCAAGCTAGGCAAGGCATCCACGTCCGAGATAGCAGCCATCCAAGCAAAACGGAAACAGCTTTTACCTCCTAAAGAGGGTGATGAACCAAAGCAGTATATAGGGATGTACGTCCCCTACAAGTCGGCAAAGGACAAGAAGATGAAACTTGTGTTCAAGATATTCAAGAAGGGCGCAACCGTGCGCGCGACAAATCCTGGGATTGTGTGCACATCTCTGAAGCTGGATGAGTTGAAGGATATGTGGAAATCATTAGAGCTTCCTATGAGCATCATACCAGCAAAGAAGCCATCCATATGCAGCGGTGCTTCTAGTGCCCTCCTTGATCAGGGGCGTCTGTTCTTGCCGCCATCATATAAGCCCATCTTGAAAAAATGATATAGTGATAACAACATTTCCTTACTTATAGATAAGCATGGACGTATTTCTGCCGGTGCGTTTCCGTACACAGGTTCAGTTAACCCCCTCTGGGATTACTTCAGGAGATATTGATGAACACATTAAGACAAAGATCCGCAAGAATTTAGAGGGCATATGCAGCAGGTTTGGTTACATCAGACCAGGTAGCATCGAGATCGTGAAGAGGTCTCTAGGATCTCTTATGAAGGCACACTTTAATGGGCATATTCGCTATGATGTGGTTTGTAAGGCGGATGTTTGTAATCCTGTAAGAGGTATGGTGTTCAAGGCGAGTGTGAAAAACAAGAATGATCTCGGATTGTTAGCAGAAAGTGGGATTATCGTAGATGGGAAGACGATGCCGGTGCTAGCGGTAGTAATACCTCGGCGTTCCGCAGGTATCACGTCTGAGTTAGACCTAGACGAGATAGATATCGGGGATGAGATATATGTGGAGGTGCTTGGCAAACGGTATCAGTTAAATGACAAGACCATTGACATTATTGCTAGGGTGGTTAAAGAACCCTACAAGAAGAAATCAAGGGAGCTAGACAGGGAGAAGCAGATTGTAGATGAGGAGGATGTTATTGTAGGAGGAATAGATGGTGGATATGATGAGGATCCTGAGGATGTTTCTTACGGTGGCACAGATGATGAGAACGATGGAGATGGTGAAAGTCAGAATGGTGATGATGATGACAGTGAGAATGATGAAGATGATGATGAACTAGATGACGATGAAGATGATGAAGACCCCCATAGTGATGGGGGTGGTGATGGGGGAGATGATGGAGAGACCGCAGACATTGGGGATGATGATTTCTAATCTTTCAAATGTGTAGAATATAATGACGCCATCTTTCATAGGTCTTGTTGCTTCTGGACTTCTTAACCTTGTAGCTGTTGTAATTTTCCTAATTAATATCGAAACTATTTCGGCAACCGCACTTGTACAAGTAATACTTCTCCTTGCCATATCAATTGGTATACATTCGCTACAACATTTCCAGCAGGAGGTTCATTATGGTTTCAATCCGTTAGAAGGCAAGTGGGTTCCAGCATCACAATAACACATACACCCATCATAACAGGTAAGAGATTTGTTTTTTGTATTAAGAATATTGCGCTATATACTATGTAACAAACCGAGAATTAATCATATCAAAATATGATTGATCCCGAGCGGTGTAAGAAGGCAGTAAATGCCATTCGCGAATTGAGCACAACGGAGGTTGATGAGCTGTTCAAGCTACTCTACAAGGACAATTGTGATTACACCCAGAACAACAACGGCATCTTTTTCAATCTATCTTGGGTATCCGAAGATACTATGACAAAGATAGAGCAATTTATCGAGTTTTGTAACCAGAGCAACACAGAGCTTGTAAGGTACGAAACGCTGTGTGATGTTCTGAACCATAAGATGTATGAACAGCAACAGAAACTCGCGGTTCCGCAGATAAAAGACAACAAGGAGATGCGTGATGTTGTTGCCCTCTCTAAGGTCACAACACTAAATCGGCAAAAACAACAGGCAGTAGAAAACGAGGATGAAGATGAAGACAAGCGTAATGGATCTACAAAGATATCATCCAGTATGAGGTTCTATCTCCTAAAGAAGCGTTTTTCAAAACCGATTGCTATGACAAATACCTATGAAAACGATTTAATGGCAGAGGATTATGTACTATAGAGACGATCAGATCAAAAATTGATCTGTAAAATCAAATTTACAATCTTAACAGGTTGTAAATTCTAAGATGGAGGAGGCACTAAGATCCCTTTTGCCTAAGATTGTTGAGCCGGGTTTTGCCATCCCCAACACATGGCATATAGAGCCCCTTACACAGGGAAACGCACACAATACACTAGAAATCATATCTATTCGTGATAAGAGATCCGATCTAGTTTCTGTTATTCAGGATGCGGAGGACACATCCGGCAAGCAAAAGGATACACCTGAAAAACGTTCCAAACGGGATCAAAATACAAAACAATTTGTAGACGTGTTTGCTGCCAAGGTAGATGAAATGTTTCACATATACCCCTTTGAAACAAAACGGGACATACGTATCCATCTACGGGAAAGGCTAATAGATTGGGTCTCTCGACACGCAAGAGGGTTCTTTGGTCCTTCTACATCACGTGCCATTTCTGCCTGCCTGCGCGGACAGGGGATTGTAATGGCAGATGTAGAGCGGTTTGCAGAATTTGTTTCCTTTCTCTTTGATGGCCCCGTAAAGGCAGGTATAAAAACAGTTGTATGGCACGGATATACCGACACTACACGTGATCCGGTATGTGAACTTGTTATGAAACCACAAGGAGTGTTTGTTAGCAACTACAAAAATTGATATGTCTAGTTGTAGACATAAAGATTTATCCTTTTATCATTATAGAGTGAGCAACAAAGAATGAATCTATCCACAGACTTGATCATACCCGTAATAGAAACACACGCAGGACTAGCAAAAGAAGAAAATAGGAAATGGATAATCTCGCTATATCCCAAAACGTTAGAATGGACTGTTACAGACATGAAGGACACGATTTCCATTTTCCAGAGGATGGGCTACAAGGAGGATGTGTTTGACGAGGAGATGGATGTTTACAATGATGCGGAGGGTACCATGCTACGTATTAGTGGCATACACAACATATCGAGGTATTGCCAGCACGAGAACCCTGATTCTGCTGATGGGAAATGGTATAGGTTTACGCATGTAGAGGATATAGAGGGCACAAAGATCCCTGACATCTTCTCCTTAAGGGTTGTTTCTAGGGTGATAGAGGAAAGACCTCTAGATGACAGGAATGGACCACAGGGATGGGACACCATGATGAAGATATACACGATCATGAAACGTATTGTGTATACGGATATAGAAACGGGGGTACAATACATTGTTTGTATGTCAAAGAGATCGACATCGCCGGCACAGACGATGATCTTATCTAATGTCTCGGGCTTTCCACCATCTATAGAGTACTGTATTATGTGCCCATCAGATCTAGATACAAAAGAGGTGGTAACTTCTATCGTACGTATGCTCCAGATAATAGAGCAAAACAGCTCTCCTATCACAAACGATCAGCGCAAGGCTATCCTACAATCGTACAACAGTCTGGTAGACAAGATTAGGGAGAAACGTTTCTTTAAGGACGACTATTATCTTGCGCCAAAGCCTCTTACGCTAGAACAGATCCATCTATCAGATCCTGCGATCACCTATGGGCAGCTAACGGTTTTGGATGGTTACGCAGTAACAGACAAGGCTGATGGCGAGCGTATGCTGTTATACGTGGATGATAAGGGCGACGCCTATCTTATCAACAGTGCTTTCGAGGTTCGTGGCACAGGCTTTCGCGCAAAACGTGATGTGCTATACAATACCCTATTGGATGGAGAATTCCTTACACCAAGCAAACGGCTAGATGGAGTAGAGCGTGACCTGTTTGCAGCATTTGATGTGTACTTTGTTGGTGGCGAGAGCGTGATGGGTCTCCCTCTGGTACACACCGGCAAGGGTGATAATATAGTAGCAAAGATAGCACCCCGGTCTACTAGCAAGAAAGAGACAACAACAAATCGGATTACAGGGAAGAGCCGCGCGGAGATTATGAACACGATTGTAGAAAGCGGGTTGTGGGAGCATGACAAGGATACCAGCATGGAGCTGATTACAAAGAAGCACGTTGCGGCGACAGGGATGGAGATGTTCTCCGCATGTCGCAAGATACTGGAGGATGCTACGAAGCGCGGGGCCCGCTACGATATCGATGGTCTAGTGTTCACTCCTACAGACCTTCCTGTGATGGGCTACTATCCTAACAAGCCGGTGATGATCAAGAACGCTAGTTCAACATGGGACCGTGTGCTAAAATGGAAGCCCCCTGAGCAGAACTCTATTGATTTCTGTGTAGCTATTGACAAGAGCCCTGTAAAGGATATTAGGATGAAGGCTAATTACGCAAAGGCGATGATTTCGTGTGGTTATAGTGCTCTAAAGAACGAGGAGATATCGGTATCACGCGGACTCAAGCTGCTACAGACACGGATATCTGAAAGGAACCTTGATGATGAGTATGTGCTAAAGGCCTTTACACCACAATACAAGTACGAGCAGGGCATCCAATACGCCTATCTTCCCTATATGCCGGATGGTACCATTCGTGCAGAGAATGGCGACGAGATCAAGGATGGCTCGGTGGTCGAGTTCTATTACGATATATCAGACAAGAGGTCTATCTCTTATAGGTGGAGGCCGATGCGTGTTCGCAACGACAAGATGCGCAACACGATTACCCCTACATCCGAGCCACAGACCAAGAAGGGACGCCACCAGATAAAAACGATTAAGGCGAACGATTGGAAGACAGCAACAAGCATTTGGAAGTCTATCCACGAGCCAGTAACAAAGGAGATGATAACAGGCCTACACAGGGTACCGCAGCTCCTGAAGGAGGCGATCAGTCTACAGTCGCGGCTCCTAGGAAGCGATGCTGTCTACTATGGACGCAATGTGACACGTGAGCACCTGCTGTCGGTAGAGATGTTAAACTTCCACAACAGCGTGATCAAGGACAAGCTGTACAAGTGGCCTATCCAGGTTCCAAAGGAGAACCTGCTTGAGCTAGCTTGTGGTATGGCTGGCGATCTTAACAGGTGGCAGGATCCTGTCACCGGTTTCTCTTTCCGCAACATCCTTGGTGTAGACCTAGTGCGTGACAACATCACAAAGGCGGTTGATGGAGCATATGCCCGCGTGCTAAAACCCCGATACAGGCGCGAGGGCGAGCAGCGCAAACACCAGAACTATGTGTTCGTTATTGGAGATTGTGCGAAGCCTCTACACAATGGTTCTGCATCGAAGGGTCTTGACAGGGATAGCGAGGATGTTCTGCTAGAGCTCTACGGCAAGTCATCTCGGAAGAGGTTCTTGACCATCATACCGCCGTTTGCTAAGAGGGGTTTCGAAATGATATCGTGCCAGTTTGCGATCCATTACTTCTTTGAGACGGAGGAGAAGCTAAAGGGCTTTATGGCGAACGTGAGGGACAATCTGCGCCCTGGCGGCGTGTTTATAACCACCTTTATGGATGGCAATACGGTTGAAAAGATGATCCGTGAAAAGGGCACAAATGGCCTTGTAGAGGGTCGCAAGATGGATGGGAAGGTGGTTGTATGGGCTATCAGGCGTATTACCCAGGAAACCGCAGGAGAGACACCCGAAGAGGATGCAGAGCGTGTTGCTGAGGAGGAAGAGGCGGAAGAGGTTTCAGAAATTGAGGAGGAACCTGGACCTAGCGAGATGGAGGGTGGTGCCCCAATTATACGTGGTACAAAACTTACGATATATGATCCTAATACAAATGATGAAAAGGAAGCTCGGCTTATCAATGTTCCAGGCGAGGGTGACTGTATGTTCATCTCGTTAGAGATCGCAGCATTTGGGAAGGAAAAATCCGATACTCGTAATGGTATTTGGATGCGCACCAAGATCATAGATAAGATGCGTGAGATCCTGTCGGCCGATACAGTAGAAGCAAAGGAAATGTACGAAAACATAAGGTTAAACATTGACAACCTCTCGCCCAATGTGAAGGAGGAGGCTTCGAAGGAGATAAGTGGTGACCTATACTCATCTGCATCGTCTGATACTACACATACCTATGCCGAACGAGTAGAGGGCTATCTAAAATGGATGTCACGAAAGAAGGTGTGGGGCACACAGATCGAACTTGGTATAGCTTCTACCTTGCTAGAAAGACCAATCTATGTGTATCAGACAGATACCAAGACAAAGAAGGCGAGGGCATATAGCATTGGCAACAACATATATCCGAGCAAGCGTCCTGTAATGGTATGGTACAATGGTACTAATCATTACAAAGCTGTTCTAGATAAAGATGTTGTTCCTCAGAACACAGAAGATATAAAGGAGACTGCTATACCTGCTGCAATTGCTCAAACAGTACCTACTATACCACTTGCCGTACAGATGCAGACAACACCTGTTCAGCAGGAAAACACAAGGTTTGGACGTCTCATAGATGTTTACCTAGAGAACACGAACCGTCTGATCCCTGAATATCTAGTAGATTTCAATCTATTACAGGAATATGCTACCCGATATGGTCTCGAGCTTGTACACGATGGCATGTTCTCGGATACATACCAGGCCTTTAGGACAACGAACCCAGATGCTTTCCCTGAATTCGATAAGGACCTTGTGCAGCAGCAGTTTAGTTTCCTGAACAGGTGGGCTGTGTTCCGGCGCAAGGTATAAAAAGAAGATCTAAAACTATATATTTTTTACAATTTTTTCAAAACAGAAGGAATTTATCATCTTTGAATTCTATTTTGCTACCGACTTGTCAAGTAGCAGCTCGTTAAGTTTAGTGATACAATACTGTGTCTCTAGGTTGAGACCATCGATTGGGTTCTTCGCAAAATGGGCAATCAACATCCTGATGTTCTTCATTGTCTGGTGATATCTCAGGTAATCCGATACCATCTTCTGTGTAACTAGCTTGTCAGGCTGTACGTTTTTCTGGATGTTGCGTAATTGTACCATATGGAACCTGATAATAGGGGCGTACGTCTTATCCACCTTACCTTTAAAGGTGAGCTCCTTGGTTGACAGGTTGTAATACGTGGAAGCGTGGTACATGTTGTAGAGCTGTGTAGTGATTGTGGAGATCGTGTTATGGATCACGAAGGTGGGGGATAGCATATTGCCCCTCTCTGTACGAACAGGGGTATATGGCTTGCTCTTGGCATAGCTAGCTACCGTAAAGTCAGGGCGGTTCTTAAGGAATATCCAAAGCATGTTGTGCCACGGATTGGCATTGCCAAGATCGGTCTCTTCCTGGAACACAATACTCTCGCGGCACACCTTTAGGATGGACCCATCCCTGCGCTTTACGATAATAGCATAGCTTGCCTGATCATTGGCAAGCCACGCCAGTGCGCTTTCCGCACAGTCAAAGCGGAAGGGGTACCTTACCCCCATATAGCTGTATGGCTCGTTGATGATCGGTTCCTCTACACCCTTGTGCTGTGTAGAGATGTGAAGGAGTTCTTTGTACTCGTTTCCAAAATGGCTAGAGTAGTCAATTAGGTGCTTGTTCTCATAATGTATTAGAACAAACATATAGCTTTTAGACTTGTCAAGATGTTCTACAAAACGATTGCGTAGCGCGATAGAGAATTCTGATTGAACATTCCTAGTATTTGTAGGGGTTTGTTCCATCTCCATATCTACATCCATATCGACCTCCATACCAGCTTCCGAGACGGTAGAACATCCATTCAAATCTGAGCAATCAGGGAAGATTTTTGCTAGGTACTCGTTAAACATCTCCCCGTGTGTCTTTGTCGGATGGAAATACCTTGAGCAGTCAATAGTAGGACAGGTAGCCGTGCTAAAGTACCACTTACCAGCATGATAGTAGACATTGATCATTGTCCCCTCATAGCCAGTTTCAAGAACATCGGTATCCTGAATGATCTCCTTATACGCCATATCAGAGATGCGCACAGGGATTTCATTGGAGATTGATGAGACAAGGGTATTTACGGGTTCTTCAGAAGCGATATCTAGGATTACACTGCGGCACTCCTTGTACAGTGCGGTTTCGGAAATCTTGTTAAATTCGTAATTTTTGTGAGCATTGTAGAGCATAATTAGACCTGACCGATCATAGAACCATTTCACCTGGATGGATGGCCAGAACCCCTTCTGCCGTAGGACATGGTTGAGGACCTTGTATCTTTCATAGGTAGGATTGTACATGCTGTTCTCATTGTTCTGGTTTGCCTGATCCCGTTCAATAGAATACACTTCTTGGATCAGAAGCGAGAGGGCGGATGCCGTCATGATTTTCTTTATACCGCGAACAGTAAGATTTTGCTATTATATAGGTAATATCGTATAACGTTTAAATACAATATAAGAACAACCTTATCAATTTTTGTTTTGGTATCATTTCAAATAAAGAAAAACAATATTATAGGGTGTTTTTACTGTTTTTTGTTTCCGAGCTTGTCAAGGTTTGGCTTGACATAGGTATCAAACATCTGCTGTCCAAACTGTTTGGTAGCATTATCATACGATATCGAGTTGTTCTGAACCATGCCCATCATATCGAATATTTGCTCGAGCCTATCCTTGTCGAAATCGGGCTTGCACGCCACCTTGAATAGCACAGGGTACCTTTTAGCAAAAGCTGGGTACTTCATTTCAAAGGTTCGCTCCTTGTCCTTTATGGTCCCTGGGCTGTTAACAATCTCGTTTACAATCTGGCGTACCTCGTTGATATCTACATCATCACTCATATCATCGGGAGAACTGCGCTTACGGCTTGACTTGTCCATTCTATTATTACAATTTGGTTTTTTCTTATGTATTTTACGCAGCTTTGTTTTTTGTAACGATAAAGTAGGTATAATGTTTTCAAGGCTCTATTACAGCGAGATAGAGGATCCCAAGTCGCCTGTTCCTCCTCCACAGCCGCGTGCTAATGGTGGTCTTTATACAGGCAAACCATTTCCGACGGATGCCCCGTGGCGCAACTTTCCTGTTATTCCTGATGCTACCTATATGGTGAGCGAAAACCTAAAAAGTGCGAATGGGCCTAAAGCAGGACTAGATGCGGTCCCCGGATATACTAGACCAGGCAACAACCTGACCACATTCCCTAACCATCAGCAGTATGATGCTGAAAGGTATAATATTATGTGCCGCAAGAGCAACTATAGTTCTTGAGTTGATATTAGCACTTTTGTGTTAACACAAAAAAGACAAGTAACAAAATTAGATTGCTTATTTTTTAATCACATAGGATAGCGTTTTTCTTTATGCGCTCGATGTTGTCCTGTACAACCTTAACTATATACGCATATGCCTCGTCTATCTGCTCGTACGATGTAGCACCAGTGATAAGGATTTTCCCGCTTTCAAACACCGAAATCGTGACCTTTTTACATTGATTTCCGCTATCGGAAGTTGATGCTACACCATTCGTCCCACGACCGTAGCAGGGTTTCACGCACTCGCAATGTCCACACTTGTTAACGCTGTTTTCATTCCAGAAGTATTGGATCTTTACACCAGGGTATGTACCCGGCTGGAAGCTGCTGGTTGTGTTGTACCTGCTGGAGATGAGGAGCATGTGTAGGTCCTTACGCCTAATACGGAAATCGAATGAGAAATCGCTGTTGATCATCCTGATTTTGAAATCACCAGGGTTCAGATTTTCGGCACAGATTGTACGCTCTTCTTCACAGATCCGTTTAATCTCGTTTGTGATACGCTCGATCATAGCAATGCCATCTTCGGGGCACCTGATACCGGTCATCTGGATATTTCCATTCCGGAAGACCTTGATATTTGGGGCATACCCCTCCTTAATCTTGTAGATCAGGGTTACCTGGTTATCAAAGCTCTTACGACCTGCCGTTCCCGATTTCCTCTTTTTAGGATATATTCCACGGCTGCGATCTGTTCCAAATTCAATCCATACAAAGCTTTTATCGTCGCACCTAGGGGATAGGTTTGTATGATCGTATAGCATGTTTAGATCAACGTTGCATCCAAGTGTGCCATTACAGGTCATAGTCGAAACCCTATAGGGTGACGGTACAATGTTAATATCATTTTCTGTCGCCATTTCTGGTTTATCTATTACAATCACACATAGCGTAATCAATTTTTTCCTTAAGTGCGTTCCTTAAGCACCGGTTTCGATGATGCTTGATAAGGATGTGTAAGACAGGTTCATCTTGGTTTCTAGTGTCTTTTTAGGCTCTGTTGTGGTTTTTCTTCTAAGGGGTGCCTTTTTAGATATTTCCCCTACACACTCCTTCGTGTTGTCAACAGAGAAGAACGATGTATTGATTGTTTCGATCTGTGGTTTCATGCTAACAAGAGGAGGGATGTTTACCATTGTGGTACGGGACATACCCTTGTGTACCCTGCGGAACTCCTCAATGGTAAGCGGACCATCGAACATCTTTAGGGTATAACGTGATGGAGCTGGTCTTATTATTCCTTCAATGCCATAGTTTCTAGCCATAATCTGTATCCAGCTCTGAACATCCCAAGCCCTATCACTACCCATATGAACGCTAAAATTGTAGGCTGAGCAGCATTCAGGTGAACAAAAGGTGCCAAAGAATGTAAAATTATTGTGTATAGGATCATACCTTGTAGGCATACCAAATTGGTCATGTTCAACCGAATGACAGCACCAGAAACATAGCGCTTTCTTGTATGATGATGTATCGTCAGTAGGTTCTATCGAGACCTGATCTTTATTACCAGCTACTTTACCAGTATTTTGGTCTAACATTTCTGTGTCGCTATAAAGTTCATCATTCTTGGATGAAAAGAAGTTAACAGGCGCGTACGCACACGGTTCTGATAATTTTGGATTGTATTCTAGGGGGTTACACATATCATCTTGTGAAAGCAGGTTTTCAACGTGCTCTGCTGATATTGGAAGCTGGACAACGACATGTGTAAGGGGATCAAAAGCGTTGTCGTTTTTCTCGATATTTTCTTGTACATTAATACATTCTACATCTTTTGGTGTAGGCGTGGAACTGTCATTCGCAGGTATTACTAGCACCTGGTTGTTTTCTTCTGAAAACGTTACCTTTTTGGTAGCCTTCTTGCGCGGTGCCATATAATGGACAGTTTGTACAATATATCCTAAAGTATACTATGTTTGTAATCTTATACCGTTTTTTGTAAGGGTTCAGAAAAATTGAAAAAAAGAGAGAACCTCCAACCACATACAAATCAAAAATGATCGATATCAAGAACCTCTATGGCTGTCCGGTTGATTACGGGTTTGTTAGGGATATCTATTCCCGTAGCAACGATCCTAAAAAAATCTCTCAAGAAATCCCTAAGGTGTACAGGAACCGTGTCTTTGTAGAGCCGCCTGCGCGCGTTATGGATCTTGTTAGCAAAAATTGGTACAACATCAAAAAGGAGAACAGGGGCATATTTGTTGACGTTATTGGAAATCATATCCGCGATGCCTATATTGTGGCCGAAGATGTAAGGGCATCTGGTAGATGGCCATACGTACCGAAGAACCTAGCGGATCTTTCAGGGCAAATCCTTTATACAAAGCTGCGATCGCTTCGCATCATAAAGAGTACGCAATCACCCACTATTATCATCGAGTGTACATCCAACATGCCTTTGTATGAAATGCTTCTCTATCTATCAACAATCTATAAAAACATCGTAATCTATTATGACCATAATGGAAGAGAGACGCACGAGACGTCAAGGATTATCAACGGAAATGTTATAAGCCCAGACAAATCGTGGAAGCATATCTCGAATTACGAGGTTCCGATCGATCTGAACAGGGATATGCTAGGATGCTAGGCTACTGTTCGATAAAATGGATAAAACATACTAGATTTTAGATATTTATTTTACCTTTAGGGAATTCCTACATCCAAGTGGCGATGGATTACATTCGCTTTGTATACGCATCGAAATGTCATCGTTGTGATTGCATGCACTCTTTTTACACAAACGGTTCGTGTAATCTATAAATTTGCGATAATCAGAATAATAGATATCGCTACTGTTCCTACTTTTAGCAGGAAATGTATAGGAAAGTTGGTCTATTACATTATGGCAGCACCGGTTACATACACAGGTTTTTGTAAAGCTAGAATAATCGACGGTTTGGGTTGATTTGTTACACACATCTTGGTGTATCCTTTTCTTGCTATATATGCATCCCATTTACCAAAATTTGATTAGGGTATCATAATACTTGCTATCATTTTTTATGATGCTAATCCTAGCGGTGTTTCAACCTGTTTCTTCATATCCCACAATAGTACAGACCATATAGAGATTATGATTACCGATCCAATTGTCACAAGAACTATGCCTACGGTTTGGCGTTTCTTCTTTTCTTTTTGTGATATCGTGTTGTTCTTGAGTACGATAAGCAGGATACCTGTCAATATGGTTACAAGCATAAACAGCTGAACAACCATATGGAATTTAAATTTTACCATTCAGTTTGCTAGGTTCTATTTTTCTATGATAAATGATTTATGGATTTTTGTAGATTTCCTAACATACAATGTCAGAGAGGGTCGTTTGCGTTAGTGGCTATTTTAATCCATTTCATCATGGGCATCTAGAACTCCTAGAGCGCGCCAAGACGCTTGGCGACAAGCTGTACGTCATCGTTAACAATGATGACCAATCTATGCTCAAGAAAGGCACCAGTTTTATGCCCGAGGGTGAACGTCTTAAGATCATCCGCGCCCTTCGCTGTGTAGACGCAGCGGTCCTTTCCTGTGACAAGGATCGTACAGTACGTGAGACACTACGGATTGTTCGTCCGCACATCTTTGCTAATGGCGGAGATGTTACAGAGGGTTCACCATGTCCTGAGGAGCCTATATGCCGTGAACTTGGGATCGAGATGGTGTATGGTCTTGGTGACAAGATACAATCATCATCATGGTTAATTGCCGGCAAGAAGAACTAGCAACAAAAAAATAACGCGAACGGCAGGATTCGAACCTGCGCCCCTTACGGGAATGCCTTAGCAGGGCATCGTTTTAGGCCACTCAACCACGTCCGCACATAATATATAAAAGTAATTCTTTAAGTCTTTTTTGTAAATGTGTATGATATTTTTTACGATCCACACATCAGACAACCCTCGGGGTTATCACGGCGGCACGCTGCGATCATTTCTTCTGTTACCTCTTCCTTTTTAAGATCTGCCTGCAGGGTGCTAGCAGCACGCTTCTCGATCTTAAGTGTGAATGCTGCGGTCTTTACCTTCGGCCGTGTGCGCAGGTAGTAGATGCCCGTCTTAAGCCCGCGCGACCATGCGTAGAAGTGCATGTTTGTTAGCTTTTCTACATCAGGATCTTCAACAAACAGGTTCAGGGATTGAGACTGGCATACATAGACACCGCGATCAGATGACTGATCGATAAGCACCTTCATCCTGATCTCCCATACAGTCTTGTAGAGGGCTTTGATGTCATCAGGGATGTTCTCGATGTTCTGGATGCTGCCACCGTTTGCAAGCAGCTCGTCCTTGAGATCCTTGCTCCACATTCCTAGTTTGATCAGATCATTGATCAGGTATTTGTTGATAATGGTAAATTCGCCCGTGAGGGTTCGACGCTGGTAGATGTTGCTGGTAAAGGGCTCGAATGCCTCGTTGAACCCAAGGATCTGCGACGTAGATGCCGTAGGCATAGGTGCTAGCAGCAGTGAGTTGCGCATGCCATACCTCACGATGTCACTCCGTAGGGTGTCCCAGTCCCACCTGCCGGAGTGCTTGATCTCAACACCATCCGCCTCTGCCCATAGATCGAACTGGAATTTGCCAATGGATGCTGGGCTGCCTGTGAAGGTCTCGTAGGCACCGCGCCACTTATCAAGCTTCTTCTCTCCCTCTGTCATGTTTAGCTTCTTGCGGATAGCAGTCTTGCGCTTGTTGCTAGTCTCGGCATTCTCTAGTTCTGCTAGCAGATCCTCGCGCTCCCTTGCGAGCCTCATAGAACCGCTAGCAGCCCCGTGATAGATTGTCTCAAAGATCTCTCGGTTTAGCTGCGCCGCCTCAGGGCTGTCAAATGGCACCCTCATGAGGGCATAGGTATCAGCGAGCCCCTGAACACCGAGGCCGATTGGCCGATGTTTGCGGTTGCTATACTCAGTCTCGTGGGTTGGATAGTAAGTACGATCAATCACCTTGTTTAGGTTCTTCGTGATTACCTCTGCAACGGCGTGTAGCGCCTCAAAGTCGTAGTATGGTTTGTCATTTGCGTCCTTTTTGACAAAGGAAGCAAGTGCCACACTGGCCAGGTTGCATACCGCTGTCTCCTTAGAATTACTGATCTCCGTAATTTCAGTACAGAGGTTACTCGATTTAATCACACCAGAATGCTTTTGGTTGCTTTTCTTGTTTACAGCATCCTTATACAGCAGGTAGGGTGTACCGGTTTCGATCTGCGATTTTAGGATGGCAAACCATAGCTGCTGTGCGTTTACCTTCTTGCGGTACCGTTTCTCGGTCTCGTATTTGTGATACAGGTCTTCAAACTCTTTGCCGTATACGTCGCTAAGGCCAGGGCACTCGTCAGGACACATTAGGGACCATTCGCCCTTTTCACGTACACGTTTCATAAAAAGATCGGGGATCCACAACGCGGTAAACAGGTCACGGCAGCGCTCCTCTTCGTTTCCATGGTTCTTACGAAGCTCGATAAAGCTTTCGATATCCGCATGCCACGGCTCAAGGTACACAGCCATGCTGCCCGGGCGCCGACCACCCTGGTTAACATACCGTGCGGTGCCATTGTAAACACGGAGCATTGGCACGACCCCTGTCGATGTGCCGTTTGTGCCCCTGATATGACTGTTGCGGGCACGAATAGCATGGATGTGGAGCCCTATACCGCCCGCGTGTTTGGAGATCTCGGCACAGTCACCCAGCGTCTTGTAGATACCAGAGATGGAATCCTCCATAGAGTGGAGGTAGCATGATGCTAGCTGGCATTTTGGAGTACCAGCATTGAACAGGGTAGGCGTTGCGTGTGTGAACATCTTGCGGCTCATAAGATCATATGTCTCGAGGGCGGCCTTGATGTCGTCCATGTGGATACCGAGTGATACACGCATCCACATGTGCTGTGGCCGTTCTACGATCCGTCCAGACACCTTGAGCAGGTAGGAGCGCTCAAGTGTTTTGAAACCGAAGTAGTCAAACAGGTAATCCCTCTGATAATCGATCACATTGTTTAGTTTTTCTTTGTTTGCCATAACGACCTTGTAGAGTTCTTCCGACACAAGAGGGTTTGGATCCTTGTGTATGTCGGTTGCGTTCCAGAGTGCGGTGATGGTCTCGCTAAAGGAGGGCGAGGTGTTCTTGTGGTGGTTGCTGATAATGATGCGCGCGCCAAGCACACCGTAATCGGGATGTTCTGTAATTAGTGTGCTACACATCTGGGCGGCAAGTTCATCTAGATCTGTTGTCTTGACACCATCAAAGATGCGGCTGCACACCTTCTGTGCGATATTGTGAGCATCTACCCCAGGAAGATCCTGACAGATAGACTGGATACGTCTCAGGACCTTGTCAAAAGAGACAGGCTCTGTTTCCCCGTTGCGCTTGATTACACGCATCTTTAATGATGTTTGGTTCTGTAGTTTTTGGAAGAAATATATATAATACGCTATAACACATAGTGTTTAATGATTTAAATGAATTTCAATTTTTGAAGTGGATACAAAAAATAATAATTTACAACCTGATTTTGGTATAATATTAGACATATTAGTTGTCTTGGCAAACAGAAGACCATGTTAGGCCGCACTTGTTCGCATAAGCGCACCGCATAGAATTCTGTGTGTCAGGGTTCTTGCTGATATCCTGTGATGACATGTACTTCGGATAAATACTATCACACTTTATCTTTACCTTGTTAGGTTGAACAAGATTGTTAGCATCTTTTACCTCTGTGGCGGCTGCGCCATACATGAAACGGGCGGCATCTGCTAGCTGTATATCGTAATCTGTTGTGCTATCGGATGACAGATCGATAACAGGATCAACAATACCAGGCTTATCAGCCGGCTTTGTACACTTGTAGTTCATATATGTCTTCTGTTCAGGAACGAAACCATTGAGTGTAGCAGCATCCGTTTTTTGAAGCTTCCAGAAATCAGGGCACATCATTTCATCATATAGCTTAATCGACCTTTTCTCCTCCTTGAAGGTAAGGATCTTGAACACCAGTATACCAATAATCACCAGCATCCCTAGTGTAAATGTAATAGCAAAGGGGAAGTTGCTTTCGCCTGCAAACCCTTCGCCAATGGTTGTGTATCGTATGCCTAGCAGCAGGACAACGGATATTACAGCGTACACAACAGACACGATGATCGTTCCCTTGAATAGGGCAGCCTTCCGTAGGCCTTCCTTCCTAGCTGTTGATGACATTAGGTCCTATATCTGTAATACCTTTAGAAAAATCTGTTACTACTACAACAATCCCAAACGTCTTATGAGAAGAAGTTCTTGATCTCAAGTGTCTTTGTTCCCTTGGTTCCCATAAGTTGGGGATTGTCCATTGGTAGAGGCATCGTGCTGGCATCACGCCTATATGCGATATACTGCTTAAGGTTTGTCAGGACCTCCTTGACAGCGTAGTTTATTACATGGCTGTTAAGCTCCCTGACCTGGCCCACAATGTCATTCGCTACATGCCTGGCATAACGGAAGAACATTGATGTCATAATGATCTTAAGCTCCTGATCGCTTTGACGCCCTATAACAACATCGGTATCCTTGTATACCTTGTACCTAATGCCCTCTTGGAGTATATCGATGTTCTGTGGTGAGAAGAACATATCGCTTACCGGCGTGCGTGTGATGCGACCATAGAGAGCCTCACGATGGAACGTGTTGTTAGCGCCCTGCTGCTGCATCTGCTGTGCCCATCCTGGCTGCTTTACAGGCGTCACAAGATCAACCCTACCGTTTACTGTGTTTGTCGGATACATTCCTGATTCAGGAAATACCGATGCGTAGTTATGTACCGCGCTCATTCTTGTTCTCTGTTACACTTGTGATATTTTATTTATCTCCAAAACTGTAGAGATAAACACAACAATGAATGTTGATACTGTTACCCTAGCAAAGGGTTTCCTTTCTAAAAACGAGATCGCCATATCTGATACCACAAACCCGAACGATATCATACAGCCCCTATCAAGGCACATAGATGCACTTATCTACAACATTGTATCGTTGGTAGCACTTGTAGCAATGATACAAGATGACACGAAGATATACCCGAGGCATCTTGTTTCTGCTCAGGCGTACATAGCACACAAGTGTGTTGGGGAAAATGCTAGGAAGAGGATTACTGGAGGAATAGGGAAGAAGATAACAAAACAGCAGTCTGATATGATCGAACTGCCTATGGTAGAAGGTGTAGAACTGGATGATATTGCTAAGAACTGTCTTGATATGGACCTTCGTTCATATATCCACAATGTTCTAAAGTTCCATGAGGTTTCTATAAGCAAGGGTGCTATGAAGGGCATAATGGATATGATATATGCTCATTTAGGATGTCTTGTGAAGGACATACGTTCGAATGGTCCTCTTACAGTGAGCAGGCTTGATGCTATCATGGACATGAGGAGGAATGCTGTTTTCAAGTAAGTAATGGAATACTTTCTTGTTACAATGTAAGGATTATGGCTCATCTTCATCTCAATTATATTGGATCAAAGAAGACCTTATTTGATAAGCTAGATAAGGTATTTCAAAAATATATTACGAATAAAACCGTGTTTGGTGATATGTTTGCCGGAACCGGCACAGTGGCATTTATGATCCAAGAAAAATACAAATGTAAAGTCATTACAAATGATCTCCAATACTACGCCTATGTACTAAACAGGGCTATACTTACAAAATATACACAGAAGGAACAGAACATAATAACCAAGAAAATAGAGGAGTATAACAACATAAATGGATTTTATGGTTTCATGGCAAGGCGTTATTCCCCACCGAGTAGGATGTATTTTACACGGGCAAATGCGATGCGTATTGATGCTATGCGTATACGATTAGAAAAAGAGAGGAAATTGATATCCGATAATGTGTATTATTATTTGTTGGCAAGCATAATTGTTGCAGCTGATAAAGTAGCTAACACATCTAGCATTTATGCATCATATCTTAAAGAATTCAAACCAAGCGCTTTAAGGAAACTCACACTTTCACAAGCAGAATTTTCAGACATATCGAATGAAAACATCTTTTACAATGAAAATGTTGTTGATATTATCGACAAAGTCCCTTGTGATGTGATATATCTTGATCCACCATACAATACACGTCAGTATTCGACCTATTACCATATACTTGAAACGATAGCACGTTACGATGCTCCAAAGATACACGGTATGACAGGAGTACGAGATGAATTACAAAAATCTACATTTTCTTCTGCAGCAGAAGCGGAAGCATCTTTTAGATCATTAGTAACAAAAACAATGGCGAAAGTATTAATTATGTCTTATAATGATGAGGGTATAGTCGATCATAGTACCATACGCAAAATATTAAGACTACACGGTAAGGTTAAGATGTATAAGATACCTTACAAGAAATTCAAGGCGCAACAAAACATAGATAGAGAGATATTGTACGAATATTTGTTTGTATCTATTAGAACATAATTAGATGTCTACACCAAAGGAGAAATCTTGTAAAGTAAAATCATCATGTCCAAAGGGCTATCTCCGTAAAACATTGGTTAATATAGCAACTAATTGTGATATAACAATTAAAAGATCGCATCCTTTAAAAAATGAAAAAAGTATGAAGGAAATCTGTACAGAATTACAGAACAAATATGGTATTGATGATACAGACTGTAATAATGATATTGAAACAACTGAAACATTTGGAATGACGGTTGAATATATGATATGTAAAATTGCGAATATAGAAACAAATATTAATGTAGATAGAATATCTATACCATTATCTAATGATAAAAACCTTATACTAGTAATACAAAACCTACTTACTAAAATACCATCTATAGTAAAGCATATTGGATTGGAAAATAAGGCAACTGATTTTGTTTTAGATGGAGGAAAAACATTATCTGTAAAAACAAATCAGACCGGTAAAAAAGTATGTCCGCAAAATATTGGTCAAACAACACGTGATAAATTTGTAAAATATTTTTCTGAACGTTCAATGACACGTAATATGACTAATAATATATCCACAACACCGCAATCTATTAAATCAATGATTTTTGAAAATAAAGGCCATGTAATAGGTGAGTATTTTAAACATACTTTTGTATGTGATTATCTTTTATGGATTGTAAAAAGTAAAGATGAATATACAGGTATTATAATTAATAGAAATGATATATTAAATAAAATAATGGATAGTCGTAATTATACTTTTACAAGAGATCTATCTACTTGGAATGAATCATCTAGTATTAAATATAATAATAAAACAATCGGTGAATTTCAAGTACATAATAACAGAAATTCTGTTAAATTTAGATTTAATATGGATAATTTATTAACAATATTTAAAAATGATCCAACAGTATTCACAATAACTAATAAAAATATATTTAGAAATAAAACAAATTCAAATCCAACAAGAAAGAATAACGATAAAAATAAAAAAGAAGTAGAACGTCTTATTAAAAGTAGAGGTGGTAATATTTAATAGGAAACTAAATTGATTAGCATATTTGATAGAAATGGCACTAATTGTTTATCTAATGTATCTAATTTATCAATATTAAAGCAGTTTAATATTTCCTCTCTCCTTTTACTATCTATTCCTCTATTTTCATATAAGATAGTCCAATCAAACCATCCGATATGTTTAATTGGTTGTGTTAGTTGTAATAATGGTTTAATAATTTCCTTGTTATGATCATTTATCATATCAATATGGTTATTAATATATTTACATAAATGATTTTCATATTCTAATTCACGTGACAATTTATGTACTTTTCCATATAATTTTCTTATGATTGTACGTATTCCTGTCATATCTATAAATAATGTTCTATTCTAAATGTAATTCAATTTTTCCTACAATATCTGATATATGAAAAACGTATGTCCTTGTAGTACATTCCTAGTGTGCTACCACATATATAGAATTGGTCACTCCTCATTTTTTTAATTGGAAAGAATGTATCACATTTATAATCGTTATCATTCTCAATAATAGTGGCAAACACGCACTTGCAGAGAGGGTGATCAATCGCCTCCTCATAGAGCTTTCCACCTCCAATAACAAACATCTTTTCTACATTCTCATCATTTCCAAGATGTGTAAGGGCATCATCAAGGCTCCTATAGACCTCACCACCCTCTGCTATTATGGGTTCTACATCCTTGGAGGTTGTGAGTACAATGTTCCTACGGCCTTTTAGAGGCCTTTTAGGAAGCGAGTTCCACGTGTTCCTTCCCATAATGACAGCATTCTGTTTTGATGCGTTGAAGGTTGCGGACGTTATCTTTTGGAAGTAGCGCAGGTCTGGTTGGAGATACCATGGGATCTTTCCATCCTTTCCAATCCCTCCGTCTTTGGTACACGCCACAGCAATATAGAAGTGCTTCATTACCACCTTCTATTTCTGTATAATCAAAATCTTATATCATTGAAATATGTGAAATCTAAACCTAAAACCCTTGTAGATACGAATGGCCTGTTTATTCCTTACACGATATATATTAGAAAAATTTAAAAGGCAACACAATAACTCTAGAAATAAAACAACATCTAACAATTCTGGTATTCTTAATTATAGCAAGCGTACATCACTATACCTGGATGATATAGCAGGAACAAGGGTCCCTTATGACGATCTATGGTATTCGGCAGTAAGATGTAAACTCGTTCATTTGAAAAATAGGGATGTTCACACAATCTGGGATGCAGCAAATAGTAACAATCCAATAGAAGAGATACTTCCCTCAATGGACGATGCATACATACAGGAACTCAAGGGTAAATCCATACCTGTTTGTTTTGAAACAAGATGCAAGTCAATATCTTCTATAGGGATTTCGATCTATGCGTGGCACAACAAGGATAATGTATATCTAACCGTACACATGGACATTAATAGCGAAATAGAATTGATGAAACACAAGGTTAGATTTTATAACATATTTGATAATGTTGCAGTAAACAGGTTTTTTTATATCAGGCTCCTTTCTGTAATCACGGATATTATCGCATACCTAAAAGGTGGTATAGATCCTAGGCGTGCGCTTATAGTTTCTGGGTACTCATTTGGCGGGATAATGGCGCAGATAATGTCAGCCATAATCGGAAATATTTTTCCGAATTTGTATATTAAATGTCATACGTTTGGTAGTCCAAAACCTGGGAACGACGCATTCGCAAAATGGTTTTCAGGATGTGTGAGAGAAAACTATCGTGTAATAAACTCTACAGATCCGATCGTAATGTTTCCGATTAGTTACAAATGGTGTCATACCGAAAAGGTGACAATCAGTTTATATGATAACCTGGGTGTACATATTACATATTATGGATATCCTTGGTACAAAAGGATATTCTTTACAAGCCGTATTATCAAAAGTCTTAAAAACAAGTACAAAAAATATCATCACAATTTCGATCTTTATATATCACGTTTATGGAAATACGTTCGCATCGCCTCTTATCTGTACTCTGCGTCCGGACAGAATGTTTTGTAAAGTTGTACTACATATGTAAGGAAAAGACAAAAGCATATAAAAAATTGAACATCAGTATAAGATAGCTTTTAATAGTACAACCACAAAAAGAACATTCTAACAGTATAGACAACATGCCTCCTGCAAAGGCGCCTGTTAAGGCCGAAAAGAAGGAGAAAGACCTTGATGAGAAGTACAAGAAACACGAGCTGCGCAGCCACATCTACGATCTTCCCGATACCTATATTGGATCCATCGAGCCTGCCGTGATTGAAACCTATGTCTACAGCGACGAGAAGAAGCAGATGGAGAAGAAGGAGCTAATGTTCATCCAGGGCCTTTACAAGATCTATGACGAGATCATTGTGAACGCCATTGATCAATCGATGCGTCTTAAGACAGAGATCGAGAATGGCCGCAAGGATGTCAAGCTCCTCAAGACCATCCGGATCTCTATCGATAAGCAGACGGGTTACATCGAGGTTATGAACGATGGTGACGGCATTGATGTGGAGGTTCATCCGAGCTACAATGTGCTCATTCCCGAGCTGATCTTTGGTGAGCTGCTCACCTCTACCAATTACAACACGGAGGAGGAGCGGCTATGGGGTGGTCGTAACGGTTATGGATCCAAGCTAACAAACATCTTTTCAAAAGAGTTTATTATAGAGACGGTTGATTATCGGCGCAGCAAGCTTTACCAGCAACGCTTCTATGACAACATGAAGATGCGCGAGAAGCCGAAGGTGAAGGCAAGCACCAAGTCTCCTTATACGAAGATCCGGTTCCTGCCAGATTACGCTAGGTTTGGTCTGAAGGGGATCACCGACGACATGTACGCCCTTTTCCGTAAGAGGGCATTCGATGTAGGTGCCACCACGGACCCTACTGTAAGCGTCTACTTTAACGAGCAGAAGCTCGAGGTAAAGGACTTTGAGAAGTATGCCGATCTCTATCTTGGTCCCAAGGATGAGCACCCGCGGGTGTACGAGGCTTGTGGAGATGGCCGTTGGGAGGTGGTCGCAACCTACAATGATAGCGGTCAGTTTGAACAGGTATCCTTTGTGAATGGGATTGCTACCATTCGTGGGGGCAAACACGTTGACCAGATTGTGAGCCAGGTTACAAAGAAGCTGTCAGAGATGGTTTCCGCAAAGAAGAAGAAGGAGATCAAACCGCAGTACATCCGTGACAACCTCATGGTCTTTGTTAAGGCACTCATTGTAAACCCGAGCTTTGATAGCCAGACCAAGGAGACCCTTACAACACAGGCATCCAAGTTTGGTTCAAAATGTGACCTTAGCGACAAGTTCTATGACAAGCTCTACAAGACAGGTCTGGGTGACAAGGCGCTGTCGCTTACCGAGTTCCACGAAAACAAGCAGCTGAAGAAGACGGATGGCAAGAAGACCTCCCGTGTGCTCATCCCTAACCTAGATGATGCAAACCGTGCGGGTACAAAGGACAGTGCCAAATGTACGCTTATCCTCACGGAGGGACTTTCCGCTAAGACCATGGCTATTTCTGGTCTAAGCGTTGTAGGGCGTGACTACTATGGTGTGTTCCCTTTGCGTGGTAAGATCCTAAACGTGAAAGATGCTGCTGTGGCGAAGATCACGGCGAACGAGGAGATCACAAACCTCAAGAAGATCCTTGGTTTGGAGCAGGGCAAGGACTACAAGGACCTCTCTTCCCTGCGCTATGGCAAGATTATGGCGCTATGCGATTCGGATGTGGATGGATCGCACATCAAGGGGCTGTTGTTCAACGTGTTCCAGTCCCTTTGGCCTTCCCTCTATAAGACGGAGGGTTTCATGGTGAGCATGCTTACGCCCATCGTGAAGGCGATTAACACAGGTACCAAGGAGACTATTGCGTTCTACAACCTTACCGATTACGATAACTGGAAGCAGAAGAGGGAGCGTGAGACAAACGGGCTGCGAAACTGGCGCTTCAAGTATTATAAGGGGTTGGGTACCTCTACAGATGCCGAGGCAAAGGAGTACTTCAAGGAGATGCAGCAGGTTGTGTACAAGTACAAGGGCAAGAGCTCTGACGAGGGCATTGATCTTGCTTTCAATAAGAAACGTGCCGATGATCGCAAGGATTGGCTTATGAAGTATGACAGGCAGAACATCCTTGATTACACCAACAAGGAGATCCCGTATGAGGATTTCGTGAACAAGGAACTTATCCATTTCAGTAACTCGGATCTGGAGCGTTCGATCCCCTGCCTGTGTGATGGGCTCAAGGAGAGCACCCGCAAGATCATGTTCGGTTGTTTCAAGCGGAAGCTGTATACCAACGAGATCCGTGTGGCACAGCTATCAGGATACGTATCCGAGGTCAGTGCCTATCACCACGGTGAGGCATCGCTACAGCAGGCGATCATTGGTATGGCACAGCAGTACGTAGGCGCCAACAACATCAACCTTCTGCAGCCGAATGGGCAGTTTGGCACACGCCTGTGCGGTGGTGGTGATGCTGCTTCTGCAAGGTACATCCACACGCTCCTATCCCCACTGGCGCGTGTTATCTATCGCGAGGAGGACAATGCCGTGCTCCAGTATCTTGACGATGATGGTATCCCAGTAGAGCCTGAGTATTATATTCCTATTGTGCCTATGGTGCTTGTCAATGGCGGTATTGGTATTGGTACTGGTTTCTCTACCAACATTCCTAACCATAACCCTAGTGATGTTGTGCGCATGTGCCAGATGATTATCGCTGCCCTTGAGAAGAACTCAGCAAGTGTTGGTACAATTGATACACAGGAGCAGCTAGCAGCAGCCAACCAGGTTGTGTCAAAGACGAAGCTGCCTTCTATCCGCCCCTGGTACCTAGGTTTCAAGGGGCTTATCGAGGACTACAAGGACACATCGTTCCAGAGCCGTGGCATCTGGAAATGGATTGATGATCAGACCGTAGAGATTACGGAGCTACCTATTGGTGTCTGGACGGATGACTACAAGGAGTTCCTGATCCAGATGATTACAAACAATTCTCAGTACCTCAAAGACTTTAGCAGCCACTATACACCAAACAAGGTGAGGTTTGTGCTGTACCTCTATCCTAACGTGCGTTCCAAGCTGGAAAAGGTATTTGAAACCGAGTTCAAGCTTGTTTCTACTAAGAACCTAAGCATGAACAACATGCACCTGTATGGGGCTGATGGTGCTATCCGAAAGTTCAAGAACACACAAGAAATGGTACAGGAATGGGCAAAGGTACGCCTTCTTAAGTATCACGATCGCAAGAAGCACCAGCTGCGCAAGATGGAATCCGATTACAAGATCGTGAGCGCTAAGGTGAGGTTCATCTTGGACATTATTGACAAGAAGCTGAATGTGATGAACCAGAAGCAGAAGGATGTGGATGAGCAGCTTACCAAGCTTGGTTATCCTAAGATCTCGGAGGCTATGGAGGCAGGTGATGATACCCCGGCACCCGTAGCACAGACAGAGGGCGGACCTTCTATTGCTGCTGTACAAGCAAAGTCCAAAGAGCCCGATTATGGTTACCTTACTCGTATGCCGATCCATCAGTTAACCTATGAGAAGAAGCAGATGTTGGAGAAGGAGGCCGAGAAGCTAAAGATGATGATCAAGGAGCTAAAGGCTAAGGCGATCTACTCTATCTGGTCAGATGAGCTGCAGCAGTTCTCGGATGAATGGGAGAAGTTCCGTCATCACATGGAACAGCAGTATGATCTGGAAGAGAACGGGGCATCTGCCACGCCTACTAAGAAGCGACGTACCACAGCAGCCCCTCCTAAGAAGAAGTAGATCTATTCACGATAAATAAATATTACTATTTTTTTGATATAAGACTATTTTTATTTTTCAATAGAGAATGATGAATATTACCATATCTGATAAAGTCTTCGATGAAGATATCTCTTATCTCTATCCATATACCGAATTCCATAACCATAGTGTTTGTTTCAAGAATACTCATGGAGAACACTACAAGCTGATTTCACATATAGCTAAACAATTTCCTAACGATAGTACCTTTGTAGATATTGGCACATTTATGGGATATAGTGCGCTAGCGTTATCTACAAACAAGTATGCGAGGGTGCTAACATACGATCTGTACGATGTTACCGAATTTTTCCCAAAAGACGAGAATGTTCTTACAATGCGTAACATCCCGAATATTACGGCAATTGTTAAAAATTGTCTTGAAGACATACCTATACTGTTAGAAGCCCCTCTAATTGTCCTAGATGTTGATCCACACGATGGAATACAAGAGAAGGAGATCATTACAAAACTACACGAGAATGGTTACAAGGGTATTGTTTTGTGTGATGATATTCACCTAAACAGTGGTATGAAGGATTTCTGGAACTGGGTTTCTCTGAAAAAGATAGATGTTAGTGAATACGGTCATCATTCTGGATCTGGCATAATAGTGTTTGATAGTAAATGGTGCGATATCAATGTAGAGTGATTGTAACCACATTACAAAAAATGAATGTATTACTTTTTTACAAATGTATCAAAACAGATGGACACCGATCTTGTTGCTAGCGAGAATGAGGTAATCCGGCTTCGCGAACTTCTTGCTGAACGGAGGGCAGAGGTAGCAGAACTCGAGAGGAGGTACAATAGGAAGATTGCCAAAATGCAGGTATTGTGTGAAAAGGAGGGACATCAGTTTGTTGCGGAGCCAGATGATGATTATCACAACACGCGAATTGTTTATACGTGCAAGCGTTGTGATTACTTTACTCGATACAAGCCCATGAACTAAATATATGCGCCCTATGTAGTAAGTGCCAATGCATATATTAACAAAGATGGCAACGTCGACTATGCCTATACCAAAAAAGAAGAAGTTGCTAGTAGAAACAGAAACCGTTCCCCCCAAAGAACATATAGTAAAATCTGCTACTGGAAGAATATTCAAGATAACGATAGAAGATGATGATCAAAAAGGAGGTGCCAATAAAGTTTATAAAGGCCCTCGTGGTGGTAAATATATTATTGTAGATGGTAAGAAAAAATATATAAAACAGTAATTTTATCTATTTATTTTTGTAAAATGTACATCCTAACCGGATTTAGGTTTTCTAGGTGGTAATGGAAGTGATGCCGCTATCTGGAGTGCGGTCATTCTAGATGGTGCGGATGGTCTAGGAGGTGAACGTCTAGAAGGCTGTGAGGGGGGCGAGTGTGGGGGACTTCTATCGTTTATATTCATCCTGCGGAAATGTTCAAACGCCTCATTTGCATCTGCCACCATCACACCGCGAATATCTTGATTGATTGTTCCCTTTTCTTTTGCTTCTTCGTATGTTTTTATCCACCATGCTTTAAGTTTTTTGCTATTAGCAGGATCGGTAACTATATCACTATAGCCATTGGCAATAAGGTGTTCTTTGATCTTAGCAATTGTTAGTTCTTTTACAGGTGGCCATTCCTCGCTATTGCCGCCTCTTTGCTGTGATATGCCCATTTCGCTCATGATAATTGCAGTCCTTTGTTTCGTTGCCTTTTCTTCAGTAAGGGGATGTTTGCTAAAGCACCGTGCGGGTTCGTCTCGTTTACAAACCTTGTAACCCTTCTTTCCTTTTTCCTTAGCTTCTTTGATAATGTAGGGCATCACTTTTCCTGTTAGGCTACTTAAGGTACAGAATAATTTTCTATTTACCCTAAAATGATATCTCAAGATGCCGTAATATGTGCTATTGTGTTACACGAGGACAATGTGCTTGATGAATGGATTGTATATCATAAATCACTAGGATTTAGCAGGATCTACCTGTATGATAACAGTCCTGATTTTGATCTCAAGAATTGGCCTGATAGGTATCCAGGGTTCTTGCAGGTGTTACACATCCCTGGGCGTGTGATGCAGCTTACTGCGTACAATCACTTCTTAAAAACGTTTGGGCAAAACCATACTTGGTGTGCCTTTATAGATGCGGACGAGTTTATCGTTCTAAAGAAGCACAAAAACGTTGTATCAATGCTAGAAGAGCACTGCAAGGATGGTGCACTTACCCTAAACTGGTACATGTTTGGTAGCTCTGGTCATCTGAACTATTCGGCAGAGCCGGTAACAAAGAGGTTCCAGATGCGTGCCAGGAACATAGACAAACACATCAAAACTATTGTTCGTACATCGTGTGTAGAGGTTATGGGCATACACGAGTGCTATGTGATGAAAGAAACTTGTGGAATACCACACGATACAAATGGGGAGCCAGTAAAGGGGCCATACAATCCATATGGCCCAACCGATGTTGCCGTGATACATCATTATAACGCAAAGTCATTGGAAGAATACCATTGGAAGATAGCACGCGGTCGCGCTGATAATGGGGATGTACGCACCATAGATCAGTTCTATGAGGCAAACAATGGTACAAACGAGGTATTAGATACATCCGCATGGGATCTTTATCGTTCTATTTCTGAGATTACAACGATATAGTTCCTTCCAATGTCCCTCTTGTAAAATAGTTTTTCGTATATCTATGAACGTCATTTCTAGCTAGTATATCGCTCACTCTCATCCACATCATATCTGTGTGTTGTACTAATCCGTTATCCAGCAATACAGAAGCCCTGGAAATATGTATTCTTACAGATATTACGATATAATGTGTTTTAGTGTGATATGGATCATCATCTAGGAAGCATGTATCATACATGTGATCGGATACATTACATATTTTGTAATCACATGTAAGATTTTCAACACCTATCTCATCCTTTACAATACGAACCAATGCGGTTTTGAAATTTTCATTTTTGAAAATCCTTCCACCTGGAACGAACCACGTATTCTTAGCAGGATTATTTTTGCGATAACCTAGCAATATTTCCCCATCCTCATTTTCTATTATAAGATCGATTGCTACTAGAGGGGCATTTCTTACCACCTGGATAAAATCTTGTAGATGTAGCTTAGCCATAGATCATGTTTTGTCAAAATCCTTAACTTATTTAGGATTAATCATGTGTGTAATGTGTAAGAATGTCTCTACTATCTTGTAAAAAGGTTTTGCTTCTGGATATGGATGGTGTAGTACTACACCAACCAAACATACACCGTTTTGTTGCGACACGCATCAACTGTTTTGTTCGCAAACAGCTAGAGCCTATCATAGAAGGCATTAGTTATTATGATGCAGAGAGGATTAATCACATGCTTTATACAACATATGGCCATACCTTACTAGGTTTAAATTCGATGTTCAATCTTAAGATAAGTGTGAATGAATTCAATACGTCTGTTTATGACAGCACAACAACTAATTACATAACGAATTTCCAACACGATGAAGAAATGAACACACGTACTAAAGAAATCAGGCAGCTGCTTGATATATGTCATGTATCAAAGATACCGGTGTACATATTTAGTAATGCCCCTATGTGTTGGAGTAATACTGTAATAGATACCATGGGTTTGACTATAGAGAAGGAGAATGTCCTTGGATCCGATCACCCCTTATTTGATGTAAACAGGCAGCTTAAACCTGTTCTAGGCTTGTACAGCGATGTCACAAAGCTTATCAGTTATCGTCATGGAAATGACCCTAGCATATTGTTTGTAGATGATAGCATCGCGAACATTAGACCATGTATGAACATGAAGGGATGGAAACCAATCTTACTATGCCAGAACATGCCCAATCTTAATCTTGGAAGCATGTATGTTAGATCTAGCATCCCTAACATGTTTGAACTTTTGTAACAAGTATAAAGCGAACCGTTGTATATACAACAATTGGTTAAATGACCTTCTGTTCTATAAGAAAACTCCCATCTAGGATAGAGCTGTTGTTTGATGAAAGCAACACAATACCAAAATTTACATATTTTAATCCAAGCAGTTCATACCCCTACATATATGTTCGTGCTACAGAGGCTGTAGAGAATATGGAGGGTTTTGGACTTGTCAACATTAATCACGTGTTCATATACAGCTACATCACAAATAAGATGACGATGATCGATATACCTTTTGGATCTCTAAAACTTTCATACAATGTTCATCAGGGGATCGAAGATACGAGGCTTTTTATGTACAAGGGCAGGTTGTGGTTTATATCATCATCTACCCATGCCTCGTCTTCTATGCTTAGCGAGATGCTGATAGGCTATTATGATGATAGCATATCAAGCATCGAGTTTATACAACACCTAGATTTTGGGATTAGGCCATTAAAGAACATGTGCCCGTTTGTTTGTAAAGATCGCATATACACAATAGATTTTTATTCGTTAAAAGTGTATGAGATAGTTTTAGAAGAGACAGAACATGGAGATACATTCGTACCGGTTTGTAGAGGAACACTAGCACCATATGGAGGTGTCAACAAACATATGCTACGTGGATCCACAAGCCCTATACATCTTCATGGAAACCTATGGGGATGTGTTGTTCACGAGCATGTATCAAAGCTTCCAAAGGGAGCATTCGCATATGTTAGCTATTGGCTAGAGTTTGATATGGAACGGTCTACCATCACATTCCTATCAGACCCCTTCTATGTATCTATCCTTGGTATAGAATTCATAAGTGGTATCGAGTATTTTAGGGATCGTGATGTAATCGAGTTGTATCTCGGTGTTAAGGACAAGAAGCCTATCGTAGCACACACAACACTACATGATCTTCGTACAGGCTTGTAGGAATAGGATCCAAGTGTAATAAGGAAAACATAATCTAGTATTTTAGCTAATCAGGAAAATGCCCTTCCCACGTATCCGCAAACTATCTTGTGAGGTTGCCGGTCTCATTGGTGATGGTCCAAACGTCCCAAAGTACACGTTTTTCAATCCTAGCAGTGCGGATCCCTATGTTTACATCCGCACCATAGAGAAGCTGAAGAATGTTCCCGAGAACATCAACACCATCTCTATATTTGATCGGAGGTCTGGTGTTCTAAAATCGATTATTACACCTCCGAATGTGCTTATGCCTACATGCGGTTTCTATCAGGGCATCGAGGATGTACGCATATTCATGTATCGTAACCGGCTCTGGTTTATTGCCTCATCTACGCATGTAACGCAGTGTCTTCATAGCCAGATGATGATTGGATATTTCGATCCTACGGTATCTATGATAGAGTTTGTACAATTCCTTGATTTTGGCATAAAGCCCATAAAGAACATGTGCCCTTTTGTGTACAACGACAAGATATGCGTCATTGATACGTATACACTGACCATACACGAGATCGTGTGCGAGAAAAACGATTATGGAATAGATGTTTACAAGCCTGTTGTTCTAAGGAAGCTGTCGCCGTGCAATGGACTAGAGGAGTTTACTATGCGTGGTTCTACAAGCCCTGTTCATCTCCATGGGAATATTTTGGGGTGTGTTGTTCACGAGCACATAAGACAGGCAAGGGACAAGACAATGTCGCTATCTTACATCAGCTATTGGCTCGAGTTTGATATTGATCGCGGTATGGTAACCTTCTTCTCAGCACCATTTATCGTTGCCCAGTGGGGTATAGAGTTTGTTAGTGGTATCGAGTATTACAAGGATCGTGATGAGATAGAGCTGTTCTTAGGTATTAATGATCAGGTTGCGGCAGTAGCTAGAACAAGGCTTCACGAGCTAAGGGTTGGATACCAGTAATTCGCATTGCTGTTCCTTTGTTAGGTAAGGAAATTTTAGACCATGGTGTCCGAGGGCGTATGGACAATAATCAGCTTCTATTGAAAACTCCCTTCTCTTTTCTATATCGGGTACATTCATGTTTAGTATCTCACAGGCGTGTGTAAAGTACACATCTTCCGGCATGTTTTCTATGTGCTTGTACCCATTCTCAAACCGGTACCTGTTAATATCGTTTTTGTTAATGTTTTCTATACATGTGAGCATTGCGGATTTTCTGCGAAGGGAAAGGCCTCCCTGTATTCCACCAATGCGCGGAGATGTATGGTGTGCGCTATAATAGTTTGCCCCAACATAATCGAATTGGAATTTGGGACTATCTATCCATTCGTCTATTCCTGACCTAAACAGCACGCTATCGGTTTGAAAGATAAGCACGTGTTCCTCTGGTATCATTTTCCAGAATTCTTCGCTCATAAGGAGTGCGCTGTATTCTGAACTTGATATATCGGTACGGTCTAATGGTGTGACACGGAATAAGCATCCCTTAAGTTGTTTTTGGAGCCACTCTATGTTTTCAGAGGCGGTAAACACGTGAAGGTTCCATTTGTTTCCTACATAGTACATAGTGCTCATGATAATGTTTACAAGTAGCTCGTGCCTGCGCGGTTCTACAATAACAGCTACCCTATCATTTAAAGGGCTGTTACGTATTATAGTTCCCTTTTGGGATAGCGTATTGCACAAATCATTAATATGATTAAGAATGAACACAGGCTCCATAGACTAATATAGTATGCCCATCTTTATGTAGGTTGATAGGTAAATATCTCTTAAGAATAGTAGTAATCATGAGTGAACATATAGTAAATACAGATATAGAAAAAATTAGATTAGCAAAGAAGGATGGCATTTTCAAGAAACAAAAAACAATAACCCCTATCCTATCCATAGATACATGGGCTAATTGGGAAACCCATTACAACACCATATTAGAAAGTAAGCACATTTTAAAGGATATGTCTCCTACAAAGACATTTGCTGGTGTAACAGAACCGTCTGGGCGGATTACGTTCAACATGATACGTACAAAAAGGGAATTTGGACAACTGAGTTATATTATTCCAGAACTGGTGAAAGATGATAATATATATAATCTGCCATCTCTCGCATCTGTTTTATCGGGTGCAAAAACAGAATACGTTATATTACATCCCGAGGAAGAGAACGAGGATGACATAGAAACAATCGAAACCCTTTTCACAAACATAAAAGATGTTGATAAGCCTGTTTACGGCATATGTGTGCTTTATAACGAGAGCAGTTTTATGATACACGGTATCGCGTACATAGCATGGAAAGACAAGCAAAAACACAAACATTTAGCGTTTTATGACCCCTTATCTTATAGTCGCAGGCGCATACGTGACGACGGTAGCATCTATTATGAGGCGTATGATTTTGGTAAGAATGTTCTAGAATGGATCAAGCAAGAAGCAAAATACAAATTTACGGTTCACGACCTATCTGATTATTGTATAAAAAAGAATGATAAAGAGTTCGATTGCCCGCAATATCATATCAATGCGGAATATTGCTACATGTTCTCGTTACATTTCTTGTACACATGGGCCTCTCTAGGAAAGCCGATAACACCGGAAGGCTTTCAAAATTCTGTAAGAAAGTCTTATATTATTCCCATGGAAAAATTATCAAGGGCATATACATTTGACACATTGAGGTATCGTATCATAATGATGTCTTTTATTGTAACTATCCTTACAAAATACTTCCTTCTTTTAACAAAAGAACAGAAGGGTCTTTTACCTGAATATCAGAACTACAAAAAACACCTAGAAAAAATAAGAGACTTTTGGTATGATCATTATGGGCTTTCACTCGTACCTGTGTGACGTTTTACGCGTTGCTATTTCCTTTTTCAATAATCGCCTGTGTTAGGGCAATCCGTAGCTCAATCATGCCAATCATATCATTTATGTAGGCATGATGTAGAATACTTTTTTTGTCAATACTTTTCAAATATGTAGTATACATTTTAAGATAGTTTCGAAGAATTGGTTGTACATAATAGGCGTACATTAATTCGGTCTGATTAAAATTCTGATTAGGATGGTACATACTTTTTACTAAATGAAAATTGAAAGGCAAACTTTCATTTTTTAATACTCCTCTCGTACATCTTGTATTTAATTACATCATCAATGGCTTCATCGAATATGATCTTTTCGTACCATCCTAGATCTCGCAGTGCAGTTGAATCAATGCTATAACGATAATCTTGGAAAGCTCTATCCTCTACATACTCTATATAGTCATCTACATCTGCTAATATCCCCATGATCTTCTTAACAATCTTATTAACAACCTGTATAACAGAGAACTCCATTCCTTCATCGGTTCCGATATTGTATATTTTTCCGATCTCACCATTGGCAGCAATGATGTCGATAGCATTTGCTATGTCCTGCGCGTGTATAAATGTACGTTTGCTTTCACCGCGGCCATGGATTGGTATCCTCTTGACATCGCCTTCTAGGCAAGATAGCAGAACATCAACACATTTAGGGATCAGCTTCTCCTCGTGCTGGTATGGGCTGATTGCATTGTTACAGCGCATAATGATGATTGGCATGTCGAAGGATTTGATGTAGGCATGGCATATCATCTCTGCTGCCGCCTTCGAGGCAGAATATGGATTGCTAGGGGCAAATAGGGCGTCCTCGTTACACTTGGTGCTGTCGCACACCGATCCATACACCTCATCCGTGCTCATGTGTAGGAATTTTTTTACACAGCCATAGTTCTTGACGCATTCGAGCAGTGTATGAGTACCCATCACATTGGTTTCTGTAAAACGGAACGAGTTTCCAAAACTCTTGTCTACGTGTGTTTCGGCAGCTAGATGGATTACAAGTGTAGGGTGTTCGGTACGGAGTACATAGTTGATGAAGTTAGCGTCATTGATGTTTCCGTAATAGAACTTGTAATTCTCGTATGGTTCCTCGATAAAGTCTTTGTTTGCGCAATACGTGAGAGCATCTACATTAATGAAAATCGTGTTGGGATACTGCTTCTTGAGCCAGTTAATAACCACTGATCCTATGGCACCGCAGCCACCCGTAATCAGTACCCTTTCATGCTGATCCATCGCGTATCTTACTTAACAATATGCTATTACTATGTCTACAGATACAAGCCCTTAATATCAAGATGGGTGGACATCATTCCGTACGGCGTCCATTCTCAGGTTCTACGCCGATTTCATATGCTACAAAGAGCCAGTTTCCGGTAATAAAACGTGTTGGAACTACTATGCCACTCGAAGGGGCACACACAAAGGTGTCCTATTACAGCATACGTATGGATCGTACACCTCCACAGGATGAACTGTTCAACCTGTGTATGATATCTGCGAACAATGAGGCCTTTATAAAGATTTTTGAAACGTATTCAAACCGGCACAGTTTCGTAGCACCTTCCATGGTAGAAGTTTCAACAATCCTTCTAGCTCCTACGGATCACGAATGGAAGATATCATACCTTGATCTGGAGGTTCAGGAACGGAACGAGAATAGCGAGTTAGCTGTAACAATACAGCGATATGTTCCTTATTATGGTGATATCGAAACATCGTGTATGTTTGTACCCGAAAGATTACCAAATGAGCACGAAAAAATGGAAGGCCTTGAGGCATATGGGAGGCAGAAGCAGAACGCAAACACGTACACCCTAGGATTTTTGGTGGGTGGCACAGGGCTTTTCCAGGCAACTTTGGGAATACATAGTGCTGTTGTTTTTGTGTTTGGTTGTGCCATAGGAATGGTTTATCAGCTTCTTCTCCAACACGAGATAGACCATTTGGGCAGGGATCGGATGTTTGTTAACTCGGCAGTCCGTCTTGCAGCTGTTAGTGTTGCAGTTGCTGCTATTATGAACAACACAATTGGTTTCCTTCCTATAGATCTATGGATTGGATATACCGGTTTCCTAATGCAGAAAGTTGCCCTGTGGATTGCCTTTCTGTAGATGTTGTGTTTTCTTTGAACATAGCGAGATACAACCGTTCGGGTCTAGAACAAGCACGAAATTACATGGATTTTCGCATTCTATACTATTCTGTTGCGGTGCTCTTCTATGTACTCTTTGGGGTGAAGGATATACCATATTGTAGTTGTAGTTGTCACAACAACAGCATCCTATAATACAACCTAGGAACCCCCCTCCCATACATACAGCACATGCCAATGAGAATATAGCTGCGTCTGATAGAGGCATTTATACAATGTATCTTTTTTGATTCTATTTCATTTTTTGTAAAGCAAATGATAAAAAGAATATAGTAATGTAGATAAAGTACGTACCAATGGATAGCGGTATCTATGCGAAGCCTACACAGGTTGTTCCAACATATTACAATCCAAATATGCCGGTAGATAGCAGGCAGCTACCTATACCCCCGCAGCAGACATCAGGGGCTCTAATACCCCAACCGCCACAGAAGCCACAACCTACAGTATATGAAAGAACCATTGGGATGCGTTTCCGGTATGCTATAATCGCGGGAGTGCTATTTTTAGTATTTTCTTTACCGGTAGCATACAGGCTATCAAACCAGGTATGGTCTATGTTTTCATCGGTGCCATTGATTGGAAAACCATCCCTTGTTCCTACGATGGTCCAGCATCCTAACGGGTATAATGTACAACAGATGGTGGAGAAGCCCTGTGGTATCGGGATAAAGGCAATCGCTGTTCATGCAGGGGCCGTAGCGGCGGTTATGTACATCATCCTATCAAGGAACAGCTAAGATAAAAGATTTGCGAATGATATGCTACGATTAATATGATTAACACCTATGTACATAGAGGGTGATTTTGTTTCGGTTACGGAAGAAACACGGCGCTTTAAAGAAGCACGAAGCTTTGAAGAAGCACGAAGCTTTGAAGAAGCGCGAAGATTTGAAGAAGCACGAAGCTTTGAAGAAGCATGAACATTTGAAGAGATCTTGTTAATACGATACATGCGTAGTACCATACTATCTATTGTCTCATATGGTCGGGAAGTGACAAGAGGAGTACTAGGCGTACTAGGAATATTACTAGGTATACTAGTAATATAAGGCGTACTAGGAATGCTATAGGGTTTAGGACTAGGATTGCTATTGGGGCATGGTTTAGGAGAAAACTTAAAATAGGTACTTAATACGATATCCGTTTGATGGTTTATATCATCATTCGGCGATTTCTTTTCAGTTACAACGAATGATAAGCAACATCCCATAAGGGAAATACCTAATATGGCGCGCTAAATATATTTACATAGGCGGATCAATCCTTGTATAATACAAAGAGGGGTTCTGCCTAATCAGGCAAGGGGTGTTGTGTACAGAACGTACACTGCTATCTGTTCCTGAAGATCTCTTTAGATTTGAAGAGATCTTGCTTATACGATATAGCGAGATCGTTTCTCGATCGATGATTTCATACGAACGTGAAGAGACGAGGCGTGTTCCTGATAATATATTTGGCACGATATCATTTTTATGACTTGTATCATCACTCTGTGATACCGTTTCTTCATCCTTATACCCCAGGATAGATAAGCAGCAACCCATAATAGGATTTATGGTACCTGCTCTATTTATACTTCATAGATATAAATACGTCATTTTTTATACAATTTTTAGAAACCTAAAATAAATTCTAATGTTCTAAAAAATAACTAAAATCATAAGATTATAATGGTTTGTTTTATAGGTAATGCGTAAATTTAATGGATCTATTTCTTTGTAGTAGACTTCTTAACAGCCTTCTTGGGAGGGGGTGGGGGAGCAGGGATCTCATCCTCATCCTCCTCTAGCTCGGAGTCATTCTCCTCATCAG
>JACCDW010661537.1_pt1 | contig 63360 bp, 57 predicted proteins | sample 7449781 | NCBI WGS metagenome assembly JACCDW01 (sample SAMN15323449, study PRJNA562643) | freshwater metagenome | isolation source: river surface water | place: USA:Blue River Watershed | collected 2017-08-18
AGTGCTTTTTCTAGAGAATCGCTTTCTTTTACGTTTATGATAAGCATGTTTGTGTGTTTTTCTTAATTATTAGGGTTGCAAATATAAGAATAAAATCTTTTTTCAACAAATGTTATTAATCTTTTAAAATTTGACGTGAAATTACCAACTTTTGAATTTCAGAAGTTCCTTCACCAATGGTGCAAAGTTTGCAGTCACGATAGAATTTTTCTACTGGGAAATCTTTTGTATATCCATATCCACCAAATATTTGCACCGCTTCGTTTGCGCATTTTACACTCACTTCACTGGCGTAATATTTTGCCATTGCACTAACTTTGGTTACACTTTTCCCATTGTTTTTTAAATAAGCACTTTCGTGAATCAGCAATTCTGCTGCCTCAATTTGAGTTGCCATGTCTGCTAACTTGAAACCAATTGCTTGGAAATTTGCAATCGCTTGTCCAAATTGTTCCCTTTCTTTCGAATATTTAACCGCAGCTTCGTAAGCGCCTTTTGCAATACCCAAACTTAAGGCAGCAATAGAAATTCTACCACCATCCAATACTTTCATAGCTTGAATAAAACCATCTCCAACTTTACCAAGAACATTTTCTTCAGGAATACGGCAATCTTCAAAAATCATTTCTGCTGTTTCAGACGCTCTCATTCCCAATTTGTTTTCTTTTTTACCACCTCTGAATCCTGGAGTTCCTCTTTCTACCACAAAAGCTGTGATACCATGAGAATCCAATAAATCACCAGTTCTAGCCAATACAACGGCTACATCTCCGGTGATACCATGGGTAATCCAGTTTTTAGATCCGTTTAATACCCATTCATTACCTTCTTTTTTTGCAACACACTTCATGCGAAGTGCATCAGATCCTGTATTTGCTTCGGTTAATCCCCAAGCACCAATCCATTCTGCTGTTGCAAGCTTTGGCAACCATTTTTTCTTTTGCTCTTCATTTCCAAATTGCAATATATGACCAGTACACAAACTGTTGTGAGCTGCCATGCTCAATCCTACACTGCCGCAAACTTTCGCAAGTTCTTCAATGGCAACTGCATATTCATGATATCCAAATCCAGATCCACCGTATTCTTGTGGAACTAAAACCCCCATCAGACCCAACTGGCCAAGATCCTTAAATACTTGTATTGGAAACGTTTGAGATTCATCCCATTCCATTACATTAGGTCTAACATTTCTTTCAGCAAAATCGCGTACCATTTGACGCACCATTTGCACACTTTCAGATTCTTGGAAATTCATAAATATTCAACAAAATTAACCATATTTTTCTCGAATTGTTTGATGTTTTTTGAAATTGATACTTCTTATTTTTCCTTTTGTCGAAAAGATAAATATGGTGTCAATTTGACGATTATTTCTTCGGGAATTCCTTGTATCTTAATTAACTCGTTGTAATTCAATGGGTAATGTGCGTTTTTGTAGTTCCAAAGTGTCCGTGCAAACTCTTTTCCAATGTAGGGATGTCTATATAAATCAATGATTTCACATTGATTTATATCAATCTTTTTTATCAGAGTAGTGTCAATTTTAAAGTCAATTCTGTTTTCAACCACAAGGCTACTATCGAAAAATCTAATTTCTAATAGCTGATATTTAGAAATGAATCCACCAAGTCTGTTTCTATATTTTACAATTCTTCTGGCCGTTTTAGCACCTATACCGGGTAATTGTTCTAATTCCATGCTATCGGCAAAATTTAGATTTATGCTTGGTCTTTGATTTTGCGTTTTATGCGCAAAATGCCGTAAAGTCGACAAAATAATGGCGCTGTCTAATCCCGTTTTGATTTCAATTTCTAAGAGTGAACTTGGTAATTGGTCTTTTCCAATGGCCTTTAAAATTTTTCTGGCAGTTGATGAATACAACTCAAAGGGTCTGTCAAAATATCGATTTTGCTTTTCTTGGAAGCTAGAACTGTAGATACTATCATACTGATAGACTCTCACCACCGGTTTAGCATAGATTCTTTGCCAGTAAAAAATTTGAAACAGGAAGAAAAATGTCCCTCCGAAAAAAGTAAGCCCTACAAATGCAGGTTTTCTAAAAAATGTTGTGAGTTTGGAATGGGTTCCCATTCCGTGAAATTAATTCACTGCAGCCAGTTTCTCTTTGCGATATTCGCCAGAATCCAATTTGCTTTTAACAGATTTAAACGCGTTAATTGTGGTTTCCACATCTTCCAAGGTATGCACGGCCGTTGGAATCAATCTCAACATAATAACGCCCTTAGGAACAACAGGATAAACCACGATGCTACAGAAAATGTTGTAATTTTCACGTAAATCATAGGTTAAATGCGTTGCCTCAGGAATTGTACCATTTAATAGGACAGGAGTAACAGGAGTGGTAGTGATGCCAATGTTGAAACCTGCATCCTTCAATCCACCTTGCAAAGCATGAACAATTTTCCAAAGATTGTCTTTGTGCTCAGGCTGCGTACGAATCATTTCCAAACGTTTGATTGAACCAACAACCATTGGCATAGGAAGTGCTTTTGCGTAAATTTGAGAACGCATGTTGTAGCGTAAAAATTTGATTACATGTGGATCTGAACCAATAAATGCCCCAATTCCTGCCATAGATTTTGCAAAAGTTGAGAAATAAATGTCAATACCATCTTGACATCCTTGTTCTTCACCAGTTCCAGCGCCGGTTTTACCCATAGTGCCAAATCCATGTGCATCGTCAACAAACAATCTGAAATTGTACTTCTCTTTCAAAGCCACAATTTCTTTCAATTTTCCTTGTGAACCACTCATTCCGAAAACACCTTCAGTGATTACCATTACACCACCACCAGTTTCTTCGGCCAATTTGGTTGCTCTAATCAATTGTTTTTCACAATCATCAATATTGTTGTGTTTGTAAACAAACCTTTTACCAAGGTGCAATCTCAAGCCGTCAATGATACAAGCATGTGCTTCCGCATCATAAACAACCACATCGTGACGATCAATCAATGCATCAATTGCACTTACAACACCTTGATAACCATAGTTTAACAAAATAACATCAGGTTTGTTGATGAACTCAGCCAAATCATGCTCCAACTGTTCGTGGTAGTTGCTGTTTCCACTCATCATTCTTGCACCCATTGGATATGCCATTCCAAATTGTTGTGCTGCATCGGTGTCAGCTTTCATTACATCTGGATGGTTAGCAAGTCCTAAATAGTTGTTCAAACTCCAATTCAACTTCTCAACACCTCTGAATTTCATTCTAGGTCCAATAGGTCCCTCTAATTTAGGGAATGTGAAGTAACCATGAGCATCGTCAGCATGCATGCCCAAAGGGCCCATTTTGTCGTGAAGTTTTGCGAAAATGTCTTTCATTTGAATAGAGCGTTATGGAATAATGAATATTTTACAAATTTATTGGCTTTTTGTTTAGAAAAAAAAGGACTATTTCCCCACAATGAACACACAAGGTATTTTCCCAATTTCTGGAAGTTCTTGTCGCCAAGCAGCAATGGTCTTCGTTATAATGGTTTGATTTTCGCCGTGAAGGTCATATCCAATACACATTTTATAATCTTGAGGGACATTTTTAGCGAACCACTGAAGCAGCCTATCGGTTCGATATGGCGTTTCGATAAAAATATGTGCCGGCGTGAACTTTTGGTTTTGCCCCAAGGTTTTAACCCATGTTTTCAAACCGTCGTCTTTTAGAGGTGCATAACCATGAAATGTGAACGATTGTCCATTTAATCCACTGGCAGCCAATGTTAATAACAAACTGCTTGGTCCGATTAAGGGTCTTATGTTTAAGCCACGGTTATGAGCCCAAGCAACAATTCTGTTACCAGGATCGGCAATGCAAGGCATTCCCGCTTCACTGCAAACCCCAATTTTGGGTTTGTCTAAATTATCTTTCAAAAAAGCTTCAATTTCTTGCTGCTTAATGTCTCTGTCTAATTCAAGAATATCCAATTCTGCAATTTGAATATCCAATTTCAAGCCACTCAAAAAGCGCCTCAATGTGCGGGCATTTTCGGCCACCCAACATTTGATGGTTGTAAGTTCATGACGAAAATATGACGTATCCATTTGTTCCCAACTTTTTTCGCCTATGGGCAAGGGAATCAAGACAATTTCACAGCTTTTGTTTTGCATTTTGGCAAAACTCGTGAAATATTTTCGAAACTCAACCGAAATTGTACCTTACCCTCCGTTTTTAATCCTAATTTTGTTGGGTGAATTTTTTACGAAAACTTCAAGAACGCTGGAAAGTTGACTCAATAACCAAAGTGTTGCTCATTTTATTGGTGTTTGCACTTACTGGTACCACAGTGGTATACATCAAAAAATTTGTAAAACCCTTTTTAGGAGATGATTGGTATGTAGACATTGTCTATTACGTACTTATCTTGCCCGTTTACAACCTCATTTTGTTGATTTATGGAGTGATTTTTGGTCAAGGAAAGTATTTCTGGGAGTTTGAAAAACGTTTTTTTGCAAGAATGTTTAAACGAAATAAAGAAAAAAATGATCACTAAAGAAGCTGTATTGGCCGCACTAAGTCAGGTAGAAGACCCAGATTTGAAAAAGGATTTGGTTACACTTGGAATGATTGAAAAATTAGACATTCAATCTAAAATGGTTTCGTTTGATTTGATTTTAACAACTCCTGCATGTCCTATGAAAGATATGTTGGTGAATGCCTGTACCACCGCTATAAAATACATGGTTGATAAAGAGGCCGAAGTGAAAATTCGTGTTGATAGTCGTGTTACCCAAAATGCACGACCAGAAAATTTGCTGCCTAATGTGAAACATGTTATTGCCGTTGCTTCTGGAAAAGGAGGTGTTGGTAAAAGTACACTTTCAGCAACTTTGGCTATGGGATTGTCGCATTTAGGGGCTAAAGTCGGCTTGCTCGACGCCGATATTTACGGTCCAAGTGTTCCAACCTTGTTCAACGTGCATGAGTCCCCCAAAATGATTGAAGTTGATGGAAAGCAGCGAATGATTCCTGTTGAATCACATGGTTTAAAGTTGCTCAGTATAGGTTTTATGACAGCGCCCGGACAAGCTGTAGTATGGCGCGGACCTATGATTTCAAGTGCATTTAAGCAATTTATTCATGATGTAGAATGGGGTGATTTGGATTATCTGATTGTTGATTTGCCTCCAGGAACAGGTGATGTGCAAATTACATTGGCTCAACAAGCGCCACTAACAGGGGTCGTTGTGGTTACTACGCCACAAGAAATGGCCTTAACCGATGCCCGAAGAGCAATCGATATGTTTTCATTAGATGCTATCGCAAAGCCTATTATTGGGGTGGTTGAAAATATGTCGTACTTCATTCCTGACGATGCTCCCGATAAAAAATACCATATTTTCGGGGAAGGTGGGGGACAAAAACTTGCTCAAGAATACAATTTGAATTTTTTGGGAGAAATTCCTTTAAATCCCAACGTGCGCAATAGCGCCGATACCGGTATTTGGGATTTTGAAAACCCAATTCTTAAGCCATATTTATCAGTTGCTCAGGAAGTTGCAAGAAGAATTAGCATAATGGGGAAGGGGTAAATTTGACAATCATTCAATAAATCATTATCTTTGTAGTAATGCCTCTCGCTCAAGAAATAGAAAATGTCTTAGACACCATTCGTCCATATTTGCACGCCGATGGTGGCGATGTTGAATTGGTGGAGATTCAAGATAATTTAGATGTTATCCTGCGTTTAACTGGGGCATGCAGCAGTTGCTCAATGAGTGAAATGACCATGACCGCGGGTATTGAAGAGAGTTTACGCAAGTCAATTCCAAATTTGGGTAAGATTGTCGCAGTTAAAGAATAAATATTACCAAAATCTTCTTGTACAATTAGTAGGAATTCCCATTCCTGCATTGGTGTTGTCTGTAATCATGATAAAATGGAATATGCCCATTTATCAATTGTGGGATTTCCCTTTGCAAATACCCATTTTGGGTGGCATCTGGTTGTTTTCTGCGGTTTTATTTATTTATGCATTCGATTTTCTTATAGATGTAAAGTTCTGGGAAAAGAAGGAAATTGGGCATTTTGCCGTATTTAAACTACTTGCAAAAATCTGGATAGCCATCAGTTTGGTTGTAAGCTTTTCGGCATTGTTTTATCTGTTTTACAGCAATACTGCCAAAGCCATGCTCGTAGGAGATGGTATTCGGGGTTTTCTCAATGCAGATGTTGCGGCAATAGTATTGTTAATTGGGGTTTATATTTTGTTCAAATTATCCAATAAACCAATCTCTGGTTTATTTTTCATCGGGATCATTGCAGCAGTTTCGGCTTTGGCAATCAATATTCCTACGTACATGTTATCCAATCAAGATAAATTTCGATTGCAAACAGACTTGTACGATCCTATTTTAGGCTTTTTTGCCCTATTTATGATGAATTTACTTACAGTGTCGTTTTTTGAAAAAGAAAAAGACTTAGAGGGAAATACCAAAAATATTTGGAATACAAACGAAAAAATCGCGAAAAGCTTGATGTATATCATTCCAGTTGCAACAATGTTGGCTTATTGGCTTTTCAAATGGAACGCAACATTGCATCCAATGTTTTTCGTAATGTTTGTTTATATGTTGATGTACTTTATTCCAAAGTATTTTAGAATAGCGTCTATTTATCGCATCTTGGCAGATATAACACTATTGCTCATGTTTGTGAAAATTAAATGGTGATAGACACCAATCAAATTACAAACGATCCTTCATGCCTTCTGTCCAATGTTCTTCGCAGCGTGCTTGGTATAAGTCGTTGTGACCCACAACAACTAGATCCGAATTGTCAATGGTTCTATAGGTAAAGTCAGCTTTCTTTTGGCAAACATGGCATTTCGCGGAAACTTGTATGTGGTTGTTGGCCATTTTTTTGAGCGCTTTCATTGGTCCGAAATCGCGGTTTAAATAATCTTTGTCTAAACCAGCTCCAATTACATGAATTCCATTGCTCATCAATTCTCCAATGACTTCAATGATATATGGACCCATAAATTGAATTTCATCAATGTACACTTCTTTGGTTTTTTCATTAACTAAAGGAAATATCTCTTCGGCTTTCGATATTCTGTGCCCCACCAATTGAAGTCCGCCGTGTGAATTTATAGAATGCGCCTGATAGCGATTATCAATTAGCGGTTTTACTGCAATTTTTTCGTTGATATCTATTTGACTTTCGTTGTAAAGCCCAATTAAACGGGTGGTTTTCCCCGCAAACATACATCCAAAAATTAGTGTAAAATCTCTCATTTTTAACTTGAAAAAGCGTTGTAAATTTCCCGAAATTTAGGTTAAGCACATGAACCCAAGAATCAAGGAAATTCTCGACGACTTGGCAATATTAAGCCAAGCATTGCATTCAGAGCAAGAAAATGTTGAATCATTAAGCATTTTGGGGAAAATTAAATTGTTGTCGGCACAACTGTATTTAGAGTCCGATATGGAACTAATTACCTCAAATCATGTTGAAGATGAGAAAGTTGTAGAATCTACCGCTGATGAATCTATTGATGATTTGCCAATATTTTCTTTTGATATAGATGAGCCCAACCCTGTTAAAGTAGAACCGGAAATTCCTGTTGAACAGATTCAAATTCCGGAAGAAGTGGTGATTGAAGAAATTTCAACTCCGGCAGATCCTCATCACCAAACCTTTCAAGATCCCGAATTTGAACCATTGATTGAGGCAATTGCTCCCAAAATAGATATTTTGGAAGAAAAAGATTTGCAATTTTCGCAAATTTTAGATGCCCCCAATGTCCATATTACTCAAACTATAATAGATATTGATCTACCACCTGCTTTAGAAGAATTTGTGGAAGAATCCATTACCATGGAAGAGGCCCAAGAGATTGCAAATGAAGTAATTCAGGAAGAAATTATATCTATGCCTGTTGCCGATAATTTGGCAATGGCCAATAACATCATTTCGAAGTTTTCATTGACCCGTAGATACGAGTTTATGAACTTTTTATTCAGTGGGGACATGAACAAATTTGCTGTATTTATCAGTGAAATTTTAAACGCCCCTAACGAAAACGCCAAAGAAGATATCTTTAGCAAATGGCATGATGAAAATCAATGGAGCCGCAAATATGAAACGGCATCTGATTTAAAACGCAATTTGAACAAGATTTTACAAGGTTAATTTGGGTTGGGGCTTCGTCCCAACATGAAGAAATTAATCAATGCATTTCCGTTTTTTGTGCCCCTTTTGGGTGTCTGCTGTGGCTTTATCATTTGTGAAAAACAGGAACTTATTGTTCCTGTTTTTTTGATTTTTTTACTCGGTATTTTCTACATTTCGGCATCCGGGAAATTTCAATATTTTCGGTATTTTGTCTATACCACTGTGCTATTTTCAATTTTAGGTGCTTTTAGATTTCATCAAATTCATTCCGATTTTCAAAAAGATGCACTTTTATTGACTCAATCCAAACATTTTAAACTTTCTGTATCCCAAAATTTGGGAAAAAGGAAAAACTGGTTTCGCTATGAATGCTGTGTCGAAGAAGCAAGTGCCAATGGAAAACATTGGAATAGGGTGGCCAATGCCAATGTGGATCTCTATCTAAAGGATTCTCTTTTTATTGATGAGGGACATCAACTATTCCTGAAAAATGTTCGTTTGTTACCATTTAAAGCGCCTCTGTTTCCGGGTGAATTTGATGTTCAGAAATTGAAATATTCGCGAAAATTCGTCGGATTATTTTTTGCAAAAACTGCAAATTTTGTGAGTATTCATGCATCTCAAAGTTCACTTCTTACCTGGAGAAATAAAGTGAAAACGCATTTGAATGTTTCTTTTAATGAGGGACTTTCTGCGGAAAATTTTCAATTGGTACGGCAATTAATTTGGGGCGACAAAACTCAAATTAACGATGATTTGAGGTCTGCTTTCCAAATTTCAGGAACTACACATGTTTTGTCTGTCTCCGGAATGCACATGGCCCTGCTATTTGGATTTATTCACTTTGTACTAGATAAATTGGTGACACATAAATCGTCAAAATTATATGGCAAATTGCTCATCATTCCCATTTTATGGATCTATGCATTCTTCACAGGATTTTCTGCTCCTGTATTGAGGGCGGTCTCGTTTTTTACCTATTATCTAATTGGAAGTGTTTTGTTTAAACGGTCACTCAAGTTGTTGCACGTATTAATGGTGGTAGGGCTATTGCAGTTATTGTATGATCCATTTGTGATTTATGATATTGGATTTCAACTTTCGTATTTGGCAGTTTTAGGATTGTCTACAATTTTACCGGTATTAAAACAGTATTATGAGCATTTGTCTATTGGGTGGCGGTGGTTGTTCGATGCATTTGCAATCAGTTTGAGCTCTAGTATAACCACATATCCATTGATTTTGTATTATTTTCATCAATTTTCAGTATGGTTTTTAATAGGGAATTTATTGTTGTTGCCCATGTTTACAGTGTTGATGTATGTCTTGTTTTTGTTAATATTCTTATCTATGGGAAGTTTAAAGTTGGTGGCCATTGTGTCATACGTGAATATATACTTGAATGGGGTTTCATACTTGGTTAAATTATCGATACATGCGCCTTACCCCTTTGTATATGCCTATGGTTTCGATGGTTTATTGTTGTGTGTCCATTTTGTCTTTATTTTCTATTTGATGTTGAATTTTAAAAACGGTTGGAGTTTTGTAGCCAAAAGTATCTTGCTTTTTACGGGTCTAAATTTAATATTTTCAATTTATTACCGAGCTTATCGGAGTGTTCGTTTTGATCCAATAATTGTGCTTTTTAAACGATCTGAAATCAGTGTTTCCAAACGTGGAAAAACCTTGTTTGTTCATTCTGAAGTCAATGTCCTTCCTGAAAAAATAAATGAAAACATTCAATTTTTAACGCGTGTTTACGAAGTTGATTCGGTGGTTTACAGCCTGGGGGATAAACCAAAATAGTGTTGTATCTTTGCATCATGTCGCTTATTTTAACGTCTATTGAAAATAGGATTGGTACCATTGTTTTAAATCGGCCCGAAAAACGGAATGCATTGAGTGCAGAATTAATTGCAGAATTAAAAGCTGCATTTGATACAATGAATGCGAGTGAAGAGGTTAAAATTATTGTGTTAAAATCTGCTGCAAAACCATTTTGTGCAGGTGCTGATTTGGCCTATTTAACCCAGCTAAGGGATTTTACATTCGACGAAAATGTGGCGGATAGCCGCAAATTGAGAGATTTATACGAAACAATATACACATCTTCAAAAATTACAATTTCACAGGTTGAAGGTCCAGCTTTGGCTGGTGGCTGCGGATTGGCAACTGTTGTAGATTTTTGTTTCGCTACCGAAGATGCAACTTTTGGTTACACTGAATCTAAAATTGGATTTTTACCAGCTCTTGTAATGGTGTATTTGAGGGAAAAAGTGGGCATGTCAACAATGACAGATTGGTTATTAACAGGTAGGGTGTTTTCAGCTCAAGAAGCGTTAAACAAGGCGTTGATTTATAAATTGGTAGAATCTCAAATCATTGAATCTGAAGTCCAACAATTTATTGATGGACTTTTGATTTCTGTAAGTGCACAATCTGTTTCGGGCATTAAGCAAATGATGAGAAATTTGCCTGAAAATAGAATAGAGGCGTTGGAATTTGCGGCTCAAATGAATGCACACGCAAGGGCTACAGATGATTGTAAAAAAGGAATTGATGCTTTTTTAAATAAGGAGAAGATTTCGTGGTGAAAATTATCGATACTCACTGTCATTTATACGCTGAGGAATTTAACGATGATCGAAATGAGGCCATCGAAAGAGCACTTTCTATGGGCGTTTCGAAAATATTGCTTCCAAACATTGATCTCGAAAGTATTGAGGGTTTACACGCATTGACAGATGCATACCAACAGGTTTGTTTTCCTATGATGGGGTTACATCCTTGTTATGTAAAGGAAGATTATCAAAAAACTCTGGATATTATTTTTGATTGGTTTTCAAAAAGAGAATACTGTGCAGTTGGGGAAATTGGAATGGATTTGTATTGGGATAAATCTACCAAAGATTGGCAAGAAGATGCATTTTTACAACAAGTTGATTTTGCTATTAGCAGAAATTTACCCCTGGCCATTCACTCCAGAAATGCCACACATGAACTCATACAATTGTTGAAACCTTTTAAAGGTAAAATAACTGGGGTATTTCATTGTTTTAGTGAAAGCATTGAACTTGCTAATGAAATAATCAAACTCGATTTTAAATTGGGAATTGGTGGTGTACTCACCTTTAAAAATGCGGGTTTGCCGGCGGTTTTAGAGCAAATAGATTTGGAACATATCATCCTAGAAACGGATAGCCCATATTTGGCACCCGTTCCCTACCGCGGAAAAAGAAATGAACCATGTTATACCAGACTTGTGGCCGATAAATTGGCTGAGATTAAGGGTATAGAGGCGCTAGAGTTATATGAAATAACATCTCTAAATGCTGAGAAGTTGTTTTTCTCTAACGATTAACTGGTTACCTTACCTATCGCGCAACTCACGTAAGACTTTGCATTGGTAATCCAATCATTGTCGCCTTTTGGTGGATACCCCATAGATTTCAACTTTTCGGAAATAGCATTGACATCGCATTCATCTGAAATTTTCAAATCGATGCTTTGTTTGTCTCTGTCAATTTTTTCTACACTTAATACACCGTTTAATCCCAATAAACTTTTAGTGATTGAGTTTTCGCAACCCCCACATTTGATGTTTTCGACTTCTAAATTGATGTTTTTCATGGCTTTTTGAATTTGTTATATCAAAGTTACCAATTAAAAAGAGTGAGAACTATGACAAATGTCACATAAGGAGGTTAGAGGGATTGTGGGTTTATAAAAGTTTATGAGGGTTTATAAATATTTATAATCAAATACTTAGATGTTAAATTTCCTATAATCCTATAATCCTATAATCCCATAATCCTATAAACCTATAATCCTATAACCCCGATGCTATCGGGACATAACCTCATTAATAAATCTCTGAACGTATTATCCTGTGTTTATGTAAGAAATGCTGCACAGATACCCGTAAAACGCCCAATCCATAGGTTACACTTCTTGAAAAATTAATGGAGGATGCTTCTTCAAAGTATTTTGTAGGACAAGTAATTTCAGCAATTTGATATCCTTTCATGAAAATTTGGGATATGATTTCATTGTCGAATACAAAGTCGTTACTATTTTTTTCAAATTTTATGTTTTCCAAAACTTCACGTTTGTATGCACGATAACCCGTATGGTATTCGCTGAGTTTCTGATCAATTAATATGTTCTGAGCCAAAGTTAGGCACCGATTAAAAATGTATTTGTATTTGGGCATCCCTCCCAATAAAGCACCTTTTCCCAATATTCTTGATCCGAAAACAACTGGGTAAACATCATTAGCAATTAAATGGCACATAGAAGCCAATAATTGAGGGGTATATTGATAATCGGGATGCAACATCACAATGATATCGGCACCCAACGCTAATGCCTTGTTGTAACAAGATTTTTGGTTGCCGCCGTAACCCAAATTTACTTCATGTGAAATGATGTGTTGAATGCCAATTTGATTGGCCACTTTGAGCGTTTCGTCGGTGCTATTGTCATCAACCAAAATTACATCATCCACGATGTCGAAAGGAATTTCATTATATGTTTTTTCGAGGGTATGCATGGCATTATATGCCGGCAATACAACCACGATTTTTTGTCCTTTTATCATTGTAATGACTTAAATTTAGCGGTGGCAAACTTCCTTAACTCTTGTTGAAAATCCAAGAAAAACTTAAAAATCATTGGTTAAACTGTAAATGTTTCGATTTCCCTGTTTGAGCTTGATGTTGATTTTGTTAGGGATGCTCAATTTTTGCTCCAATTCATTTTCTATAAAAATGGCAATGCTTCCTTTTTTTGGCAATTTTAAATGGTTGAAATTCAATATGATTCCTGCATTAAATGATGGGTTTGTTGAATTTTGTTCAAATTGCTGGTGCATGAAATAGACATTGTTATTGAGTTCATCGGTTACTGAACAAATCAATTTTACTTTTTCTGGCCAAATTTTTATGGTGTTGCTTTCTTTGAATGCAATGGTGCAACTTGCCTCCAATTTTGCATGGAAAAACTCATCTTTGGGCAATAATTTTAGTAAATCTTGCACATTCATTTTGTGTGTGAGCAAATATTTAGAATGATCTATATTGCTGGAATTGGACGGCTGTTGAATGATAATTTCTGTGAGTTTTTGAGGGACATTATCTTCATTGAGAATCAAATGCACCGAGGGTGCTGAATGTTTTTTCGTGTCTATCCAATTTTTGTTAAGTGGGTTAATTTGTGATTTGGAAAATAAGTACACTTCACTACCAAAATGAAGGCTTCTAATTGAAAATGGATAATGGTTTTCCATCGTTGAAATAATCCAATCTGGTATCTCAAACGCGTTGGCAATGATGATTTGTTCTTCTTGAAAGTTGTGGAAATTGCGAATAATATTCTCAATATTTTTTGCAGAATCTGCAAAAAAATCATCTCTATGGAAATGCAGTTTAGAAATATGATTGGCGGATAACTCTTTTTGATAATACTTGAAAAAGTACGGTTCAAATCCGAAGATATGGGTTGTGATGTTTTTATCTTGGTTGAAATAATTCACGTCTTTTACTAATTGAGAATAACCATGGTGGTAATATTGTTTGTAGTGTTCTCTGTGAAAGATTAAATTATACGCGTTTAAAATGGTGATTGAAGCAATTATTGAGATGAAAATAGTAGACATAATTTGTGGGTGCAGCAAAATGTCCCCCAGAAATAAAAAAAGAAAGAAAAATCCAAAAATGAAAATTGAATCTTGAAAGATAGGTGCACGATAAATAGAGTAAAAATAGGCTGTTAGAATGGGGGTTAAGAATATTGCCAGCCACACCCAAGATCGTTTTTTTATAAATAAGGGCTTTTTATTTGTTTGAAAATTGAAGAGCATGAGAGCTCCAATAATGAAAATTATAAGGGTGCTAAATTGAAATGAGTATCTGAAAAAATTGAATAAAGTTTCAGTGGTTGGTATGGGTAACCAGCCCGGACTTCCCACTTTAAATTGATGGAAGAATATTGGAAACTGAGGAATGTAAGCCAACACTGCGATAATCCATGGCAAGCAGTATAGTAATTTGTTCTTTGCAAATCCCAAGAAAAATCCTGCAGGAAAAAGGAGGCATACGGTAAAAGCATTGAAATAATGGTTGCTAAAGCTTAAAAATAATGAAAGGCTAAATAATGAAATCTGCCAAAGTTTATGTTGTTGTTTTTTAAAGATGTAATTGCTCCAGAAATATAACGCCATTGCTGTAAATAATTGTCCTGAAGAATAAGGTCGAATGGTTTGACTATAGAAAATGGGGAATTGAAGTGTGGCGAGAAATGCAAGCGTAAAAAGTGCGGTTTTTGTGTTGCTTAAATTTTTTGCTGCAAAAAAGTAAAACGGCAGAGATAAAAATCCCATGAGTAAAAAAGGTAATTTGATAATCAATTGATTAAATCCAAATAATTTGGTATAGAACCATAGAAATACTTGCACACCTGCGGGATGCCCATCCGTGTACACGGCCTCATTGATCATTGTTGAGAATGTTGGGAAACTCAAACGATTGAGGGCCGACAGTTCATCATTTGTAAATGGGATTTGGGAGATATTGTAAAATCGCAGAAAAAAAGCAATTCCCAATAGGGTAAAAAAGAGGTATTTTTCTTTTTTCTGCATAGTGTTTACAATATTAGTTAAAAAAATCAGGACTGGTAATTTACCTTTTTATAGATTGAAGTATTAAGATTATATGAAACCAAGATTCAAAATTCAAATCAATGAACCATGCCATGAAAATTGGAATGAAATGTCGGCTACAGCCAAGGGGAAATTTTGTGAAGTTTGCAGCAAAGATGTGGTTGATTTTACTTCATATTCTGATGATCAATTAATTGAATATTTTTCAAATCGCAAAAATGGATATTCGGAGCGTTTGTGTGGGCGATTTAATGCAGAGAAGGTGATTGTTCCTCAGAAAATAGAGGTGCATGAAACATCTTATTATCAGTTAAAAAAGGGCTGGGAGCGATTTTTGTGGTTGTTGTTGGTGAGTTTAGGGTTTGTAGTGGTTTCGTGTAGTGACAATGCAGTAAAAGGTGAAATTGTAAATCAGCAGTCGGTAAAACAATCTCAAGATTCTGAGGTTATTTTGTCCAAGCAACCTGAGATTTTGGGGAATATTAAACCTAAAAACGATTCCAATAAATCAGTGAAATCCAAGAAAGTTCAAAATTGTAGAATTGTTCAACCTCCAGTAGAATTGATGGGAGAACCCATGGATGTAATGATGGGTGGGATTTCCGTTCCCAATAAACAAGATACACCAGTGATTATCAAGGGGGAGGCCATCATTGGAGATACGATTATTATTGAACAACCTCAGAGAACCATAAAGGGGAAAGTAGCTATGCCACAAATACTGCCTAAAAAGTAACTGTGATTTGTACGTGTTAAAATGAAACAAAAGAGGGTAATGAATTCCCCTCTTTTGAATTATAAAAAATGAAATTGTTGTTGCTTATTTTTCGTTGTTAGCGCTTTTATCCGTGTTTTTAATGGTAGTTTTACCATTTGATTTCAACGGAGGTGGCATTGATGCATTGTTTTTATTGTTGTTGCCAGATGTTGTGTTTGTGTTGTTTTTCCTAATTGGATTGCTAGCTGTAGATTTTTTAATTTCATCGGCTTTTTGTTTTGATCCTTCAGATTGAACAGTTTGAGAAGCGTTTTTTACTTTTGAGGGATTTGCAGTTTGCGCAAAAGCAGTGGTTCCTGCAAATAAAACGATTGATAATAATGCGATTTTTTTCATAATAATTATTTTAAAACGAATGTAAGCGTAATTTTTATAAAAGAAATTAGAATTGATTCTAATGCATGAAAATTTACCAAATTGTTGGTATTATTCAATTGTGACTTTTTGAGTCACCAATCCATTTTCTGTTTCAAATATTAAGAGATAATAGCCGCTTGAAAGATGATCAGGTAAATAAATAATGTGTTTGTTTCCTTCTTTTTGAATTTGAATTATTTGAATTGATTTTCCTGAAAAATCATATAAACGATAATTCGGATTCACATTCATTTTTGCTGTATTGTTGATGTTAATAGTTTTGTTTACAACAGGGTTAATTATACTGATATTGTTTTCTTTGATTTCCTGTTGACCGGCCATGTTAACTTGAATTGTTCCATCGAGGATTAGTTCGAATCTGTTGGTGTCAGTAGTAGCGTTAATTGTTTTATCTACTGAAAATGTATGGTTATATGTATTTGTTTGAATTGGGTAATATTGATTTAAATAACGGTCAAATAACTTGATTTTTACAAATTCTAATCCTTTAATATCTAGAGTCAAAGTGTAATTTTTACTTCGATATTTATCAATGAATAAAGGAATTTTTTCAAGTGATTTTGGAATGTCTCGACATTGAACTGAAAGTTTTTTCTTCTCTAAAATACTAGCTACATTTTCATCTAGGTTCATAGCTTTTGGTGCGTGCTTGTCGTTGTTCAGTCGCGCGTAAACACTATTGAAGTTTAGTAAGGTTGCATCTGTTAAATAATTTGAATCTTGAGAAATTAAAGAAACTTTGATTTGATTTTCATCTTCATTTGGTATTTCGAAGTAATTTGTGGTAGAAAATGAACCTGTATATTTTGATGCTTCAGTGAATGTAAATGTTGGAGTTGCAGTTGGTGAAGTACTGGTTAGCACAAAACAGGCTTGTCCGGGTTGTAAATATTTGTTTGCGCTAGATCCTTGTGCATTGGAATTTGTTGAAACATTTACAGTTACATATCCCCCACGTGAGTTTAAAAATGGATCCCAAATGTAGTAATATGTTTTGTTTAAATTTGAAGAAGCGTTCAACAAAGTGTTCATATCAACAGCACATTGATAGGGGTTCCCAATAAAATTATTGGCGGAAGCAGTTCCATTAAACCCACTTACTGAGAAATTCCCTATACTCAAAGTTCCGGTTGATCTTAAAGTTGTATTTGTTGGGGTTGGACTGTTGTCTGGTTGATTTATGTTGACTGAACGGCTTCCTCTGATCATGAGCCTGTATGGATTTCCTGCGTACAGTGTGTTGGAATTAGTATTGTTGATATTGCTCCAAGATTGTGTGCCGTTGTTATATGTATACAGGGATGGATTTCCTGTTTGTGTAGCATCAAATCCATTTGCGCCAGTTGTTGAACCTGCTATATGAGTGCCAAATCCTGGATTAGGGTCGTAATTGTTATTCGGGTAATTCAGTATACTCGTGTTGTTAACTCCTTCCTGCCAATTTGATTTAATATTTGATGAACTTGTAACAGGAGAAGAAATAAGTCTAAAAGCTCTACGGGCAGGAAAATACTTTTCAACGGTAACATTTCCATTGATTGCATTTGAATATGAAATTGGCCCTACCATTGCAGTATAGGAAACCGTGCTTTTTAAAGTCAAGTATCCATTTGTATTCAATGTGCCAGAGGTCATAGTTAACAACTGTGTCAAACTTATTGGACCACCTATAGTTACACCATTTGAATTGTTAATTGTTAAATTGGCGATGGTATTTTCTAAAAATGTTGATTCCGGAATCGTTTGGGCACTGCTGCCTTGCATTATAATTGTGGAGGTCACACTTTTTGCCTCAATATTGTTTGCCAAACAAGTTATTGTTCCTTGTATGGTTAAAGTGTAACTATTGATGTCTAATATATGTTTGTTGCTGTTTCCGTTAATTGTTATGTTACCCAGTGTTACATTGGATCCGAGTAAACATTTATCTGTTGGATTTGTAGCAAATGAAATATTAGAGCCAGAGATTGGTACACATCCTAATTGCCAATTGCTGGCATTATTAAAGGAAGTATTTGTTGTACCAGTCCAGGTGTAAGTGTTGTTTACGGTTATTGTGGCAGTGTTTGAATTTTCAGATGTACAACTTCCATTTGTCACTACAGCTCTATAATAAGTAGTTGTATTTAAATTTGTTCTCGTGAGTGTGGTTGAAGTAGAGGCAATATCAGTAGCGCTGGTGAAGCCGGCAGTTGTTGAACTTTGCCACTTTGTGACATTACCAGTATTCCCACTTAAAGTGAGTGTGGTTGAATTGGTGCCTTCACAAACAGAGGCCGACCCTGAGATTGTTCCGGCCACAGTTATTGCACTCACCGTTATTGAAGCTACAGAAGATGCAATATCAGTACTACATGAAGATGCTGCACCGGAGGATTTTACCACGCAGTAATAATAAAAAATTCCAGCTGTTGAAACACTTGGTGAATATGTATTATTGGTTGCCCCCGTTATGAGTGTACCTCCTGAATTTGAATTAGTTGTATTGGAATACCATTGGTAAGTAGGGCTATTGCCTGCTGCATTGATGTTCAAACTGATAGATGTATTTAAACATGTGCTTTTATTTTCCGGTTGTACCGAAATATAAGTGTTCAAATATGCTGGATCAGATAATACAGAACCAGAACTATTTGTGATTTCTACTTTGTATTCACCTGCATCTGAAGCAGTTATATTGTTGATTGTGTATGAACTAGATGTAGCTCCTGAAATATTGGTACCATTCTTTTTCCATTGATATGTAGTTGTACCTGTTGAACTTACTGTTACCGAAAATGTAGTGCTATTCCCTGAACCAGCACATACAATAGTAGACGTTGGTTGTGCTGTTACTGTAGGCGCAGGTATTACAAATGAGGCATTATTATATCCAATAAAACCGTAATCAGCAGTGCCGCCTGGTGTGATAATCAATCTATCTACAGTTGATGCATTCGAACCAGTTATACCAAAATCTGATAATTTTAATGCCAGTAAACGAATTTGACGAGTGGTATTGGTTGATTGGCAAGTATTTGTAACGGCCAAGTTGTTGGATACAGATTTGTTGGTTAAAGTGTATACATCAATATAATAAGTCCCAATAGGTGCAAGTTGATTCACTGTAGCCACAATTGAATTGCCTACAGTAGAGCCGCTGGTTGTTACAAATTTGTATGTATCAAAAGTATTTGAACTTGGATCCGCTATTTGTGTAATTAAGATATCGGGTTCGCTGTCTGAAATTTTTGTAGCATCAATTGATGATACGTTGAATTCTAAGTCGGAATCAAAATTTGCTATTCCTGTACCAATATTTAATCCTCTTGTCCCGTCAATTAACACATCTTTAATTGTTTTTGAAGGATTGTTACATCCACTGCTTCCATCGGCATAGGTTGCATAAACTATTACCGAATTTGTGTTACTGCCTGCAATATTGTTTACTGGTAGTGATTGCCATTCGCGAGAAGTATAAGTGATTGATTTTGATGTTAATGTGGAATTTGAGACTCCTGTAGAGTAAATAGTTCCCCCATATTCAAATGCTAGTAAGTTGTGCGAATTATCCGGATAAGTGGTGTTGATACTACTTGCTGATGACGCCCAATATCCCCCATAATCAGTGTAGATCTGATTTACCGGTGTGATAAATACAAAACCTGATTTTGTAGCATCCGTTTGTCCAGTTTTTGATATAACAATTTCTCCTGTCTGTGCCCCACTTGGAACTGTAACAGTAATTGTACTTGCAGAAACTACGCTATAGCTGCTAGCCGTTGCTCCTCCAATGCTAATTCCAGTTATGGAAGAGTAATTTGTGCCAGTGATGGTAATCAACTGTCCAGACACAGCACTCGTTGGATTGAATGATGTAATGGTATGTTGCTGCGCGTTTGAATCTTTCCACAATAGAAATGAAAACAAGACAACAAAGTATGTAACAAATACCTTTTTGAAGGACATTAGTATTGAAGCTCTATAAAGAATTCAAATTTACTTGATTTTGTCCAAAAAAAATGGTATATTTATCTAAATCTTGATTTTTTTATTCAATTACCTTTCCACCTCAGTAAGCATCAAAACATCAATAGAATTTTGAAAGTCTGGATCAATGTTAATTCCCAAAACTTTTGCATTTTGTTCAATGTACCGCCTAAATAAAATGGGTATTCTTTGTCCATCCATTTCAATGTTTTGAACCATGTCGTCTAATCTCTTGAAGTCTTTGCAGCTCAATGTGTTGATGTAGTCTTGGATCATTTTAATAGATCCGTTTTCAAATGTATTTTTCGCAACGAAGTATTTCGATAAGTTTAAGTTAGCATGATTTTTAATTAAATGATTCACAATCAGTTTTTGCGAGAAAGGGTGAAAATTGTTGGATATACTCGTTTGTCCTAATATATATTTGATCTCTGTATTGAACTCCAAATATTTGTAAATTCCTTGCCACAATAAAAATAGCGAAAAAGGCTTTTGTTGGTATAAGTCAGTAATGAAGGCTCTTCCCAATACCAACGATTCATTTAGAATCATGTTCGTGCCTTTGTTTTCATGGTAAAATTCATGAATGATGGATTTGTAGTTTTTAATTTCTTTTAATTTAACTCCGTTTCCAAGGCGATACGATCCAGCTATTGTTTTATTGTCTTTATCCCATAATATCAAATGATCAAAATGTTCATCATGGTGGTCTAAATCTCTTTCTTTACCTGTGCCTTCACCTACACTTCGGAATGTGATTTCTCGTAATCGCCCAACTTCATTTAGAATAATTGGCGATTCCTTTTTTGTGGTTAATAAAACCATAAGACTCCCTTTTTCTGCCAATACCGATTGGATTTTTGATATCTCTTGAACGATTAAATTTGGGTGTTGTGCAGCTGCAACAGGATTTTGAAATGCATTTTGGGGGACAAGGATTTTCTCAGTAGATACAGGACCCCTAAGACTCATGAATTTGATTTTGGCTTCTAAGTCATTCAATAAGCTCTCTTTTCCCTCAATTTTAACAGGAAAACCAATATGAGAATACATAGGTTTTCTCCTGATTTTTAGTCCTTCCCTTGGAAGAAGAGCTGATTTTATGGATGGGTGGACTTTCCCTAATTGATAAAATAAATGACTATTCTTTCCTTGTATGGCCCAAGGTAATACAGCCCCTTTGTGTTTTAATATGATTTTTCTTGCAGTTTGATGCCAAAATTGCTCGACCAAACACTTTTCCTTGAAGTTGTAATTTGCCACATCTCCAGATGGAAATAATATGACGCAATGGCCTGCTTCTAACCAATCGAAAATGGCCCGAATTTGCAGAGCATTTTGTCGCACAGATTCTGATTTATCATATGGATCAACGGGTATGGTATAAGGTTTCAATGGATCAACCTTGTAGGTGAGTTGATTGGCAATGATTTTAACATCCTTTCTTACTTTTAATACTTGGTCCAGAATTAAAATACCATCGGGAATTCCTGTTGGATGGTTGGCAATGATGAGCAATGATCCATTTTTAGGAATTCTTCTTATATGATCTTGAGGGACAATATGTTTTATCCTTGATTTCTTTTTGTAGGCACGAATAAATTGTTGGATGTTATATGATTTTACTTGATCGTAAAATTTGTTTGCTCGCTTCCACCCGAGTAATCCCGACATAATATTGATAGAAATATCATGTGTTAAAATGGGTGAATTTAAGGTGTTTTTGATTTCTTGTTTCTCAATGAAAGACATACCGTGAAATAACTTCACCATTATTGCTATAATGTGAATGCCGCATCAATTCTGTATAAAGATCACAGCTTGTTATGTCTATAATTCTTACGATTTTGTTAACAGTACGTTGCGTGAGTTTTATCAACTAAATAATCAAGAAAAATCTTATCTTTACCACCAAATAGATTGTATGAAAAAAATATTCTTTTTGGTCTTTAATTTGATATTAAGTTCAATTGCATTTGCTCAATCGGCAAGAGAAGTAGCTGTTGAATTGTACGCTGAAGTAAAATCAAGCGGCGTAGATATCAAATGGAAATCGGATGCAAACGCCCTCAAATATTACATATATAAGAGATCCAATCCTAAAGTAGATTGGTTGTTGATAGATTCGGTTTCGGGAACAAACAATTTGTACAATGATCCTTATTTTTCTGGAATAAAGCCAGTTGAATATAGGGTGGCAAAAAAATCAAGTTCATATTCTTTCTATGGGAATGGTTATATATCAGTGGGTAACAAGATTCCAGCAAAAGCAAAATTGGGCAAGGTTTTAATGATCATTGACTCTAATTATTCGGTTCCATTAAAATCAAATATTTCGGAATATAAAGATCAACTTACTAGAGAAGGTTGGGAAGTAGTATCAAAAGTTGTTTTGAGAAACGATTCTGTAACAAAGATTAAATCATGGATAAAATCTCAGTGGATATCGGATTCTGCTAATATCAAATCTATTTTCTTGTTAGGACATGTACCAGTTCCATATAGTGGAAATTACCGTCCTGATGGTCATATAGATCATACAGGTGCTTGGCCTGCGGACATGTATTATGGGAATTTTTATTCAAATTGGAGTGATAATGCAGTTAACAATACTCAAGCTTCTTACACCCGAAATCAGAATATACCCAATGATGGGAAATTTGATATTTCTAGGGTAAATCCTATTGGCACTGCATTTTCTGCCATTCAATATGCGCAAATCCCTGTAGGAAGGGTTGATTTATTCAACATGACATCTTTTGGCAATGATACTTTTTTAACCAAAAGGTATTTGAACAAGGCGTTGAAATTTAGAAGGGGGCAACACAAAGCTGTTTCAAGAGGTTTAATTGACGACAATTTTGGATATTTTAGTTCAGAGGCTTTCGCCTCAGGAGGATTTAGGAATTTTTGTCCGCAATTTAAAGACTCTATTGTTGAGGCAGATTATAGAACAACCATGAAAAATCAATCTTATTTGATGAGTTATGGTTGTGGTGCTGGAACATATACGGGTTGTTCAGGCGTGGCTTCTTCTTATGATTTTGTTTCCGATAGCTTATTAAACCCTTTCACGATGATGTTTGGTAGTTATTTTGGTGATTGGGACAATCAAGACAATATGTTAAGAGCTCCTTTGGCGAGTAAAGGTTGGGGGTTGGCCAATGTATGGAGTGGAAGACCTTATTGGATGTTACATGAATGTGCGCTAGGTTTACCGTTGGGAGCTGCTACACTAACATCCGTTAATTCTTATTACTTTTACAATGCTGCCGCCTTTCAAAGTGGTGTACATACTGCTTTAATGGGTGATCCAACCTTAACTTTATATCCGCTTGCCTCTTTGAGTAACGCCCAAGCAATTGCAAAATGCACAGATGTTGTGCGGTTTAGATGGGATTTGCATTCAGACAATGTTGATTCTGTAATCATAGAAGAAAATATTGGGGGAGTATGGAAATTGGTAGGTCGTGCTGTTGGAAGTGATACCTCGTTCTCTAAGAAAACTACTGTGGGTGCGCATTTGTATTCCATCCGACCTCTGAAATTAATGAGTTCAGCTTCTGGAACTTGGTGGCAATTAGGAGCCAGGGTATATGCCAAAGTTAGTGTAAATGTTCAAGCAAAAGCTATAGCCATTACCTCTACAAAAAATGCTTGTGTTACAGATTCGGTGATTGTTGCTGAATTGAAATTTGGAAATACCCCGAAATATACGAGATCATGGTTTGTGAATGGAGTGCTAAATCAAGATACTTCAGTATCATTCAAAAGTGTATTTGAAGTGGGCCCTATTGTTGTGAAAATGCGATTGACCACAGATTCAGGTTGTGTGTATTTCGATTCTGTAAAATTTCAAATCCATGCTTTGCCAATTGCTAAACCAAAATTTGTATCAGGAAAGTCGGTTTGTTTGGGTGAGAACCTTATTATGAAATCTGAATCTAAAGGAAATCAGTTTTGGATCATTGGTTCAGATACCATTGGTAAAGCAGATGATGTAACCTTTAAATCAGTGGCTGCCGGATCATATGCAAGACTACATTTTATTAAAGACTCAATGGGTTGCTCTAATATTTATTACGATACATTCGTGGTTTACGCTGCAGCAAATGCTGGAATTGTAAAATCACCTGATTCATTGATTTGTTTGGGTGGGACCTATGTAGTTTCAGCTTCTGATACGGCCAATTCATTGGTTTGGAAATTGAGATACTCTCTCAGAGATACAACAGTATTTGGTACTAAAAGTTTGTTGTTTAAGGAGCCTTGTTCTTTGAAATTAGTAGCTACAACTTCGTATGGTTGTATGGACTCTAGCTATTTGCCTGTTTACTTCCACCAACAGCCTAAAAAATTGAAAATTTCGGTGGTGAAACCGGCAGTATATCCTGGTGATACCATTATTTTGGCCGTTCATCCGAATGCCACATGGCCCAAAAATAATTTTGCTGTATGGACAAAACCTGTATCTTCAAACGATTCATTGTTGAAATATAAAGTTTCAGACACGGGCTTACTGGTATTTGAAGTAAAAAGCATGAATAATGCTGGTTGCCAATCTGATACCACCATCTATAGTCAGTATTTTGGACCTAGTTCTGTTGGACAATTTCAAACCGAGAAAATTGAGGTTTACCCAAATCCCAATGAAGGAGCTTTCATTATTAAAACTACCCAAGTTGTTAAATCGTTGAAAGTCTATGACGTTGCAGGACAAATCATTGATGTTGAGACTCATGATGTCCCTCAATCTAAAAATATCAAAATTCAGTTAACGGAAGTACAAAAAGGAGTTTACCTTGTTCAAGGTGTTTACGAAAACGGAATGAGATTTGTATCTAAGGTTGTAATTCGTTGATTATAAGTGCATTGAATGATGAGATTTTCGAAGATTATTCTATTGCTTGTTTTTTTGTTTTGCAAAAATGCAACTGCGCAAAGGTTAAAAAATGGCAGTGGTTCCACTATTGGGTATATTGAAAATGGCCGTGTGAAAAATAGCTCGGGCAGTACCATTGGATATATAGAAGACGGCAGGGTGAAAAATGGTTCTGGAAGCACCATTGGTTATTATGATTCTGAACGAATTAAAAACAGCAGCGGCTCTACCATCGGGTATTTCTCTAACGAAACTGTGAAAAATAGTTCTGGCAGTACAATTGGTTATGTGAACGATGGCCGTATTAAAAATAGCTCTGGTAGCACCATCGGTTATTTTGAATCGGTGAAAAGGATTGATGCGGTTCTCTATTTTTTCTTCTTTTTTTATTGATTTATATTGGATGTGACTTTGGTCACAAATCAAATTTGTGCATTTAATTAGCTTTGTGCGAATGCATAAAATTTTATTGGCTACTTTTTTATTATTTACGATTTCTGGTCATGCTCAGGAAAGACCATATTTTCATCACAATGAAAGGGTTAAGCTTGATAGTCAATCCAATACTTTGCAGAATTTCTTGAGGAAAGGATCTTTTTTTGGCCATGCAAGATTATACAGTATGGCAACAGACAATGCTCCAACTTTGTCGGATTACTATGCACACGCAATTGGATTCGGTATTGGCTATGAAACCGGGAAATGGAAGAATTTCACTTTGGGAATTAGTGGATATGCTATTTATAATTTGATGTCTTCGGATTTTTCAAAACTTGATTCTTTGTCAAATCAACCCAATCGTTATGAATTAGGTTTGTTTGATGTAACAGATCCCAAAAATCACCATGATTTGGATCGACTTGAAGATCTTTACATTAAATACAGCAATGATAAAATAGAGTTGAAATACGGGAAACAACATATTCGATCTCCATTTATTAATCCACAAGATGGGAGAATGCGTCCAACCTTGATTCAAGGTTTGCTTGCTGATTATCGTCCTTCAAAAAAAACTACTATACATTTTGGTTATGTTACTCATATTTCACCTCGTAGCACGATTAAATGGTACACAGTAGGTGGAAGTATGGGTGTGTATGGTCAAGGAATGAACGTGAATGGGACAAAATCTAATTATTTTGGCAATATGCCAAAATCGGAAATTGTATTTCTTGGAACAGAGTTTTTGGTTGGTGAGATGGGTAAGTTACAGATTTGGAATCAATCAGTTACGGATGTTTTTAACACCACCTTGATCCAATATGAAAATGGAATCAAATTAACGAAAGAGCATCAGGTTGTTTATGGGTTGCAATACATTAGACAATTTGCACTTGGAGATGGTGGGAATGTTGATCAGAACAAAACATACATGTCGAGAAACGCTCAATCAGAAGTGTATGGCTTGAGGGTTGGTTTGAATCAAAAAAAGAACTGGAAGGTTACATTGAATTATACTAGAATTTCCGATAAAGGTCGCTATTTGATGCCAAGAGAGTGGGGAAGAGATCCATTTTTTACGTTTATGCCGAGGGAGAGAAATGAAGGTTATGCAGATTTGAATGCCTTTACCATAGTTTTTAGTAGAAATTTGGGAGTGGAAGGACTTAGGACTGATTTCAGTTATGGACAATTTTATTTACCTGAAATATTTAATGTAGCATCGAATAAATATGCATTTCCTTCATATCAACAGTTAAACATTGATATAAGATATTCATTTAATAATTTCCTTAAAGGATTTGATCTTCAGTTCTTATACGTCTGGAAAAAATCTATAGAAAATAAAGAGTATCTTCCCAAGTTTGAAATTAATAAAGTAAATTTAAGCCATTATAATTTGATATTGAACTATCATTTTTAATAAATCAATTTCATTGAATTGCCTATGACAAAAAAATACCACGATTTTAATTGCAGCTGTGGTTGCAACAATAATCTAACAGAGACTGACAGAAGGTCTTTCCTTAAACAAGCTTCAAGTTTAGGACTTGGTCTTGCTATGGGGACAAAAGTAGCCTATGGACTCACTGACGATGAGAATGTTATGTCAGATATCCACAAATCTAATAGTGTTAAATCTGGTAAAGCCCAACATTTTACAATTCTTCATACCAGTGATATTCATGCTCAATTAGATATTCATGATGAATTTTTCTTGGAAAATGGCAATCCCGTTTATAAGAAAAGAGGTGGAATGGCTAGTTTGAAAACCATGATTCAAACTCTAAAATCTCAAAATCCATTGAACACCATTGTGATTGATGGTGGGGATTGTTTTCAAGGTGGAGGAGTTGCTGCAATGACAGAAGGCAAAGCAATTGTTCCACTTATGAACAACATTGGATACGATCTTATGCTTCCTGGTAATTGGGAAGTGGTTTATGGTAAAGAGATGATGATGAAGGATCTTGGAGCCTACAAAGGAGCTAAGATTTGTGCAAATATGTTCCATGATACCAAAGATGAGTTTGCTGGTGACATGATTTTTCCACCTTATTGGGTGAAACATGTTGCTGGCATCAAAATTGGTTTTATTGGTTACAACGATCCTCTAACTCCCAAACGTCAAAGTCCTGCATATTCTGAAGGAATAAAATTTACAGACCCTTCAGTGAACGTTGCCAAATATGTAAAGGTTTTAAGAGATTATGAACAGTGTAAAATGGTATTTCTAGTTACACACATGGGTCTGGCGCAGCAAGTTGATTTAGCCAACAAAGCCTATGTAGATGGTGTAGATTACATTCTCGGGGCCGATACACATGAACGGGTGAGAAAACCAATCAATGGTAAATATTCAAAAGTTACTGAACCTGGTGCTTTTGGTTCGTTTGTCTCAAAAATGGATATTGTGGTAGAAAATGGAATAGTAAAGGAACATCGATATGCTTTATTAGATGTAGATCCTGATAAATATAAACCTGATGCACAAATGCAACAGTTGGTGAATAAAGCAAAAGAACCTTTTGCCAAAGAGTTGAATACTGTAATTGGTACATCAAAAACTACTTTGGTTAGATATTATGTCATGGAAAATCCAATGGATAATATGATTACAGATGCTTTAATGTGGAAATTGCAGCCAGATATTGCCTTGAGTAATGGTTTTAGATTTTGTCCCCCCTTAGTTCCAAACCCAAAGACAGGATTGGCAGAAATTACCAATGATTACTTGTGGAGTATGTTGCCGGTAAATTCTGAGGCAAAATGGGCACAGGTTTCGGGTCTTCAATTGAAAAAATGGTTGGAAAAAGAATTGGAAAACGTTTTTGCAAAAGATCCAACTAAAAGATTTGGTGGATGGGTGGTGCGTTTTCAAGGGATGAAAATTAATATCACCGCAGATAAGCCGAAAGGACAAAGAGTAAATTCTATTTTAATTAAAGGAAAGGAAGTTGAGGATGGAACTTTATATTCTGTTGTGGCATGCGAGCGAGATGGTGATCCAGATGACACTCTGTGCAGAATTGAAAATGTTTTAAATCCTAAAAAACTGAATATCACACTCCACGATATCATCCGTGATTATCTGAAAGTACATTCACCTGTTTCCCCGAAAATAGAAGGTAGGGTGGAATGTACTGATAAACCAATTACTTTACTTTCACAGTTAGAAGGTTATGATTACGATTTTATCTAAGTGATATTTGTCACAATATTATTATAACATTTAATACATCTTTGTAAGATATAAAATAAGCAAAATGGAAATTATAGGATACTTCGGTGCGATTTTAATGGGACTTTCACTTGGTTTGATTGGTGGAGGTGGGTCTATTTTAACCGTGCCAATACTCGTTTATTTGTTTCATGTGGACGCTGTTTTGGCTACAGCCTATTCACTATTCATCGTTGGCTTAACCAGTTTAGTTGGCTCTGTTAGTCATGTGAAATTGGGAAATGTACATTGGAAAACGGCTTTGGTTTTTGGTATTCCTAGTATCATTTCGGTGTTTTTAACCCGTTTGTATTTGGTTCCAGCTATCCCCAATCCGCTCATTCATACAGCTACAATGACCATTTCTAAGCCAATGGCGTTGTTGGTGTTGTTTGCAATCATCATGATCTTGGCCGCTTATTCAATGATTAAGCCTTCTAAGAAACCTCAAGATGATCAAAGTAAAGAAGTTAGCTTTAACTTTCCTTTGATTTTAGCTGAGGGACTTATTGTTGGAATGGTAACCGGTTTGGTAGGTGCTGGAGGAGGTTTCCTCATCATTCCGGCACTTGTGCTTTTAGCAAAACTGCCAATGAAGCAAGCCGTTGGAACGTCCCTCATGATCATCGCCGCTAAATCATTGATCGGTTTTGTTGGTGATTTGAACGGAAATGAAGTGATCGATTGGACATTTTTGGGGATATTCAGTTCCATTGCAATTTTTGGTATCTTGGTGGGATCAATGCTTTCGAAAAAGATATCTGGAGATAAACTCAAACCTGCATTTGGCTGGTTTGTGCTAGTTATGGGTATCTACATTATTGTGATGGAAGTTTTGAAAATGAAATAATTCATTATGGACGTTCAAGAAGTAGAAAAACTCTGGAAACAAGTTAAAACTCTCATGTATTTGATTGTTTTAATTGTGATTATTTCGGTTGTTTTGGTGGTGAAATCAAAATTTTCTTCAAAATCAACGCCGATAATCTCAGACTCCACTGGAATTGAAATTCCTTTTCCAAACTCATTGGATCCGTCGAATGATCTTTGGACAGCTCCAACAACTGAAGATTTTAAAAAATTACCGGCCGACAAGCAAGCGGCAATAGAATATGGTAAAGAACTAATTGCGCACACGGCCAAGTTTCTTGGTCCTCAGGGAAGTATTGCCCAGATTACCAATGGTATGAATTGCCAAAATTGTCATTTAGATGCGGGCACAAAACCCTATGGAAACAATTATGCGGCCGTATTCACTACCTATCCTAAGTACAGAGCAAGAAGTGGGGGTATAGAAGATATCTATAAAAGGGTAGAAGATTGTTTTGAAAGATCATTGAACGGAAAGGCTCCAGCCCGAGGTTCAAAAGAATTGGAAGCAATGGTGGCTTACATCAATTATACAGGGAGTAATGTTCAAAAAGGACAAAAACCGAAAGGTTCTGGAATTTATGAATTGAAGTTTTTAGATAGGGCTGCGGATCCTGCAAAGGGGAAAATTGCCTACACGGCGAAATGTCAGAGTTGCCACCAAGCGAATGGTGAAGGATTGATGAATGCCGATAAGGTTGAATATCAATATCCACCGTTATGGGGTAAAAATGCCTATAATCAAGGTGCTGGCTTATACCGTATTTCAAGATTTGCAGGTTATATTAAGGCCAATATGCCATTTGGTGTAACTTACAAAGAACCACAACTATCTGATGAGGAAGCTTGGGATATTGCGGCTTATGTGAATTCAATGCCTCATCCTACAAAAGATATTTCAAAAGATTGGCCCAAAATTGAAGAGAAAACCTTTGATCATCCATTTGGTCCATTTGCCGATGGCTTTTCTGAGGAACAACACAAGTTTGGTCCTTTTGGTCCAATTAAAAAAGCAAAAGGAAAAAAATGATGCAACAAAATTTAACTTGCTGCGGTGATCCTAACGGAACTTTATTGGATGCTAACTATTGGAATGCCCAATATTTGTCGAATACCACTGGGTGGGATCTAGGCATGCCATCACCACCATTGGTTGATTTTATCAATTCTTTGGATGATAAAAAAATGAGTGTTTTAATACCAGGTTGTGGCAATGCTTATGAAGCCGAATATTTGTTGCAGCAAGGATTTACGAATGTTACTTTGGTAGATATTTCCGCAGATCTCGTAAAAAAATTACAAGAAAGATTTGCAAATAATGCAAATATTCGGGTAGTTCACGGTGATTTCTTTGAATTAAATGGGGCAACATTTGACGTAATTTTAGAACAAACCTTTTTTTGTGCACTTGAACCATTTATGAGAGAAATATATGTGCAAAAAATGAACTCTTTGCTTTCAGATCAAGGGGTGTTGGCCGGTTTGCTTTTCAATAGAGAATTTGAAAAACAAGGTCCTCCTTTTGGTGGAAATGTAAATCAATACCAACAACTTTTTGTTCAGAATGGACTTGAGATATTGGAAATGGAGCTGTGTAAAAATTCTGTTGCACCGAGAGCCAATTCCGAAGTTTTCTTCATAGCAAAACGAAAAGAAGGAGTTTTTGAAGTGAAAAACCCATGTTGCTCAATATGAGCGAAATAAAGATTAAAAAAACGATTATTATATATGAAAATTGAACAAATTTACACAGGATGTTTGGCGCAAGGTGCGTATTACATTCAAAGTCAAGGAGAAGCGGTAATTATCGATCCCTTGCGTGAAGTTCAGCCTTATTTAGATAGGCTTTCAAAAGATGGCGTAAAATTGAAATACATTTTTGAAACTCATTTTCACGCTGATTTTGTGAGTGGACATATTGATTTGGCTTCCAAAACTGGGGCACAGATTGTATATGGTCCTACCGCTAAAACTGAGTTCGATGCCCTCATTGCAACGGACAATCAAGAGTTTAAAGTGGGAAATATCACCATGCGCGTATTGCATACTCCTGGACATACTATGGAAAGTTCTTGTTTCTTGTTGCTAGATGAAAACAATCAACCTCATAGCTTATTCAGTGGTGATACCTTGTTCTTAGGGGATGTAGGACGTCCGGACTTGGCTCAAAAAGCAGCAGACATGACACAAGAGCAATTGGCTGCATTGTTGTATGATTCATTGATGAATAAAATCATGCCTTTGCCGAATGAAGTTATGGTGTATCCTGCTCATGGTGCTGGAAGTGCCTGTGGTAAAAATATGATGAAAGAAACCATGGATACTTTGGGCCATCAAAAGGAAATGAATTATGCCTTAAATCAACCATCAAAAGAAGCTTTTATTGAAGCCGTTTTAGATGGATTGTTGCCTCCTCCAGCTTATTTCCCAATGAATGTAGCCATGAATAAAAAAGGGTATGATTCAATTGATACTGTGGTGAACAATGGAATGAGATCCCTAGATGCATCTGCTTTTGAAGTGGCTGCAGAAAGTACAGAAGCAGTAATTTTGGATACGAGAAACCCAGAAGTATTTGCCGTAGGATTCATTCCAAGAAGTATCAATATTGGTATCAATGGTCAATTTGCTCCTTGGGTTGGTGCCGTAATTGGCGATGTGAAAACCCCAATTTTATTGGTAACAGAAAATGGTAAAGAAGAGGAAACCGTGATCCGTTTGTCTCGTGTAGGGTTTGATAATATACTAGGACATTTGAAAGGAAGTTTCGACGCATGGAAAACTGCTGGTAAAGAAATTGATACGGTGAATAGAATATCATCAGAGCAATTTGAATCGGAAGTGAATTTGCAAGATGATGTGGTGATAGATGTGCGTAAAGAATCTGAATATCGTGCAGAACATGTAGCCGATGCCTATAACAAGCCATTGGATTTTATCAATGATTGGTTTCTGTCGGTTGCAAATGAAAAGCCGTTTTATTTGCATTGTGCAGGCGGTTACCGCAGTATGATTGCAGCTTCAATTTTGAAAGCCCGTGGAATTCATGATTTTAAAGAAGTTGAAGGCGGTTTTGCTGCTATTGCAAAAACCAATGTCCCTAAAACAGATTTTGTTTGTCAAAGTAAATTGCAGAAAAATTAATGGATACAATAATTGAATTTTTAAAACAACCTTGGCCTTGGTATGTGGGCGGTGTGTTTGTTGGATTAACAGTTCCAGCCTTGTTGCTTTTGGGTAACAAATCATTTGGTATTTCTAGTTCTTTAAGACATATCTGTGCGGCTTGTGTTCCTGCAAAAATTCCGTTCTTTAATTACGATTGGAAAAAGGAATCTTGGAACCTGTTTTTTGTTTTGGGAACTGTTATCGGTGGTGTTTTAGCAACCATGTTTTTGTCGTCAGATGAAACAATTGTGATAGCTGAAAATACAAAAAAGCAATTACTTGCCTTGGGTGTTACAGATTTTACCCATGCTATGCCCTATGATATTTTCAGTTGGGAGCACATTCTTTCTGTGAAAGGATTTGTATTCACTGTTTTGGGTGGGTTCTTCGTGGGCTTTGGTACACGTTGGGCTGGTGGTTGCACTAGCGGACATGCTATCATGGGCTTGAGTAATTTACAATGGCCGTCTTTGATTGCCACTTGTTGCTTTTTAATTGGTGGGTTTTTGATGACTTGGTTCGGATTGCCCTTTTTATTGTCATTATAATTTCGTATATTATGAGTAAACATTCAAAAGAAATGGTAGAAACGGGCACCGCTTGTGTGAACGAATCAGAAATAGCAAAACCTTGGTACAGCAATTTGAAATATACTTTCGTGGGAATTTTGTTCGGTATTGTTTTCGTGAAATCTGAAATCATCAGCTGGTTCAGGATTCAAGAAATGTTCAGATTGGATTCATTTCACATGTATGGCGTAATCGGTACGGCAGTATTTGTTGGTTTAATTTCAGTGCAAATTATCAAAAGGAAAAAGTTTAAATCAATTGAAGGTGAACAAATTGTAATCCAAGACAAGACTTTTAATAAAGGTCAAATTTATGGGGGACTTATGTTCGGATTTGGATGGGCTATTACTGGTGCTTGTCCGGGTCCTTTGTACGTTCAATTAGGTACTGGAGTTACCGTGGTGGCAGTTACCATCCTGAGTGCTGTATTGGGCACATGGACATACGGTAAATTCAAGGATAAATTGCCTCACTAAGAATAACATAATCCGATTAAAATAGAAAGGGAAGACGATGGTTTTCCTTTTTTTTTTGTGATTTTTCTATTGCGTGACCAAAGTCACGGCAATCCTGTTTTATTCAATTTATCTTTGCAGTAAGAAATTAACAATAAGCAGAATATGACAACAATTAGATCTTTGGTAACAGAAAACAATGCAACAGTTTTAGATGTAAGAGGCCCTTGGGAATTTGAAGAAGGACATGTAGATGGAGCAATCAATATTCCTTTGGATGAAATTCCTATGCGTGTGGAAGAAATAAAGTCAATGAAAATGCCTTTGGTTGTTTATTGCAGAAGTGGAAATAGAAGTGGTATGGCCGAAATGATTCTAAAACAAGCAGGAGTAAATGAAGTTTACAACGGGGGTGGCCTTGCGGATATGAGAATTGCCTTGATGTAAAAAATATGTGGCATTCATTAACCCATAATTGGAATGTAGCACGCGTAATGCGTTTGCTATTGGGAATCATGATCACCTATCAAGGTTTCAATACTTATCAAAATGGTGTTGTTTTAATGGGTGTGTTTTTTACTGTATTTTCGTTGTTTACTTCTGGATGCTGTGGAACAACTTGTTCCCGGAATTCTAAGAACAACACTGAATCAAAAAATGAAAATATTATATATGAAGAAGTTAAATAATGTAATGCTTGTGGCTGCAACTTTATTGTTTGCTGGAATTGCAACGGCTTGTAATTCAACACAATCAGCGTCAGCTGAAACTACTGGAAACGCTCAAATGGCCGACACAACAAAACCTGGTGCTACTAAAGACCAAAAAAGCATCATTGTTGATGTGAGAACCGTTGAAGAATGGAACAATGATGGACACGCTGATTGTAGTGTGAATATTCCATTGTCGGATTTATCTACCAAAATTGAAGATTTAAAGAAGTATCAAAACATCACCTTGGTTTGTAGAAGTGGTAATCGAGCCAATACAGCAAAAAGTATGTTAGAAGAGGCTGGTCTTCAGAATATCACCAATTTGGGTGCTTGGCAAAACATACAGTGTAAGAAGTAAAATTAGAATTCAGTTTAAAATAAAAAAGGGGTCTTAGCCCCTTTTTTATTTTATGAGAAAAATTTATTTGATATTCTTTTTGCGAATATTATAGTTGAATAACCCCACTTTCAATCCCGCATATACACCAAATCCTTGTAGGGTTGATGCGTCAAAGTAAGATGCATCTCCATTATAAATTGCAAAACGGTAATTCGCTCCAATATAAGCTTTTGCATATTGCATCAAATTGGCTTCCACTTGAATTCCTGGTTGAACAACAAAAAAGCGGTTCATGTTATTGTTTCTTCCTATTCTAAATGAATCTTTCATAATTCCACTGCCCGCGAAAGAATCTAAGTTAGCCATCCCCATGCCCATGGTTAATGGAATGGAAATATGGAAAGTACTGTTGGGATTCAATGTGTATTCCATTTTCAATCCACCGTAATTGGCCTTTAAATATAACGGACTCATTTCTTTAGGAGAAAAGTCCATGAGCATGGTTCTGTTCATGGTTACACCAACTGAAAAGCGTTGATTGAAAATTGCCATGAATGAAGCGCCACTTAAATGCGTGAATTCATTTTGAATTTGTCCGAATTGATATTCAGGGGCAACATACAATCCAATGGTGTTGATTTTAGGTGTATGGAACAATGTTTTCATTGAATCTTGACCTTTTGCGAAGTTCGACATCAATGCCAAACCCAATACTGTGAATAAATGATTTTTTTTCATGTTGTTTTATTTAGGTTGGTAAAATTCAATCATCGTGTATAATGTGTTGCTTTAACTATAAGTACGATAGGTTTCAGGGATTGGTGGGGTTAAATAAAAATATTTTTCAAACCCACCATTTCGATCGTAAATTCGTATAGTATAGTATAGTGTATTTCTAATCAATCTATTTATTTTATCTCTATTTCATGTTGTCGAGCAACAATCCAAATAAAGCAACAGATAATCTTCTTGATGTCATTGCCAAATGTAAGCAAGGAAATTCCAAAGCTCAATATGAATTGATTGCCATGCATTATGGATACGCGAAAAAATTAGTTTCCCGGTTTTTACACATACAGGAAGAGCAAGAAGAGGTGATCAATGACGGTTTTTTGAAAGTGTTTACCCATTTAGATAAACACGATACAAGTAAATCTTTCAGGGGGTGGATTCGTGCGATTTTTGTGAATTCAGCCATTGATTATTACCATAAATACAATAAGTTTAACCATGAAACAGATGTGCAAGATGTGCAAGTGGTAGATTTGAATGTAGATGTAATTGGTAAAATGTCGGCGGATGAAATTATTAACTTGGTTCATCAATTGCCACCGATGTACAAACTTGTTTTTACCTTGTTCGTTATTGAGGGATATACCCACCGTGAAATTGCAGAAATGTTGAATATCAAAGAGGGGACTTCTAAGTCAAATCTTCAAGATGCCCGCCGCAAACTACAAAAAATGATTGGAGATAAATACCCCCATCTAAGTCACACCTATGAATTAAAAATTACCCGAGCAAAATGAAAGATGAAACATTCGACGAACTTCTGAAACGGAGAATTGAATCTCACGAAATGCCGTTTTCTTCGAACGATATAGATCGTGTGCATCAACATGTACAGAGAAATTTGCCTGTCGCTAATACTTTGAGTTCTTTCCGTAAAACAGCAGTTAACTATACAGTAGTAGGTTTGTTGGCCGTAGGTTCTGTAATCGGCGTGAATCAATATTTCCAGAATAAAGAACTAACTGACAAGGTTCAAAAAATAGAAAATCAGTTGAAAAAGTATGAGTCTCAATTGCAAAACCAACAAGCTTTAAATTCGGAATCAGAAAAAGTAACTAAAGCCAATTTAACGCAACCTGAACAAATTAAATTGAATGCTTCTAATTCCAATATCCAATCTGCAGTTGCCTCAATTATTGATTTGTCCAAGAAGCAAAAAGTTAAATCAAATGGAGCCCATAACGCGTTTTTGGCAAACGTAATACCCAATTCTCATGCAGGTAATGTCCCTCAAAATTTGCAAACACTGCAAAACAATTCCAAAGATTTAATTGCAGTTAATGCAACAAAAAATGCAGAAACCGCTATCAATGAAGCTAAAAGTGAGCTGCAAAATGGAAGTGTTTCTTTGGTGAGTCAACCAAATGAAATTCAAGTAGATACTGTTGAGAGGTTAGTTGTTTTAGTGCCTGAAAAAATGGCCAATCTTGCCAAGCCAACCAAAGATACCGCGGCCATTTCCGATAGTATAAAGGAAGTAAAACTAATGCTGCCTAAATTAAATTATGGAATTGGAATTGCCGGGAATATTGGGATGGAAGAGCGTGGTTTGGGATTTGTGTTTTCTGTGGTGAAAAACAAAAGATGGCAATTTCAATCAGGACTGAGAATGAGTCAGTACCAAGGTAAGATGTACGAAGATGCTGAAGATTTTTGGAGGGCTGAGAAAGTGAGTTTTGCTTCAACCTACGGAGGATTTAAGTCAGGTGTGCATATCAAAGATATACAGAACATTCAATTTAAATATAGCGCATTGCACGTGCCTATTTCGGTGTCGTATTTGATGCCTATGAAAAATGACTTTTCATTTATTTTGGGATTAGGGACTGATTTTTCACTGCGTACGCAGGAAAATGTTACCTATAAAGCTAGGATAGAGCCTGGGAATATCATCATGAATCACGAAATGGATTTAATTCGTACTTCGACGTTTAAATTTGAAAATGCGGTTTTCTCTATGGGAGTTCAAAAGCTATGGAAAGGATTTGCGTTTCAAAGCATGATGTATTTGGACAAGAAATTCGGTGATGTAGAATATCGTCAAATGCCCATGAGTGCGGGATTGAAGGTTCAGATTTTATATTATTTGAGAAAATAAAAAAGGCAGCTTTTGCTGCCTATCTTTTTGTTATGAAATGTAAATGAACCATTTACTTTTTGGTTGTGTCAATTGCTGTTTTTGAATGATCGGTTGAATCTTTGTTGGTTTCACAATTGTTGCATTTTGCCTTGCTCTCAGAATGCTTGGTGCTGTATTTTGTTCCCAAAGCAGTGGCCAAAAAGGTAACCATGAGCAAAGTAATAATAAATTGTGAAGATAATTTCTGAATAAATTCGCTGTCTTGCAAAGAATTTAATACAATTGCCAAACATAATAATGCGGCCAATACCATCATGATATTTCCTCCTGGCCAATGCATAAATTTAAATGCACTGCCAATAGTAACAGCCAATAAGGTTAAGGTAGCTAGGAAATTCTGAACTGTGTTGAGTCCTTTTTCTTTATTTTCTGAATATCCAACCAGGATAATTCCAAGTATGAGCGCCAAAGTGCCTAAAAGAATTAAAACATTGGCCCCTGGCCAAGATTCTAATTTGAAAATAGTTCCAGTAATAAGAACAACAAAGGAAATGAGGTTGATTATTTTTTTCATGGAAGCGAATTACAATCATTTGAATGATAATGGAATACCTATTTTTAGGTATTTTACAATTCCAATGGATGAATTATTGTTTTATAAGGGGGAATTCTGCCCCAAAAACAATGTTGTATTGTGAAAAACCAAATTGCTGAGAGGCCTTATCTGAGGCAAACCTCGTGGTTTTAATATCTGGCATGTTGATATAGCCAAGTTTATATTCTGTTTGAATGAACAAACGGTTCTTGATTTTTAACTGTGCCGATACAACTCCCGCAACGCCAAAACCAGATAAATGCCATTCGTCATTTCTATCATTGTGCATCAATGTTGCATTGGTTTTAGGGAATAAGATTCCTGCGCCAATTCCTCCATTGATGTTTAGGGCTATATACTTGTTGGAATACAGATGATGTGCTCTTCTGATTTCTGTATTGATATAATTCAATCCATCTGTATGTTCAAACAATAGGAAATTTTGAGATATATTGAACTGTTGATTTTGGAAATCACCGTCAAATTCAGTTCCCTTGTGGATGTACCCATTGATGGTGGAAGGTTGATCATTGATCATCACATATTTCATGTGGTCAAATCCAACTGAAATTTGATATTTATTAGAAAGATAGTACCCAACTCTCCAATTGTATTGCGGAATGGTGATATTTGAAATACCAAAATATAAGTTTGGATCGAAATTAGATTGTTTGTCTTTTGCAGCAACATCTAGCAACGTGAAGTCGTAATTGTTTCCCCAAAAATGGATGTCTGAATTGGTGTAGGTTTCTTCATTCCATCCCCAGTAAAAAAAGATTGTTCCTTTTTTATTTTCTTCAAAGTTGATGGGTTTTAAAGTTTGGGTGGATTGAGCATTTGTATTAAAAATAACACTCAAAAATAGGGCAGAGAGAATGTTTGATTTATTCACTCAGTAAAATTACCACTATAAAGTAAATATTAAAAATTTGTGATGATATTCTTACCAACTAGCTCCCGCGCCGCCTCCGTCAAATCCACCGCCATCACCGGAACTTGAATCAGATTCACTGCTTGAATTTGATGAAGTATCGTTATTTTCTGTTCTAGATCTTCTTTCTCTATCTTCTAATTTGCGTTCGCGTTCTTCTAATCTTGCCCGTTTTCTGTCAAGACGTTCCTCCTCGCTAATATTTGGGTCATTGTCGTAGGCTTCTTGTTCTAGTTTGACACGATTGGCTTCAAGCTGCATTGCTTCTAAGTCAATTCCAAGTGTTTTTAGCATTTCTTTTTGAGCCTCAGCCATTAACGCTGGGTCATTTTCATCCAATCTCAACATGTTGTTAATTGCATAAAGATGGATGTCTTTTTCTTTTAGGTTTTTTGCGTTATGAAGGTTGAGTCTGATAAATCGGGCTTTGTTCTTTTTTCTAAGGCTAGTTGCCCAAAATCCCATAATCACAATACTAAGGATTTCACCGATTAACATCATTACTGAGAAGCTCATATAATAAGATCTCCTTTCTCAACCATGGTTAATTTCTGAGCACATTTGATATCGAATTTGAGAGAATAAATTTGAACAGCTATTACAATAAGTAAAATAAGAAGCACAATAAAAGGAATTTCCCAGTCTGAGGAAACTGTATTTTGGTTGATTTTTACCGTCATATCAATTGGGGGAGGGTTTTTACCTTCAATTTCGCACATTAAAGCAAATACTGTTCTATAAATACCTTGGTAATATTGATCTTCCTTGGCAGAAGGCACCCAATATGACCTGAGAATTTCACCAACTTTACCATCGTTTAATTTGCCTTGTCGTTTGTTCGCAACTTGTATAAAAGCCTTTCTTTTGTTTACGTTTATGTAAAATACCAATCCGTTATTTGAGTCTTTTGTTCCAACGCGCCAAGTTCTAGCGAAATTCAAAGATCTGTCGAATGGTTCATCATCAGAATCTTGTTCAATAACCACTGCAATTTTTGCTTTGGTTCTCAAGAAATACATTTTCAGCATGCTGTTCATTGAGTCAACCTGCTCTTGTGAAAGTTTTCCTGCAAAATCATGCATGTACCCGTTGGCTGGCGGAATATCGTTTGCGGCATTTGCAAATAATATTCCCATAAAGTTTATGAAAAGTGCAAATAATATTTTTTTCAAAGCTTTTTTGTTCAATTCTAATCATAAAATTTTTAATATGAAAGGTTTCATGAAATAGAGTTTTGATTTATTGCTATCTTTGAGAGATGTTGAATTCATCCCGAATCGCGATACTACTGTTTTCTGTTATTTCAACCAGTATATTTATGATGGGTTGCTCCAAAGAAGGAACCATGCCTCCAATCAATGATAGTGTTGATTTGGATGGTAAATTAATCAACGACAGCAGTTTAACTCACCCGCAGTTGTTTTTATTGTCGGCGGCTATTCAATCTCCAAGTGTTGCCGATTTGGAAAAACCTGTTTACATATTAATTCACGGATTTTCGGCAACTACATTTGAATGGAGTGAGTTTAGGGATTTTGCCAAAAAACAAAATGAATTTTTCACATCACAAGTTTTATTGGGGTCGCATGGTCGTGATTACCTTGATTTTAGAAATGGAACCTGGAGAAATTGGCAACAACCAATACTTGAGGAATATCATAAATTGGTGAATTTGGGCTACAAAAACATCCATTTTGCCGCTTCCTCAACTGGTTGTCCGCTATTGTTGGATGCCATTCACTCAGGACAAATTGTCCCTCAAAATAAAATGACCATTGTTTTCATTGATCCAGTGGTGATTCCAACTACTAAAACCTTGTCGTTGGTTCCTGCCATTGGCCCTGCATTAGATTATGTTGAAACGCCAATGGAATCTGGAGAAGATGGGTTTTGGTATAAATACAGACCTTATCAAGCATTGGAGCAATTGGATGAAATTACACGTACAGCTAGAGCAGAATTAGAAGATGGTATGGTATTGCCCCAAAATACCAATTTGGTGGTTTATAAGTCTGTAAAAGACGGTACAGCTGACCCTCTAAGTGCAGTTTTGTTGAAGAAAGGATTGAAACGAGCTGATGGAAATCCAATAACTGTGCAAATTGTATCCTCAGATTTACATGTGTTTACGAGACTTAGAGCAAGAAATACAGTGAAGTCTGAAGATGTTTCCAATCAACAACGTGTGTTCTCTGAAATGAAATCTTTGATAATGCCATGAAAAAAATGCTTTTTATTTTTTGCATTTTATGCAACTCGCTAAATGCACAAACGGATAAGAATGAAAATCGTTTTCAAGTAGGATTGAGGATGAAGAAATATGCCGGATTTTATTATGTAAATGGAATTCAAGCACAAATGAAATCACCCTTTTCTAAGAATGGAAGCGTATATTATGGTTTAAATGTTGGAACTACATTGTTGGGATCAGCCTTTAATTCAAATGCTTTAACAACCTGGGAAACAGAGCTTGTAGCAACCAAGTTATATAGAATAAACAAGGTTGTTAGGCCTCTCATTCGATTAAATGCAGGTGTTGTTGCAGTTAGATTCGGGGAAGATGCCGATTTGTTTCAAGATTTGCCTCAATGGGGAATTATGTCGTCGGTTGAAACTGGTATAGATATCAATCTCAATAAACTAACCCCGCATTTCACTGCACAATTGGTGGGTGGCTTACATTTTTACAACAATGGACCAGGGGTGGTTTACCCTGCATATTATGCGGTGACTATAGGTTGGAAATTGTAATTATTGAATTTTTGTTTCGTAAACAACGATGGTGCAATTGTCTCCTGTGTCTACAATTGTTCCTGAACCAATTTGTACAGCATAAGTGTGTGATCCAGATTCATTGTTGATGATTGCAACCAATTCCGGCATTGTGGTGTGCACACTATTTTGGTTGAAATAGAAGCTGGTATTGTCAACTTCTGTACCATCTCTCAATAATTTAAATGTTTTTAAGGCTGGTCCAGATGTAGTCCATGCTGTGAAATTTGCCCTTACTTCAACCGTGCCACCTGAAGCAGTGTAGCTTCCTGACCATGCACTAATGGTAGATTGCCCGGAAATGCTTGATGTTGGTGATGCTGAATTAATAAGGATTGATTTTTTGAAAATAATTCCTGAGGGATTAAGGAGTCGCTGCCAATTGGTTCCGTTGTAATAGTAATATCCGGGGGTAACATCATTTGGTGAAGTTCCTGCAGTAGCTGTATTATATATGGTAAGTCCTGATGCAGGTGAGCTAATTGTAGATGCGTCATTGATGCTAGAGAGTGCAACTCTTGGGGGTAAAAATCCCTTAGAACTTGAAGCTACTTCCAATTGTGCCGATGAAGATGGTGTTGTAGTTCCAATACCAACTTGTGCTGAGGTTTTGGATGAGAAGAAAAAACAAAGGGTGAGCAGAATTGTGAAATTTTTCATGTTAATTGAATTTGGTTTCTGTTACCGATATTGTGGCAACATCGTAATAGTCAATAGTGGTGTTTGAGCCAATTTGAATGGCGTAAGTATGAGATCCGGATTCATTGGGAATTATAGCATATAAATCTGGCATCGTACAATGCACATTAAATGAATTGAAGAAGTAAGTAACGTTGTCAATCTCAGTGCCATCTCTCAATAATTTGAATGTGGTGTAGGAAGTTGTGCTTCCATTGTAAGCGGTGAAATTTGCCCTGATTTCAACGGTCCCTCCAGAAGAAGTGTATGATCCTGACCATGCAGATACGGTATTGGGGCCATTGATAACTGTAGATGGGGCACCCGAATTAACCAAAATTGATTTTTTAATGAAGGTGGTGCTTGGATTGAAAATGTGTTGCCATTTTGAACCGTCGTAATAGTAATATCCGGGGAATACGTTGTTCGGGGCGGTGCCTGCGGTTGCAGTATTGATGACCAATAATCCAGTGGCCGGTGATGCAATGGTAGAAACGTCGTTAATGCTGCTGAGTGCAACCCGGGGAGGCAAAAAACCTTTAGAACTGGAATTGACTTCTAACATGGCAGATGCGTTTGGCGCACTATTTCCAATGCTAACCTGAGCGATAGATTTGGAGCTGAATAAGGTAAAAAAGAGAATGAATATTGAAAGTCTGAACATGTTTGTTCGTGCAAAAATACACAATTTTATTGGTTCAATTTTATAATCTCGTTATATAGAATTGTTATAGTTTTTTTTAGTTTGGCACGGCATTTGTAATTCTGTAAGAAAAATTATCATTGTTATGAAAAGTTTAATTTTACCAAAGTTTAAACAATCTGTGTTCGCAGCAGCACTTGGATTGTTTGTTGTAGGTTATCTTGTGTCTGGATGTTCAAAAGATAATCCCGTTTCAGATTCTGGAACTCAACAACTCACTATCATGATGAATGATAACCCTGTTAAAGACTTGACAAACGTTTGGTTGGATATTGCCGTGGTGGAGGTGAAAGTGGATACATCCACTCAAGAAGGAATGTCTGATGATCATTATAAAGATGATTCAGATGATGATGACAAAGACAAAAAAGCTGATAAGTTTGGTAAATGGATTTCAATAGGATTTACCCCAGGTTTGTATGATTTATTGAAATTTAGAAATGGCCTGGACACTGTTCTTGCCACTGGAACTTTGCCGAAAGGTAGAATTCATAAAGTGAGGGTTACTTTGGGTAATGGTTCTAAGGTGTCTAAAGATAAAGGATTAACCCAGTTGCCTTTGGATATTTGCTCAGGTAAACCTTATGTCTATGTGATTATTAAAAATGAACATCTAGACAAAATCAATACCAATCATTCTAAAATTCAATTGGATTTTGATTTGGCTTCATCAATTAAAGAAGACAATGGAAAATACTGCTTGAAACCTGTAGTGCATTCATATAGTGAAAAGAATTGTGGTAAAATTGAAGGTCAAGTAGCACCAAAAGAAGCCATGGCACTTCCAATGGCCTACAATGACAAAGATACTGCCTATGCAAAACCTGAAGATGATGGTAAATTTAAAATTACTGGACTTGTACCAGGAGTTTATAACATCAAATTTAACCCATCTAATGGCTATAAAGACTCAGTATTGTCTCAAGTTGTGGTGTATGCCGATAACGAAACCAAAATTGGGATAGTTACCTTGATAAAATAATTTGATTTTATTTTTTAGATATAAACAAAACCCGCGATAGCGGGTTTTGTTTTTTATAATGGGTTCAACATAGAGCCCGTTAATTGCATTTGTGGTATAAAAGGTTTGATGTTTTCTTGGATTTCTATTTTTAGAAGGTCGAGTATTTTGTTTTTTACAAAATGTCGGTGTACAGCCAATCCTATAGATCTAAAAGGTTGAGGATCATTGAAATGTTGAATGTGTTTTTTTTCGTTTGGTGCTAAATCAAAGGTTGATAATAAGGGCAGTAGTGTAGAACCGTTGTTGGCTTTTACAAATTTCATGAGGCTGTCTATAGATCCTGCGTTGTATTTGAAATTGTGTGTATGATTTAAGCGTTTTTGATTCATCTTGCAAAGCTCTAGTATCTGTGCGCGCATGCAATGTCCCTCATCTAACAAACACAAATTTGATACATCCAACTGATTGGCGTCAACGTCTTTTTGATGGTTTGAATTGGTGTCGAAAAATACAAATGGCTCGTCATAACAATGTAATTCTTTGATGTAAGGATCGTTAAGTGGTATCGACAATATGCCAATGTCCAAGTCGCGAGATTTGAGTCGTTTCATGATTTCTGCAGTTGGCTGCTCCACTATGTCGATGTTTAATTCGGGGAATTTTTTAGCAAATTTTGTGATAAATAAGGGCAGTAAACTCGGCGCAATGGTAGGGATAACGGCAATAGTTAAATCACCCTTTATTTCGCCTTTTATTTCTTTTGAAATTTCAGATAGTTGTTCAATTTCTTTGTTGATTTTTTTCAATTGCTCGAGTAAGATTTGCCCTTCGGCAGTGATCTCAACGGGTTTTTTCTTGCGATCAAATATTTTCACTCCAATCTCATCTTCGAATTTAGAAATCATGGTACTAAGTGTAGATTGTGTGATGTGGCATTTTTCGGCAGCTGTTTCAAAATGCCTTACTTCTGCAAGTGTTTGTATGTAATGGAATTGGTGAATATTCATCGATTTTGTCAATAATAATATAGAAAATATAGTTTTTGTGAAACAAATTTCGCGAGTAATTTTGACATATCAAACAACAACCACATACTATATGAAAAAAGCGATTATTGTTGCAATGATGCTCAGCTTGTTTAAGTTGAATGCACAACCTAATGCGGAGGTAAAACCAAAAGGTAAATGTCCGTTTCATTCTTCGGCGGCTCCAGATGTGGAAGCTGCAAAACCAGCACCAACGGCAGAAATGTCCCCCAAAAAAGGACCAACTAATAGAGATTGGTGGCCAAATCAGTTGGATTTGAGTGTATTGCGCCAAAATTCAAATTTGAGCGACCCTATGGGACCTGGATTTGATTATAGAAAGGCATTTGCTACTTTAGATTATGCAGCATTAAAGTCGGATTTGAAAAAATTGATGACACAGTCACAAGACTGGTGGCCAGCAGATTATGGTCACTATGGACCTTTGTTTATTCGTATGGCTTGGCACAGTGCGGGAACTTACAGAACCGGTGATGGAAGAGGTGGTTCAAGAGATGGACAACAACGTTTTGCCCCTTTGAATAGCTGGCCTGATAATGGAAACTTAGACAAGGCGCGCAGATTGTTGTGGCCAATTAAGCAGAAATATGGTGCCAAAATTTCTTGGGCAGATTTGATGGTTTTAACAGGAAATGTGGCCATGGAATCTATGGGTTTTCCTACAATTGGATTCAGTGCGGGTAGGGTGGATGTTTGGGAACCAGAGAGCAATGTGTATTGGGGTTCTGAAACTAAGTTTTTAGAAGATAAAAGATATTCTGAGGGACGTAAACTTGAGAATCCATTGGCGGCAGTGCAGATGGGATTGATTTACGTGAATCCGGAAGGTCCAAATGGTAACCCTGATCCAATCTTGGCAGCCAAAGACATCCGTGAAACTTTTGGAAGAATGGGTATGAATGACGAAGAAACTGTAGCTTTAATTGCAGGTGGACATACTTTCGGAAAGACACATGGCGCGGGACCTGCTTCTCATGTAGGACCAGAACCAGAGGCAGCACCAATTGAAGAGCAAGGATTTGGATGGAAAAGTTCTTATAAATCAGGAAAAGGAGCTGATGCTATTACCTCTGGCTTAGAAGTTACTTGGACAACTACACCAACCAAATGGAGCCAAGGATTTTTCAAGAGTTTGTTTGCTACTGAATGGAAATTAACAAAGAGTCCAGCAGGTGCACATCAATGGGTGGCTGTTGATTCAAAAGTGATGGTGCCTGATGCTTTTGATTCTACTAAAAAGCATGCACCAACGATGTTAACCACGGATTTGTCGTTAAGATTTGATCCTGTATATGAAAAGATTTCTCGTCGTTTTGCAGACAATCCTGAGGAATTTACAAAAGCATTTGCAAAAGCTTGGTATAAATTAACTCATAGAGACATGGGTCCCAAATCATTGCACATTGGTCCAGAGGTTCCCAAAGAAGACTTTATTTGGCAAGATCCATTGCCTGTGGCGAACTATAAAATGATTGAATCTGGAGATATTCAAAGTTTGAAATCACAAATTTTGGCATCTGGCTTAAGCATGAGCGAATTGGCATCTACAGCTTGGGCTTCAGCGTCTACTTTCCGTGGAACAGATTTTAAAGGTGGTGCAAACGGTGCAAGAATTCAATTGGAACCACAAGTAAGATGGGCTGTGAACAATCCGAATCAATTGAAAAAGGTTTTGGCAAAATTGAAAGAGATTCAAACAAAATTCAATGCGGCAAGCAAAGATAAAAAAGTTTCGATGGCTGATTTGATTGTATTGGGTGGTACTGTTGCCGTTGAAGAAGCAGCAAAGAAAGCGGGATATCCGGTAGCTGTTAAATTCTCAGCTGGTAGAGTAGATGCAACTCAAGAACAAACAGATGTTAAGTCTATGGAAGTGTTAGAGCCAATGGCCGATGGATTTAGAAACTATACAAAATCGCAATATACCTTGCCAACAGAAGCATTGTTGGTTGATAAAGCGCAAATGTTGAATTTAACTGCGCCAGAAATGACCGTTTTGGTGGGTGGAATGAGAATGTTGGGTGCCAATTATGATGGTTCAAAACATGGTTTGTTGAGCAACAACATTGGCACATTATCGAATGAATACTTTGTGAATTTGTTGGATATCAATACGTCTTGGAGCGCAATTGATGACAAAAAAGAAGTTTTCGAAGGTAAAGACAGAAAAACAGGTGCTGTTAAATGGACAGCTAGTAGAGCAGATTTGATTTTCGGATCTAACTCGGAGTTACGTGCTTTGGCAGAAGTTTATGCAAGTGATGATGCAAAAGAGAAATTTGTTAAAGATTTTGTGAATGCATGGGTAAAAGTAATGGAATTAGATCGTTATGATTTGAAATAACAATAGGTTTGGTTTGAAATAAAGAAAAGGGCCCGCATGCGGGCCCTTTTCTTTTGAATCATGATTGTATTAAGTTTTATTTGTAAATTACTTTGTAATATCCTATTATTTTGCCGGTTGAATCGGCTTTGGTTGTAAGGTCGATGCTCGACTCTGCGGAATATTGATACAATATTTGGGAGTCGTTTAGCACAATTCTTGGGGTTGAATTGATATTCGTATTGTTGGTGCTTTATTTTTCGCAAGAAAAAATCACGAGGGATATGAAAGCCGTTAGAATTAGTTTGTAGTTTTTCATTAAATTTAACAAATTTAAATGAATGAAAGTAGGGGGTGGGATTTCGGGTTTAAGGATTTCCCGTAAAATCGTAATTTTTGAGTTGCGGAAAGCCGTAAAAGTATTTTTGATGGCAGCGATATAAAAAAATGGAGTTGCATTTGCAACTCCATTTTTTGACAACTGTAAAAGTATGATGAAAACTTACTGGTTCGTGATAACAATCCTTTCAGTAAATATTTGTTGATTGTGAGACACTGCAATGGTATAAATTCCATCAGCAATGTTGTTGAAGTTTAATGCAATATTTTCTGTTGCAACTACTGAGCCTTCCCAAATAATTTGACCAGCTACATTGTACAATTTGATATCTGCATTTTGGTTGTCTGGTAAAAGTCCCTCCAAATACAAAACGCCGTTTGATGGATTTGGTTTAAAAGTTGGACTTAATCGATCAATTTTTTTGTTGTTTGCCCTGTTGAGTACAAAAGTTTTGGTTTTGATACATTCGCAACCTGTTTGAGTCATTTTGGCTCTCATGGTAATTTTGTATGAACCATCATTTTGCACACTGAACGAAGCCTTGGCGTCGGTTCCGGTAGCTTTTTTGTTTCCAACGCGATCCACCACCCACAAATATTCAACTTGATTTTGGCCACCCACAATACCGTTATTGTTCATTGGTTGAACTTGTAGGCCATAGAATGAATTTGAGTAATCTGGTTCAACCAAGAAGTCACAAGTTTTAGGTGCTTCGTTGATTACAATTTGTTGAGTAATAGAATCGGCGCAACCATCTTTGATGTAGGCATAAAGAGTAACATTCGGGGTTAGGGTAACCGAAGTGTTGTATTGTTTTACTGGGTCAGAATTGGTTGATCCAGTGCCATCTCCGAAATCCCATTTGTAAGAAATTTCACCTTGTGCCCAAGTGGTGTTATTTACAAAAACTACTGGATCGCCTGCACAAACATCTTGAGCAGAGAAAGTTGGTTTAGGTTGGGTTTTTACCACTAAGTTTTTGAAAGTTGTTTCTTTACAACCATTATCTAATTCAATTGTTAGTGTGATTTTCTTAGGACCAAGATTTGCGTTCCAATTGTGTAATGGTGATTCTTCAGAAGATGTTTTTCCATCTCCAAAGTTCCAACTGTATTTGGCTACTGTACCATTGACTGATGGTGTAGTGTTTGTAAAGTTGGTTGGTTTCACGGAGCATAAAGCAGTATTGATAAACGATACTTTTGGACTTTCTTTAACCGTAATTTTTTTAAAGAAAGTGTCGGCACAACCAAATTCGGAAACCGAAACCAACTGAACATTTTTCGTTCCAGCAGAAATGAAACGATGATTAGGATTTCTTTCGGTAGACACAGTGCCATTGTCATTAAAATCCCAGTAGCTTCCCACTAAACCATTGCCTATGAAAGAGAGGTTTTCAAATTGAAATTGCTCATTGTCGCAAATTCCAGCTTTCAACACAAAATTGGATTTTGGACGTTCAAATTGATAAACCCTTTGGGAAGCCACAGCGTTGCACCCATTTAAGCTTGCGGTGAGTGTTACAAAATAAGTTCCTGCTTTTTTATATTGAATACTAGGTGCCCAAGCTGATGATTGTGATCCATCGCCGAAGTTCCATGTAACCTGTGCATTCGATGGAGTTGTGTTGTTTTGTATGTTGATTTTTTGTCCTTCACAAGCGTTCACTTTTGTGAATTTAATGGATGGAATTTCATTTACAACTACAGAAATAGTTTTTGCGAAAGCAAAGCCATAAGGCAATGTTTTAGCAATGAGCTTTACATTATAAGTTCCTTTTTTAGGGAATTCAAAAACCGGTTCGGGTGCGTTTGACGTATCGGCACTGCTAGTTGTGCCAAACTCCCAATGGAATTCCATAGATCCAGAGCGCACGGTAGAACGGTTTTCGAAAAGAACATTGTCGCCATCGCAAATTTTCGAAGGGATGATGAAATTTGGTTTGATGGAAGGATAAATCAAGATGTTTCGGGTAATTACTGTGTCGCAACCTGTAGCGTTATTGACGAATTTTACAGCCAGGGTTATGGTAGAGTCTTCCAATGTAGAATCAGAGCTTACAAATTGAGCTTCCAAGTTGGTTGAGCTATTTGGCGAGGTAAAAGAAGCACCAGAAATGCTCCGTTTACTTTTTGTATAAGCCATTATGGAAGCTTGCCAACCCGTAGATGCACCAGTAGAAGCGTCGTATTCACTGTTGTTAAACGCTCTTGGAGCTGAGAAATCATAAATTACAGGTTGGTTAATCACTGTAACGTCGTTTAGTTTCGTAGGCTGGTACAGCGCTTTGGTGGCCTTACTAGAAGATGCCATGGTGCTTCCTCCTGGAGCAGGAAGTACGTTTGTTCTAAATGTAAGCGTGTCGTCAATTAAATTATCGTCATTTGCATCCAAGAAAATTTGTATGGTTGTGGTTCCTACACGGTTCTTTTTAATTGGAAGTTTAAAGTCAATTTTTTCTGTTGCCTCGGGTAAAATTTTGGTAGTCACCAATTGCGTGGTTTTAGGACCATTGTTAACACTATAGGCTACATTGAAGCCATAAACAGTATCTGTGTATATGTTTTTTATGTAAATGTTTGCTGGTAATTCAGTGCCTGAGCAAATTACACTATTTACAGAGTAGTCGGTTTTTACCGCAGTTATGTTCATCACGCTTTCAATAGCACCTCTATCTGATCGCATTGGATTTCTACTTGCGCCAGTGAAATCCAAATTGTTTGTGCTAGGTGAAACTGGCCACAATGATGCCACTTGTGGAACATTATTCTGGTTTTCGAAAGCTTTAGATCTGAAGTTGTTAATCGACGCATTTTCCCATTCAGGATTTACAAAGATTTCATTGTTTCCAGCAAATCCTTGAGATTTCCATGCTGAAAAATCTGAGGCATTTCCAGAATTACTATACCAGGTTTGGAAAGATACATTTCTCACAAAATAAGAGTTGTAATCCCATCTTTTGTATGCAGAAACTCCGTTTATATTGTATGTGTAGGCAGGGTAAGCATAATAACAATTTTGAATGTCTATAATGTTTCCTGCAACATCGCATTCTGTGTGATAGTAGGGGTAAAAATATAACCCGTAAGAATAATAGAAAGTAGTTCCTGAAGATGCGGCGTCAATTTGTATGGTGTTTTGGCGCAATTCAGCTTTTAATGCTCCTGAAACATATGAATATCCATAATAGCCGAAAATACCTGATTTACCTACGTTGTTCACAATTAGGTTGTTGTTGCATTGCATGTTCAAAAAGTATGGCGTAAACATGGCATACAAATAACCAGAAGCCGAGGTGTTATTTGCATTAAACCAACGATTTGCTGAAATTTGGTTGCGGTTTACACGGCCATTGATGTAATACAAATAGGTTAAATAGCCCGTAGCCCCAATGTTGTTGCTATCAATAAAGTTCTCACTGATATCATCAACAAAAGCAGTTGAATTAGACTTGTAAATAAATAAACCATAAGATGTAGAGGTTGCACCGTCTGCGGTTGTGTTTGCGTTGAATTTATTTCCTTTAGCTGTAATAACTGTTGGGAAATAGTGATAAGACATATAGGTTAGTGCCTTCGTGAAATTGTTTCTGTAAGTATTGTTGTTGAAAATAAAATCGTTGTAGGTGTAATAAGTGTAGAAACCATAGTGAGCTCCGGTTCCTAACGATCTCCAGTTGATTACCTTATTTCCACTCATGTTAACCCAGTAATTATACCACATGTATGTAGTGTAATTGGTAGTTCCACAAACAATGTTTTGGAATGTATTATTAGATAATGAGAAATAATTGCTAGAATTTCCATAATTGTAGTATCCGTAAAATCCATATACTACCCCCGAAGAGCCGGCAGTTGCTCCTTTGAAAGGTAAGTCGTGAAAATTGTTTCCATCTATTTTGGTTGCCCTATTTGTTCCGTAAGTGAAGTAAGCATGAGCCATCCATATTGAAGTGTTTGCCGTATTGCTACTTGCATTGTCTCTAGAAATATCATTGTTTAAAAATTGATCACCATTGGTGTAATACATGTAAATACCATAGAAAAAGAAATTTTGGATGCGGTTGTTTGAAATGGTATTGTTAGATGGAGTGGTGGTATAAATGGATGTTCCACCGCGAACAGTGATTCCGAAAGTAGGACCAGGTGCACCAGAATTTGTAGTTCTCATCAAGTTTTCAGTGATGGTATTGTAACTTCCATTGTGCATGGTTGTGTTATTTGTTGAAACAGAGGTGGTTGAATTGGAGAATGCAATGTATGCGCCCCCCGCTGTAGACCCTGTTGATACCGCCGAATATTGCAGCGTGCATTTTTGAATGGTGTTGTAATCTGCACCGGCTCTAAGTATTATAACCGATTGAGCCGCTGATGTGCCGGTTTTGTCGATTGTCAAGTTTTCCAATGTCACATAATCCATGCCATTGAAATCAAAAGCAGCGCTGGCATTAGAGTTGAAAAATGTAAATCCATTTCCATTGATCTTAATGAGTTTGTTAGAGGTTGTTGGATTGGTGGCGTTTTGAGAAAAACTCACCATGTTGGTTGAAGTTAAATTTGAAATTACATTGACGTTCAATCCGCCGGCTCCAATTCCTGAGCCGGAAATTGCAGTAGCCAAAGATTCCCATGTAGTGTAAGTTCCACCAGTTCCAACAGTAACGGTTCCAGAAATCTGTCCGCTCAGTTGGGCAACATTAAAAAACAATCCCCCAACTAAGGTCAGTAAGATGTTTTTTAAATTGATTGTTGATTTGTAGTTTTTTGTCATAAGCGTTGATGTTAGTTTACTTGAGTGCAAATGTGAAATTTCATATTTATAAATAATAATATATCTTTGTAATTGTAGATATAATGAATCGTTATGAACTATACGCTCAATCAATTGAAAATCTTCCATAAACTATCTCAAACTAAGAGTATCACAAAGGCCGCAGACGAGTTGCATTTGACCCAGCCTGCTGTTTCCATACAGCTGAAAAATTTTCAGAAACAGTTCGAAATCCCTTTAACTGAAACGGTTAACAAGAGAATATACATTACCGACTTTGGGATGGAAATTGCTGAAGCCGCAGAGAAAATTTTAGATGAAGCTCATGGTATTCAAGATAAATTGATGTCGTTTAAAGGGAAGCTCACAGGCAAATTAAAAGTGTCAACCGTATCTACTGGTAAATATGTATTTCCCTACTTTTTGAGTGAATTTCTTAAACAAAATCCTGGTATCAATTTGATTTTGGATGTAACTAACCGACAAAAAGTTGCAGAGAGTTTGGAGCGCAATGAGGTTGATTTTGGTTTAATTTCTCTCGGAATTGACACCTTGAGGTTAGAGAATATAGATTTGCTGGAAAATCAATTGGTACTGGTGGGTAGTCCCTCCATAAAATCTAAACTTTGGGAAAAAGGAACACCTAAATTTTTAGAAAGGGTGCCATTGATATATCGTGAACAAGGTTCAGCCACACGGTATGTGATGGAAGAATTTATTTCGGAACATAAGTTGATTGTAAATCAAAAGTTAGAATTGACATCTAACGAAGCGGTGAAACAAGCAATTATTGCAGGATTAGGATATTCCATTATGCCGTTAATTGGAATAAAAAACGAATTGTATTTAGGTCAGCTTGAGATCATTCATATCAAAGAACTGCCAATTGTGAGCAATTGGAAGCTGGTTTGGCCATCGGGGAAAAAAATCACCCCAATAATGGATGCTTACATTAAGTTTTTGGAGAAAGAGAAAATGCACATTGTTTCTAAGCATTTTTCGTAAAATCTTGCTCAATTATTTCATGTTGCCAATTGATAAAGTTGCATTTCCCGCAGCGGCCATGGGATAATCTTTTTCGCTGGTGTAGGTTTCAACCTTTTTTACCCCATCTACATAAGTTGTTCTTGTAACAACACCGCCACCAGAACCGCTTGCAACGCTGATGAATTTTCCTGGGTAATTCGGAAAATCTTCATCACATTCTATGGTTGACCATTTAGAGGCAGATTTGGTATAGGCTTCTTTTAGGGTTGCCCCTTTGAAAAACAATTTAAGGAAATTACTAACCCCGTTTTGATAGTTATCGGCATAATATCCCTCAGCCCCGGTATTGAAAAAGGGATAGGAATAATTGGTTACACGTTTTTTAGCAACCTCAACGCCTATATCACCTTCATCGCCGGCCGAAGTTCCAGCACCATAGCAAACAGATTGAAACAAAACCAATGAATGGGGTTTAAGTTTGAGCTTTTTAATCAATTCCAACGTTGAAACCATTGTGTTTAAACACAGTCCACCAACATTCCCATTAACACCCATGTTGCTGCCGTGACCGGAGTAAACCAAAAAGTTGCAATTTTTTGCAACAGTAATAATCTCATTCCAATTGGCTTTATTGTCGTAAAATTTATGCACCAAAACTCCGTTTTCCTGAAAAGTTTTTGCAATATCATCCATTTTATTGATGGCGTTTTGTGTGGCATCTTGTTGATGTCCAACAATTAAAATGGCTTGGAATTTATTCGATTGCTGCGCGAATAATGTCCCCCAAAAGAAAAGAAATAAAAGTATAAGAAAAGGTTGTTTTTGCATAGGCGAAAAGCAAAAATAATGATTTTGCAGTTGCAGTGAAGGTTGTAGAGGAAAAATCTTCCGTTTTTACACAGTGTAAACGTTTAGCGTGTGTAAACGGTTTTTTCGAAGCGGTAAGGCGATCCCCCAATGTTTGAAATGGTTGTGATTTTTTCGCTTACAAAGCCATCACTTTCAATTTTGTATGAATATGCATACTCATAATTTTGTTCAACAGACTTTTCTGGAAGGTTGTAACTTTTTTCACCGTCAAACCAGAATTCACCTGTTTTATTGAGGTTTTTCAAATTTCCATAAGTATAACTTACATTCAACATTCTAGGCATTGTGCCGTATTTGGAGAATTCCTTGGTTAGGTTATCTCCAGTCCATTCGAAAATGCTACACCCGCTTGTAGTATCACCAACATAACTATAAATGCGTTGATTGTTGCTGTTGTATGTATATATGTATACACTTGCATATCCTCTAACAAGGTCAACCGTACTATCTTTTACAACACGATTGAGAGAATTGAGATAATAGTAAAAGTCTAATAAAATTCCATTGTTTCCAATTGATTCAGCAGAGTATTTTTCCTTTACCATGTTTTGGGAATATGAAAATGTAGATGTTTTAGTTCCAACCACATAAGAATTTTGATAAGCCGATAATTTTCGCGAAATGATTTGGTTTTGTCCGTTGTATTGAAAGACGGTTTTTTCATCAAGTTCAAGTTGATCCAAGCTTGTGCCTGAGTAAACTGTCATGGTTTTAACCAAGAATGGGTCGGTTGGAGTTTGATTGGTGCTTGTTTCTTCTTTTGAACAGCTTTCAAATGAAATGAGAATTAGGGCAGACAATACTATTACAATGGATTTGAATTTCATATAAACACAAAAATAGTAGGTATAGAATCAATGAGATGTTATTATTTTTATGACAAACCCGTAATGGTTATTAAATTTTTAAGGCAAGCCCTTAAAAATTGTCATTTGAATTGTGATTTTGATCCTTGGGTTAGACAAAAACGGATTTGATTTTCTTTTTATTGCTATTGACAAAAGTAAAATAACACAATATAAGATATCGAAACACTCCTAATAACACGAAAGAAGATTCGTTGAATTATCGGGTGTAAACTACTTTTTCGTAACGGTAAGGAGAACCCCCAGGACTTGAAACGGCTGTGATTTTTTCGCTTACAAAGCCATCACTTTCAATTTTGTAAGTGTAGTTATATTCATAATTGGGTTCAACGGATTTCTCGGGCAGATTGTAGCTGTTCATACCGTTATTCCAGAAATCACCTAAATTGATGGTGTTCTTTTTGTTGCCGTAAGTGTGCGACATGATTAGGAACAGGGGATTTGGGCCACCCCCAACTAAATATTCATTGATTAAATTATGATTGCTCCAAGTGTATTTTGTGCCGTCGTTGGCAGTGTCATTTAAGTAAAAGAAAATGGTATGGTTATTATTGTCATACATTCTTCTTGTTACGCGAACATTTGAAGGGTTGGTTTGGTCAATTGAACTATCGAATGTCAAGAGATTTTTGCTGTTTAACCCATAAAAAATGATTTCAGAATTTAGTATTGTTCCTTGATAATTAAGGTAGGTTTTTTCTTTAACCAGATTGGTTAAATACGAGTATTCACTGTAAAAGGTTGCTCTCACAATGTTGTTTTCATACATTTCTGTTGTTTTTAATACGAGTTTGCCTTTATCATTGTATGTTAAATTTGTTTTTTCATCAATTTGTAGATCATTTAGTGAATTTCCTTTGTAAGTGGTATAAGAAGAACAACCAACGCTGTCTAAATTTTTGGTTGTGTTGTTAGTGTTTTCCTCTTTATTACAGCTGATTAACAAAGACAAACACATGCTGAATGTAGCAATTGCAAAGGGTTTGATTTTTACCATGTTTCAAAAGTAATGGAACATAAAACGCTTAAATAAAATAAAATTACGGCAATACCATAATTGACAAAATTTATTTACGGCGAAGCCTTAAAAAATCGGTATCCGTTTATTCTTTTTATTGATGTAGAAATTTTCAGACCCTTTTTTGACACTCGCTTTGCCGTTGTAAAAATAAAATGGATCACTGTATTCAAGTGGAATGAAGATTTCGCCTTTTTTATTGCACATCCCATATAGATTGTCTTTTCCTAATTTTATTTCATCATTTTCCGACATTGAGATATAATCATAAATCGAGGGCAATATTTCTAAACCTTTTGAATCGAACAAGCCTTGTTTCCCATTTTGTGAATATACAAAAAGTGAATAGGTTATTGAGGAATTGAGAATATCTATCTTCTCATATTTGCAGTCCACAATTTTTTTTCCTGTAACATCAATTAATCCTACTCGGTTGTCTTTTTTTGCCAGAGCAACAGTAATATTGTCATGGAAAGAGAATGGCTTAAAGTCATCAAATTCAAATGGCGTTAACTGTTTTCCTTTGTTGTTGAATAAGGCAGATTTAGCGGAGTCGTGATGTTCAAGTTTTACAATATAATGGTTGTATATTTTTGAAGGAAAATCCGTAATGGAATGATAAATTGGTTTCAAAATAAACGCTCCATTGGTTTTCATTATGCCCATTTTATTGTCTTTTGTGACTTCAAGTAAATCCTTTGTTTTGTATTTACATCTGTCCCAATTGCCCGGAATTAAGGTTTTGTTCAAGCCATTCAACGTATACCATTGTCCCTTAATAGAAGCGGTGGCAAAGTATTGATCGTGTTTGGTTAAGTTCTTATTTTGAGATTTTTTTTCTTGGAAATTAGGGACATAACTAAACATGAAATCATCAAACGGGTCGTTAAAAAAAATCCGAGTTTGCAAGTTGTAAACTTTTACCTTGCCTAATCTACTGCTATCTCCGGTATTTTGCAGCATCAAATAGGGCCATTGTTCCTCAATGAAATCATATTTTCCATCAAGCCAGCGACCTTCAGACGATAAATACACCTTTTGGAAAATAGATTCAACGGTAAAAACGCAATTTCCGCTGTCGGTGCTAAATGTCAATTCCAAACTATCAGGTTTAAGAATTTCACCTTTATCATTTACAAGTCCGATTTTGCCATCTACGGTCACTTTGTAAACGTCATTTCCCATTGAGATCCATTCATCATATTTGCATGGGGTGATAATTGCGCCAGATATTCTGTCAACAAATCCATGCTTCATTATGCCATTTTTATCCATCTTGGAAACCCCCATGAGCCTTCGTCCTCCACAAATTTCCACCATGATTTTGTTCCAACCTTGACCTGAAATTAATTTTCCATTGTTGTCGTACAAAAATGTTAAATCGTCATTCAAAGCACGGAAATAGGTTATGTTTTCAACTATTTTTCCTTGATTTTCATCTTCAATAAATACATAATCTATTGATTTGTAAAGTGTAGGGACAATTTGTTGTCCGTCAATACTGAATATGCCAATTTTGCCATCTAATTTAACAGTGGCATAATTAATTTTGAGGATTTCATCAAAATTAATGGTCAGTTCATCATAAATTGCAGGTAAAAGTTCCTTTCCTTGAAGGCTATATATACCATATTTATAGTTTCCTGATGCATCTAAACGATTAACCAAAATACGCTCTTCATTAGATTCAAAAGAGGTGATTTCAAAAGAACTAAATTGGGTAGGAATAATGATCTTACCTTCAAAATCAAATAAACCAAATAGATAATTCCCCGGTGAGACTTCTTCCGAAACCTGAAAGTACAGTTGTTTTTTATTGTCCTTTAAAGTTGAAATTTCGCCATATTTTGGAGGAATAATCAATTTGCCTTTGAAGTTGTAACACCCTGTATAGCTTTTGTTTGCGCTATCAAAAGTAACAAGTGCGTATTTTTGTTTATCATTAATGTAAATATTGGAGTATTTTCTGTTGTCAAGGTTTTTTCCTTTGAATAGTAGTTGGTCACCATCCTTGCTGATTGAAATTTGACCATCAGCAATATTGAAAAATCCGAAAATTAGAAATAAGAATAAATGATACCTCATCGTTTATGGTTAAAACGAAAATAACGGTATAAACGTTTAGGGTTGTACTTAAATTTTGGTATTTGACGGTCTAAATATTGAGCAATTTTTGAATTCCTCAAAAGTCTATTCCCCGTTTTTTAGCTTTTTCCTAATTTTAAAAGCGCGCCAGATAAAAAATACCCCTAACGCGAACATAATAAGTCCTATATTGGTCAGTAATGCGCCCCCGAATAACGAATCGAATATCCCCACCATCGTTATTAGAAAACCAACAATTGTAATTGGAATACCCAAAATAAACAACAACCACATCCCCAATTTTGATCCGCCCTGCGAATTTTCTTTTGCAACTGAATTCTTTGGTTTAAGAACAATGTTTTCTGGATTTTTATATCTTGAAATCTTCGGACATTTTTTTAATAAATGCGCTGTGTTTTTATACGATTTATGAGTTTCCACAAATGCTGTTTTGGAAACTGTGATTTCTGCAATTGTTGATTTTTGATTCGTAGAATTTTCGACTGATGCTTCACTACCAAGCGTATTTTCAATATACGTTTGCCTTTTTGGACTTTGATTCATTTTGGAATTAGACAAACCTGATCCTCCAAAGCCATTTCCGTCAATGATTTTCGTAGTTTGACATGAAGTTATACTTCCTAACAATAAAATTATAGATATATATATTAATTGTTTACGTTTCATTTTGTAAATATATAAAAAATTGGAAATAAATAATATGAATCAACACGAAGGCAACATTTCTCGTTTTGAAATTGTCAAAATATAACTGTTATTCTATTTATGATTAAATTTTTACATTTTGAAACTTTGAATAAGCTATACTATAAATTTCTCTTCTTTATTTTACTAATTTTTTCCATGAATCAGGTTCATGGTTCTCATGTTTTGGGCGCCGATATGACCTATTCGTATATTGGGAATAAAAAATATGTGATCTACATGATTGTTTATAGAGACTGCAGGGGAGTAGCCTTAACGAATACGAGTACAAATGGATTTAGTTATTACAGGGTCTACAAAACCAGCTCTCACGGTGGTTGTGCAAAAACGTATGCCAGATCCTACAAATTACAAAAAATAGAAGATATCTCCAATGTTTGTCAGTGGAAAAAGGCGCCTTGTTCTCCGTCAAATACTTACAATACAGGATTCGGAATTGAACGGCAAACTTATACTGATACATTAAATCTGAACGACTCAATAGTGAAGTCTGAAATTAGCGCTGGTCGCTGTTTTCTTCAACCTGTAATTTTAATGCAATCCGATAGCAGATCTTATGCATGTGAACTTAATTTATGCAATTTGAGTTCAACAAAAATTGCGTATAACAATGGTGGAGAATTTTATTCTATGCCAGATTTAAAGGTGGTTCAAAATCAAGGAACTTATTTGTCGTTTGGAATTGTAGATCCCGATAATGATTCAATCATCTATAAATTGGCAAGAGGTTTGTATGGAACATGTTCTGGGTCTTGGATTACTTACACATCACCAAAATCGTATGATTTTCCAATTTCAGTTTATTGTATTCCTACTACTACAATTAAATGCACGCCTCAGCCTTATGTTTATCCGCCTAGAGGAATGTACATCGATACCAATACCGGAGATGTCATTTTTACCCCTAAATCGTCAACTGATTACGACAATATTGCAGTCGAAGCAAGTCAATACAGAAAAGACTCCACGGGGAAATTAAAATACATGGGATATACCCGTAGAGATTATTTTGTTTGGTCAATCACTGCGGCAAATAACTTTCCACCTTTGATGCCGGAGAAGAAAGGTTACAAAATTTGCGCAGGGAGAAAATTATCGTTCGATTTTTCATTGAAGGATAGTCAATGGGCTGGTTATCAATCAGCACCAGATACTATGCAAGTGAGGTTTTGGGGAATCCCTAACGGTGCGACCATCACGGAAAAATCAACATCCACAGTGAATTACAAAAAATACCAGTTCAATTGGGATACCAAATTGACAGATACCAATTCAGTTACCTATAAAATTAGGATTGAAGCCAATGATCGAAATTGCTCCAATCAGGCCAGGATTTACAGAACCATTCATATCCTGGTGGATGGGAAATGCTGCGACTCCTTTAAAATACCGAAGTTAAGTCCCCCAAAAACATACACAGTAAAAGTTGGCGACACGGTTTTAATGCTTTCCGATACGGTGAAAAATTACAAAAAAGCCACTTATCGCTGGTTGGGAAAAGCTCCGAATTTAGATTATAGTAAAATTTATGAGGGACAGATGTACAGCGTTTTGGCAAATTCGACGTTGAAAATTTCAAAAGTGAATTTCGGACATGATCAAATGTCGTACCGTTTGGTGGGGAACAACGATCTCTGCAAAGACAGTGGAATTCTGCATAAAATTAAACTCGCCGATACCTGTTTCTTTGTGCATATTGATACAGTGGTCCACAACGTGTATGATACTTTTATTCATCGAGATACCTTCATCACCAGGGATACATTTGTTACAAAAATCACGTTTCGCGACACCATTACCACCAAACTCACATTTAGAGATACCGTAATTACCCGTTTTACCTATACAGATACCCTGTATTTTACCAAAACAGATACGCTGAGATTTTCCATTTATGATACCATTCGTGTGGTAAAAAACGACACCAACAGAATCATGCAATATGTGACCGTTCAAGATACCCTGAGGTTCACTGTCCCCGATAAAAATCAAGGAGAATTTACTTTGTACCCGGTTCCCACAAATCGGCTGTTGTATTTGAAAGTGTATGATTACAAGTATTTTGAGGGATATTCGGTCAAGATTTATGATATCCTGAATAATTTGATTGAGGAGCGGGAAATAGTTTCAGACATCACAGAATTTCATCCAGCCAAATGGGGTAGTAAAGGCAATTATACATTGCATTTGTTTGATCCAAACAAAAATAGGGTGGCCGTGAAGGTAATTATTTATATGTGAGTTGGAATATGAAATGAAGGGTTTCATTTCCTCTGGAAAATCGACATGTTTCTATGAATGAAAGGGGTTAACACTGATTTAGCTATTTTTAAATGTCATTTTTTTTGCGTATTTTTGCTATTCTTAAAAACTCCATACGCTTAAAATGCTTAACCCAACTCAACTAGTTTTGTATCGATTGTTTTTCATGCTGATCCCGTTTTTTGGTTTCGGTGTGAATGTGTCATTCGCTCAAATAGGCATTGGAACAACTTCAGCAAATACAGCTTCAGCACTTGATGTAACTTCTACATCCAAAGGATTGTTATATCCCAGAATGACCAACACGCAGATGTTGGCCATTTCATCACCGGCAAATGGTTTAATGGTTTTTAATACTGATGCAGGTGCATTGTATTATTATAACGGAACTTCTTGGTTGTCGAAAGAAAATAAAGTTTCAAAATTTGTCAATACCGCATCTCCTGTTCAACTAGATAATATTAGGGTTCAAATGCCCATTTCAACGGCTGCCAATTCAGTTCAAATAGCCACTGTTTCGGGTACAATTTCAATGTCTGGAACGCAAGAAATTATTTATGTTACATCACCTACAGCTACAGGTGGCTCTTCAGCAGCTTATTATAGTTATGTGCGCCAATCTACGTCATTGACAACCACTTTTATCAATTTTTGGCCGGGTTTAGATTTGGGATATCATGGTTCCACGCAATTGCTCAACATTCAAGACGAAACGAACAACAAAGCCTATCACATCATATTTACCGTGGGCGGAGGCTATAACAACAATTTCATTTCAATTAAACGTTTAAATTAATGAAGGCTAAATTGTTATTTTGGGGGACATTTTTTCTGGGTTTGCTGCCGATAATGGCAACGGCACAAGTTGGCATCGGAACAACTAGTCCGCAGGCTTCTTCTATGTTGGATATTACTTCCACCTCAAAGGGTGTTTTGGTCCCTCGAATGACAAACACACAGATGTTGGCCATTTCAACGCCAGTTGCTGGCTTACAAATTTTTAACACTACTTATAATAGTATTTATACCTATAACGGAAGTGCTTGGATTGGCGAAAAGAAATTCATCAGTATGATGGTGTTAAAAGGGGATACCGTGACTCTTGGTAACTTGATGGTGAAATTGCCAAATACGGGCAATTCAAGTGCTCAGTTGGCTTTTAAATCGGGTACAACAACAGTTACAGGAGTTTGTATGTATACCAATACTTCGGTAACTGTTGGAACAGCTACAACGTCTAATATTGGTGCGTATATGCGACAATCTGAGAACTTTAGTAAAACATTTTCTTATTTTCAAAGTGGATTAAATTTCAATTCAAGAGGCAATATTCAACAGATATGGTTCACCGACGAAACCAATCTTAAGTTTTACAAAATCAATATAGTAGCGGGTCCATCGAATACGGCACAAACCACTATAGAAATTGAGGAATTTAATTGATGATGAAACCCAAACACATATTGTTCCTTATTTTTCTTTGTGTGAATCTCCTTTCTGCGCAAGTTGGAGTTGGTACCAATTCCCCCAATGCGGCTGCTTTGTTGGATGTGAATTCTACCACAAAAGGTGTGTTGTTTCCCCGGATGTCCAATTCCCAAATGTTGGCAATTGCAAGTCCCGTGGTGGGATTACAAGTCTATAACACCGATGCCAACTGTATGTACTATTACGATGGGTCGAATTGGATGTGTACATTGAATGGCATTTCTACATTAGCAGATGCCGGGGTGGCCGTGCAATATGATAATTTAAAAGTAAGGGTAACAAGTTCTGGCAATAGATCGCTGCAAATAGCAACTGTTTCTGGTAGTATAACCGTTTCTGGATCTTCCTTCAATATGTTTGCAACATCCAATGTTGGTTCAACAGGAGCCCAAGGCAGTATTACCGGAAATACCTACTCTTCTACCACAATTGGTACCACATTTTCTTATGTTCAGAGTGCCGCTAACTTTTTGTATTACGGAA